>ERZ836877.563-NODE-563-length-63310-cov-22.050383_pt1 | contig 63310 bp, 49 predicted proteins | sample MGYA00519469_ERZ836877 | MGnify/ENA primary metagenome ERZ836877 (study PRJEB31850, sample SAMEA3708809) | human gut metagenome | biome: human gut; feature: human-associated habitat; material: faeces | place: China | collected 2014 ...
TTAAAGCGATGAAACAGCGTTCATGGCGACAACTTCATAATCAATCGACGTATGTGCACGTCCGACAAAACGATGCCGAAATCACGGTTCTTCCAACCCTATACAAAAAGAATGAGTGGGATTACGAACATTCTTTAACTTTTGACATTGGGAAAGACTCCATCTACGACATTGCAAGCGAAGCAAGGAAACTCCTTGACAGCATTGAAATTGACTGACAAAAAATCCAAATTATTTGAGCAAGTATTGGGGGAATGAGCGACCGTAGAAGGCGTTCCGAAGGAACCGCCGGAAGCACGGGATAATAATAAAAGCATCACGTAGACGCGTGCTTAAAACGACTAAACCCCGAGGTTTGTCTGAAGACAGGGACACTCGGGGGATTCCGTTGCAAATTTAGGAGTATTTCTATAACTTTGCAAAACACAAAACGTTAAAACCACGAAGTGAAATATTCTGAGTATGAAGGTAGGTAAGCGATGATGGCGGTCGACAAGAGGTTTTGGACGATATGGATAATCACCGAGGTTCTGATATTGTCTTTCTGTGGTCATGACGTGATATTGTGTAGTCATTGGGAGGACGCCATATTGGTGTTTGGCTTATGTCAGCCTTTAATGTTTGTTCTGACTTTATTCCGAAAAAGTCATAGTTTCGGAGCAATAATAAATCTTTTGGTTGTTTTGGCATATTCAATTTTTGCAGGCTATTTGAAGATTGATTTGGGCGATGGTATTATGTATTGGATATTATTCATGACGGCATTGCCTAATATACAGCTCTTGCTTCTCTTGCTTTATTGGGGCATCGAAAGAATATTGAAGCATAAAGCCGGTAACATTGTTTGAACAGCAGATTCAAAACATATACTATATTGCCCTTTAGGGAATTTTTCAATAGATTATTCGATAGATACACACAGTCAAGCGATAGATTTTGCCGTAAAATCTCTACTTTTGATATGCAATTTATAAATGTAGAGATGATCCGATTTTATCTGATGTTCATTCTGGCAATCGCGCTGGCCTCATGTTCAGGCAACGGCGCGGGCCATCATACAGACCAATTACCTGTCGATCCGGTCGAGGCTCTTCCTCCGTCAAAGGCCTATTCTGAATAACTTTCGCGCCTGCGTTCTTCACCGGCCTCCGACGGCTATATCTACCACAAGGCATTCTATTCGGCTGTCGATGCCGACTCGCTCAGGCACTTTGCCTCTTTCCTCGATTCCATGCTGTCTCTGAATGCGAGCAAAGTCAACACAAATTATATAGTATCCCACCGGCTGCTCTGTTCCTATATGCTGTCGCTGCCCGACATCGACGCGCTCAAAGACAGCGCCACCTCGATGAAGCCATCTTCCGACCCCACACAAGAGGAAGTGTCGTCACACGTAACAGCAAAGACCATGGTAGCGAGCGATCCGCGGCGCGCGTTCGACATGCAGTTCAGGGCGGTAGAGGCAATGCGCCACGGCGGCACTTACCGTCCGGCTGAAGTACTCGCCCAGGCTGCTCTGATATGCACCAATCTGGGCCGCTACCAGATGGCGATGGATTATATCAACGAGGCTACCGACACCCTGATTGCCCACGACTGGCCTAAGCGCGAAACTATATTTGTTCTGGGAAACAAAGCAAATCTCTATCAGACGCTTGAAATGATCGACTCGGCGCTCAGCGTAAACAGCCACGCCCTCGAAGTGGCTGCCGACAGCCCCAGTATGCTGGCCGATCTTCTCGGCTGGCGCGCCGAGACCTTTGCTCAGGCGGGCGAACGCGATTCAGCATATTTCTATATCGACTCGGCACTGCAGGTGGTATCGAGCCTCGACCTCTCCTATAAGGCCATGTTTGCCCGACATCTGCGTGCACGCCGCGGAATACTGACCGTAGGCGATTCGTCGGCCTCGAACCGACAGATAAGCGAGGCCGTCAGTGACATTCGCGAGGCTCTGAACGACTGGCTTATCCCCTGGGAAGAGCGGTTTGCCATAGCTTTGGGGGAATTCCGGCTCGGCGACCACGAGGCCATCTCGCGCATGGAAGAGGCCCACGACAGCCTTGCGCGGCATATCGACCCGCGAGAGCAGCTCTGGATCAAACGGGCTCTCATCGACGCATACACCGCCACCGGGCGCACCGCCGACGCCTCGCGCGAATATGCCGCCACTTTCAGGCTGATGGACACGATAGACACACGCTATGCCCGCTACCTGTCGATAGCCAATGACATACAGTATCATGTGCGCGAGCGGCTACAGGAAAACGTCAGGCTGCGCAGCCTCCACCAGCGCGACAGCGCTCGTGTCTCATGGCTCACAATAATCTGCGGCATGGTATTGCTCCTGCTTGGCGGAGCGACATGGCTCATCATATACTCTCACCGCCGTCACCGCCGCAGCATCGAGGCCCACAACGGGGAAATCGACACCCTGCGCCGCAACAACGGCGAACTGAGCGAGCACATCGAAGAGCTGAAAGCTGCCGGAAAGGCGCGCGAAGCCTCGGAGGAATGGGACAAACTGACACCTCCGTCGATGACATCGGAAGACAATGCCCGTTTCAGACACGCGTTCAGAAACCACTTCCCCGACTTCCTTGACAGGCTCAACGCGCGGTGTGACGGCCTGACACCCGGCGACGAAACTCTCTGTATGCTTATCCGCATCGGCCGCGACACCGACGACATATCAGTCGCCCTCGGCATATCGCGTGCGAGCGTCAATTCGGCGCGCTACCGCATCCGACGCAAAATGAACCTCGCCAAAGAAGAGTCGCTCGACGATCTGATCAACTCGCTCTAATAGATTTTTGCGTCGATTTGATAGATTATCGCACGCAATCATTGCAGAATCTAATGCAATCTATCTATTACAGCCTATATTTGCACATCATCGTTTTTCACCAACAATTCTCAAAACCTTTCCAAAAACATTACGTTATGAAGAAGATGCTACTATGCCTTGTGACAGCTCTGGCGGTATCATAACGTCTGAAAAAAGAAACGGTTTAAATTTTAGCAATTACGCCAGACGAATTTTTCAGCTGCCCGACAATGTTTTCTGATGAATAAGTTGTATTTTTGCGCGATTAAATATTTATCACAGATGTCAAGGAAATTCTTAATGACGGTGATTATGGGCTGCGCGCTTGTTCTGGCGGCCTGCAATCATCTGAGCGATGAGGCAAAAGAGATTGCCGGCAATTACTATATCAGCGAGATTTCTCAGGACGAGCCTCTTATGGAGCTCAACAAAAACGGCAAATGCAAGATCAGAGCTATTAATCCCGGCGTCCTGACAATGACTGTCGAGGGCAAATGGAATGTCGAGGGCAACAAGCTGATTCTTGATCTCGACCCGTCGACTCTGCTCACCGAAGGCGATTCGACCCTCGTCGGAAAAATTGTCGGCCATCAGGAGAAACCGATTGTTGACTTCAACGGAATCACTCTGACGGTCAACGACCACGGCAGCAATTTCATGTATCATCGCCGGAATGATGTCAAATAATCGTCAGGGAATGGACTGGCGCGATTCTCTGCGTCAGCTGCTCGACCCCGAGCAACAGTCCGACGTCGATTCAGTCGGAGCCGATGAGCCTGTTCAGGCTCCCGCTGAGCCCGTTTTCGGCGGCCGGAAGCTCGACATCGTGCTCGACAAAAAAGGACGGCGAGGCAAACAGGCCACTATCATCGCAGGCTTCGACACCGACGACGACACCGAGGCTTTGGCTGTTGCCGCACGCCTCAAACAGTCTCTCGGCACAGGAGGCTCAGCCCGCGGCGGAGAGATTCTGATTCAGGGCGACCGCAGAAAAGATGTAGCGTCGCTGCTGACAGGGATGGGCTATAAAACGCGTATAATCTGACCGCGGATGCTCGACGTCTACAAAGCTTCGGCAGGCTCGGGAAAAACCTACACTCTGGCCAAACGCTACATTCGGATGCTCCTTGGCTATACCGACACCGACGGGCGCCGGCATCTTTACCGCCACGCTCCGATGGCCCATCGTTCTCTTCTGGCAATCACGTTCACCAACAAGGCCACTGAAGAGATGAAAAACCGAATTGTCCACGAATTGTCGCTGCTGGCTCTTAATCCGGCGACAATGGCTGTTCTCGATTCGGCGGAGCGAAGCCCCTACCTCAAAGAATTCATGGCCGACTTCAACGCCTCGGAGGAAGAGATCGCTGCGGCTGCCTCGGAAGCTCTGAAGCAACTGCTCTACGACTACGGAATGTTCAGCGTTTCGACCATCGATTCTTTTTTCCAGACAATTCTCCGCGCGTTCGCCCGTGAGGCCGAACTCGACGGCAACTACGAGGTCGATCTCGACGAATCGACAGCAATCTTCAACGGCGTCAACGACCTTCTCAACAGCCTCGACCACAATACCGACGCGGAGACACGCCAGCTTATGGGATGGGTGACGGAATACGCTCTGACGCGCTTCAACGAAGGGAAAGCCTTCAATGTTTTCGACCGTGGTTCGAACACGTTCTCTGAATTTCTGTCGTTTTTCAAGACTCTGTTCAACGAGACTTTCGAAGAAAATATCGACAAGATGCTTCGATGGCTCTCTGACCCGTCGCGGATAAAACGATTCCGCGATGGCCTGACATCACGGGCCGACAAACTTGTCGAAGCCGCCGGATCAGCATCGCAGAAGGCTCTTCGGACAGCGTCGGGACACGAACAATTAATCTCGGCCAACGCGTTCAAGCTTCTCAACTCCTGGGCCGGGGCGACACCGTCGAATTTGCCGGGACTTAAACTCAATCAGACCGAACAGAATCCCGCCAAAGCTTTCAAGGGCAAAACAGAGCCGCCTGCGATGCTCGTGGCCGACATCAGCGAAGCCTTCAGTGCGATAGTGGAGGCGAAAAAGATGTGGGAACTGCTCAATAAAATGAGCGTCAACGTCTATGCCATGGGGCTTATAGGCAACGTGACCGACTCCATCCACAAAATTCTCGAGCAGAACAACTTACTTCTTCTCAAAGACACCAACTCGGTTCTCCACCACATTATCGCCGACAACGATTCGCCGTTCATATTCGAGCGGCTGAACCAGTATTACCGCCATTTCCTTATCGATGAGTTTCAGGACACCTCGCGCCTCCAGTGGGAAAACCTCAGCAAGCTCATTGCAGAGAGCGTCAGTTTCGGCAACGAAAGCCTCATCATCGGCGACGAGAAACAATGTATCTACCGTTTCCGCAACAGCGACCCTACCCTGCTGACAAACATTGCCGGTGACTTTCCGGGGAACACAGCCATTACAGGCAACGACGTGGCAGGAAACACAAACTGGCGCAGTGCCGCCGACATTGTCAGATTCAACAATGCTCTTTTCAAGTCGATGGCCGAAGCTGCAGGTCTGGGCGACATTTACGCCAATGTCGTTCAGAGCGTGGCGCCGAAGCGCCGTGAGCTTCAGGGTTATGTGCGCATTGCCGACCTGAGGGTCTCACTCGGCACGAAAGCCACCTCCGAGGAATTCATAGCCCGATCATTCGAGACAACCATCGGAGAAATCAGGCGCCAGCTGCGCGCCGGTTATCGCGGTGGTGAGATCGCAGTGCTGTTCCGCACGAACGACACCGCCCGCAGCTTTATCGAGACATTGCTGCCCGTGCTGTCGTCCGACCCCGATTTCAAAGGCGTAAAAATCTCCAGCGACGAAGCCCTCGCGCTGAAGAACTCTCCGGCGGTCAGAGTGGTGATGAGCATTCTGAAAACTATGACAGCTTCTGATTTCGTCACCTCCGACAGGAATGTTTCGATGCGTGAGATCGCCGTGCTGAACAAAGACTATGAAGAGGAATGTGCCGCCGGACTTCCTGTCAGCGAGGCGTTTGGCCGTGCTGTCGGAAATCATATGCGACGCCGGCGTGAACGTGCCGAAAATCCCGAAGCGGCTGTCGATCCGGCGCCATTGAATCTCGGTAAGGGAAACTCCCTGCCGTCGGTTGTCAGAAATATTATAGCGTCGCTCTCCGAAGAGCAGCGCGTCAATCAGAACGCATATCTCACATCCCTTCTCGACCTGGCGATCGACCACAGCGAGAAAACCGGCGAAGGCGACATCGCATCGTTTGTCAGCTGGTGGGAAAATTATGGAAACAGAACGGCAATGGTCGATACCGACGCCGACCCCGACGCAATCTGCGTCATGACAATCCATAAATCGAAGGGGCTTGAATTCCCCTGTGTCCATATTCCCTATATCGACAAAAAGAACCGCGAACGCCTCCGTTGGTTCAGGACTCCCAAGATCGAAGGCATCGACGATGACGACCACCCCGAACTGGTGCCGCTTATCCCGTCGAAAGCGATGCTCGGCACCCCTTTTGACGAACAATACCGCAAATATGACCGCGAGGTATTGTCCGACATGATCAACGTTCTTTACGTAGCTTTCACAAGGGCCGGACGCGAGCTATGCGTCAATATCGGAGCAAAAGGTGGAAACGGAACTTCACTCGTCGACAATGCGCTCGAACTCGGCGGCTTCGTCGCTGATGCCGCAACAGGCAATATCATCGCGGGAGCGCCGACCTCACCGGTCCGCGAAAAGAGCAAGCGCAGCGTTCTCGAGCCCGTCGAGTCGTTTTTCATTGATCCGATAGGCCCTGTCAAGGAAGGACGCGACATGTGGGCCGACGTCACCCTCGACGACGACGAATCGCCTTCGGAAAGCTACAGCGAACGCTTTATCGCCTTTCTGCGAAACCGGCGGAGCGCTTCGGCGATCGGCAAGGAGATCCGAAGACTTGCCACACAGCATTTTATCGACAGCGCCACAGCCGACAGGCTCTCGGCCGATATTTCCTCGGCGCTGGCAGACTCTACGGTGGCCCAATGGTACGACTCAGGCTCTTCTGTGACTTGCCATGCGGCCGTCAACTTCGAGAATGGCGGTTCATGGCTCATCGACAGACTTGTAGTTCTGCCGGGAGGCGACATACATGCCGTAGAGATTGTCGACGATCCCGACCGCTATCCCGACACTCCGTCGAAACGCCAACGCCTCCATCGGCTGACAGCAGCCGTGCGCTCGGCTCTCGACGATGACGAGGCGAAGCGCGTCACGGCGTGGCTTTGGACTCCGGGCCATCCTCCTGTCCGGCTGTAGAGGCGGCTTTGTCGGCTCCGGCAAACAGCTTCGAAAGATAGCGTTCGCGAAGGCGTTCCATCAGCTCCCAGAAGTTCGGCACGAAAAGCGTTCCGACAATGGCGTTGACCGCCATACCGAACACGACCGCCGTTCCGAGCGACACACGGCTCGCAGCACCGGCGCCGCTTGCGAACAACATCGGCATGACTCCGAACACGAAAGCGAGAGCGGTCATCATGATCGGCCGGAAGCGGATCTTGCCGGCGTCAAGTGCAGCCTGCCTTATGTCATTGCCTGCCGAACGGAAATCGCGGGCATATTCCACGATTAGGATAGCGTTTTTGGCTGCGAGGCCCAACAGAAGGATAATACCGATCTGGGTGTAGATACTGATGCTCTGGCTGAGAAATATGCAGCCCATGACCGTTCCGAGAAGTGCCGTTGGCATTGCCATAATCACGACCACCGGATCAGTCCAGCTCTCATATTGTGCGGCCAGCACAAGCAGAGTCATCACTATGGCGAAGATCAACACGAGCGAGATCGTTGTTCCGCTCTGCGTCTCCTGATATGCTTCGCCGGTCCAGGCGTAGTTATAGTTTTCGCCGGCGACCTCTCTGACAAGATTCTCCATCTCTTCGATTCCTTCGCTCGAACTGACGCCGTGGGCCGGAGTAGCGGTTATACCGGCCGTCTCATACATATTATAGCGGCTGACAACGCTCTGGCCAAGCTCGGAGTCGGTCGAGGAGAACGCCGAGAACGGCACCATCTCTCCATCGGCGTTCCTGACGCTGAGCTTCATAATGTCGCCGATGAATGCGCGTGAGCTTCCCTGAGCCTGAAGATTGACCTGATAGACTCGTCCGAACTCAACGAAGTCGTTGACATAATCTCCGCCCATATAAGCTGATATAGTGCTGACAACATCGGCCATCTGAAGGTTCTCCATCTCGAGCTTGTTGCGGTCGATATTGAGCCTGTATTGCGGCACATCGCCCTGATAAAGCGACGTGACCGACGAGAAGACTTTGTCGGTGGCGCCGCGCGCGAGTATTTCCTTAACGACCTGCGCCATCTCTTTCGAGCCGCGGCTGTTGATGTCGAGAAGCTGCAGCGAAAGGCCTGATGTCATGCCAAGACCGGGAATAGCGGGAGGACTGAGATTGAAGATGACCGCCTCCTGTTCGGAATTTCCGGCTATATTGGCCTCACGAACCAGAGCTTCGGCTTTCTCCGATGCCTTCTTGCGGTCGGCCCACGGCTTCAGCACAACGAACATTGAGCCGTAATTACTGCCCGAGCCCCCTCCCATGAACGACATTCCGCTGATTGCCATGACGTCGGCGACTTCGGGCATCGAGTCAATCATGGCCGAATATCGGTCGACTACGCGCTGCGTGCGCTCGAGAGAGGCGCCGTCGGGAAGCTGGATGCTGCTTATGAAATAACCCATATCCTCTTCGGGGACATAGCTCGTCGGCCATTTCATGAAGCCCCAGAACGCGGCTACCGTCAGAGCCAGATATATCCCGAGAGCGACCCACGGTTTCTTCAGCAGGCGACCGACAAGCCCGACGTAATAATTGAGCGTCGCTCCGAAACCTTTCTCAAACCAGCGGTAGATGAAGAATTTAGCCGGGTTCTTCTTGCGCAGAAACAGGGCACACATCGCCGGGGTGAAAGTCAGGGCGTTGAACCCCGAGAAAGCTGTCGACACAGCGATTGTGAGCGCGAACTGTTTATAAAGCTGTCCGGTTATGCCGCTGATGAATGCCGTAGGGATGAAAACAGACAACAGCACAAGCACCTCGCCTATGACCGGCCCCTGAAGTTCCTGCATAGCCTTCTCGGCGGCCTGACGCGGCGTCAGTTTCCCCTCATCGACCAGTCGGGAACAGTCTTCGACAACCACTATCGCGTCGTCGACCACTATCGCGATGGCGAGAACAAGACCGAAAAGCGTCAGGGTGTTCAGAGTGAATCCCAGCAGCTTCATGACGGCGAAAGTCGCAATCAGCGAAACCGGAATCGTTATCATCGGTATGATTACAGCGCGCCAGTTCTGGAGGAACAGCAGAATGACGATCATGACAATCAGTGTTGTCTCGACGAATGTGACCAACACCTCGTCGATCGACGCGGTGACAAACTCTGTAGTGTCGAGCACAACATCATATTTGACGCCGGGCGGAAAATTCTGAGCGAGCTGCTCAAGCCGGTCGCGCGCCGCATTGGCAACACTGAGGGCATTGGCGCCCGGCAGCTGATAGATTCCCATGAGCGCACATTCATGGCCCGACACTTTCGAGACAGTTCCATACTGCTGGCTGCCGATATCTATCCGCGCAACATCTTTAAGGCGTAACATAGCCCCGTCGGGGCCAGATTTGACAATGATGTTTCCGAATTCCTCGGCGGTGCGCAGGCGTCCGAGAGCTGTGACGGTATACTGGAACGCCTCCGGCCCCGACTGCGGCGCCGAACCTACACTTCCGGCCGAGACCTGAAGATTCTGTCCCTGAATGGCTTCTATGACATCATTAGGGGTCAGATTGCGGATTCTCATTTCTTCAGGATCGAGCCATATCCTCATCGAATATGCTCCGGCACCGAACGCGTCGACCTGACCGACGCCGTCGACGCGCGAAAGCTCGTCGACAAGATGCAACTTGGCATAGTTTGTCAGATACAGAGCGTCGTAACGGTCTGGATCGTCGCTCTCCAGAGCAACGAATAGAATGATATTGCTCGAACGCGACATAACCTGAACCCCCTGTTCGCGGACTGACGACGGCAGTGTGGCCTCGGCCATTGAAATACGGTTCTGAACCTTGACGACTGCCATATCGACATCAGTGCCCTGCTCGAAGGTTATTGTCAGCATATATGATCCGTCGCTGCTCGAATTCGAACTCATATACATCATCCCCTCCACGCCGTTGACCTGTTCCTCGATCGGAACTCCCACGGTTTCGGCCACAGTCGAGGCGTCGGCACCGGGATAATTGGCGGCGACCATAACCGTCGGAGGTGTGATTTCGGGATACTGTGCGACCGGCAGCGTCTTGACGGTTATAAGCCCCACGATAATCATCAGAATCGCCAGCACCGTGGCGAAAATCGGCCTTGTTATAAAGAACTTCGAGAACACGTGAGTAAGACTTTTCGGGGTGAGTTATTTTGTTAAGACGGGGCGTATGGCCATTCCGTCGCGCACCTTAAGCAGCGCGCGGGTCACATAGCGCGTCGAAGGCGTTATCCCGGAGGTGACGATTCGCAACGAATCGTCGTAAAGCTCCCCGACCTTGACCGGGGTATAGACAACGCGGTCGCTGTCGTTCACCGTATAGAGATAGCGTCCGAGCTGGTCGGTGCCGAGCGAGGCGTCTTTGACAAGCATGGCGTGGGATACGATCTCCGACGGCACGAGAACGTCGACATACATACCGTCGCGCAACTCCCCGTAGGGATTGTCGACGACAGCGCGCATCTGAAGGGTTCCCGTCCCGGTGTTGACATCGGGTGCGAGATATGTAAGAACTCCCTTGTAGCTGTGGGGCAGCCGCTCTTCGAACTGCAGGACGACAGTCTTCATCACCGTATCATTGTCAAGCGCCATCTGCGAGAGCATTCTCTCATGGGCGGCATCTTCGACATTAAACACGGCTTTCAGCTTCGAGTCGTCATAGATAGTCGCAAGCGTAACAGGCGCTCCTTCCCCTCCGACAAAGTTACCGACCGACAGTGTCGACGCAGTGATTCTTCCGCTCATAGGCGCCCTGACGGTGCAATATCCGAGATTCGTCTGTGCGGTCGACAGCGCGGCACGCGCACTCTCTATCGCCGCCGCAGCCTGATCCATCGCGCTCTTGGCCTGACTGACCTCCATCTGACTGACAGCGTCGCTTTCGAGAGCCTTTTTGACAGCGTTGTAATGGCTTGACGCGTAATCATATTCGCTGCGGGCCGTCGCAAGCTGTGCCGACGCCTGAGCAACTCTGTCGCGATAGATTGTCGGATCGATAGTGAACAGAACCTGTCCTTTCGAAACCATATCTCCCTCCTTAAAATTTCTTCCGGTGAGATTTCCCGACACCCGGGCCACTACGTCGACAGTCTTGTCGGCTTTCAGAAATCCCGGATAAGTCTGATGGATCATAACCGAATCGGTCGTGACCTGTGCGACGTCGATGGCCGGAATTTCGGAATCGGAATCCGACTTTGCGCTATGGCGACAGCCTGCTGCGAGAAGTGCAGTAGCGACGGCTGCAATAATATAATATCGTTTCATACTGTTTGAATGAGCGGAGATTAATCGTTAAGCTGAGAGATGTCCCACCCTCCCCCGAGGGCTTCATAGAGTGTCACGAGCGACCGCAGTGCCTTTGCGCGCGCTTCGAGCCACGAGTTTGTCGAGCTGAGATAATTTATCTGCGCCTCGGTAACATCGGTTATGTCAGTCAGACCACCGCGATAGAGGTCGACCGACAGGTCGACAGCCTCTTTGCTTTCGGCCATCACACGGGCGTATGCGTCGATCTGACGCAGCGACGCCGAATAACTGTTTATAGCATTGTTAACATCGGCCACAGCACCGACAACAGCCAAATTATAGCTGTCGACGGCAGCTTCCATCGCGGCGCGCGCGTCGGCCACAGCCGCGCGGCGCCCGAATCCGTCGAAGACTGTCCAGCTCAGCGTCGGAGCCACGGCGTAGGTGAACGAGTTGTTCGAAAAGAGATCGCCGATATTATGCGCCGAAGTCCCTACCGAACCTTCTATGGAAAGAGTCGGCAGATAGTCCTTGCGGGCGATGCCGACCGAACGGGCGGCAGCGGCCACCTCGGCTTCGGCAGCCGCAAGATCGGGACGGCGGCGCAACAGATCGGCCGGAACCTTCCTCGCTATGAGTATTTTTGCCTCGGGAAGAGCCACATCCTGCTCAAGCCGCTCATTGACGGTTCCCGGAATCTCACCGAGAAGAATCGTCAGCGCATTATAGGCGGCCGCTATCGACGAGTCGAGCCCCGGCATGGTGGCCAGTGTCGAATAATAAACCGTAGCCTGCTGCGCGACCATCAGCTTCGAGCCGAGACCGGCCTCATAGCGCGCCTTGGCCATGTCGAGCACTTTCTGCTGCGACTTCAGATGCTCGTTGGCGACGGAGCGCTCCGCCTGAAGCAGGCGCAGATTGATATAGGCTGTTGCTATCGCCGCACTGACGCTCAGACGCGTGGCGTCGAGCTCGGCCCGCGAAGCGCGAAACGATGCCTTGCTGCGGTCGACCCTGGCTGTTATCTTCCCGAAAACGTCGATCTGCCAGTTAAGGTCGACACCCAGTCCGAAATATCCGGTCGTTGTGGCATCGACATCTCTGCCCCTGATCGCTCCCGACTCGCGCGAGCGCGTATAGCCGGCGCTGACGCTCAGCGTCGGATAATAACCGGCGCGGGCGGCGTCGATGGCGGCGCGCGCCTGAGCCAGACGTGCCACCGAGCTCATGACATCGTAGTTATGGTCAAGACCAATAGCAACAAGAGTGTCGAGCAGAGGATCGTTGAAACCGCGCCACCATTGCGAGTCGTCAAACGAAAATTCAGCGGAGCCGGCCGTGGCGACCAGTGGAGAATGGGCCAGTGAATCGGCCGTCAGCATGCCCGGCTCCGAGGCGCCGATCCCCGAAGAAATGCAGAAAGCCATGCCGACAGCCGCCATGAGGCGTGAGATTTGACAGAATGACATATTTCAAATACGTTTTAATAACTTAACCCGTTTTACCACTCGATTGTTTAAGAAATCCCGGAAAACAGCCCTGTTACAGCTTAGAGAATAATACATGTAGCGAGCTCTTAAATCGATATTCTGCGGTCGGAATCAAGCGGCCGGGGTCTGTTGCATTTGACAATATGTTAGTCATATTTAACAACATGGGGCGGGAAGTTCGGTATTATTTGTATACATTTGCAATCAAATTAAACATCTTTAACCGTAACCAGTCTTTCACAATGAGATTCAGACATCTGCTTTTCGGCGCGACCGCGCTGATAGCCCTCGCAGCGGGAGCCGTCGATCTGTCCGCCGACATCTCACTGCGCTATCCCGAGTCCGAAGCCTCGGCCCGCTCCTACAATCTTATCAACAGCGATGCCCTTCTGTTCAAACAGCCTGGCATGGGCATGACCGTCAGCTCCGACAGCCGCAACGAACGTCCGGCAATACGTCCGCCGATGGCACCGCCGGCCCCCGGCTATAACGTCAAGCTCCGCGGATGTAACCTCAGACCCGCCAACACCAACAACACGGCAATCGTCACCTTCCGGGCCAACGCCGACTACGGAATGACTACCCTCGTCACCGGCGACCAGTTCCGCGCCAACGGCGGCGGATGCTATAACGGCAATGACTATTACTATATCGGCTACACCCAACTTTTCGGTTCAAGCATAGCCCAATACTACCATTACAATGCATCGACCTGGGAGATGCTCAGCGTCAGAGATGCCGAGGAAGGATGTATCGGCTACGATATGACCTACGACTCGACCGACGGAAAAATCTACGGCATTTTCTACACCGACGACATGACGGGCTATGTATTCGGAACATTTGACCCCGAAACGGTAACCCGAACAGCTATCGCCACTCTCCCCTGTGAATACTTCGCCATCGCCGCATCGCCCCAGGGCGTCATTTACGCGATCGACGAAGACGGCGACCTCAACACTCTCGACAAGACTTCGGGAAAGGCAACACTCGTCGGTCCCACCGGCGTTAAGCCGCGGTTCAAACAGTCGGCCGACTTCGACGACGCGACAGGGCGCCTCTACTGGGTGGCCGCGAAAGCCGACAACACTTCGGCATTCTACGAAGTCGACACAACGACCGGCGCCGCAAGGAAAATCTTCGATCTGCCCGACGAAGACCAGATCGTGGCCCTCGACGTCATGACTCCCGAAGCCCTTCAGGGCGCTCCCAACACTGCCGATGCCCTGAAAATCGACATTACCGACGGCTCTCTGAAAGGAAAACTGACTTTCACCGCGCCGGACTACACCTTCGGCGGATCGCCGCTGACCGGCAGTCTCAGCTATGAGGTGACCGTCGACGGAACTGTGTCAGAGACAGGAACCGTAGCCGCAGGCGCTACAAAGACTGTCGACGTCGAAGCCACCACTGCGGGGTTCCACACTCTGGGAGTCACCACCTCGAACTCCACCGGGAAATCGCCCGTGCGCGAGCTCAAGGCCTGGTTCGGCAAAGACACCCCCTCGGCCGTGGCAAACATAAGGCTGACCTCCGACGACACGCGCCTCACTCTCAGCTGGGACGCCCCGACGCAGGGTGTCAACGGCGGATATATCGACGCGGCAGCCCTGCGATATACTGTCGTGCGACAGCCCGACAATGTCACCGTTGCCACTTCGCAGACAGCCACGACATTCTCCGAGTCGTTCTCGACATCGGGCACAGGAGTCTGGTATGACGTCACCCCTGAAGCCGACGGCCTCACAGGTCCGACAGCCTCATCGCCGAAAGCTCTGACAGGAGGTGCCATGTCGGTTCCCTACAGCGAGAATTTCGACAATTCCTCGGCCAACGACTTCTTCACTGTCATCGACGTCAGGAAAGACGGCAAGACATGGGAATTCGTCTACGACGAAGACTACAACGAAGGGGACATGCAATGCAAATATTCGTCGGAGAATGCTAAAGACGACTGGCTGATAAGTCCGCCGATACGTCTCGAAAGCGGACGTCTCTACAATATCTCGCTTGATGTCAGGGCCCGCTCCGGCTCGCTCTATCCCGAGACGATGGAGATAATGATGGCAACCGCCGCCACGGCCGAAGCCATGAAAGCCGACAACGCCGTCACAGTCATGGAGGAACAGACATTCCGCTCGTCGAGATTCTCCACCGTGACCAATCTCGTTCAGGTTCCGGCCGACGGAATATATTATATCGGAATCCATGCGACGACAAAAGCCGACAGCGACGTCCTCGCCATCGATAATCTCAAGGTGACTCAGGAAGCCGGCTCGAACGCCCCGGCCGCTGTGACCGACATTAAGATTGTTCCCAATGCCGATGGCTCGGAAGGCCTGACACTGACTTTCACCACCCCCGCTCTCTCGATTGCCGGAAACAACCTCAGGTCGCTTTCGAAAGTCGAGATCTACCGCGGCGAAACTGTTGTTCACACCGTTGCGCCCGTCGAGCCGGGTAAAACATACACATGGTATGATGCCGCACCCGCGAAGGGTCTCAACACCTACGACCTCCGCGCCTTCGACGGTGAGCTGCGCGGTCTTGCCGGAACAGCCTCGGGATTCTCAGGATTCGACGTTCCGGGACGCCCGAAAAACGTACGCGTGACCGAAAAAGACGGATTCGTCGGACTGACGTGGGAAGCCCCGACCGAAGGCGAACAGGGAGGCGTATTCGACAAGAACGATCTCTCATACATAGTGCTCGACTCGGAAAGCAACATAATCATGGAAGACCTGACCGACACTCGATGGGATTTCCGTCCGCAACTCGAATCGGAACAGAATCTCTATGCATGGAGCGTTGCCGCCAAGACATCGGCAGGCATAGGCTATCCGGCAAACTCCAACGTCATTGCCCTCGGAACGCCTTATGCCCTCCCGTTCAAAGACTCGTTCCCCAAGGCCATCAACCAGACTACCCCCTGGGGACAGTATATCTCAGGTCAGGGCGGCCGCTGGTTCACCTCCGACACAGGCGTCAGCCCGATAGCAAATCCCCAGGACAACGACGGCGGTCTTCTGACCTTCATTCCCAAGGCTGACGACGACGAAGCTCTCATTTATTCGGCTAAAATAGATGTCAGCGACGCCAAGGCGCCTGTTGTCGACTTCTGGTACCACTACACAGCCGGCATGACAGGCAATCTCGCCATCGAGGCAGCCGCAAACTACGGAAACTACACCGAAGTCTCGCGCATCGACTACACCAAGGCCCGTGAAGGCTGGAATTTCGCGAGAATACCGCTTGACAAGATCGATTGTTCGGGATTCATCCAGTTCGGTCTGCGCGCCTCGACAGGCGACGCAACCCGCCATCTCCATGTCGACAATCTCGTTGTCCGCGACCCCGCCGCCAACGACCTCCTCGCCCTCGATGTTACTGCCGCCGGAGATCTTAAAGTCGGCTCGGAGACAACCGTCACCGCCACAGTCCAGAATATCGGCACTACCACCGTGTCGGATTATACTGTCGAACTGTGGGTCAACGGAATGCAGCTCGAAAGCACTCCCGGAACATCTATTGAACCGCTGAAGACAGCCACGTTTGACTTCAAAGTCACTCCTACGGTGGCCATGTCGGCAAAAGCGTCGTTCGGAGTAAAGGTCATCAACACCGGCGATGCCAACCTCGCCGACAACACCTATATCGGCTCGTACTACGACGTCGAAATGCCGCGCTGGCCTGTCGTAACGGATCTCACCGGCAGCTACGACGGCGCCAACGTCAATCTCGAATGGACTCCCATGACAGATGCCGTGCTCGAGCCAGAACATGTGACCGACAAGGTCGAGACCTACGAGCCTTTCATAATCGACAACATCGGCGACTGGACAACTGTCGACGTCGACGGTGGAGAGGGAACCTTCACAATCAAGAACACCTCGAGCTTCAATGTCGACTATCCCAACGCAGGCAAGCCGATGGCTTTCCAGGTATTCAACCCTTCGCAGGCCGGTCTGCTTCTTGTCAACGGCGAAGGCTCACCGACAGGATGGATGCCTCATTCGGGCAACCAGTATTTCGCAGACTTCGGCGACACCGACGGTGCCAACGACGACTGGCTGATCTCGCCCGAGCTGTCAGGCGAAGCCCAGACTATAACTTTCTTTGCCCGAAGCTACTCCGACATCTACGGACTCGAACAGATCGAAGTGCTGACTTCGGCTACCGACCGCAACACCGAGAGCTTTGAGCGCGTGAAAGGAATTGCCCGCGACGTTCCCGCCGCCTGGACGCAATATACCGTCGATCTGCCCGAAGGCACGCGCTTCTTCGCCATACGCTGCACCTCGCGCAACCGCTTCGTGCTTCTGGTCGACGACATCTCTTTCATTCCCGCCGGCGCCACCCCGACCTCCATCGCGATCAAAGGCTACAATGTCTATCGCAACGGCATACTGTTAAATGACGAAATCATCACCGAACCGCGCTTCTCCGAGCCGTTCGCTAAGAAACAGTCACCCAAATATGCCGTTACAGCCGTCTACGACAAAGGTGAGTCGAACTTCTCGAACATCGTGACAGTCAATACCTCGGGCATCGACGCCGTAGAAAGCGACAATCTGCGCGTCATGGCCTCTGAAGGCTGTATTGTCATCGAGAACGGCCGCGGCATAGACTTGACAGTCTGCCGTCCCGACGGCATAACCGTATGGAAAGGCACGCCGGCAACGGCCCGTCAGACCATCGGACTTCCGCAGGGAATCTACATTGTCTCTACGAAGACCAAAACAGTAAAAGTGCTTGTCCGCTGACAACAACCGTCAATATTCAAGCGCGCCCGTGCCCCATTCCGGCACGGGCGCGTTTCATGTCCGCAAGCATGGAATCCGGAGCACCACGGAATAGACCGACGCCGAAGCGCGGCTCTGATAGCTGAACTCCGAGCCGTAAAGCAGTTCAAGACGCCGAAGTGTATTGGCGAGTCCGAGTCCGCCGGCCCTGTCGCTGCGGCAGCTTTCTACCGGCCCTATAGTGTTCTCGCAAATAAACACCAGTCCGCGGCGTGTTTCCGAAAATCTCACCGAAATCTGTCGCCGTCCGCCTGAGGGCGCACTATGTTTGACCGCATTCTCGACAAAGGTCGCAAACAGCAGCGTCGGCACAGAAATCTGCCCTACCTCCCCGTCAGTCTGTATCTTATACTCGAGGCCGTCGATACGTGTGCGCGCCAGATTCAGATAAGTGCGCAAAAATGCTATCTCGCTGTCGACCGTTGTCTCAGAGTCAGAGGCGTGACGGAGCTGATACCCGATAAGACGTCGAAGTTCAGCAAGCATGGCCGACGCCTCGAAAGGCTCGTCGGCCGCAAGAATTCCTATATTGTTGAGGACGTTGAACAGAAAATGCGGATATCTGATAGTCTGTTGCATCGACATCGTAGCTCTCGCAGGCATAGTCGGAATATGCTGTCGTAAAAACTACCTGACACCGTTCGGGAAGACGCCGCGCAAGCTCATCAAGCTCACGCCCGATGGTGCGGGGGTCTCTTCGGCCGCGGCGGTTCCTGCCATTGTAATAAGTCACACAAATCTGAAGTATCAGTCTGTCAAAAAGCGACAAACTGATTCCCGGCTGCGACGAATCATCGCTGAATATAAATCAATATGGATTCAGGCCAGCTCGTCGAGCTCAAGCCAGCGGAGTTCTTTGGCGTCGAGCTCTGAGCTGACGACTTCGTATCGCCGTGAGGCTGCGGCGAAGTCTTCGGCGGTTCCGTCGGCGAAAGCTGCCTCAAGAGCCTTCTTCTCAGCTGTCAGAGCGTCGATTTCGGCAGTCAGCGCCTCATATTCCCTGCGCTCTTTGAAGCTCATGCGCGCCGGGCGTTCGCTTCGGGGCTTCGTCTTTTCGGCCGGCGCCGACGGCTCGCTGCGCCGTTCTTCGCGGGCCCGTTCGTCGGCCCATGAGCGATATTCCGTATAGGTGCCCGGAAAATCCTTGACAACTCCGTCGCCTTCAAGAACAAAAAGATGGTCGACAATAGAATCGAGAAAAAACCTGTCGTGACTTATAACGATAGCGCAGCCCTCGAATTCGCGGAGATATTCTTCGAGAATGGCAAGCGTAGGGATGTCGAGGTCGTTGGTCGGCTCGTCGAGAATAAGAAAGTTCGGCCGGCGCAACAGAACCGAAGCGAGATGGAGGCGGCTGCGCTCGCCGCCGCTGAGAGTTGAAATATATTTTTGCTGGTCGGCCGGATCGAAGAGAAAACGGGTCAGGAACTGCATCGGCGAGAGTGTGCGGCCTCCGTCGTTGAGACTGACCTCTTCGGCCTGGCGGGTAATCGCGTCGATAACGCGCATTCCGGGATCGAAGGCAATTCCGTCCTGACTGTAATATCCGAAACGCACCGTTGTGCCGACATCGAAATGTCCGGCGTCGGGACTGACGAGTCCCTGAAGCATCTTGACAAACGTCGACTTCCCCACCCCGTTGGCACCGATGATGCCGAGCTTCTCGCCACGGGCGAAAACATAATTGAAACGGTCGAGAATTCTTTTCGGGCCGAAGCTCTTCGACACGTCGACAGCCTCGAAGATTTTCGAGCCGATATAGCTCGAACGGCTTTCGAGACTGACATCGCGCTGTCGCAGGTCGACGCGCGAACGCTCCTTGAGATCGTAGAACGAGTCTATGCGGAACTTAGCTTTCCCGGCGCGCGCCTGAGGCTGCCGGCTCATCCACTGCTGCTCGCGGCGCAAAGTATTGCGCACGCGGTCGAGTTCGGCGCTCATTGCGTCGAGGCGTTCGGCGCGGCGTCGCAGATAATAGTCGAAATTGCCCTCATGGACGAATGCGCTCTTATGGTCAAGCTCGATTATCCTTCGGGTTACACGGTCGAGAAAATAGCGGTCGTGGGTAACCATCAGAAGCGTCAGGCGCTGACGCGACAGATATTTCTCGAGCCATTCAATGGCGGAGATATCGAGATGGTTCGTAGGTTCGTCGAGAATGAGAAGATCGGGACGCGACAGAATGACGGCAGCCAGAGCCACCCGCTTGCGCTGTCCTCCCGAAAGAGTATCGACGCGGGCGTCGGCGTCGGCGAGTCCGAGCTGTGTCAGTGTGCGCCGCGCATCGTCGGGCAATGTCGGCTCTTCGGCCGCAACTTCGGCGTCGACAAGGCTCAGGCAGGCTTCTATGGCCGTCGCCCCGTCGGGCAACGGTGGGATCTGCTGGAGGAATCCGATCCGCAACCCGCGCGAACCGACAACAGAACCACTGTCGGCCTCTTCGAGGCCGGCGATGATTCTGAGCAGTGTGGATTTTCCCGTTCCGTTGCGGGCTACTATACCGATTTTGTCACCTTCTTCGATACCGAAGGTGACATCGGCAAACAGCAGGCGGTCGCCGTAGCTCTTGGTAAGGCCGTCGACCTGAAGGCGGATCACTGACCGAGGTAGGGTTTGAGAAGTTTGCTGCGCTGGCCTTTAAGCCTGCGGATAGCCTTTTCCTTGATCTGGCGCACGCGCTCGCGGGTAAGATCGAACTTGGCACCGATCTCTTCGAGTGTCATTTCCTGACAGCCTATGCCGAAGAACATCTTCAGTATGTCGCGCTCGCGTTCGTGGAGCTGACGCAGAGCGCGGTCGACCTCCTTCGACAGCGATTCCTGAGTCAGGGTGGCGTCGGCCATGGGAGAATCGTCGTTGGTCAGAACGTCGAGAAGACTGTTGTCCTCTCCCTCTACAAACGGGGCGTCGACAGAGATATGACGGCCGCTTACCTTCAGGGTATCGGCGATCTTGTCGACAGGGACATCGAGCCGTTCGGCCAGTTCCTCAGGCGACGGACGGCGCTCGTTCTCCTGCTCGAACTTGCTGAGAGCTTTACCTATCTTATTGAGTGAGCCGACCTGATTCAGCGGAAGGCGCACAATGCGGCTCTGCTCGGCAAGAGCCTGAAGAATCGACTGACGGATCCACCAGACGGCGTATGAGATAAACTTGAAGCCACGGGTCTCGTCGAATTTGCGGGCGGCCTTTATAAGTCCGAGATTGCCCTCGTTGATAAGGTCGGAAAGGCTCAGACCCTGATTCTGATATTGCTTGGCTACCGACACCACAAAACGAAGATTAGCACGGGTCAGCTTCTCAAGGGCGCGCTGGTCGCCCTGACGGATACGCTGAGCCAGTTCAACCTCCTCTTCTACCGAGATAAGCTCTTCACGGCCAATTTCCTGGAGATATTTGTCGAGAGATGCTGTCTCACGGTTGGTGATTGACTTTACAATTTTAAGTTGTCTCATTCTTCTTTGGCTGGTAAATTTCGCGCGAATTTACGATTTTTCTGTTAATATTCGGTTAACGACGGCTGAGTTTTCACAATATTTAGCAGTGTAAGTCTTGTATTATTGCCGTCAGTAATATAACGCATGTCCGGCCCGCAATGTGGCGCCGGACACACGTTATTTAACTAAAAGGGGCCTTTTTTATTTATATTTCACCCAACGCATCAGCTCTTTAAGATTCGGTTTCTTGCCATACATGAAGATTCCGACACGATAGATCTTTCCTGCCATCCATATAATGAACAGAGTCGAGACTATCAGTATGGCAATCGACAACACAATCTCCCAGGCTGGAATGCCGAACGGAACGCGGGCCATCATTACCATAGGCGACGTCAGCGGGAACATCGACAGCCAGAAGGCTACGGGCCCCATCGGGTCATTGGCTGCCTGGAAAGAGAATATCAGGCCGAGGATGATTGGGATAGTGATTATCGTAGTGAGCTGGCTGGCATCCTGAATGTTGTCGATAGCCGATCCGATTGCGGCGAACAGAGCCGAATAGAGAAGGAAGCCGAACACGAGGAAGAGCATCAGCACAAACATTATTCCCATCATGTAGCCGATATTGCCGAACATTGCGAAAGCTTTGACGAGATCGATATCGGAGCTGACGGCGTCGAGATTTCCGGCATTGGCCGAAGCGATGTCGGCGGCAAGCTCAGGCGGAATGACAGCCGGCAGCACAAACGTGATCATCGCTCCCATCAGAACTGTCCAGATGACAATCTGGGTCAGCGCCACCAGCGCGACACCGACAATCTTGCCCATCATGAGCTGAGAGGGCTTGACGCTCGACACAACGAGCTCGAGCACACGGTTGCCCTTCTCTTCGATAATCGAGGTCATCACCATCTGGCCATAGATCAGCAGGAACATATAGAGCACGAATGTCAGCAATATGCCGAGTCCGAAACTCAGGCCGGCCGACGATTCCTCGTCGCTCTCCTTGTCGTTTCGCTTGCTCGAAAGAACGATTTCGCTGTGGACTTTGTCGAGAATCTCCGACAGATTGTCGATATTATACTGACGCAGACGGATATCCTCAATAGTGGAGTTGATCTGGCCGGTAATATTCTCTTCGAGCGATATCGAAGAAGGGCCGTTGGTGAAGAGCCGCACTTTGGCATTCTCGGCCTCGACAACATCGCGCGGAATCACCAGAACACCCGTGCAGTCATCGCGGCGGAGAGCCGAATCGACAGAGATGCCCGACGTGGCGGTGTAACGCACATTCTCGTCACTTTTAAGATGAGGGACTATCACTCCCGAGTTGTCGATTACAAGTATATCGCTCTGCGACTGGCCGCCGAAGAAGAGCATGGCCGACGGGGCGACCATCAGCATCAGCATCAGCACGGGCATCAGCAGAGTGGTAATCAGAAAGCTTTTCTTGGCGACGCGCTCACGGTATTCGCGTTCAATAACAATGCCGAGATTATTCATTGGTAAGCGGATTTTCGGGTTCAACATTCGCGCCGGCATTGTTGCTGCCGACGGCGCGGATAAACACATCGTTCATCGATGCTGTCGCAGGGGAGAACGAGCGCAGCTCGACAGCCTCGTTGGCCGCAGCGATAAGTTCACGCTCGTTTTTATCGGGATTGATCTTCAGCGACAGTTCGAAGTAGTCTTCGGGTAGCTGCTTAATGTCGAACTCATCGGCCAGCGGGGTCAGCGCTCTGACAAGCCCGGTGGCATCGCCGCGGAACCTGAAGGCATATCGTCCGTGGCAATGGGTGCGCCGGATTTCTTCGACACTGCCCGTCAGTATGTTGTGGCCGTTGTTGATAAGCGTGATATTGTCGCATATCTCTTCGACACTCGACATATTGTGGGTGCTGAAGATGATTGTCGACCCGTTGTCGCGCAGCCTGAGAATCTCATCTTTCAGAAGATTGGCGTTGATCGGGTCGAAACCGCTGAAAGGCTCGTCGAAGATAAGCAGTTTCGGCTCGTGGAGCACAGTGACAATGAACTGCACCTTCTGGGCCATACCCTTCGACAGCTCTTCGATTTTCTTGTTCCACCAGTCCGAAATGCCGAACCGCTCGAACCATGAGCGCAGGCGGCGTGTCGCCTCAGCCTTGCTGAGGCCTTTGAGGCGAGCGAAGAACACAGCCTGATCCCCTACTTTCATTTTTTTGTAGAGGCCGCGTTCCTCGGGCAGATAGCCTATGTTCGGGACGAGATCGGCGGTCAGCGGCTTTCCGTCGAAAAAGACTTCGCCGGAATCAGGTGCCGTGATATGGTTGATGATACGGATCAGAGTAGTCTTGCCGGCACCGTTCGGACCGAGAAGACCGTAGACACTGCCACGCGGCACTTCGAGCGACACATTGTCGAGAGCCACATGGTTGGTGAACGCCTTGGTGACGTTTTTGACAGACAGGATTGATTCCACCTTAATAAAAGAATAGAGAATAGATTACTTGTTACTTTTACCTCATTAGACGCAACTTTTCCCGGAAAGTTTCAAATGCAATTATAAAATTTATAAATCTTATAAATCTTATAGGCCTTATAAGTCTTAGGCAGGCGATTGAAATAATGAAGCAGGGCGGCGCTGAGCGCCGCCCTGCCTGTCAGTTCGGGGGAGTCGGTTATCAGTCTTCGGGCTTGAGAAGCTCAAGCATCTTGATAGCCGAAGTGGGAATGCGTGTGCCGGGGCCGAAGATGGCTGCTACGCCTGCCTTGTAGAGGAAGTCGTAGTCCTGGGCAGGGATAACGCCGCCGGCGGTGACCATGATGTCGTCGCGGCCGAGTTTCTTGAGTTCGGCGATAACCTGCGGAATGAGCGTCTTGTGTCCGGCAGCCAGAGAGCTGACGCCGAGGATATGGACGTCGTTCTCGACAGCCTGACGGGCTGCCTCGGCGGGAGTCTGGAACAGCGGGCCCATGTCGACGTCGAAACCGCAGTCGGCATAACCGGTAGCTACGACCTTGGCGCCGCGGTCGTGGCCGTCCTGACCCATCTTGGCGATCATGATACGCGGCTGACGGCCTTCGCGCTTGGCAAATTCCTCACACATCTGACGCGCTTTCTCAAAGTCGGCGTCGTTCTTTGTTTCGCTTGAATACACTCCTGAGATTGTTCTGATTACAGCTTTGTAACGGCCAACGACCTCTTCGCAGGCCGACGAGATTTCACCAAGGGTGGCGCGCACGCCGGCAGCCTTGACGGCGAGGTCGAGAAGATTGCCTTTCTTTGTGCGCACACATTCGGTGATTGCTTCAAGGGCTTTCCTGACGGCTTCGTTGTCGCGACGGCTCTTGAGATCTTCGAGGCGGGCAACCTGTTCGTTGCGCACTTCGGTATTGTCGATCTCGAGAATATCGATGGGATCCTCGTGTTCGAGACGGTATTTATTGATACCGACGATGGTCTGGCGTCCCGAGTCGATGCGGGCCTGAGTGCGGGCCGAAGCTTCTTCGATACGGAGTTTGGGAAGACCGGTCTCGATAGCTTTGGCCATACCGCCGAGTTTCTCGATTTCCTGGATGTGCTCCCATGCGCGGTGGGCGATCTCGTTGGTGAGGGCTTCAACATAGTAGCTGCCGGCCCAGGGATCGACCTGCTTGGTGATCATCGTCTCTTCCTGGATATAGATCTGGGTGTTACGGGCGATACGGGCGCTGAAGTCGGTAGGCAGTGCGATAGCCTCGTCGAGAGCGTTGGTGTGGAGGCTCTGAGTGTGACCCAGGGCGGCGCCCATGGCTTCGATACAGGTGCGGCCTACGTTGTTGTAGGGATCCTGCTCGGTCAGCGACCATCCCGATGTCTGCGAGTGAGTGCGCAGGGCGAGCGATTTGGGGTTCTTCGGGTTGAACTGCTTGACGATCTTTGCCCAGAGCATGCGGGCGGCGCGCATCTTGGCGATCTCCATGAAGAAGTTCATGCCGATAGCCCAGAAGAACGACAGACGCGGAGCGAACTGGTCGATGCTCATTCCGGCGTTTACACCGGCACGCAGATATTCGAGACCGTCGGCCAGAGTATAGGCCAGCTCGATGTCGGCCGTAGCGCCAGCTTCCTGCATGTGGTATCCCGAAATCGAGATAGAGTTGAATTTCGGCATATTCTGCGAGGTGAACTCGAAGATGTCGGCGATAATGCGCATCGAGAACTCGGGAGGATAGATATAGGTGTTGCGCACCATGAACTCCTTCAGGATGTCGTTCTGGATCGTACCGGCCATCTCGTCGAGTTTCGCGCCCTGCTCAAGACCTGCGTTGATGTAGAAGGCGAGCACGGGGAGCACGGCGCCGTTCATTGTCATCGAAACCGACATCTTGTTCAGAGGAATACCGTCGAACAGAACCTGCATGTCTTCGATCGAGCAGATCGACACGCCGGCCTTACCGACATCGCCTACAACGCGCTCATGGTCGGCGTCGTAGCCACGGTGTGTAGCGAGGTCGAAGGCAACCGAAAGGCCTTTCTGTCCCGAAGCGAGGTTGCGGCGGTAGAAAGCATTCGATTCTTTTGCGGTCGAGAAACCGGCATACTGGCGGATTGTCCAGGGGCGCATGGGATACATGGCGCTGTAGGGGCCGCGCAGGAACGGGGGCAGGCCGGCAACATAATCGAGGTGTTCGAGCCCCTCGAGGTCGTCTTTGGTGTAGACGGGCTTCACGGGAATCATCTCGGGGGTGAGCCAGTCTTCACCCTTGGGCAGAGGTGCGTGCTTGTCGCCGAAGGCGTCGCGCGCAATATCGATAGTCTTAAAATCGGGTTTCATTGTTATCGTTTATAGGGGTGAAGATGGATTATTTCAAAAGGCGGCGGTTGAAGTCGAGCAGTGTGTCGAGGACATTGCAGCGGACATGAACGAAGTCGTTGATGCCGATAGCTTTGAGGTCGTCCATGCAGGCGGGAGCGCCGGCAACGACAAATTCTGCGCGGCCGTCGAGATATTTGAAGGCTGCGGGAGCGAGCTCGGCATATTCGTCGTCGCTCGAGCAGAGGACAACGATGTCGGCTCCGGCTGCGAGAGCGGCGTCGACGCCTTCTTCAACGGTCTTGAAGCCGTTGTTGTCGATAATCTGATAACCGGCACAGCCGAAGAAGTTGCCCGAGAACTGGGCGCGGGCCAGACGCATGGCGAGATTGCCGATAGTGAGCATGAACACTTTCGGACGTTTTTCGGCATGTTCGGTTGCAAGGCGGAGAGCCTCGAAAGCGCTGGCCGCACGGGTGTTGGGAAGTCCCTTGGCCGAAGCTGCTTCTTCGCCGTGGCCGCATCCGCATGAGTTCGAGCCGGCGTCGCAGACGATCTTGTCGGCGGCCATTTCGTTGACATTGGGGAACTGATTGGTTCCGAGCAGGCTTTCCTTGCGGCGGGCGACGTCGGTGTGGCGTTTTGCCGAGGTCTCGCGGATAACGCTCTGAATCTTGTCGTTGTCGATGTTGGCGAGGAAACCGCCGTTCTCTTCGACTTCGAGGAATACTTTCCAGGCCTGTTCGGCGATGGCTACGGTGAGAGTCTCAACATAGTAGCTGCCGCCGGCGGGATCGACAACCTTGTCGAGGTGGCTTTCCTCCTTGAGAAGGAACTGCTGGTTGCGGGCTATGCGCTCGCTGAAATCATCGGCGGGCTTATAGCAGACATCGAACGGAGTTGTCGTTATCGAGTCGACACCGGCCAGAGCAGCCGACATTGTCTCGGTCTGGCTGCGCAGCAGGTTGACGTAGGCGTCGTAGATAGTCTGGTTGAAGCGCGAGGTGATAGCGTGGACATGCATCTTGCAGCTGCAGTCGCAGGCGGGCTCATACTTCTTGACGATCTGGGCCCAGAGCATACGGGCTGCGCGGAATTTGGCAAGCTCCATGAAGTAGTTCGAGCTTACGCCCATATTGAATTTGATGCGCTTTGCCACTGTGTCGGCGTCGAGACCGGCCTCGGTAAGCATTGTCATCCACTGTGCGCCCCAGCTCAGAGCATAGCCGAGTTCCTGATAGATATAGGCACCGGCATTTGAGAGCACATAGGAGTCGACTGCCAGAAGGCGCAGACCCTTGACATCGGCGGCGGCTTCGATCATCTCTTTTGCCATTGCGGCGATATCGCCGGCGAAAGGTTCGCCGTGACGAAGGGCGCGGCGCATCGGGTTGAAGTCGATCGAACCGCGGAAATCGGCAGTCCAGCCTTTCTTCCCGAGGAATTCAACGAGAACGCGCGTCAGGCGCAGAGCTGTTTTCGGGCAGCAGCTGAAGTTGATTTCCACAGCGGGAACATCAATGTCCTTCAGGAGTGTCTCGAGAGTCTCAACGGTGGGCTCGCCTTCGATCTTGAAACCGAGCGAGGTGATGCCTTTCTTGAGCACGTCGAGAGCCGTGGCATTGCACTGCTCGGGGGTCTCGCCCTGAATCTCCTGGCGTGTCAGCCAGTCGTTGTCGGTGCGTGTGCCGCGTACAAAGGGATACTCGCCGGGAAGCGATCCTGTTGTTTTCAGGTCTTCGATGTCCTCGCGACGGTACATGGGCTGCACATTGAACCCTTCGGATGTGCGCCAGACAAGTTTCTTGTCAAAGGGGGCACCTTTGAGGTCAGCCTCTACCTTTGCGCGCCATTCCTCTGTCGAAACAGGCGGAAACATGTCAAACAATCGTTCTTTCTTTTCTTCTGCCATTGTAATAATGAAGCGTTTTTTATGACGGGACAAAGCGCCCCGTAGATAATAGGTTAACTTTGTGACGCAAAATTACAAATGTTTTGTTTCCTCGCAAAAAATCCGGCCAAAAATCCGCTAAAAATACCGTTCCGGAGCCCGTGACGGTTCAAAGATAGCGCGGTTCGGAGGGTTCGGCCGCCGCAGGATAGAGCCTGACACATCCGTCGAGGTCGCGGGGCGTTTGGTCGACATACTTCACACTCCAGCGGAACATATATGGCAACAGCCTCCAGAGATTTATTTTCAGGCCCTTTTCAATAGGCTCGATCGCGAAGCGGCTTTCACTGTCGGTCAGGCGCAGCGTTATGTCGCGCGGCCGGCAAAGAGCGGTTCCGCGGTCGGTTATGTCGGTGTAGATCTGCCCTATGTAGGTGTCGGCACGGGCTGTCGCCGCGAGATAACCCATGACGGTTCCGGGACGCACTGCCCGGTCAGGGCTTTCAACAACTACCATAGCATATACCGAGGCATCGGCCGCTCCGGCCCTGAGCTGACGGCGCTCTATCGCCAAACGTCCGCCGTCGGCGGCAAAACGCCACAGACCCTCGATGCGCTCCATAGCGCCGGCGCCGAGTCGGGCAATAACCAGACTGTCGCTGTCATAGCCTTCGAGACGTTCGGAAACATCAGGCAGCCAGGTCTTCGAGGCGTCGGGACGCACGGCCTGACAGACAAACGGTGTCAGCAGAGCTATTGTCAGCAGCAGAGTCCGGCACATGAGGTTCAGAGTGTCGAGAACCGATAGTTGAAGCCGAACGACAGGACTTCGTTAATCTGCCACAGATGCCATCTGGAATTCTCCACGCGCGGAGTCGACGAGTCGTAGCGCAGTCTGAACTGGAGCTGGGTCGACAGGAACCGGTTGATGTCGAAGGTGACGGTATTCTCCCAGTCGCCCTGGATATAGCTGTAGTCGGTGAAGATGAACAGCCGTGTAGTATAATGGATATTATAATTGATAGTAGCCTCGAACTTCACCTCGGCCGAGCTACCGAATTCGTGAGCCACGCGATGACCGGCGTCGATATTGTAGTTCACCGGATCCATCCTGCGGTTGAGGCAGGTCTTCATATTCCACGACAGCGGCGACACCGAGGCGTCGAACTTCACCGTCTTGCGCTCGTTGACATTGCTGTAGGTCATACCGAGACCGACATTCAGCTCGCCCGGCGACATGAAAGCTGCTTTCAGATCGGGATTGTTTATCTCGAAAGAGTGGAAGAACTGGGTCTTGAACATCGCCGTCACCGAATAGAACCATTTTTTCGCGGCGCGCACACCGAATTTGGCATTCAGTTGCAAGAGGTCTTCGGCAATATTGTAGTTCCTCAGCGAGTCTTCGGGGGTTCCGTGGATATTAAGCTTGTATGAGGCAGAAAACTCAGCCAGAAGATTCGGATGATAGTTGCGGTTCAGCTTGACGTCGAAGTTGAGATTGACGAGCATTGTCAGGTTGTTCGAGCCTCCCTGATACCAGTTCGGCGACACGTAGGCCTGGGCGAACTGAAGGCGTCCGTCGAAGAGATGTATCCAGTGGCGTTTCTTGATTTCGTCGGCCTTGAGCTCGCCGATTTTCGGGGCAGTGATAATTCCGTCGTCTTCAACGAACGTCAGCCGTGCCGTCAGCGGATCGACAACTGCATGATATTTTCGCGGCGGCTCGGGCAGAAGCGCCTCGACATAGCGCACCTGATCGGGGTTCGCTATCATAAAGCGCTGACGCGCCTGACGTATCATGGCGTTCTGGAAAACGGCATCGTCGAGCCAGTCGAACGCCGTCGACTCGAACAGCGAGTCGCTGGGCGATGGGGTCGCCAGCGACAGCGTGTCGCCGATGTCATAACGGTCGAACACTGCCGTGCGCAGCTCATAGTCGGGAAGCCGCCTGTGATGCCTGATCGTTATAAGATAAGGATTGGCCACAACCGAGTCTTCGGCCGCGAAAATGTCCTGAGCTGTTGCTGAGCCAACAGCGACAAGCAAGAATGCGATGAAAAGTTTCAGTCTCATAATCCGCCGCAAAGTTAGCTAAAAAACACACGCCACCAAAAACCGACAGCCTGTATATATCGGTCGAGATTATGAAAAACAATATGCTCCCCGGCAAAGCGGGGCCGCCCGATGGGCAGCCCCGTAATGGTCTGGGATGTGTGGGAGGCCTCAGGTGGTCTCTTCACTGTTTTTCGAGCGTTCTTTGACTTTAGTTTTCGATTTTGTGGCCGACGAGTCGACATCTTTCTCTTCTTTGAGGTCGATCTCTTCGCCGTTTTTGTCGACTACACGATATTGAAGATAGGCCAGCGACTGATCGGGCATGACACGGAATTTGTTGCCGTATTCCATTCTCCAGCGCCGATACATGCTGATGAGCCCTTTCTTCAGATATGCGTCGACGAAAGGATGGACGTAGAGAATGAATCCGCTCTGGCGCAGATCGCCGGTCAGATATGCCACTTTCTCCTTGAGGACGTCGGTGAACAGCAGCGACGGCTGCACTTTGCCTTTTCCGTAACACGACGGGCAATCTTCGGCTGTCACGATGTCCATTGCCGGGCGCACACGCTGGCGCGTTATCTGCATCAGTCCGAATTTGCTGAGAGGCAATATATTGTGGCGGGCGCGATCGTTCGCCATAAGCTCGCGCATGTGGTCGTAGAGCTTCTGGCGGTGTTCGGCCTTGTTCATGTCGATATAATCGATGACAATGATGCCGCCCATGTCGCGCAGGCGAAGCTGACGCGCTATCTCGTCGGCGGCGCGCATATTGACTTCGAGAGCGTTGGTCTCCTGATCGTTCGATGCTTTGGAGCGGTTGCCGCTGTTTACGTCTATGACATGGAGAGCTTCAGTGCTCTCGATAATAAGATAGGCGCCGCTTTTGAACGAGACGGTTTTTCCGAACGAAGATTTTATCTGCCTGGTTATTCCGAAATGATCGAAGATCGGCTCGGGCTTCTCGTAGAGTTTTACGATATCGGTGCGCTCGGGGGCGATCAGTTCAACATATTTGCGAATCTGGCCGTAGACCTCTTCGTTGTTGACATGAATACTTTCGAAAGATGGACTGAAGACGTCGCGCAACATGCCTACGATGCGGCTTTCTTCTTCAAATACAAGTGCCGGCGGGGTTGCCTTGCGGGCTTTGGCAAGAGTTTCTTCCCAGCACTTGAGCAGTGTCTTCAGTTCGTTGTTGAGCTCGGCTACCTTTTTGCCTTCGGCCGAAGTGCGTATGATTATGCCGAAGTTCTTGGGCTTGATCGCCTCAAGTATGCGCCGCAGGCGCAGTTTTTCCTCTGTAGTCTTTATTTTCTGGGAAATCGAGATCTTGTCGCCGAACGGAATGAGAACCATATAGCGGCCGGTGAAGGTGATCTCCGTTGTCAGGCGCGGCCCTTTCGACGAGATGGGCTCTTTGACAATCTGAACCAGGAGCTGCTGCCCCTGCTTGAGGGCGTCGACTATTGTGCCGTGTTTGTCGATGTCGGCTTCGCGTTTTATGCGCGACACCTGAGGCATTTTCTTTTTATCGTCGAGGGCTTCTTCGAGGAATTTGGCGTATGTCGAAAACTGAGAGCCGAGGTCGAGGTAGTGAAGAAACGCATCTTTTTCATGGCCAACATTGACAAAGGCGGCATTCAGGCCGGGCATGAGCTTTTTAACCTTTGCCAAATAGATATCACCCACAGCATAGGCCGTAGTGCGCCCCTCTTTCTGGAGCGACACCAGACGCGAGTCTTCGGTCAGAGCTATGGCCACATCCTTTTTCTGCACGTCGACAATAAGTTCGCTTTGCATGGGGACAGTGGTTAGGGGGTGGTGGAAGAGTTGGTGGTTATGAAAAGTGTGTTATTATGTTTCTCGCCCATTCTCGGGCTCTTTTATAGTGGGGCTTATATTGACAACACACCGTCGCCTCCGCCTTGCAGGCGGACCGGCGCGGTGGTTATTGCCTTGGGGGAGAGGGATGTTTTTCTGCGCGGATCCGGCGCCCCGCGCCGGATGTCCGCTGCCGTCTAATCAGACGGCGGGGATCGGCCCCGCCTTACTTCTTCTTATGACGGTTCTTGCGCAAACGTTTTTTACGTTTGTGAGTAGCCATCTTGTGGCCTTTTCTTTTCTTTCCGCTGGGCATTGTTGTTGCTTGGGTTAGAGGTTGAACTTCAGGTTTTAAGCGCTAAGGATATTAGCGGACATCTTCCATGAACACTTTAGCGGGCTTGAAAGCGGGGATTTTGTGTTCGGGGATGGTGATGGTGGTATTCTTCGAGATATTGCGGGCAGTCTTGGCGGAACGAACCTTGATGATGAAGCTGCCGAAGCCACGGAGATAGACGTTTTCGCCATGAGACAGCGAATCCTTAACGACTTCCATGAACTTTTCGATAGTGTCGAGCACGTTGGCGCGGTCGATACCGGTAGACTTTGAAATCTCGTTTACAATGTCGGCTTTTGTCATTGTGATAATATTTGAGGTTTGGTTAACGAATCAAAATAACAGCGCCCCTGAGGCAGGGCGTTTTTCGGGTGCAAATATCGTAATTTTTTTCGTAACTGCCGAATTTAGAGCGAAATTTTTTCGAATAAAGTTCAAATCGGGGCTCTTTGAACAGGCGGTTACTATATAGAATAAGGTGTCAGGCGGCGGGGGTGACGGCCTCGATGGTCTTCAGACGCCTGACAACGATACGCGTCAGCGGCAGCACTGCGACTTCATAGGCGGTTTTCAGCAGAGCCTGACTCACCATAAGCCCAACCAGCGTCGAGGCATCGACAACTCCGGCAAAGGCTATCGGAAAGAACACCAGCGAGTCGACCCCTTCGCCCCATAATGTCGACACTATGGCGCGCAGCGAGAACGAACCGCGGCCGCGCTCTTCGGCGCGACGCTTCATCCGGCTCATAACCCAGGCATTGACCATAGAACCGGCAAGGAATGCGGCGAAACTGGCGGCAAGGATTCGCGGGACGGCTCCGAAAACTGTCTCCATAGCCGCTTGTCCTTCCCACCCCTCGATTCCTGGCAACAGAAGACCGATCTGAAGCAGGATGCTGACGAGCAGGTTCATGGCGAATCCGAGCCATATTACGAATCTGGCCTTGTCGAAGCCATAGACTTCGACAAGGCAGTCGTTGATTATATATGAGATCGGGAAGACAATCATTCCGGCAGTAAGGGTGACGCCGCCGAGCGGCACCACCTTTATCTCCATCAGATTGGCCACGATAAGGCAAACACAGAACAGCACTGTCATAACTGTGAATGTCAGGCTGACCGGCTTGCGCATATTCGATGAGAACCTGTTCATAGGTTTATTCGGCAATTCGGTTCAGGGTCTGGAGCAATCGGTCGGCAAGCCCTATCGAATAACCCTGCGACGAGAACACGACTCGATTGAATGTATCAGCGATAACGAAGATCGGACGCTCAGACTCGTGGGCGCTGAGACGCAGATTCTCAATGAGTTCGTTGGCGATGGTGCCGTTTATATCAGTGCCGAAAACGACGTTCGACGGCAGTCCGGGATAAGCGCGGGCGTTGAAGCGCGACATCTCGTCGGCGTCGGCGAAAAGAAGCACAATCTTGCGCCCAGTCGCCTCAAGGCGGTCGGCCAGGGCTGTCATTTCGTTGAGAGCATGGGCCGAAGGCTCATGGTTGGGACGTATGATACCGAACACATAGTAGCCACGGCCTGTTGTCGACAGCAGGCTCTTCTCTGACTTCGCGGCAGCATCGCTGTAGAGATTCTCGGAGTTGAACGAGCCGATGACCTGCACTTCGCTGTTGTCATACCTGACGACAAGCGGACGGGTGACAACCGAATCAGCCGGGACCTCGAAAATATCGGTGCGGGTCATAACCGAGCCGTCGGCCAGACGCTGCCCGGTGACGAGCATATATCGCCCGGCATCGAGCGAGATGCCGTCGGCATTCAGCTGCGAAGCGGGGGCAGCTTCGTCGAATTCAAGAAGCTGCGGAACACCATTTTCGATTTTCGAGAGCGCGAACTGCATATAATATTGCGGATCGACAATATGTCCGACGGGATTCACTTCGAGCACGAGCTTTCCTTTAGGGGTCGCCGATGTCTTGGGCGCGGCAAAAAGAGCGTCAATCCAGTCACCGTCGCCGACAGCATACTGAGGCTTGCCCGTCACCGGGTCGACGCGCGAAGGTATGCCGAGGCTTCGGGCCATAGCGACAAAGAGAATAGCGCGCGAGCGTCCGTCGGCTATCCGGTTTTTATAAGCGGCACGCGGGTCGATGCGGTTGCCGGTGCGGTTCCAGACGGTATCGACTGCAATCTCCCGGCCTATCCACTCGACAAGCGCAGCCGGATCGGCCTTGAAGCGGTTCTTGTCGGCACTCGGGATGGCCTTGGCGAAGAAAGCCTTAAAAGGTGTCAGTCCTTCTGTCTCGATTCGCGGATTCATTATATAGGCGTCGAAAAGAGGCGAATCGGTCTGAGCCGTAGCAAGCGCGTCGGCGAGCACCTCGCGCGACACATCGCGCCTGTCTTTCTCGCTTATGGCTTCAAGCAACCGGATGGCTTTGCCGCGGTCGGTCGACGGGGTCGACCGCAGGAAATCGGTTATCATGGCGTGATTGCCGCGCGATTCCATAAGAATTCGTTCAAGGGGCGCTCTGTCAACTCCGAGCTCGTAAGCAAGGAGAGCAGCAGACTCCGGCGTGGCGAACGTCGAGACATAAGCATTCCGGATCGAGTCCTCGCGGGCGAAGCGTATGTCATTGGCCCGGCGCTGTGCGGCGGTGGGCGTCGGGAGCGAGGCCGACGGAGCGGGAGGTGTCAGATTAAACTCATCGACGCCGGCATAATCTTCATCGCGATTGAGAACAACAACGACATCATCACCCGGACGTCCCTTGGCATAGCCGAACCTGCGGCCGTCGGAAGCCCAGATAAGCATCTCCCCTATTCCGGTTGTGAGCTGAGCGTGGCCGGCGGCATCAGTGGTTTTCACCGCGGTCGGATAGAATTCGGCATAGTTATAGAGGCAGAAACGCACCTGAGCGCCGTTCACAGGTTTGCCTGACTCATCGGCGACCTTCACCTTGAGCGGAGCTACCGGCGCATAATTGGATGTCACATTGATTACCGTCGACGCAGGCTGACGGTCGAGCACTTCCTCGGGGCCGTCGTAGTCGCCGAACACCTTGGTCGTCATCAGCATGCCGCGCGAGGCGGGCGCGTTGAACCAGGCGAGATCGAGAATCGGCTCAGGTTCGCAGGCGCCGAGAAAATGCCAGCGGCCGTTGGCCCAAGCCTCGACCCAGGCGTGGTTGTCGTCGGTATGGGCCCAGCGCGGAGTGTAGACCTGACGCGCAGGAATGCCTACAGCGCGCAGAGCCGCCACAGCGAATGTCGATTCCTCGCCACAGCGGCCGATGGCCTGACTGACTGAACTGAGCGGCGAGCTCGTGCGGCCGTCGGAAGGACGGTAGGTCACCTTTTCGTGACACCAGTGGTTAACTTCCAGAATCGCGTCTTCGATAGAGAGTCCGCCGACACGCTCGCGCAGTTCGGCATAGAAAGCCGGACGCGACATATCGAGATTCTCGTTGTTGACGCGCACAGGCAGAACGAAATGACGGAACTCACGCTCAGGCACCGATTCGCCCCACGGCATCTCGCGGCGCGCTTTCAGCGAAGCTCTGACATTCTCGAGGAAAAACTCGGGCGGATAGCCTATGCGGTCAGACGTGGGCAGATAACTGTAGAGGAACTCCATGGCGGCGCGCTCTTCGGGATTCATTTCGAGCCGGCCGAAATCGGGAGCCGGACGTCCGGCTTCAGCTGTCAGTATCGCAAACAGAGCGATAAAATATGTCAGTGTCTGTTTCATTATTCTAATGCTTTTATTATGGCGGCCACCCGCGAGGCGTCGGTAGTCGCGCGTGAATATTCGTCGGTATCGGGAGTGCCCATGCTGACATCGGCACGCCGGAAACGCATTGCCGAACCTACAGTGTGCTTTGCCGACGCATGAAGCTCTTCAACACCGGTCAGCCTCACTATCTCGCGGCAGTTTTCAGCAGTCACGCCTCCGCCGGCGAGAATTATTATCTTTCCGGCGGCATCTTCGACGAGCCGACGAATGAGCGGCGCCCCCTCGAGGGCAGAAGCTGCCTGTCCGGAAGTCAGAACCCTGCGGCATCCGAGGGCTATCAGATCGCCGAGCGCCCTGCGCGGGTCGCGGCAAAGGTCGAACGCACGGTGAAACGTTACCGGCCGGCCGTCGGCTACAGCCATAAACCGCCTCATGGCGTCGATGTCGACATCGCCGTCGGCTGTAAGTGCGCCGACAACTATGCCGTCAGCCCCGGCGGCAACGGCGTCGGCAATCTCGGCTTCCATCTGAGCCACCTCGTCGGCGCTGTAGAGGAAATCGCCGCTACGCGGGCGTATCAGCACATTGACAGCCGGGCCTCCGGCGTCAACTGCCATGCGCGTCATTGCCGGCGTCGGCGTGAGACCTCCTTCGGTCAGGGCCGAACAAAGTTCTATGCGTGCGGCTCCGGCGCTGCGGGCTGCGCCGACACTGGCTATATCGCCGCAACACACTTCGAGAAGAACACTCATCTTACGGTAAGCTCAACGATATTGTCAATATCTTCGGTAAGTTCGGGAAGATGGAGTGTGACGCTATCTTTCGAACGAGAGAATTTGACCTTTGTGCCGTCGGCGAACATCTTCGCGCACCAGACACTGAAACCCTCGGTAGGAATCACAATATCTTTCGATTCGGGATTGAGGACATGGATAAACAGGCGTTCCCCCTTGCGGGTCGCGGTTCCCCAGGGCTGTTCGGCAAACGGAGAGCCTTCGGTTCCGTAGATCGTCTCACCGTGGGCTCTCATCCATTCCCCTATTTCGCGAAGACGTTCGAGCGCCATTGCCGGAAGCTCGCCGTTGGGCTGCGGGCCTATGTTCAGCAACAGGTTGGCACCTTTTCCGGCCGTCTTAACCAGATAGTGGACAAGTGTGCGCGTATCTTTATAATCGGTATCCTCGATGCGGAAGCCCCACATTCCGTTCATGGTGTCGCAGGTTTCGAGCGGCAGCTGACTTATAGCCTGGCCCGAAAGTCCGGCCGTGTTCTCGCCCGGCATATCGCGTTCAAAAATCTGTATATCCTCCCCTTCGAAAGGCGCCTGATGGTGGTTGTTACCTACCAGACATCCCGGCTGAAGGCTGTGGATAAGAGCATATTGCTGAGGCAACTGCCAGTTGAAAGGAACTGAATCCTGATCGTGGTCCCACCATCCGTCGAACCATATTGCGCGAATCGGGCCATAGCCTGTCAGCAGTTCGCTGAGCTGACGGTTCATGAAAGCATAGTAGTGAGGCCAGTCGCTCTTCAGGCTGTCTTTGCCGGTCGTGCGGCCGGTTCGCCCTGCCGGATAGTCATCGCGCCCCCAGTCAATATGAGAATAATAGAGATGGAGCTTAAGGTCGTTTTTCTGACAGGCCTCCGACAGTTCTTTCAGCACATCGCGCTTGAACGGCGTGGCGTCGACGATATTGTAGTCCGACTCCTTGGTGCCGAACATCGAGAATCCGTCGTGATGGCGCGTCGTGAAACAGATATACCGTGCGCCTGAATCCTTGATAGCCTGCGCCCAGGCTTCGGCATCGAAATCGGCCGGATAGAAAGCGCGGGCCGTCTTGGCATATTCGCTCTGCAGAGGCCCGTAGTTCAGATACCACTCGCCACGGGCAAACATGCTGTAAATGCCCCAGTGGATGAATATACCGAAACGGTCAGCGGCAAACTCTTTGCGTGATTCCAAAACCTGAGGCGACGCTACATACTCGGCCGAAGCCGGCAGAAGCATCAAAGCCGTCAATACTGATAGGATTAATCTTTTCATGGATCGATAATTGGTTTACTGCGCAAAGATACTACGAAATCCCGTGCGATGCAAGCCTTTTGCCGCCGCAGGGTTGGAGGTTAACGCGCTTTGGAGTATCTTTGCATTACTTATGAGCACAAACGTCAAAATATTCCGGCCCGACACGTCGACAGAACTGCCTCTTATCTACGCCGATGCCGGCATCCGCGCCGGCTTTCCGTCGCCGGCCCAGGACTATATATCCGAGACAATCGACCTCAACAAAGACCTCATATCCAATCCGGCGTCGACTTTCTATGGCCGTGTAGTCGGTGACTCTATGATCGAGGAAGGCATCACCGAGGGCGATATTCTTGTGATCGACCGCTCGGTCGAGCCTGAGAACGACGATCTGGCCGTCTGCTGTCTCGACGGCGAATTTACGCTGAAGAGAATCCATATCTCCGGCGACGGCCATGTTCAGCTCGTTCCGAGCAACCGCCGTTACCGCCCTATCGACATCGATGAAGGCGACGAACTCATAATCTGGGGCGTCGTAATCTATACCATCAAGGCCAACCGCCGTCCGCGCTTCGGCCACAGGTTCTGAGCCGCCATCCTCCAAAACCGACACCCATGTATGCTCTTGTCGACTGCAACAACTTCTTTGTTTCCTGCGAGCGCGTTTTCCGACCCGAGCTCGAAGGAAAACCGGTCGTAGTCCTGAGCAACAACGACGGGTGTGCGGTATCGATGAGCAACGAGGCCAAGGCTCTCGGCATAAAGCGTGGCTCCCCATATTTCAGGTTCCGCGACCTCGCCGAGGCCAACGGCGTCGTATGCCTCTCGGGGAACCACCGCCTCTACGGCGACATGTCGCGCCGTGTGATGCTTACTCTCAAGGCCCATGTCGAAGACCTCGAAGTCTATTCCATCGACGAGGCATTCATGGCTCTCGGCAATGAGATCGGAGAATATGACGGATTCGGACGCTATCTCGTCAGGCGCGTGCGCCGCGACACAGGCATTCCCGTCAGCATCGGCATAGCCCCGACAAAAACTCTCGCAAAAGCGGCCGCCCGATTTGCAAAAAAATATAAAGGCTATCAGGGCGCATGCCTCATCGACAGCGATGAGAAAAGACGTAAGGCTCTCTCGCTTACAGGGATAGGCGACGTGTGGGGAATCGGCCGACGTAACTGCCGACGCCTTATTGAATACGGAATCGACACTGCGCTGAAATTCGCCGACCTGACCCGTCAGCAGGCCGAGTCGCTGTTCAACGTCGTAGGCGTCAGAACATGGCGCGAGCTCAACGGCGAACCATGCATTGAGCGCGAGACCCGCGACCACCGGCTGTCGATCTCATCGACGCGCACCTTCGCCTCGGAGCTCCACACCTTCGAGCAGCTGCGTCAGGCTGTGGCCGGATTTGTCAGCATAGCCGCCCGAAAGCTGCGTGAAGACGACGGTTTCGCCGACCGCCTGTCGGTTTTCCTCTGCACAAACCCGTTCCACGAGCGCGACCCGCAATATTTCAACGAAGCGTCGGCCTCGCTCCAGTTCGCTACCAACGACACCGGTCTCCTACTCGAAGCGGCGCTCGATGCCCTCAAAAAGATTTTCCGCGATGGTTTCGGATATAAAAGAGCCGGCGTAACACTGACCCACATTACGCCGCGCGAAGGCACCCAGCAGAGCCTCTTCGCCGACACCGACGCGCTGCGCAAGCGCGAACGGCTGATGCGCATTGTCGACGCCATAAACGCCTCGCCGAGATTCGCCAACACCGTTACAATCGCTGCCGCCGGCGCCGGTCTCGACCCGCTCGTGCGCCGCGAAAAGCAATCGCGCCTCTACACCACCCGCATCTCCGACATCATCGAAATCCACACCCCCTGCCGTATTATTCCCGATTAATCTCGAATTATCCTGATTAATCCCGATTAATCCTGAATAATTTGTATCTTTGCGGCAAGGCCATGAGCCCCGTTAACCGATTTAGAATGATTATGAGCGAGAATGTGAACAAGCTGATGGCGTTCCTCGACGCCTCGCCGGTAAATTTTCTGGCTGTGAAGACAGCCGAGAGCCTGCTGCAGGCCAATGGCTTCAAGCCTCTCGACAAGCGCGACGCATGGCTTCTTCAGCCCGGCGACCGCCGCTATATAGTGAAGAACTCGAGCGCTCTGATGGCGTTTGTCGTCGGCCACGGCGGTCCCGAAGCCGGATTCCACATTATCTCGGCTCACAGCGATTCGCCCGGCTTCCGAATCAAGCCCCGGGCAGAGATGACAGGCGACGGCGGTGTGGTCAGGCTCAACACCGAAGTCTATGGCGGCCCGATACTCTATACCTGGTTCGACCGTCCGCTGTCGATAGCCGGGCGTGTGGTGCTCCGCAGCTCCGACCCGCTCAATCCGCTGACGACAACCGTAGATTTCCGCCGGCCTCTGCTGACGATACCCCATCTGGCAATCCATTTCAACCGTGCAGTCAACGACGGTAACCCGCTTTCGCGCCAGAAAGACATGATGCCCGTTCTGGGCTACATAAAAGACCGCGCCGAGGCCGACGGCCTTCTGCTGCGCCTCGTGGCCGACGAGCTCAGAGTCGACCGAAAGGAGATTCTCGACTTCGATCTCAGCCTCTACGACACCACCCCGGCCTGCCTCGTCGGCCTTCACAACGAATTCATAACATCCGGGCGTCTCGACGACCTCTCGATGGTCCACGCCGCCCTGACGGCGCTGACCGCCGAAGCCGACACCCACACGGCTGCCACGCGCGTCTGCGCCATCTTCGACAACGAAGAGACAGGTTCGGGAACCAAGCAGGGCGCCGCATCGCCTCTGCTGGCCGACCTGCTGCAGCGCATCAACTTCTGCCTCGGAGGCAATGAGGAAACATATCTGCGCGGAGTCGACGCCTCGTTCATGGTGTCGGCCGACAATGCCCACGGCGTCCATCCGAACTATGTCGAGAAGCAGGATCCCACGAATCATCCCGTTCTCGGCGGAGGCCCGACAATAAAGATCAACGCCAACTGCAAGTATATGACCGACGCCGAATCGGCTGCGGTATTCGCCGAAGTGTGTCGCCTCGCCGATGTCCCTTGCCAGTATTTCGTCAACCACAGCGATGTTGCCGGTGGCTCGACCTTGGGAAATATCCTGACAGGCCAGATTGATCTTCGCGGAGTCGACATGGGAGCCGCAATATGGGCCATGCACTCGTGCCGCGAAACAGCCTCGGCCATCGACCACGACTATATTATCGCGGCCTTCTCTAAATTCATGACCTTATAATCCAACACCAAAAAATATTGCAATGATAGAAATATCGAGCTTAGTCAATTCGCTGTCGCCGAGCCAGACTCTGGCTATGTCACAGAAAAGCGCCGAGCTTCGCGCTCAGGGAGTCGATGTCATCAATCTCAGTGTCGGCGAACCTGATTTCAACACTCCGGCCCACATCAAAGAGGCTGCAAAACGCGCTATCGACGAGAACTATACGCGCTACACACCGGTGGCCGGCTACAAAGAGCTGCGCGAGGCAATAGCCTCAGATATGCGACGCCATCCCGGAGTGGATTTCACCGCCGACGACATCGTTGTCAGCAACGGCGCCAAACAATCGCTCTGCAACGCCATTCTGGCCACCGTCAACCCCGGCGACGAGGTTATCATACCGGCTCCGGCATGGGTTAGCTACAGCGAGATGGTAAAACTGGCCCACGGCGTCTCTGTCATAGTGGAATCGGGCATTGAAGACGATTTCAAGATGACTCCCGAAAAGCTCGAAAAAGCCATCACGTCCAAAACGCGAATGCTGCTGCTGACCTCTCCGTCGAACCCGACAGGAAGCGTCTATACCCGCGCCGAGCTTCAGGACCTCGTCGACGTTCTCGCCCGCCACGAGCGCGTTCTCGTTCTCGCCGACGAGATATACGAGCATATCAACTTCACAGGCTCGTTCACCTCGATGGCTGAATTCCCCGAACTGAAAGGCCGCGTCATTATCATAAACGGTGTGTCGAAAGCCTATGCCATGACAGGCTGGCGAATAGGCTTCATGGCCGCTCCGCGCGAACTGGCCAAGGCCTGCACCAAACTCCAGAGCCAATATACCTCAAACCCGTCGTCGATAGCCCAAAAAGCCGCCGAAGCCGCCTACACCGGACCTCAGGACTGCGTGACGGAAATGAACAAAGCTTTCGAACGGCGCCGCGACCTCGTCGTCGAGCTTGCGCGCACGATTCCCGGATGGGAAGTGAATGTGCCTATGGGCGCCTTCTATCTGTTGCCGCGCGTGACCGGCTGCCTCGGCACAACAGCCCCCGACGGGCGCCGTATCGAGACTTCGGGCGACCTCGCGCTCTATCTTCTTGAGAAAGCCGCCGTGGCCACCGTCGACGGAGCCGCCTTCTCGGCCCCCGGCTATCTGCGTCTCAGCTATGCCACAAGCGACGACAACCTGCGCGAAGCCTTCCGCCGCATCGGCGAGGCCGTCGCAGCCCTCAAACGTTGAATATATACTTTATAATTACACATTTTACTACGATGAATTTTGTTGAAGAGCTCCGCTGGCGCGGCATGATCCACCAGATGATGCCGGGTACAGAAGAGCAGCTACAGAAAGAGATGACAACGGCCTATCTCGGAATCGACCCGACGGCCGACAGCCTCCACATAGGCCATCTCGTCGGTGTGATGATGCTCAAACATCTGCAGCGCAGCGGCCACAAACCTATCGCCGTTGTCGGAGGTGCCACAGGAATGATCGGCGACCCCTCGATGAAAAGTCAGGAGCGCAAGCTTATCGACGAAGAGACCCTGCGCCACAATCAGGAAGCCATCAAACGTCAGCTCGCCCACTTCCTCGACTTCGACAGCGGCGCTCCAAACGCCGCCGTAATGGCCAACAACTACGACTGGATGAAGAACTTCACTTTCCTCGACTTCATCCGCGATATCGGCAAGCATATCACCGTCAACTACATGATGGCCAAAGACTCGGTTAAGAAGCGCCTCAACGGCGAGAATTCCGAGGGAATGTCGTTTACGGAATTTTCATATCAGCTCCTGCAGGGCTACGACTTCCTCCATCTCTACGAGACCATGGGCTGCAAACTCCAGCTCGGCGGCAGCGACCAGTGGGGCAATATAACGACGGGCACCGAGCTTATCCGCCGCATGAACGGCGGCGAGGCCTTCGCCCTGACCTGTCCGCTGATCACCAAGGCCGACGGCAAGAAATTCGGCAAGACCGAACAGGGCAACGTATGGCTCGACCCGAACCGCACCACACCGTTTGCCTTCTATCAGTTCTGGGTCAACACTTCCGATGAAGACGCCGCCCGCTATATAAAGATTTTCACCGAACTTTCGCGCGAGGAAATCGAAGCTCTCGAAGCCGAACAGGCTGCCGATCCCGGCAAACGTCCGCTGCAGCACCGTCTGGCCAAGGAACTGACCACCATGGTTCACTCCGCTCAGGACTATGAGACAGCCGTCGAGGCCAGCCAGATTCTATTCAGCAACAAAGCTGTCGACATCCTCCACAAAATCGATGAACCTACGCTTCTGGCAGTCATGGAAGGAGTGCCGCGCTTCACAGTCAGCCGTGACCTGCTCAAAGGTGAAGGTGTGAAACTTATCGACCTCTCTACCGAACACGCCCCTGTTTTCTCGTCGAAAGGCGAGATGCGCAAGCTCGTTCAGGGAGGCGGTGTGTCGCTCAACAAAGAGAAAGTGGCCGACCCGAACCGCGCAGTGACCGAAGCCGACCTTCTCAACAACAAATACCTGCTGCTCCAGCGCGGCAAGAAGAACCACTACCTTCTGACCGTAGAATAACCCCCGCGCGTCAGAAAGCCCTTTCACCCCGCCGCGGCATCCTGTCCGGCGGGGTTTATTTATTCTGTCCCTATCAGTTGTGAATTTATCCCATAAAGACTATTATAAGGATAACGTATCTGCACATAGCTGAGATACAAAATAAAAGTGTTAACTTTGTATATGGAAACAGTCGTTCGTATTCATAGCGAATCAGAGTATAATGAAATACTGCGACAGGCCGTCGCAGTTATTGAAACCTCACGAGACAATGCCGCCCGTGCTATTGTCAGGACATCCAATGAAATGCACTGGCGGATCGGTCAGCTGCTATATGAGCGCAAACTCGACAGCGCACACGGAGCAGGGGTTGTGACAAGACTATCATCAGACCTCAAAGCTTCCTATCCAAAAATGGGAATGTCGGTGAGCAACTTATGGAATATGAAACGTTTGTATGCACGGTTTCATAAATCAGTTCCAAAACTACAACAAGCTGTTGTAGTTTTGCCTTGGGGACATATCAATCATCTCATTACTAAATTTGGAGATGATGACAATGCTATTCTTTACTACGCCGAGAAAACCGTTCAGAAAGGCTGGAGTCGGGCATTATTGGTCAACGCTATAAAGCTGGAGATGCACAAGCATCAGCCGGAAGCCAACATGTCAAATAATTTTGCCGTCGCTCTTCCGAAGACTCAGGCAGCATACGCCAACGAGATTTTCAAGGATTCTTATTGCATGGGATTTCTTGGCGTGACTGAGCCACTCCTTGAACTGGAGCTTGAGCGGAGATTGGTTGAGAAAGTAAAACATTTTCTCCTTGAACTCGGTCAGGGATTTACATACATCGGCAATCAGCACGTTCTGTCTTACAATGGTAAGGATTATAAGGTGGATATGCTTTTCTTTCACCGCGGACTTAGGTCGCTCGTTGCCGTTGATTTGAAAATATCCGAATTCATGCCCGAATATGTCAGCAAGATGAATCTCTATCTCTCGTTGCTTGACAGGCTTGAAAGAGGGAAAGACGAAAATCCCTCAATCGGTATAATCCTGTGCGCTGAAAAAGACAACGTGGAAGTAGAGCTGGCGCTTGAAGGGTTTACAAAACCTATAGGCGTCGCCGAATACAAACTTATCGTCCCTCAAAAAGAGCTGAAACAGCTAATCTCCGACGAAATAAAGACCTTCAACAAAGAAGTCGCCGATATATCAGCACAACAATGAGATGGGGAAGCCTTTATATTGCCTATTAGATTACTTGTCGGCCAAATTCCTTAATCGGACTTGTTCCTGAAAAAGAGGTTGAAGAATGACGCTCTGAAATTCATCTCTTTCCTTACGCCGGAATAAGACGGCTGATTATTTATTGTTAACAAATGCCGCTGTCGCGAAACGGGATGTTTCCGCAGAAAAATTCGTAACTTTGAGGCCGTAATGGAAAACCGTCGCAAAACGTCTGACAGATGAAAGGCATAGTATTGGCCGGAGGCTCCGGCACCCGTCTATATCCGATAACCAAAGGAGTAAGCAAGCAGCTCTTGCCGATTTTCGACAAGCCGATGGTCTATTACCCGATCTCGACACTGATGCTCGCCGGCATAAGGGATATTCTGATAATCTCGACGCCTGCCGACCTGCCCGCGTTCCGACGTCTTCTGGGCGACGGCAGCGACTTCGGAGTAAGCTTTACCTACGCCGAACAGCCGAGTCCCGACGGCCTCGCTCAGGCTTTCATCATAGGCCGCGATTTCATCGGCGACGACGCCGCCTGCCTCGTTCTGGGCGACAATATATTCCACGGCCCGGGATTTTCGCAGACCCTGAAAAAAGCTGTCGACGCAGCCGAAACAGAGGGTAAGGCAACGGTCTTCGGCTACTGGGTCGACGACCCCGAGCGCTACGGCGTGGCCGAGTTCGACAGCATCGGAAACTGCCTCTCTATCGAAGAAAAGCCCCAAAAGCCCAAAAGCAACTATGCCGTTGTCGGGCTTTATTTCTACCCCAACAAGGTTGTCGACGTTGCCGCATCGATAAAGCCGTCGGCCCGCGGGGAGCTTGAAATCACGAGCGTCAATCAGGAGTTTCTCAGCTCGGGCGAGCTGATGGTGCAGACTCTGCCGCGCGGATTCGCCTGGCTCGACACGGGCACCCACGATTCGCTGGCCGATGCTTCAATATATGTCGAAGTTCTCGAGAAGCGTCAGGGCCTCAAGATCGCCTGCCTCGAAGGGATAGCCTACCGTCAGGGATGGATTACGCGCGAGAAGATGATAGAGCTGGCAAAGCCGATGCTGAAAAACCAATACGGACAGTATCTTATGAAAGTTATCAACGAAATAGACCGCTCGGGCTACAGTAATCTCGACTGACAATGAATGTGATAAAGACAGATATCGAAGGTGTGGTCGTCATCGAGCCGAGGGTTTTCGACGATGCGCGCGGATATTTCTTCGAGTCGTATTCGAAGCGCCGGTTCGACGAGGCTGTCAAGCCCGTAGAGTTCGTTCAGGACAATGAGTCGATGTCGACGCGCGGAGTTATCCGCGGTCTTCATTTCCAGCGGCCCCCATTCTCTCAGAGCAAACTCGTCAGATGCGTCAGAGGCGCCGTGCTCGATGTCGTCGTCGACATCCGCCGCGGCTCTCCGACCTACGGACGACATGTCGCCGTTGAGCTGACCGGCGCGAACAGGCGCCAGCTGTTCGTGCCACGCGGTTTCGCCCACGGTTTCGCGGTTCTGAGCGACGAGGCGGTCTTCCAGTATAAATGCGACAATTACTATCATCCCGAATCGGAAGGAGGCATCTCGATTGCCGACCGCTCGCTCGGCATCGACTGGCGCATCGATCCCGCCGAGGCCATTCTCTCTGAGAAAGACCTCCGCAACCCGATGTTCAGCGACTTCGAATCGCCTTTCGACATAACGGTTAGCCTTTACGACGAATGAATATACTTGTAACAGGAGCCGACGGCCAGCTCGGGCGCTGCCTGCGCGACGTGACAGCCTCATCGGCCGACAACTATATCTTCACAGATGTCGCCCAGCTCGACATCACTGACGCCGCAGCCGTCAGGCGTGTCGTGTCGGAGATCAAGCCTGAAATAATCGTAAACTGCGCGGCCTATACCGACGTCGAGCGCGCCGAGACCGACCCCGCGACAGCCGAGAAGCTGAACGCTACGGCCGTGGCCATACTTGCTGAAGAAGCAGCCCGTTCGGGTGCGACCCTGTTTCATCTCTCGACCGACTACGTGTTCGGAACCGAACCCTATAACACTCCCTGCCGCGAGGATCAGCAGGGCACGCCGACAGGCGTCTACGGACTGACAAAGCTCCACGGCGAGCAGGCTATCGCCGCAAGCGGCTGCAAGGCTCTGATTTTCCGCACGGCGTGGCTTTATTCGGAATATGGCAAGAACTTCGTCAGAACGATGCTCGGTCTGACCGCATCACGGCCGACGCTGAATGTCGTCTTCGACCAGACGGGAACCCCTACCTATGCCCGCGATCTCGCCGAAGCCATCGCAACCATAATCGCCGGCCGCAGTTTCGAGGGGCACGAAGGAATCTACCACTATTCCAACGAAGGAGTATGCTCATGGTTCGACTTCGCCAAAGCTATCGCGACAATGTCCGGCCACAGCAGCTGTGACATCCGACCGTGCCATTCCAACGAATTTCCGTCGGCAGTGAAACGTCCGGCATACTCCGTGCTCGACAAAACAAAATTCAAAACGACATTCGGCCTCTCTGTCCCCTATTGGACCGACTCACTCGCCGAATGCCTGAACAAACTGAAAGGCAATGAAGCGTAACATACTTATCACCGGAGGGGCCGGGTTCATCGGCAACCACGTCGTCCGCCTCTTCGTCAACAAATATCCCGACTATCATATCGTCAACCTCGACAAGCTGACCTATGCAGGGAATCTCGCTAACCTCAGCGATATCGAAGACCGCCCGAACTACACTTTCGTGCGCGCCGACATCGCCGATCTCGACGCCATGCGCCGCATAATCAGTGAGCACCGGATCGACGGCATTATCCACCTCGCCGCCGAAAGCCATGTCGACCGATCGATAAAAGACCCGTTCACCTTCGCCCGCACCAACGTCATGGGCACCCTCGCCCTGCTTCAGGCGGCCCGCGAATACTGGGAATCGCTGCCCGAGCGCTATGAGGGCAAGCTCTTCTACCACATATCGACCGACGAAGTCTACGGCGCTCTCGAACTGACCCACCCCGAAGGAGTTGAACCTCCTTTCACAACCCTCGCGTCGAGCCGCGACGACAAAGCCTACGGCACGGAGTTCTTCACCGAAGAGACGAAATACAACCCCCACTCCCCCTACTCAGCCTCGAAGGCGTCGAGCGACCATTTCGTGCGCTCCTACCACGACACCTACGGAATGCCGACCCTCGTCACCAACTGCTCGAACAACTACGGCCCCTATCAGTTCCCCGAGAAACTGATTCCACTGTTCATAAACAACATACGCCACCGGCGCCCGCTGCCCGTCTACGGCCGCGGCGAGAACGTGCGCGACTGGCTCTTCGTCGAAGACCATGCAAGGGCAATAGATCTCATCTTCCACAAGGGACGTCCGGCCGAAACCTACAATATCGGCGGCTTCAACGAATGGAAGAACATCGACCTCATCAAGGTCGTCATCAAAACCGTCGACCGCCTCTTAGGCAATCCCGAAGGTCAGTCGCTCGATCTCATAACATACGTCACCGACCGCCCCGGCCACGACATGCGCTACGCAATCGACAGCCGCAAACTCCAGAAAGAGCTCGGCTGGGAGCCGTCGCTCCAGTTCGAGGAAGGCATCGAGAAAACCGTGCGCTGGTATCTCGACAATCAGGCCTGGATGGACAACATAACATCCGGCGAATACGAGCGCTATTACGACGATATGTATAGCGGCCGATAACCGTTTTCAGCAACTAAACCGCATGACAGGCCTCGATTCACTGACCAAAGAATCTGTCGGACGTCTTCTGTGGCGCTATTCGCTGCCGTCGATAGTCGGTATGCTCGTCATGTCGCTCTACAACGTCATCGACCGCATCATACTCGGACAGGTTGTCGGAGCCGACGCGCTTTCGGGACTGACGATAACTTTCCCGGTCATGAACCTCGCCACGGCTATCGGCGTGCTCGTCGGCGTCGGAGCCTGCACACGTGTCAGTATCTTCCTCGGAGCCGGTAACCATCGCGAGGCGTCGCAGGTGCTCGGCAACGCTTTGGTGTTGACTATCGTCAACGGCATAATCTATATCAGTCTCTTCGCCCTGTTCCTCGACCCGCTGCTGCGGCTTTTCGGAGCGAGCGATGTCACAATCGTCTATGCCCGCGACTTCATGAGGTGGATTCTTCCGGGGCTGCTGCTGATCAACATCGCTTTCGGGTTCAACAATATCATGCGGTCGTCGGGCTATCCCAACAAGGCGATGGTCACAATGATACTCGGTGCGGTCTGCAACATCTTTCTCGCATTGCTGTTCGTCTACAAGCTGCGCTGGGGCATCAAAGGCGCCGCAATAGCGACCGACATCTCGATGGCCATTACGGCAACTTTCGTGATGCAGCATTTCATAAGCCGCAAGTCGAGGCTCCACTTCGTCAGGGGAATCTACCGTCTGAAATGGGACATTGTCAGGCAGATAATCTCCATAGGAATGGCGCCGAGCATAATAAATGTGGCAGCCTGTCTGATAAACATTCTAATCAACAAAACATTGCTGGCCAACGGCGGTGACATTGCCATTGCCACAGCCGGCATCTTCGTGACCTTCACATCGCTGGTAACCTGCGTTGTCTTAGGTGTCAATATGGGAATGCAGCCCATAATAGGATACAACTACGGCGCGGGCGTTTATTCCCGGGTCAGAAGCACTATGCTGATCGCGATGGTCTGGGGAACGGCGATATGCACTCTCGGATGGATCGGGGGCACCTTTTTCCCGTCGGAAATAGCGTCGCTGTTCACTGTCGACCAGACTCTTATCGAAGTAACAGCAGAGGCGCTGCCGAAAGCTATGTCGGTGTTCTTCGTCGTCGGAATCCAGATTATCGCCACGGGTATGCTTCAGTCGATCGGCCAGGCAGGCAAAGCGATATTCCTCAGCCTGACACGTCAGGTTCTGTTTCTGATTCCCTTGCTGCTGATAATGCCGCGCTCGATGGGAATCGACGGCGTATGGTGGTCGTTTCCGCTGAGCGACATTCTTGCCACGTTAGTGACGTTCGGCATCCTGACATTCCAGATGCGCGCTCTCACCCGCCGCAGCGTCAGGCCGGTCTGACGGCGATCTCATTCAACCGGCGACAGACCCAGCCCTGCGGCAAATTCGAGCATAAACTCGCGCGCGGCATCGTGGTCGTTGGGAATTTTGCCGTCCAATATCGCGTCTTTGATTGCCTGCTTGATCTGACCGACAACGGGCGTTCCCTTCAGATTGAAAGCCGCCATAATCTCCAGACCGTCGACGGGAGGCTGAAAATTCCTTATCGCATCGCGTTCGTTGAGGTCGGCCATTTTAGCTCGAACAATGGCAAAATTGTCGAGAAAGCGCTTCACCTTCTCGCGGTTGCGTGACGTTATGTCGGCCTCACACAGGGTCATCAGATCCTCCAGATCATTCCCGGCCTCAAAAATCAGGCGCCTGACGGCCGAGTCGGTGACTCCGTCCTCGACAAGAGCTATCGGACGCATATGCAGCTCGACAAGTTTGGCCACATATTTGAGATGTTCGTTCATAGGCAGACGCAGCCGGCGGAAAATGCGCTCGACCATCTTGGCGCCTATGAAATTATGGTTATGGAAAGTCCAGCCTACAGCGTCGTCCCACCGCTTGGTGACAGGCTTTGCTATATCATGAAGCAGAGCCGACCAGCGCAACCATTCATTCTCGCTGGCGGCAGCCACGCGGTCGAGCACGATCATCGTATGCTCGAAATTGTCTTTATGTCCGCGCCCTTTGACAATCTCCACACCCTTCATGGCGTCGAGCTCGGGCATGATGATTTTAAGCAGCCCTGTCGACAGCAACAGTTCCCACCCTATCGACGGTCGGGGCGACCGCATTATCTTCTGAAGTTCAGTGGCGATACGTTCGCACGACACAATCTCGAGGCGCTGCGCGTTGCGGGCAATGGCTCCGAGTGTTTCCTGACAGATTGTGAAATCGAGCTGAGTCGCAAACCTTATGGCACGCATCATTCTGAGCGGGTCGTCGCTGAAAGTAATGTCGGGGTCGAGAGGCGTGCGGATCACACGTCGTTCGAGATCGCCTATACCGTCGAAGCGGTCGACAAGCTCGCCGAAAGAGGCCGAGTTGACGCTCAGCGCCATGGCGTTGATAGTGAAGTCGCGACGCGAGATGTCGTCGTCGAGTGTTCCGTCTTCCACTATTGGCTTCCGGGAATCGCGGTTATAGCTCTCGCGGCGCGCGCCGACAAATTCAAGCTCGTCGTCGCCACTGTGGACTTGTGCGGTTCCGAAATTCTTATAGACGTGAACCTGAGCTTTCGGACCAAGCCGCTGCGCAACCTCGCGTGCAAGCTCTATGCCGCCGCCCACGGTCAGGAAGTCGATATCCTTGCTGTGGCGGCCGAGCAAAAGATCGCGCACATAGCCGCCGACAACGTATGCCTCGCGCCCAAGGCTGTCGGCAGCGTCGCCGACGAGATGAAAGATCGGTTTGTCGATTCGTTCAGCGTAGTTCATTCACACATCAAAATATTGAATCTCTTCGGGAGCCGGAGTCAGATTCTCGGGCTCACGGCCGGAACGTATGGCATAGGTATTTTCGATGCCGACAGCCCCGACATGGGGAATGACGAACTTAGGCTCGAGAGCAATGACATTTCCTTCGGCAAGAACGTCGCGTGAGCGCGGTGCTATGACAGGCAGCTCATTGATTTCGATGCCGACACCGTGTCCGATAAATCCGGCTTTCTGGCGGTGGCCCATGAAATATTCGTGGAGTCCGCGCTCATGAACCATATTGTCGGCCATCTCATAAATTTCACGGGCAGTAACTCCCGGGCGCGCAATGCGGCGGAACTCGGCATGGATATCGATCGAACACTGATGGGCCCGCAGGGCAACCTCGGGAATCTCTCCGAGAGCGAAAACGCGGGTCATATCGGTCATATATCCCGTGAAATCACCTCCCATATCGACCATTACAGTCGTGCCCGGGCGTATCATCGTGCCGTTGGCTCCTACCGGCAGACTCGGATCGGAGCCAGCGCCTCCCATTGCGAAGTCGTAGGGGGAGGGATTGTCGGCATTCTCGCCGACGAGCACATTGCCCATGAAAAACTCCATTGAATCGCCACTGATGCGGAACTGGCCCAGCGATCCTTCGAGGCGCGACACCCGTTCGATCTCTATCTGGAGCTCGATGTCTGACATTCCCTCGGTAAAGATATGGGGGATTCTCGAATAAACACGCTGGTGAGCCACACCGCTGCGGCGTATCATGTCGATCTGGTCGGCAGTCTTGCGCGAACGCGCCTCGCGCATAACAGCCGAGGCATTGCAGAGCTCAGCCTCAGGGAAGATAGCTTTCAGTCGTCGGATTTCGCTGAAAGAGCGCGTATCGAGCTCAAGGCCGATACGCCGGGGCTGACGCGAGAGCCGCGAGGCGATCTCTTCAGGCTTGCGCACAAATTCGGTCGTGTTCCCCTTAAGAACGACGGGGCGTTTTACAAAGAACACGACGTCGCCCTCGAAAGGCACGTATATCCATCCCGCGAAGACGCGGCCGGTCAGGTCATAGATATTGGAGTTGTCGGCGAGCAGAAGCGCGTCGGGAGCATCGGTGGCCGATGCCATTACACTGCGCACGCCGTCGATACGTTTCTGAAACTCGGCATTGTCGAGCAGAAGTGTCGAAAATTCATCTTTAGGTTCTATCATCGCTATTCCTGTTTAATTTAACGACTCCTGAAATACACTCCGACAGCCTCGACACCGCGGAGGGTATCGACACGCATTATGTGCCGGACTTTAACAGGCGTTCCGCTGAGCGGACTGACATCGGTGGCGACAACGGCCTCTGCCTGACGGCTTGCTCCGAATCCCTTGCCATACCAACGGCCATGGACATCGGCCAGAGGAATGTTGACGGTATCGACAGTCTGACGCCCGTTGTTATTATAACAAATCTCGAGCCAAAGGTTTGAATATGGATAGTCTATATTATGACGCAACGATACTTCGAGATCGCCCCTCGAAAGAGAGTCTTCGCGACCGGTGTCGAAATTCAGAGCATTCCCGTAGGCCCAGCCTTCGGGAGGCACATCGGTATAATGGCTGAAATCGCCGGGCGACGTACAGCCCGCGACAGCCGACATGACCATCGCTACAACAGCGGCCGGAATTAAACACCTGACATTAAGCATTGTCCGACGGCTTCTGAGGCGTCTGAGCTTTAGGAGCGTCAGGGCGTCCCCCGCCCTGCGCGTTCTGTCCTTTCTTGCGGCGGCGCGAACGCTGTCCCTGCTTCTCGTCGCCGCCCTGAGGCTGGGCCTGAGGCTTTGCTTTGGGCTGGCTCTGAGACTTGGAAGTCTGGTCGTCAGGTCGGGCTCCCTTGTCAGACGATTTTTTCTTCTTTTTCTTCTTCTTGCTCTTGTCAAAACGTGTAAGCGATTCCTGTGTGGCAAGATCGAGCACTTTAGGCGTCGCCTTTTTGTCAGACTCGAGCTCAAGCTTCAGAGGCTTCTCGCCGGCCTTGTTCATCTCAATGACTTCGAAAGCACGAGCGGCATCGATAGTGACGAGGTTGGCCGCCAGATTCTTGTCGGTGCTGTATGTTATCTCTTTCTTGAAAATATCGGTCTTGAAATGATAATATGTCGAATCGGCGGTTTCGAGACGTATATCCTTCGGAGGCAATTCCTTGGTGCTCTCCATGTAGGTGTCGACCTCGAAATTAAGACAGCACTTCAGTTTCGCACACTGTCCGGCAAGTTTCTGGGGATTGAGCGACAGATCCTGACAGCGCGCGGCAGCGGTGCCGACGCTGACAAAGTTCGTCATCCAGCTGGCGCAGCAGAGCGGCCTTCCGCACGGGCCTATTCCACCGATTCGGCCGGCCTCCTGACGTGCTCCGATCTGCTTCATCTCGATTCTGACCTTGAACGTCTCGGCCAACACCTTGATGAGCTGGCGGAAATCGACGCGTTCCTCAGCGATATAATAGAAAATAGCCTTGTTGCCGTCGCCCTGATATTCGACGTCGCCGATTTTCATATTGAGATGAAGTTCTTCGGCTATCCGACGCGCGCGTATCATCGTGTCGTGTTCGCGGGCCTGAGCCTCGCGATATTTCTCGAGGTCGGCAGGCCGGGCTTTGCGAAACACTCGTTTGATATCGGGTGAGTCGGGCTTGATACGGGCTTTTTTCATCTGGAGCGCGACAAGCCGTCCGGTCAGGGTGACGCGGCCGATGTCGTGGCCCGGCATCGATTCTACGGCCACCATATCCCCCTGCTCGAGATGCAGATTGAGACTGTTGCGGTAGTAGCCCTTGCGCGTGTTCTTGAACACGACTTCAACAATGTCCCAGTCGGCAAACCCGCCCGGAATATCAGCAAGCCAGTTCGTGCTGTATAGCTTGCCGCGGGGCTCGCCGTGAACCTCTGACTGAGGGGTCGCGGGCTGAGGTGTCACGGCAGCCTCGTCTGCTACAGACTGCTGCTGTTTTTTATCTTCTTTAGCTGACATTGCTTTTTGCCGCTATTATTTGGCGAAGCTGACAGCTCGGGTCTCGCGGATAACGGTGATCTTCACCTGACCCGGATAGGTCATCTCGTCCTGAATTCGTTTGGCTATTTCGGCCGACAGTTTTTCGGTCTCAGTATCGTCGATCTTGTCGGCTCCGACAATGACGCGCAACTCGCGGCCGGCCTGGATAGCGTAGGTCTTGAGCACTCCGGGATAGCTCAGAGCAAGCTGTTCGAGATCGTTCAGACGCTTGATATAGGCCTCGACAATCTCGCGGCGGGCACCGGGACGTGCGCCTGAGATAGCATCGCATACCTGAACAATGGGAGCCAGCAGTGATGTGGGTTCTATCTCGTCGTGGTGAGCGCCGATAGCATTGCAGATTTCAGGCTTCTCCTTATATTTCTCGGCAAGCTTCATGCCAAGGAGTGCGTGGGGCAGTTCGGGCTCTTCGTCGGGCACCTTGCCTATATCATGCAACAGTCCGGCGCGACGCGCTTTCTTCGGGTTCAGGCCGAGTTCCGAGGCCATGATCGCACAGAGATTGGCCGTTTCACGCGAATGCTGGAGAAGGTTCTGCCCGTAGCTCGAACGATATTTCATCTTTCCGACCATGCGGATGAGATCGGGATGGAGTCCGTGTATGCCGAGGTCGATAGTAGTGCGCTTGCCGGTCTCGATAATTTCTTCTTCGACCTGTCGGCGCACTTTGTTGACGACTTCCTCGATACGGGCAGGATGGATGCGGCCGTCGACAACGAGCTGATGGAGCGCGAGGCGCGCGATTTCGCGGCGCACGGGGTCAAATCCGCTGAGAACGATAGCCTCGGGGGTGTCGTCGACAATGATTTCGATTCCGGTAGCGGCTTCGAGGGCACGTATGTTTCGGCCTTCACGCCCGATTATGCGGCCTTTGATTTCGTCGCTGTCGATATGGAAAACCGTTACCGAATTTTCGATAGCTGTTTCAGTGGCAACTCGCTGGATTGTCTGAACCACAATGCGTTTGGCTTCTTTATTAGCAGTCAGCTTAGCCTCGTCCATAATATCGTTTATATATCCGGCGGCGGCAGTCTTGGCTTCGTCGCGCAGCGATTCGATAAGGCGTTCTTTGGCGGCATCGGCTGTCAGACCTGAGATCTGCTCGAGATTTTCCTGGGCGACATGAATAAGCTTGTCGAGCTCGGCGCGGTTGTTTTCGAGCGTGGCGCGCTGCGCCTCGAGCTGCTGGCGCGTCTGGTCGTTTTCGTTTCTGGCGCGCTGGGTTTCGCTCTGGAGCTGATTTAGCTGGTTCTGGCGCTGTTTGATGCGGCCTTCCTCGGCCTGAACACGCTGGAGCCGCTGCTGGGCCTGACGTTCGGCTTCTCCTTTGATACGAAGTTCTTCTTCGCGTGCCTCAAGGAGTTTTTTCTCTTTTATGACTTCGGCGTCGCGCTCGGCTTCTGCAAGAATTGTGTTGGCTCGTGAACGGGCCATTTTCCGCTGGATAGCCATTGTGGCGACAACGCTCACGCCGGCTGCGACGAGAATGGCGCATACGAGAATTACTATTTCCATATTGGTATTAACAGATAGATTTATTGGTTGTTACATTAATTGTCAATAAATAAAAAAAGCCGGTGCGGAGAACCTGACAAAACAGCCTGCGGCCCGTTTTGAAGAGCCAAAGGCGGCGTTGCGGCCTCTGCATCGTGCGGAAAATTCTCTTAGACACCGCCGGTCACTCCTGACCTTGCGGCCGATGAGCTTCGGTCCCGAAAGACTGATGCTCATCGAGTCTGAGCACAATTTCATCGAGTCGGCGCCCGCTCTCGGCGAGAACCTCTTCGACCTCTTTCATCTCCCGCAGTTGCCCGTAATAATGGCGGGCGAACTGAAAGGCTACCATGGCAAGCACTTCATCAGGCTCTTTATCAGGAAATTCCTGACACCATGACCGCCAGAGACGGTTGATATTATACTCGGCCTCTCTCATAAGCTCTTCCTCACCGGGCGTGACGTCTGACAAGGAGATTGGCTTGTGGTCGGCCAGTTTTATAGTTATGTTCAGTTTATCTTTCACGGCATCGTTGTTTTGAATGGGGTCAGACAGTCAAATCGCTGATGCACTTGTCGATCTCCCGCAACAATTCGGAGAGGAACCTGCGCGTCTGGTGGATGTCGCCGCCTGTGGGAGCAATGACAGCGCTCGACCTTAGCATTCCGATCTCGTTTTCGAGTTCTGCCCTGCGGGCTTCGCTCTCGGCGAGACGGCCTTCCAGCTCAGCTACCGACGAAAGGGCTTGGCGATGGGCCTGAGCAAGTTTGTTATACCGCTCGACCAGGACTGTCGCCTTGGCCCGGATCGAATCGAGTTGTTGCTGAAGTGTTCCGGCCATGGTTCTTTCCAAATTTTCACAAAAGTAGTTATTTTTTTCGAAAGAACAGCCTTGCGTGCCGAAAAAAACCGTCGGTCAGACTGATTTTCGGGATACGAGTCATCAGAATTGCTTGAGAACTTCCCAGAGACGATGCACCGGGAGCCCCATGACATTGTAAAAGCTGCCGTCGATACGGCGTATTCCTACGGCGCCTATCCACTCCTGTATTCCGTAGGCGCCCGCCTTGTCGAGCGGATGGTAATGGCCCACATATTCCTCGATTTCATCGTCGGGAACGGCAGCGAATTCGACTGTGGTCAATGCCTTGAAACTGGTCGTTTTCCGGCGGGTGAAGACCGTGACGCCGGTCACTACCTCATGACTGCGCCCGCTGAGGCGGCGCAACATCCCGACAGCTTCGGCCTCGTCGCGGGGTTTACCGAGCACCTCACCTCCGACAATGACAACGGTGTCGGCGGTGATATACAGGTCGTCGTCGGCCATCGAAGGCCGATAAGCGTCGGCTTTAAGGCGCGACAGATACAACGGCACTTCGCGGGCCTCGAGACTGTCAGGATAATTCTCGTCGATTTCGAGAGGCTCCACGATATGGAACGGAATGTCGAGCATTGCAAGAAGCTCGCGCCGTCGCGGCGAACCGCTGGCGAGCCCGAGACGATAGCCTGCAATCGATTTCGGTGGCTGCATCATAATAGGTTGTTTTCTGTCGGTTACCATCCGAAAGCCTCGGCATCGGCAAGCCATTGCCCTTTGGCTTTCAGAATCTGTTCGATAAGATCCCGGGCAACTCCATAACCACCGTTGAAAGGCGAGATATAAGAGGCAAGGTCGCGCACTTCGACTGCGGCATCGCGCGGCGCCACGGCGAGCCCGACAGCTTTCATAGCCGGAATATCGGGAATATCGTCGCCGCAATAAGCGACTTCATGCGGTTCAAGCCCGTTCTCCTTCATCCATTGCTCGAGCACGGGCAATTTATGGGATGCTTTCAGATATATGTCGTGGATTCCGAGAGTAGAATAGCGCGTCAGCAGTGCGGGGGTGTTCGCGCCGGTGATAATGACAATTTTCAGGCCGAGGCGCGCTGCCAGCTGAAGGGCATAGCCATCTTTTATGTTTGCCATGCGCTGGGGGATTCCGTCGTTGCTCATCGGTATTGTCGAAGGCGACAGAACGCCGTCGACGTCAAAGGCGACAGCGCGTATGCGCGTCAGGTCATAGGCTATGCTGCTCATTGTCGATACATTTTGATAATAGATTCGCTTAGTCTTGAATATAAGTCGGCCAGCTCGGGCGGAAGCATTTTCTTATGTGACTCCATAACTCGGGTGTCGCCGCGCCGCGCGGGTCCGGTCTGTCCCGAACGGGGGCCTGTCTCGACAGCCTTGTCGAGAGTTTCGCGGAGCAGGGGTTCGAGAAGATCGAAACTCATGCCGTCGTCCCCGAGAAGGCGGTCTGCGATAGCCCAGAGATGGTTGACGAAGTTGCAGCCGAAAACCGCTGCAATATGCAGTCGGCGTCGGCGCGCGCTGTCGGCTTCGAGAACGCGCCGGCTCAACGATCGGGCCAGCAGTCCGACAGCCGGATCGTCGCCCTCTATAAAAATGGGTATATCGGCGAAATCCCGGCGCCGTCCGCGGCTGAATGTCTGGAGAGGATAGACTACTCCCCGGCGAGGCCCCAGAGGCTCGAGAGCCTCTATCGGAACCGAGCCGCTGGTGTGAACCCAAAGCGCCCCGGGATTAAGACGCGCGAGCCGCTGCGCTGTGGGCGCAACGGCATCGTCGACAAGCGTTATGATATATACGTCGGCATCGGCAGTGACAGAATCGAGACTGTCAGTCGCGCGTCCGGGCGCGAGTTCCTCGGCATGGGCAAGCGTCCGGCTGTAGACCTGCACCACTCTGTCGCCAAGCGCCGGAACAAGTGATGCGGCAACATTTCCGCCGCCGATGACAACGATTCTGTTCACTCAGGCTGTTTGAATTTGCCGATATGGACTTTCTCCCACAACAGTTTATCGGGATCGACCGGACGGCGGGTTTCGTTGATATGGCCGAACGTGACAACGCACATCGGAACAAGTTCTTCGGGAATATTGAGAGCTTCGCGCACAAAAGCCTCGGAAGGCTCGCCTTCGCGATCCTGACGGCCGCGGATTTCGACCCAGCATGCGCCAAGTCCGAGAGCGGCAGCCTGAAGAAGCATGAAGCTTGCCGCCACTGAGCCATCTTCGATCCAGGCTTCTGACTTCGAAGGATCTACGACTACTACAACCACCATAGCGCAGTTCTTGACAGGAACAGTGCCGCCGACTTTCATTTCGCTGAGGCGCTGAAGTTCATCTTTGTCTTCGACAACGATAAACTGCCACGGGCGTGAGCTCTTCGACGAAGGAGCGAGAAGAGCCGCCTCGAGAATTTTCTTTACCTCATCGGCATCGAGGGGTTCGTCGGTATAGCGGCGTATACTATGACGTTCAAAGAGCATCTCATTGAAGCTTTTCATAATCAAAAAAGGTGTTGGATAGAAGGTTAGGGTTTCAGATTAGCGCTCACAAACCCACGCGCCCGCATAGCGGCCCGAAAATTCCGTAATTGCGCTGTGAGCCGCTTCTTTGGTGGAACGCGAGGCTACATAAACGCGATAACGGCGTTTTCCCGACTTGAGAATCCTGAGGCGGCTGTCGCCCTGCTCGGCTATCCAGCGCTCCGCTTTCTCACGGCTGTCGTGGGAGGCGACAACGATGCAGAAGTCACCGCTGCCCGTCTGTTGAACGTCGGCGGTAAAAGATTTGTTCGGTGCTTTTCTGTCAGAAACGGAACGAACCGGTTTTTCGTTGCGGCTCGATGATTCCTGAAGCATCTTGCCGACATAGCTGTTATGCGCCGCGGTGTCGACCTCCTGCCATGCTCCTTCGCCGGGCATCGCGATAAACAGTTCGCCGTCGCTGAGGACATCGCCGGTAATGACATTTGAGGGACGCACAGGCGCCAGAGAAGCATATTCGCTGCCTGACTGCATGGCCCCGCGAGGCATTGTCAATGTAAATCCGAGACCAAGAAGAAGAGCCATCGAAGCGGCGACTGACGCAATTGCCCTGAAAGCGCCGAAACGGCGCGGACGCAATCCGGCGACGTTTTCTTCTGCCAGGACTTCGCTCTCGGTCAGATCAGCTTTGGCGCCCTCGATAGAGGGAAGCGCCCAATAGGCGGCATTGGCAGCGGAATCTTCATATTGCTCGAACGTCGGGGTCGAATCGAGCTGGTCGGTAAGTATTCCGACACCTTTAATAGTAAGGCGGCCGTCGGCATGAAGCTCACTGAGCATCGTGTCAACTTCGTGTCCCACGATTTCTGACGCCCGTTCATAGCTGACGCCTTCGCTTTGTGCGACACTTCCTATAAGGATTCCGTCGTTGCGCGTCAGGGCGCCGTTAAAAACAACGGTGCGGCAGGGAGCGGTCAAGCAGTTTTCGTTCTCGTCATAACGGGCTGGTTCATAAGACGCTATAAAAGCACCTAACCCCGGAACGATAACACAATCGCAACGGCTTAGAAGGAATGCAATATGTTGACAAAGCAATTTCACGTCGCAAAGTTAAGCAACATTTTCAGACAATCCAACAGCCTCGCCGGGCGCTCGCAGAAGTGCCCGGCGCAACTGTCGCCATAGCTCTTTATCAAACAACAACTTCCAAAATCATTAGATAATGAAAAAAATTTAAAATTTTTTCGGCGCCTGAAATAGGGAACTTTTTACTATATTTGCAAACAAAATAACCATTAACAACCCATCGAATTATCCTAATGGAAATTACCGGAAAAATCATTAAGTCCCTTCCCGAGCAGTCCGGAACCTCAAAAGCCGGAAACGCCTGGAAAAAGAAAATATATGTGCTCGAGACCACCGATGCCTACCCCAAACAGGTAGCTTTCGACTTCTTCGGCGACCGCGTTGATCAATACCCCCTCAATATCGGCGATTTCGTAAAGATCAGCTTCGACATCGAAAGCCGCGAGTTCAACGAGCGCTGGTATACCGACATACGCGCCTGGCGCGCCGAGCCGGCAACTCCCGCCGACGGCCAGCCTGTTCCTCCCGTTCAGCAGATGCCCGGCGGTACACCGCTTCCTCCCGAGCCTCAGAATCTCGGCGGCGGAAACGACGACCTTCCTTTCTGATACCCGAAACAAATTCAGTATAATATATGCCCCAAAAGTTTGACAACATCAGCTTTTGGGGCATATTGTTTAGAAACATGCTTATTAATAGTATATCGCGATGAAACAGATTCTGGCTATTATTATATGTGTGATGTCAGTAGCGACATCACTTGCTGATTCAGCGTTCGTCTACGTAACCGGCAAAACTGTCAACCTGCGTCAGGAACCGAGCACATCGAGCAAGATTCTCGGAACGGCAAACCTCGGCGACATCTATCCCGTCAACGATATGGACGGAGACTCTGTAATCCAGGGCGACTGGATTCAGATTGAGACATTAGGAGGCGACGCCGAAAGCCCCTACAGTCTGTTCCCGTATATCAACACGAACTTCGTAAAAGTTCTCAATAACGACGAAATTCCCTTAGAGGTGCTCGAAGCCGGATTTATGTTCGACGACGGCGTCAACTTCGGCTTCCTCGAATTTCAGAATCCCGAAAACGAACAGATAACCTACTCTCTGATGGTCAAGAACCGCGAGATGCAAGAATCAGGCGGCAACGGAGTTATCGACAGCCAGTATTCGACGATACGCTTCTCCAACGGAAACCTCTCCAATCCCGAGCCATGGGTCGACGTAACGGGCAGCGCCGTCTACGACTCCGACTCAGGTCAGCTCTGGTTCGCCGGCTATCTCTGGGAGCAATAACACTATCGTCAGAAGAATCAAAACGGCATTTTTTGGACTGTAGCGCCCCACGACGAACGGTCGAGATTCCTGTAGGACAACGCCTCGCTGACATGGACAGGACTGATTTCCTCGCATCCCTCAAGATCGGCAATAGTGCGCGAAACCTTCAGAATCCTGTCGTAACAGCGGGCCGACATATCGAACCGGTCCATGGCCTTGCTCAGCAGACTCATGCACGCGCCGTCGAGAACGGCGTATTTCTCCATCAGCCTCTTGTTCATCTGCGCGTTGCAATAGACTCCAGGTTCATCGGCATAACGACGCGTCTGAATCTCGCGCGCAGCTACAACGCGCCTGCGTATATCGGCCGAGCTCTCCCCCTTTTTCAATGACGACAGCTCGCTGAAAGCGACCGGCAGAATCTCGATCTGAATATCGATACGGTCGAGCAGAGGGCCGGAGATTCGGTTGAGATACTTCTGAACAACACCGGCGCCACACGTACAGGCTTTAGTCGGATGATTGTAGTAACCGCACGGACACGGATTCATCGACGCCACAAGCATGAAGCTGGCCGGATAATCTATCGAATATTTTGCCCGGGAGATAGAGATATGACGGTCTTCGAGCGGCTGGCGCAGAACCTCGAGAACCTGACGTGTAAACTCCGGAAACTCGTCGAGAAACAAAACGCCGTTATGGGCAAGCGAGATCTCGCCGGGCATCGGATTCGAACCGCCGCCCACGAGAGCTACTGAAGAAATCGTGTGGTGCGGAGAGCGGAAAGGCCGCGAAGTCATGAGCTTCGATCCTCCTTTGAGGTGCCCGGCAACAGAATGAATCTTCGTTGTTTCAAGAGCCTCGGCAAGACTCAAAGGCGGCATTATCGTTGGCACGCGCTTAGCCATCATCGACTTGCCGGCTCCCGGAGGCCCTATCATCAGGATATTATGACCTCCGGCACAAGCTACCTCGAAAGCCCTCTTGACATTCTCCTGACCTCTGACCTCAGAAAAGTCGCAATCAAAGAATGAATCAGCCCTGGCAAACTCTTCGCGGGTATTCACAACTGTCGGCTCTATTGTCTGAACACCACAAAGAAAATTTATGACGTCGAGCAGCGAAGCGGCTCCATAGACATTCAGATTATTAACGACCGCAGCCTCGGTGGCATTGACCGACGGAACAATCAGGCCGTCGACACCCATCTTGCGGGCCAGAATTGCCATCGGCAACACGCCCCTGACAGGCAAAAGAGTACCGTCGAGCGACAGCTCACCTACCATCATGAACCGCTCAGTCGAAACAGTCGGTTGAATCTTCTTCGAAGCCACAAGCACACCAATGGCGATCGGCAGATCGAACGACGCCCCCTCCTTCTTCAGATCGGCAGGGCTGAGATTGACAACAGTGCTGGTGCGCGGGAACTCTACTCCGGCCTGTTCCATGGCAGTGCGGATTCTCTCGTAGCTCTCTTTGACAGCAGTATCAGCCAGCCCGACCATCGAGAACGACCATCCCGACGACGAGGCTGCCTCGACCGTAACCGGCAGGGCGTCAATACCGCTGACAGCGGCGCTCATGACCTTGGCAAGCATCAGTAATGAATTTTCAACAAAAATAAATAAAAACCCGCGCCTCTCAAAACTAATACTTATAAATCTTATAAAATTTATAAATCTTATAAGACTTATAACAGCGTCTGATGCAAAAAAAGCCCCGGGGCGTGGTGCCTCGGGGCTTCTGAAGGGGGCGGTGACCT
>ERZ836877.565-NODE-565-length-63204-cov-5.392500_pt1 | contig 63204 bp, 77 predicted proteins | sample MGYA00519469_ERZ836877 | MGnify/ENA primary metagenome ERZ836877 (study PRJEB31850, sample SAMEA3708809) | human gut metagenome | biome: human gut; feature: human-associated habitat; material: faeces | place: China | collected 2014 ...
CAGTATAGTATGGCGTGCCACTTTCACCAAGACCATTCGTGTAATCTCTGTCTTCAAGAAGAGAACTGTCTGTTACGAAGAACCCACCTTGATTCATAAAGTAGATACGATTGTTCTCGTCATCGTACACAGGGCCTTTAGCTACACGTGTTTCGTAAGGCCACATCAACCAGTTATACTTCTTGTTCTTCCATTTGTATCTATAGATAGACTGAGTAGTACTAGGAATGTATTTGATAATAGTATCAGCATAGTGAGGTCGAAGCTCTCCACTCCACAGCTTAACGTCGAGAGCTTCCTGTGCAAGAGTAGCGGGTAAAAGCCGTGGAGCTATACGAGGAGCAATCCCGCTAAACTGTTGGAATGTTAGTTTCATATGAGCTCCTAAGCTACAGTCTTAGCAAGCTTTTGATTTGCAAGCACGTCTGCTTCTGTATAAGAATCAATCAAAGCGATAAAGTCTTGTGTTGAATTACTCAACAGCACATCTCGCTTCTCACGCAAGTACTTCTTACGTTCCTCATACTTAGCCAGCTTTTCTATATCAGTAACATCTGGTTCTTGCTGGTTACTTTGAGCTACGATAATAGAAGCCAGAGGGCGATTTTGCAACTTGTCCAAATAATCCATGTAACTATCAAACAACTCTTTGTTAGTCTGCCAAGTAGTCTTGGGAGTAACAGGTGTAGGCTTAGGCGTATCAATCATATCACCAATCTGAAGCCACGGAGAGTCGTCTATATTTACACAGGTAGGGGTGTCAGGAACAAGAATATCACGTACAATGATATTGTTAATCTGTCCTTCACCGATAAGAGTAGCGTATCTATACATTACAATGCCCACGTACTGATTATAAGAACACACCCAACTTGACCTGCTCCAGCATTAGCAGGATGCGTATAGGAGTCATTAGTCCAACCGGGTGTAGCCCACTCCGCAGGTTCCATTAAGCTTCCTAGTGCACCGGCACCACCGCCACCGGCAATGTAGCCACCATATGCTGAACAAGCACCACCACCCGGAGCGTCACCAACAGAACTATTACCTTGACACTGACTCGTCGGATAGCCAGCACCACCAGAACAGTTAACACCTTCACCTGCTCTGCCGGGGTCACAGTAGATAGTCTTTCCACCAGCACCGCCATTCTGCAAATTACCAGAACCACCGGTGCCGCCAACGGCATTTAAACCACCATACCCATCTTTTCCGCCACCGCCACCGCCACCAGCAGATACGCTTACAGGGCCACCTGTTACAGAGGTACTTCCTCCAGCAATACCAGCCATAGAGCTAGCAGTTTGTGCAGCACCACCGGCACCTATTGTACAAGTTAATTTGGTACCAGCATTAATAGTTCCTTGCCATCTGGATATACCACCAGAACCACCGCCAGCACCGGAATAAGTATAAGTAACAAACATAGGCGGGTTACTAGAGTCAAACCTAGAATAACCTGTACCGCCAGAACCACCACCACCGATTGCAACAACATCATATGTTCCAGTATAAGGAACGTTATAAGTTGTAGATGAACGGTAGGCTTGCCATACAGCAGGATAGGAAGTTACAAACCCAGTAGTCTTACTTGTGAACTTAGTCATATCCTCAGCATCAAGCTGCCCACCTTCAACAAACCAGTTGTCAATACGGCAGTGATACTCAGTGTTATGAGCAAGGGTATTAGCAGGGATTACACATGTAGTAGCATCTATGCCTGTCTCTTTAGTAAAGACTACAGCATTATCATACTTACGATAAATAACTACACGAGTATATGAAGGAACGTTAGAACCAACACGAGGAGCATTTGTCCAAGTATAAGTCTGAGCAGACTCAACAGGAATTTGAGTCTGACCTTGAACAGGATACGTTTGGTTAGGTTGACCAGTATACTTATGCATGATAGTTCTTATAACCACACCGTCTGTATCTCGTGCCCAACCAGTTATAGTACCGTGTACATCAATGAACAGTTTATATATATTATTCCACTGTAGAATATTAGCAGGGATATTATAAGAAGAACTATATGCAACTTCTCCACTAGTCCATACAGGCTGCTGTGAAGAAGGATCAGCGTTTACACCAGAGTAGGCACTAATCTTCATCTTATCTACAGTCTGTCCAGTCACTGCACCAAGAGCAATTGTCGTTGGAATGACAACAGAAGGATCAAGTATAGAGTTAGTGGCAGGAGAAAGAATTGTAGCTGCATCAAGAGATGCAGTCTGTCCATTTACCTGCAACAAGGGAGAAGACCACGCTGAATAGTACTTCTTATTTGTGGATGGATCAGTCCAATAGTTTCTAAGTCTTACATAGTTAACTATTGCAGGATTACCGAATTCAAACCAAGCAGCAGTTGTCAAGGTACTAGTATTAGACGTAGAAACTTTTTCTACACTATTAATAGTACTACCAAAATTAGGGTCTGTAGATGTTTGACAATGATGTCCTGTCACAGTATAAGCAGGACTAGAAGTACCTTGCGTCCAAGCAATAGCAAATGTACCTTCATCAGTTATAGTCTGACCCTGTTCAGTAGTCCATACAGGAGCAGTAAAGGTAACGACTGTAGAAAACTCTACATCTTGCAAACAAGTAACACGAAGAGTATCTAAGTCATACTCACCATTATCAGCCCAGTACGTATGAATCTTAAGGTTCTCGTTCCACGGTACATCTACTGTAACAGAACGTCCTGTAGTCCAGTTAGACGTTTCATCTTTTGTCAACCAACCGTGCTTAAACAGTGTACCATCAGCATAGTTGATGTCATACACAAACACATTAGGCCAAATAAAAGAAGGCTCTCCGGGACGAGGAGCAGCAAAGGTAAACGTAAGATGAGGGCTTGTACCAGAAGTTACTGTAACCTTTGTATCATTAGCCCATCTGTACTGAACAGTTGTACTAAAGTTCTTAGACGAAGCACCACCCAAGAAGTCATATGCTTCAAGAGTAAAAGTAGAAGCACCTGAAAAAGCTGCACGTTCTGCGTCTACAGGATAACCAGCAGGTACCTTCCATGTGATAGTTACAGCTTCATTAGCAGCGATGTTATTCGTCTTAGAGAATGAGCAGTTTTTAGCATTCTTGATTCTGTACTTAACTTCATCACCATCGGCATCAGTAACACCAGAGAAGTGAACAGTAGAAGTAGCATATCGAGAAGCAGTAGTAGGTACATCATGGACAAGTTTAGAGATGTCCGGTGGGTTGTTAGCAATGATGTTAACATTCAGAGTACCGTACCGAGATAAGTTACCAGATGCAGTCTCAGCATACGTAGTAACTACAATAACGTCACCAACATCACCAGTAAAAGATACATCACCAGTAGCCGTAGCATTCGTTGTAGTAGGCGTAGTTACAGGCACACGGATGAATGCCTCTTCACCAGTCTGGTTACCTACATAATAGAAGGCAACAATAGGATCTTCAAAGCCACCCATCACTGACGCAGTAAACGTATAAGGATACGTTGTACCAGAACGTACAGAAGTAGTACCAGTAACAACAGGAGTTTCAACAATTGTAGTATTGAACTGGTGAATAGCATCAACTGTACGACGAGGCGTCATGTTAGTTGTATTGTCTGTACCTTCAATAGCTTGCTGATACGTAGACAGCTTAGACACACCCAATTCTTCTGTAGTAGCAATCGTACTAAAGAAAGACTGGAGAGCACCAGCAGTAATACGCATCTCTACACGAGTACCTGCAGGCCAATCTTGTGCAGTAGTGCCTTCCTGTGCACGATAAGATCTAAAGGACAGCTTACCTGTATTAACATTAGTTATCTGAGCAAAGACTTTTACTATCTCAAGTGTATCATCACCAACAAGAGTCAAGTAAAAGTAGTCATTAGAATCCGGAGCTATCGTAGGAAAGACAGTAGGATCAATCACATAGATATCAACAAAGTCTTTACCCGGAGCTTGATACATATAATCTAGTGTAGAAGCAGCATTGTTTTTAAAGAGAATAGCCATATGTTACTCCTACAGCTTCATGATAAACGCCAAGGCGTAGTAAGGAGGACGAACATCAATAGCACTAGCCGCCGCTGTGTGTGCGTGACCGTTATCAGTAACACCGTGGTAGTGAGGCTGGTTGCCACCAGTACCATTAATAGACAAAGAGGCAGAAAATTCTTGCAGCGGCTTTCTTACACGAGAAGGTGCCCACCCGCTTTCACTGTCAAACAGACTACTATTAAGCCAAGTACCATGCGTAGAATCTTGTGTTTGTTGTTCAGTATTTATACTAGCATCACTGCCAACACTTCCGCTATGTGTATGCCAAGGCATTTGTGATGTATTAATAGCAGTACCTGCTACCTGAATACCTGTACCTGCAGCATTAGTCCATACAGAAGGTGTCCGTGTAATACTACCGCCAGTATTACCTACGCCATAACTTTGTCCAGCCCCAACTATAAACCTATCTTTAAGATTAGGTGTACCGTTGTTACCGTCACACAAAGCCCACCCAGAAGGAACAGCATTAGTAGCACCAGACCACATCGTGATGATTCCACGTGGAAGTTGTGTAGCAGCAAGAATGTCTGTAGTAAGCTGTGAAGCTATCTCCCCAATAGATCCTGCAGTAAGACGAAGTTCTACAACAGAACCTTCAGGAAAAGCCCTAGCAGGTGTATTCTCTTGAGCTCTGTTAACCGTAAATGTGTCTACATTCCTAGATGTAACACTCATAATCTCCAGATTACCTTGTGCATCTACAACAGTAATCATGAAGAAGTTGCCATCTGTCAGTTCAGGGAACAAAGATCCCCCACCCGGAGAGACAACAATCTGCGTATCACCTACTGTCACGGCACTAAACAGTGTGGTCGACGCATTGTTTGAAAATTTGATTTTCATTTATCGAACATCCTTCTGGAGGAAACGTAAGATTAGGCCCATACACAGGGCAGTCACAGTTACAGTCGTCAAGCTTGATAGCATCTCCGACCTTGATTATGACATCAACTACAGGCCATTCATGATTAGCTTCTATGACTGTCGCATTCTCAGAGATAACATTAGCCCAAGGTTTAGACTCTGCTATAGCTTCAATCTCAACAGCACCAAGCTGACCAATTACCACAGGAACAATCATATCCGTCCCAGCTTCACAGAACCATGCACGCTGTATGATGTCAGCTTCAGTGTCATCCATATTCGTAATCGCTTCAATGGAAGTAACACCTATCTTACCTACAGTTTGCATAGCCTCCATGTCTGTGACTGCTTCTATTAGAACACCTCTGATAATGATATCAAAAGGAAGTTCATCCATGACAACACGAGATACTATGTTAGTTCCTACATCTGTGATAGGAGTAATCTTATCTATATCTCTGTTAATCATGTAAGCATCAGCCCACATAGGAACTTCGTGAGACTGAAGACGAACAGTTGAGCTAGCTAGAAATTCTGCAACTGCGTTAACAGTTACATCAGTTGTCGTAATGACATTACCTTGTGTAAGCAGATCGACAATAACATCTGCATTAACAGCACCAAGCTGAAGGGTGCCTGCGTTTATCAAGGTAGTGTTGACAAGCATCCCGTTAATAGGATTCATGAGTGTCATTGTCTACCTACCTCAAATAACTTTTTACACCGTGGTGCTGTCAGTAATACGAATGCTCGAAGTCTGAGCACGGATGATGAACTGGTCACCAGCATCTACATCACGCGGACGTTCATCAAGCGTCTGAGGATTACGAATAGCACCCCAAGCCAGAACGTTACCGCCAGTAGCTGCATCCATGATAGCAACATGCGTCACACGACCCCAGTTAGAAATAGCAACCGGGAACTCAATAGCGTTCGCATTCTTCACTACACTCGCAGCAGGCGTCGTAAAAGAGCTGTTCTCAGCTTTTACACGAGCATAACCTTCGCCAGTAACTTCATCCTTAACAGGGCTGTTATCAGTCAAACCAGTCGCAGACGTGAACAGAGCCCAGTACTTAGCCGGAGTGTTATAAACGGTACCGTTAAACACATGGGCAAGAATCTTGTTGTCAAGATAAGTACTAAAACCAGACATGTTATTTCCTTTAGAAAATTTTATGTTTAAGAGGGAGCATCGTCTTCGACTGAGCAACCCAAGATTTGTAAGCCTTAGACTTAGCACGAGAGATACCCGCACGGAACTTGCGAATATAGTAGTTCACAAGGTTAGGCTTAGACCAAACTCTACCGGACAGACTGTGCAAATAAGCAAGTGCACCGGAAGCAATAGTCTCAGCCCAGTCCGTATACAGGAACTTAGGAATCTCATCAGCTTCTCGCGTAGGCTTCACAGCAGCAAGCATATGCAAAGCTTCTGGAATGTCTTCCATAGGTACACCTACAAGATGCATCACATTAGGACTTTCCATATAGAAGTACTTAGGATACTTATCCTTACGCAGACGCCAATCAGGAGAGTACGAGTCAAGGTCTTGCCTATTTGTTTTCTCTACTTGAAACTGACGAAGTTGTCCTTCAACAGTGTCACGGATAGTAACAGTGACAGGCATCACAATCGTAGCATCTTTGTCTACGATATTGATACCATACTTAGGTTCATCCTTAACAAGATCTCCACAATAAATCTCTTGCTGCCAAATAAGAGACTTCTCACAAAACTCAATACATGCGTTTCGCAGAGCTTCTTTCACCATAGCTACAGGACAACCATGCACATCAGGACGCACGTACTTGAAGAAGTCTTCCCAAACAGCGTTATTCAAATGATCAATCATTGCTTGGCTGTGCCTCCCCAAGATTCGTAGGTAGCTCATCAATCTTTGGCATAGCAATTACAGAAGCATTATACTCCTGACCCAAAGACTGATAAAAAGACTGAACGCACTGTTGTGCAATCTGCCTGTCGTTTGCAGAAGTACTATCAGTACTGTACGCAAGGTACAGCATATAGTCTACAATAGGGCCACGATAGTTGCCTATAAGTTGCAGATCTTGCTGCATAGCAACATCGTCATCCATTTCTGCAAAAGAAACATATGGTGCAGAGTAAGCCATCTCTACATAGACATCTTTATCTTTTGCTACCGGAGGGTTAACAAGAAACTGCCGAGGAGTCTTACGATCATACACAAATTCGTAGACAACATCAGAAGGAGTAGTTCGTCTCCAGTCAGAGAAATAATCAAGATCTCTACGTTCTACCTGAAACACAGGCTCACCAAACGTAAAGGTGTTATCATCTTCCTTTGTAGCGTTACAATAGATGTCAATGAGAGCATAAGCATCATCAGGAATAGTCTGACGAATACCGGGGTTCAACTTCACTACGTCAGTTTTAACCCATACGTCAGGGCGCATCATGATCAGCTTATTGATAGCATCATCAAGAAACTCAAGGTACTGGTGCTTTGAGAGTCGAACATAATCCATATCATTATACAAAAGAGTTACTCTATTTATGATATCAGAGACTTTCATTATTACCCTCAAGTAAGCAAAATGTTAGACTAACTATTCTTACGCGGACGGCCGGGGCCACGCTTCACAGGCATCGTCAGCTGGATGTCAAGAGCATCAGCTTCCATCTTACCAACCTGCTCAGGAGTGGGAACCACTTCTTCCGTCCCATCAGCCTGTTCCTCAACATAACCAAGGAACGTATAGGGATACGTAGGAATGTGAACTTCAACAGTAGACTGCCGACCGAACTCATCCTGCTGTGTCTGATAAGACGTAGTGTACGCACGGTCAATGCATTCACGAAGCATGTATTCAGGAACAATCACTTCCTTACCATAAGGAGCTTGGAAATTCTTACTGTTCACAGAAGCAAACACATAAGGGCCAGCAGAAGGATTAGAAGACGTATGAAAGATAACCCGGCACTTACGTGCAGTCGAGTCAACACCAGCATGATCCTGTCTCCAATCCATCAACAGACGAACAGCGTGCTTACGAATAAGTTTGTTGTCTTCCGTCAACGGAATGTGCAGGCCACGTTCAAAGAGCATATCCCGAATCTGCATATCAGAAGCAGAGTTGAGATCGGTGTCAGTAAAAACAGGAGTGTTAGCCATAAAGAATATACCTTAAAATTTAGTTTGTAGAGCTAGGTGTAGCAGAGCTAGATACGAGAAAGGGGAGAACCCCAAGAGTAGTTGTTCTCCCCATATGGGTCAAGGCTTAGTACGCAGTACAAGCAACTTCAGCGCGAACCATCCAAGCCTGATTGAGAATCACGCAGGTCTGCATGGTCTTCCAAGCAACGTGGGCACGCTGAGCGAGCGGGTCAGATTCAGTGTGAGAAGGATTGATGATCACCGGAGTCAGAGACTCAGCACCCTTCAGGGGCACCAGACCATAGGCATCCTTCGCAAGGAAGAGGATGGGGTAAACGTCAGCCTTGGTACCGGTGGTAGAAACCATCGTGTCACCAGCAGCATTCGTCTTAGCACCACCAGCATCCGGCCAGCTCTTCATCAGAGTAGTGAAGAGGTAACGCACGCCTTCAACAGCACCGATTTCATTTTCCCACGGAGACGTATTGCCGTAGTCCTTCACGTCTTGGAAGTGAGGCATCGAGCGGATGTCAGCTTCACAATCGGGATGGCAGACAGCCACGAAGCAGGGAGAGATGGATTCAGTGTAGAAGCGAGGCGTGGACTTAATGCTATCGGTCAGGAAACGAGCCTTCTGGTTCTTCAGCTTACGCGTAATGCGACGCTGCAGGGGCAGAGAGATAGGCGTGTTCACTTCATTACGAGCAGTACCGTTCGCATATTCAACGTTGGTACCACCGAGCAGGACACCGATACGCATGTTTTCAACAGTTTCCGCAGCCTGTTCACCCACGATCTGCGTAACCTGTTCCATAACAGGGGAGTCGTTGGTATCGAGCAGAACGTCGGTCATGGTCACGAGGTTACCATACTGATGCACAGTGGCTTCAATGTCGGTAACCGAGAAGGTCTGAGCAGTAGGCGTAACACCTTCGGTCAGTTCCTTCGGCGTGGCATCAAGAGATTCAAAGCGACGGAACTTAGCGGTCTTCGTGCTCTTGGTCGGCAGGGGATAAGCCTGACCAAACTTTTCAAACACGAGGTAGGGAAGAGCACGGATGAGCATCTTAGCAACGACATAGACATTAGCCATCGTGCTAAGAGTACCATCAGTAGAAGAACTGGTAGCACCAGTATGCATGATAGTATTCGGAGTAGCCATTAGATATAATTCCTAATTTCAAAAACGAGTTTAGCGCGTCCTTCTGCTACGTTCATACTCACGAGCAAGTTCATCAAAAGACTTCTCACGAGGCTTGGCTTTAGGCTTATTGCTTATATCAATAGGTTCCTTGCCAGTACGAACTGCCATAGCAGCGAGCACTTGTTTAACAATATCTTCAGTCTCAGACGCAGGGTTTGTCTGCACCCGAGGAGAAGAAGCCCTAGTCATCTGTGGCTTGTTAACGCCACGAGCAGACTTGTAGTCGTCCAGAAGAGAGATAACTTCCTGTGCTGTACCGTACTGATACACATACTTAGCACCGTTCTGCATCACAGGAGGCAGAGAGTTAATCCAAGTAAAGAGATCACCACTGTCCAATATCGCACTGATATCGGGGTGGGCAGCACGGATAGTACTGAAATGTTTATCCGCTTCGGACTGGAAGATCTGCTGTTGAATAGGTTCAACCCGAGTCTTAAGCTCAGTCTCAACATTCTTCTTAACAGCAGACACCTTAGTGTCAACAAGCGTTTTCACTGCATTAGCAATTTCAGGATGAATCTCAAAGAGTTCCTTCACATTATCCGGAAGTTCATCTGAATCTTCCTTAGTCTGTGCAGGCGTATTCTTTGTCTCTTTGAGTTCCTGATACTTATGAGACAGGTCTGTGAGTCTGCTAGCCCACAGAGCATTCTGTGCTTCAGCGTCACGCTTTGCCTTTTCATAAAGCTCTTTATAATTCAGAGGAAGCTCAGTGGTCTGTTGTTCATTCTGAACAGGAGCTTCTTGTTCTTGCTCCAGTTCTTCTGCAGGCTGAACTTCGTCGTCATCATTCTGGCTCACGACGTTTTCTTCTTCGGAAGGATCTTCAGGCTCACTCAGGAAATCATCAAACGAGGGCTCTGCCTTAGAGGGATCTTCGTAAGACTTCGCAAGTTCGTCGAAGGCTTCATTGAAATCTTTGTTGTTCTGATCGTTCATATTTTTATAACTAAGTTAGGGAGGGTTAATACCCTAAGTCCTAACTGGCTTGGCTCATGAGCAAGTTATCCGAAAGGGGCTCGCTCCCAAGTTCCAGTACATCCAAGAGCTTTTGTACCATACGTAGTTCACCGATAAGTCGGTCTACGTTATCTGTATTATCAGGACTTAGTAACTTACTATACCGTTGGCTTCTAAGAACCTTCAGGTAAGCAACTATATTTTTTTGTAGGTCGGCGTTGGCCGTGAGCCTGAAGGATTTCTCCAAGCTCACACGCCTACCGTTAAGTGGTGTATCAATCATATTAACTCTGAGGATACGCTTGTTCAGGCTGGCTAATTAGAGACATATCTTCACGAAGCTGTCTCAGACTGTCAATCAAAGCCGCAGGGCTAACACCTTCAGACCGTGCAGTCTCAACCATGTCGGTCATCCACTGACGTTCTTCCTGAGCTTGCTTCTGTTCTTGCTGCTTCTGAACTTCAATCTCCTTATCAGAGTACACCAAGTTGTCATCAGAAAGATCAAGGGCATCAGCAATCGAACGGATAATGTTCGGACGCTTAACAGTACCAAGGTCAACCTGATTGTTAGTAATCTGTGCAAAGTTAATCAGACTCTGTGCTCTGATTTCCTTAGCGATGAGAGACGAAGTACCACGAGCTTGAACAGCATAGTCACCCTTAATATCAGAGTCACTATTGAACTTCATGTTCCAGTGATACATAGCAGAAATAAACGGCTTAGTGATGCCATCATCAAAGTTCTTAACCTGATCTTTGATCGTAATGTTTGCAGAACCCATCAACATAGACAGGCCAGAAGCAGTACGACCAGCAGCACCAGAAGGTTCTCCCCACATCTGACGAGGAATAGAAGTAACTTCATCCCCATAGCTGCGGAAGAGTTCAATCATCCGTTCAAATTCAGTAGTATAACTGGGAAGCTGGAAGACACGGATAGCAGGATTGGCAGCATCAGCTCCTTCACCTGTACGCATCCATACCTTAAACGGATAGACATCACGAGGATCTTCGTCTTCCGACATAAGGTCAAGGTTTACTTCAATCTGAGGGCCAGCAGAGATAGCAGCGTTGTCCAGCATAGCTCTGAACGCGCTGTTAATCAGCTCCTGAACATCAGACATGATAGACGGAATACCTTCACCAAAGATAGAAGTTTCGTCTTTGTCATAATAGTAGAAGAAGTAAGGCCACTTAACGCCTTCCATAGGCATGAGAGACGCTTTAATAACGTGGTCACCAAGTACCCAAATGTTTGCAGCCAGTTCTACCTGACCTTGCATACGTTCAGGAATCTCAACACCCACCTGATTCAGATCATCAGCATCTACAAACCCCCAGAACTCAAACACTTCATACTTCTTAGAGTGAGCAGCATCAGCAACACCGCTGTCAATTACATCACCCATAGAGGTAAGTTGGTTCTCAAAGTCTTTCTTCTGATAATCACCTTCAGGATTCTCAGCAACATAAGTAGAGATTACATCTCCATTGAAGTCTGATCTCTTTCCGAGACCGATGACATCGTGCTTATCCATCTTCCGTCGTTGAATGATGTATCTACATTCGGAGGGGCAAGTAGCTTCCATGTCCGGGTAGATATCCCATATGCGGACGTTTTCGATGAAGGGCGTGATGGAGTCATAATCACAGAGTATCCACTTCTCTTTATCTCCATTCTTTTCCTTCTTATAGTACTGACGGTTTTCAGAGATAGAAACAAGAGGCCCTTTAAGAATACCAGTACCATACAGATTACCAGAATGCATAACATCTCGCATAATCTCACGGTACTTCAACTCAGCAAGCTGGTCTTCGATAACCTTAGACATCTTGCCAGCTTGATTCTTAGCTTCATCCTGCATAAGAACATAGAGTTCTTCAGGGCTAATCTGCTTACCTTGATCCTGAGAAACAACTTCAAGGATAGCAGCCTCTTTCTTCTTGCTGAACTGTGGCAGTGGCGTAGGCTCAATACCCCAGTTCTTATCTCCGTTCGCAGGGAACAGCAGGTCAGACAAACGACTGTCAACAGTCTTGACCTTAGTTCTTGTCATACGAACAAAAGCTTTACTACGTAGAGGGTCCATACGTTCAAGAACTTCAGGAGAGTAGATACCTTTGTACTGACGAAGGGCATTCAACCACTTCTCTTCAATAGTCTTACGTGCACTGTCCGATCGGTCAAACGCTTCACGAACAAATGCAGCCAGACCTTGGGGCGTTTCAGACGCACCTTCGGTATCTTCTGCACCGGAATCTTCATCTACCTGCATCTTGTCAGAAACTTCCGAGAGAAAGTCCTGTACATCTTTGTCATCGGCAGAGTCGATTACAGTTCCAGAACCGAAAAAATCTTTTTCAGTCATGATTTTTAGTAGCCTCCAATCTGGCTAGCAGCACGATATTTACGTTGTGTGTTAAACAAAAACTTCTTCTCTCGCTTATGCACATACTCCATCATTGCGTACTGCAAGGCGTCATGAACATGAGAGAACTCGTTCTTGACAGGAGATGCTTTGTATAGAACACCGTTAACAGTTTTAGATTCAGCATATTTATATTCTGATACGAAGCCTTTTCTTAAGGCTATACATTGAGGCCCAAGCTTGAATCTGCCCTTTAACCGAAGGAACTGTGCAACGGCTTCAAATCGAGGAGTCCAGTTGTTTGTCTTAGCTAGCTTAGCAGGAAGATTACATTCTTTCAGTATCTCCATACCAGACTTAGCATCGTTCATTGACCGCTGTGAAGTAGCAGGGTCACACACAACTCTAAAGTTATTTACAATCCAAGGATACTTAGATGTGATCTTAGGCCAAAGATGTTCTTCACAGAACTCTTTGAGAGAACAGTTGTCTGTGCAGATCTCATCAAACACAATAACTGTACCATCAGGGGCTTGCTGTGTGAAAGTAGCAGAAGGAGTCAACCCTTGATCCATCCCAATTACAACAGGCACACCACGAAGAGGAACCATCTCTTCATCAACATGATGCTCAAGATCACTGTAATCCTTATAAACAGGTTTACCTCGTTTTACTTCACCATAGTTGTTAAGCACGTTGACGTTGATAAAATCTTCGTCTGCGCCCATACACATGGTTTCATAGTAACCTTCATCAAGGTTAGCAAGGTTTTCTGCTTCAGGATTAAGAACATACTTCCCGTCTACCTTAAGCATAGCTGGAGGTTGACGATAGAAACTATGTCCTTCTGGTTTATCTTCCTCTGCAAGGCGATATAACCAGTGCTCAGTACTTACGGCGTTGTAGTCAAGTATAATGAATGGTCTGACTGGGCCGCCATCTTTCTTAGCAGGATAACGCTTAAAGCGTGTCTTGATAAGCTGAAAGGTACCTTCTGTAAGTTCAGATGCTTCGTTCAAATGAGCAGAGGTCACTTCCAACGAACGAAGCTTTTCAGCAGATCTATCATCATCGACAGCAATGAACACGACTTCCATATCAACAGACGTGCCATCAGCTAAAGGATACTTAATCCTGCCGATGATGGGGGTAGAATAAGTAATAGTGATTTTATCTTTAAACCATGACAACCACGTTTTAATGGTGGTTGACTTTAGGGCCGGGTACGTTGCACGGACAACAAGGTGTCTGCTGTGCCTGACTCCATGTTCGTCTGGTTTCTGACGCATAGCATTAAAGAACGCTTGAAAGATACAACCAGAGGACTTGCCAGATCCTACTGGCCCCATCACAAACAGAAAAGGATTCGGGTCACGATGAATCTTTGCAAACGTGGGCAGGACTTGATAATCAATATCCATAACAGTCCTTACGCAGTTTCTTTCGCCAGATCCTTGAGTCCCGCAGGAGCAGTCTCTTCATCAGGGAAAGAGATGTTAACGTTAATAACTTCACCAGCATTCGGATTGAAGTCCATAGCTTTCATCTTCGGCTGGTAGTAGCTCAGCAGTTCAGAGGCGATCTTAATCTTCTCTGTGCTGTTGGTCTTAGCAGACCTAGCCAAATGCACAAGTTCCTTGATAGGATCGTACCCAAATTCAAAGCGAAGACGACGAAGAAGTTCGTCTCCCTTGGTACATCCCTTACCGTCAGGAACAACTACAGAAGGACTAGGCTTCTTCAGAAGGGGCTTTAAAGAGTCTTTCTTCATCAAGGTCACCTAAGTCAGAGCGGTCAAGCAGGGTAGCTATCTTCTCTGCATATGTCTTTAAAAGGAATTGGAAGTCACCAGAAGTAATGTCTTCACGGATCTTACAGAACTCTACGATAATGAAACCAAAGACATCTTGGTCGTCAGACACAAGAGGAGTAAGAGCAAAAGACACAGCTTTGTGTGACTTCAGCAGTGTATATGTAGACATATCAAACTTACGCAGACGTTCAATGTTCATGATTACTTTAGGTTCTACACCAAAAGCAGCGTTAGTTAGATATGAGAAAGCAGACACAGGCAGGTTTAAGAAATCAGCTTGTGCCGGTTTAAGGCCGGGACGAACAGCTTCGTGTGTGCAGGACATCTTTGCAAAATCAATACCAGACAGGTTCTGACACCCGTTATGAAACTGAACAACTGCAACTCTGTCTGCATTTAATTCAGACTTAGCATGTCTAAGCTTGGTAAGAACACGACTGTTCATATCAATGAGTGATGGAAAATCCTTTGCAAACTTTTTCGTCTTACGGGTAGCTACGCGCTTAAGGTAAGTAGATAAAGTTGCACATTCATAGATAATGAATGCAGTTCCTCCCAGCATCGCAAGTGATATATAGTCAGCGTCTTTTACTAAGCTTGACAGACCGTTAACGATCCCTAGTAAAATTTGACTATCCATAACTTTTTCTTTTTATACCTCTTGACAAGAAGTCAATTAGTGATTATAGTATTTATGTATACTATAACCTATTATATAGTATAATAACTATATATATTTTGTCAAGGGGTTATAGTAAAAAAATATATAAAAAGTGAAATAAAATGTCGATACTGCTAGAAAAAGACCGTAGGAAATTAAAGTGGCGGAGGAATCCTATACTGAATGAAGACACACCTGAACCTTATAAGATTCCTAACTGTAGGTGTCAGGTAGGTTTGTCAGAGTGTGAAGTAGAAGGACAGTGGGACAGAGGTTTGTACACAAAGGGTGACCTTGTTAATGACCTGAACATCTTCTTTAACTACCTGCCAGAAAGTGAAGTAAGCAGAATGGTTAACGTCATGATCTGGTGTTTGTCTACTGGTTTAAAGAACAGAGGAGGTATCGACCTTAAAGACTTTGCAGTCATCACTGTTGAAGAGAAGACGTACAGCAGACCTTTGACACAAGTAACACGTGACTGCTTTGGTGTATCTAAGCGTGTGTCCCGTGCACCTAAGAAGAGGTACTTTGTCTTTAGAGAGTACCCTCAGCTTAAAGCTGTAGTTGTACCACGAACACCTGACTTCTTCCCCGGTCATGAACGTACATGGTTTACATGGAAAGTGTCTGCAACAAACCATCCGTACTACTATGCAAGACACTGGCGTAGAGGTGCTTTGTATATGCAACAAGTCTTTGACAAGACGTTTGAGTATACAGGCTACACAGACGAGTACATAGAGATGGCACAGAGTAATATCATAGAACCTTTTGGTACAGAACGTGAGCACATGAACACAGTTCACCTTGGCTTTGAGACACCACCTTACGTCAAGGCAGCTTACACAGATGAACTGATCAAGGTACCTCTTAACTGTGTGTCAAGTAAATACTTTACAAGTAACAAGGTCAAGTATGATGTCATGTTTGGTAAGATGACTAAAGAAGAAGCAAGTAAACATCTTCTAAGTAAACCAAGACAACTAGCTATAGACAAGAAAGAAGACTAGACGCAAGAAGCCCCCGGCTACAACAAGAACTATGCAAAGCATGGTCAGGTGTAGTACGGGGGCTTTCTTTATGGTCAGACTTAGACAGGTGGCGCTCGGCTCTATTTCACAACTAAGCTGTGCTTTCTTCTAATATGTCAGAGAGATAGTTTAAGTTGAAAGAAGGTTGTACCCCATCGGGTCTTTCCTTTCCTTATCCTTCCGGCTACGTTCACCTATCCAACCGGCTTGTCTTACCTATCAACCAACCTATCAACTTATCAAAAAGATAAGGATAGTATAATCATTCTTTTGCTGTTTGTCAAGGGGTATCGTTCAACTTTCTTTAACTTTTCTTAAGAAAGTTTCAAAGGTGAGGCCGGGCCGGTGGCTAGTAGCTACTCCTGACTACTGTTGGTTACGTATGATGTAAGATGAGGGTAGCATGGTGAGTATACCTCCTAGACTTGTTCTGAACATATAGAACTATGAGATATAGAAATGATTATGATGCAGTCATTCAGCCACCTAAAGTTGCGAGCGAAGCTGGTGTCAACTGTACCCCCGTGCACCCACGCTGTCCCACGGGTAGGGATGCTCCCCCTCCCCCTTGTGAAAGAAAGCACAATGTGACTCCTAAGGTTTTTAGTGTTACTCCTAGTAGTTGTTGGGTAGGTTATGGTTAGCTTGTGGGTAGGATTTTAGACTCAAACCTTGCCAGCAATGGTAATCAATAGCATTAAACAACTGCTAATAGTTATCAATAGCAACTAATAGTATCTAAACGTAACCAAAAGCTAACTAAAACAACTACTTATAGTTAGCATGATCTAAAAGTGTAAATGGTTTAGCATGTTTACACATAAGTTCAACTTATTGTACTCATGCGTACCAAACGTACCAATATTTGAACCATGATCTAAGTACCTGTAGTACTTATAGAACTATGCACAGCATGGCTCCATAAGCTCCACAAGCACCTGCCGGCGCGCCTACTCGGTTCAAAAAGTTGAACCTATAGGATAACCAATAGTCAATTATTTCAACTACTTACAGTTTGGCACAAGGCTTGCTATATAAGAGGCATCAACGGGCCACAAAACCTATTGATACGTTCTTTTAAAAAGCGTTGAAAAAGTGCTTGACAAGGCCACATAAGCCGCGTAGAGTTCATTTCAACGATGAACGTGTTCTTTCACAAGTGCATAGCGTCTTTGTTGAGTACTTGCCTTGTTTGTGTCCAGTTACCAGAAATAGGCGGACGTTAAACAGCTAAACGCTGTTCTTTGCTTGCGAGTGTTACGACATTCTAAAGAGTAGTCGGCAGCCGGAATAATGAGTCACACGGACACAACGAAAAAAGGCAAAAAGTACTTGACAAGCGCAAAAACTTATGAGAGAACGCTTTCAACAAGAGTGCAGAGGCGCAAGCCGATGCACGACCAGAGGGAAACCTACTCCTATAGAGATCGCCTGACGTTTGCTTGCGGAGTCGGTTAGGTTTATACTACGGCACTAGCTTAGTGTGTCGTCCTGCTAGGATTGTAGCACATACACAAGTTACAATCATGCCAAGAGTTTAATATGACTTTTGGAAAATCGGATTGCAGGTTTTGCGTTGGATGCGCGTAAAACTTACCTTGTCTATGCTACCTTGCAAATTGTGCCTTGTGTGCGGTTTGCCTGTTAGTTCAAGCTAAGAAGTGCTCCGATGTACAGAAAAGCGAGGCTTGCTTATATACTCCTGTAACTACAGGTGCAACGTATAAGCAAGGGGACGGAACAAGCTAACTGGTGGCCTTGTGCATATGTGCAAGGTAGGTTAGGGGCAAGTCCTACTTACAGCAAGCCTATAGTCTACCGATAAACCGTAAACGGCATTGCAGATTTACGACCTAGCAATGTGATAAGTCGGCTCAAAGGGTAGACTGAAAGTAACCTTAGAAAAGTTACAGCCGTAGAGTATTGGCGTTAAAAGGATGCGTTTCATCCTGCGTTGGAAACAGTACAACGGCTATAAATAATAGACAAAGGTGTTCCGTCTGTAAACAGTTTGACAGTTGCAGGGGAATGGGGTGCCTTGTGTGCGTTATGCCCTTGCAACCAGTCAAGTTGTTTCACAACTTTAGTTTGTCAAGTTGTTTAAATAAGGAGTTGACTTATGCACGATAAGCCACAAGGTTACAAAAAGCAGGCTAATGCCCTGAACATTTGCAGGAATCAGGGCTTGTCTAATCTTTATCAAACGGACAAGGAAGAACCACGCCTTATTCCCGTATGGAACAAGCGCGGGGAATGTATCGGCTTTAAGAACTCAATTACAGGTTCTTTCATAAATCCCAATGATTTACCTGCTGATGAAATTACAGGCTATCGTATTCTTCCCAGCATGGCAGACGTACCTTTCCTGTTTGCTGAATACGGACAAAACAAGTCCGTAACTGGCAAGCATGGCAAGCATATCAACATCCGCAAGGTTCGGACTAGTGAACGCCCACGCGCTAAGTATCGTACTACTAACGTGGGCACTGGTGAGGCTATGGACAAGCAAGAGGGCTACGCTTGTGCCCTCGTGACTCTGGACAAGCCGCAAAAGGTTCGGCGTGTTAACCGTCATGCTAAGGTCGTCGTGCATACGGGAGACGATTACATCATGACTTCAACACGGTCGTCCCGGCGTTTCCGTTGATTTATACACAAGAGCCTAGACAACTAGGCTTTTGCAATAAAGCAATGGATTCAATACAATTGTGTCATGAACTACAACAACAGGATAACAACATGGAAAGTTTATCCAAGCGTTTTCGCTCTATGTTCTGTGTCTCTTTTCCCAATCAACCGGAATGGATGGAATACCGTCTTGCGGAAATGCGTGAAAAGAAACGCCTTTCAAAGACAAACAGAAAGCCTTTCCGCGAAACAGAGATTCCGAAATGGTCAAAGCGCCTATCTCGTATTCACATAAACTATATTTCAACAAAACATTGGAGCAACACCCGCGTTGAAAGCGCGTATAAGATTTTCCTTTCTACTTGTGCAGAGCGCAACGAAAGGCTTGGGAAACCGCAACGTGTTGTATGGATTGCCCCTAACACTTGCGTTGAAGCTCGCTCTCTGTACTTTAACATATAGAACATAACAAAAAGCCCCTAAAGTAGCAATACTCTAGGGGCTTTTCTATTAAGTAGGACTATCACAGAAACAGGCATCCGTTTTGCTTGTTTCTATTGGTGTTCCTACGAACATCTATAAACCTTAACTGGCAAGGCTACATCACAATTATAAACCTTTAAAAATATGAGGTATTACTATGAACGCTGCTATCGCTACTCCTATCGCTCCGGTTACTGCTGAAATTGCTACTGCCCCTGCCAAGATTACGGATTGGACTGAGGCAGACTTCCGTGCTCAGGTCAACGTCTTTGTGCATTCCCAAAAGGAATTCGTTAATGGCGTCACTCGCTGCACGCTTTACGCTGTTCGTGCTGCCATGATGAACAGCAACAACCAGCCTTTGAACTACATTCTCGGCAACCTCTCGGAAAAGCTCCGCCCGGCGTGGACTTCTTGGCTGTTCTACTTCGCGCCTTTTGCCTTGTCCGGGGGCAAGGACGCCACATCTATCACGCTTGACGATGGGACGATTGTTGACCTCAAGTCGTCCATCAAGCTGGTCGCCAAGCGTTGCGACGAATTGTGCGACGCCGCTGAAATTGACAAGCTCGCCCGTGATAAGGGCGGGAATGTCAACGACCCTGCGGGCATGATGCGCTTGTGTGATTACGTTATCGGTTCCCTGCGCTCTGCCCCGCGCTTCGATACGTGGAAGCGTGAAAAGTCTACCGGACGGGGTGACAAGCCCTTGACCGAGGAAGAAGTCATGGCGAAGTACACCAGCCTTTCCAACAAGTTGAACAAGTTGTTGGAACAGGCGAAGGCGTCCGGTGTTCATGATGCCCGCAAGTTCCCCGGCATTGAAGCCCCGCATGGTCTGGACTACTACATCCAGATTCTGGAGAACGCGGACGAAAACGACATGAGCGAGGACGTGCTTAACAAGGTGCGTTTGCTTAAGGGGGAACGTCTGCCTTTCACGTCCCTGCTTAAGATGGTATCCAACTGCGATACCACAAACCTGTCTGCCGAAGAAGAATACATCTACAATACCCTGTTGAACGCCGCCGTTGAAAAGGGTATCGAACTCTAAGCCTCCTACATTCACGTCACATTGAAGCCCCGATAGGCAAGTTCTTATCGGGGCTTTTGTTGTGCCATGAATCTAACAAAGGAGTAGACAACATGGAAACTGTCTTGCGTCCTGTCTATGATAACAACACCACGCTTGATTCATTCAGGGATGCCGCCCAACTGTACGATGGTCAACTGCTGACTTTCTATGAGGCACGTTTGCTCTGCCTCTGCATAGGTGCAGACCTTCAACCGATAGACGAAACCTTTCTGTTTAAAGATTCTGACGATGTTTCGTGGTGGCTGTACGCTGAACCGGACGGAACATTCACTGTACAAACGGAGTTGTAAACCATGCCAGACATCAAACAGTTTCTTTCAAGACGTTACCTGCGCCTTGTAGACAATCTGTCAGAGTCCTTTCTACTGTCACAGTCCATTACTACGGACTGGAAAACGCAACGTCTGCTCGAACTCATGGAGCAAATCACTACCTGTATCATTTACAGGGAAAGTTCACTCATTAGATAAGCATCCAAGAAACAGGCTGGACATCAGCTTGTTTCAAAGGATGCTTATTGCATCCAGTTAAACCATAACTGTCAAGGCTACATCCTTGAAAGGCAGTGTTGCTAGATGGAAAAGGTTTGTCTCAACGCGGTGACGTGCATCCTTTGTCCTCTGTATGGCAGAACGTGTGACGGTAAACCAGAACATCCTCTTGACGTACAGGACATTCCTACTACGGAAGAGGAGGACGTGCTTCACGAACTGCGCTTTGAGCGAGACTGTTGCTCGTTCTAGCATACATTCTTAAAAGCCCCGGAGTCTTTCGGGGCTTCCATAGGAGGTGTGCTTATGATTAACTGTAACTATAAAGCTATCGTCTATGGCATGAGACTGTGGGAAAAGTCAGGACGTTATAAGTGCGTCCTGTGCGTTGTCAAGAAATTCTATGTCAAGGCACATATGGTCAACTGGGTTAGAAAAGAAATCAATATGCCGAACACCAAGCCTACCTGTGTACAGTTCTTTGTTAGAAAGAATCATGTCTGGGAACCTACGGCTAAAGTTCAGGTAAAGATACCTGTTAACCAACGAAAGAAACGCACCCTTATTTGGGGGGGTCAATATGTTTGAGATTCTTGTCATCATGCTGTCGTCATTCGGTCTTGGCTGTTGTTCCATGTTCCTGTTCCGTAGGTATCTGGACAGGAGGAACATCTTTCGTTCTTACTATGCACAGGGCTTGTTCCTCGTGCGTAACTGGGGGAGGCAAACATGAAGTGGTATACTAACCCGACGTTCTGGCTGTTCATCTTCTTCCTTGGCATGTGTGCCATCCTGTTGTCTGGTTGTGCCAACTGGTCGGTACATGGACAAGCTGAGTACTCGGCAACCCAAGCCCTGATGAACTGGGCGTCGTCAATCGGCCCTCTGCTCCGATAGGATTACCAAATGTTACAACCATACCTTGACCGAATGGTTAGCAAACTGGCTACGGATTGTATGGCACAGCGTGCACAACGATTCTTTTACAAGGATTGGTATGCACAGAACTACAACTACTGTTATGACCACATCATTCAGCTTAGTACCGTTCTGTTACAGCATCCGTACATCAAAGGCAGGAGGTTTTTGTGGTGGCATATTGTAAAAAACACATTCGTGCTGGCATTCTATGCAGCACAGTCTTGCTTGCTGTCCTGCCTTCACTGGGCTATACGGAAACTGTAAAAGACTTCCGTGACCCAGAAGGACGGCTCTTTGAAGACTATCGGTACTTTCCCCCGGCACTGGTAGCCAGAGCTAAGGTGCTGTTCGATGAAGGCTACTTCATAAACACTGACCTGTACAAATTCATCAAGAAAGAGTACGGCTTTCAGGCGGCAGAGGACTTTCGTTTCTGGTGGATTCGTTCCGAACTTATTAAACATCAGAAAAGGTAGCATATGAACACTAACGAAACCCAATTGATCAATTCCATGCTGGCACTCGCAGCTCTTTCGGCTAACATCTCTCCCGAAGAACTGAAAGAATACGTCAATGTTCTTTCCTCTGACTCCAGTAAAGTCAGGAGCGATGACAGGTTCAGCGATGCGGACATCCTTCGCAGTGCGATGGGACTGCTTCGTGTGTACCGTGACGAGACCATCGCAAAGATGGTTCCTGCTGAGAGGCATCCTTTCTTGAGAAAGATTACTCCTGCTATCGGTGTGCTGGAAGATTGCATGGAGTACTTCTCCAACAAGGAGTAAGTACGATGTATACCTCAGAACAAGCAGGGCAAGCCTTCAATCTTTTGCGTGAAGCACAGGACATCAAGAAAGAACTTCAAAAGAAAAGGCAGCACATGGACGAGCAGGTGTACGTCAAGTCGCTTGTGTCTTTGGATGATACTATAGCTTGCTGTGCTCGCGTCATTGATAAACATCTAAACGTAACATGGCAGGACATAATGCACATGTGCAGGGAGGCAAGAAGTGTTTACTCTTCAAGAATTCGGTGAGCTCAGGCATCTGTGGTTGAAGTACAGTCTTGAACTCAAACGTTGCCATACCTACGTAAAGAAGGATGGCAAGATGGTACCTACTGGTATCGACAGCGAGCGTATGAAGCGATGCTACAAAAGGATAGTTGCAGTTGATCGTGCACTCAAGTGCCTCATTGCAGAGTATCCTGCTGCAATATTCTACGCTTTTGTCTGCCCTACTCTCAGTCTACAGCACTTTGATGCTCTTACCAGATACGACAGTGCCTGAATAACTCAGGCGTCATATACATAAGGATTTCAACATGGAGGTAGACTACAAAGCTATCTTTGATTACATGCTCAGGTCTGGGCTCTGTGCTGAGTCCGACCGACCGCAGGCTATGGAACTTGTGGAAGACTGGCTTAACATCTACAAAGAAACAAATGAACAACAAGGAGATACATTTTATGGGAACACCTGTTGGTTCTGCTATTCTTGACAACGAGATTGTCAAGTTCTTTGAGGAACTGATTGAGTTCTACGGGCATGGTAGTCCGCAGGCTCGCATCATTGAACGTGTCAAGCGCAGGCTGGAACTCGTACCTGTTGGTGATAAGTACGAACGCCTGTGCCCCACGTGCAAATGTCCTGCGTGTGGCAAGACCAGATCGCAAGCCGCTGCCATCGCTCGTGAACGTCAACGCCGGGGTAAATCCAAGTACGCTGAGCGTAAGTATCCCGGCATAGGGATGGAACTGTCGCAACCTGACGACGACATCCCGGTAAGGTCTGTCGGCTTCTCTGTCCTCGACATCGGAAAGGCTGAAGCTGATGCCGTAGCCTACGTCATGGGCATCGCCCCTTCCAAGCTGGGCAAGTAGCACCTGCTACTGTACCATATACACAATGAACTGCAACCATCAAACAAACGGAGTATCTATTATGTCCATGCGCAACATCTTCAAGATTGTCCTTGATTCCAACGCTGAAGCTGGCAAGCTCGTGACCGCTCGCATCGCAGGCAAGGCTGCGAAGGAAGCCCTCTTCGCCAACCCCACCGTGTTGCAGGGTGTGCTCACGTCCTCCGCTGTGCTGACCGCTGCGTCCCTCGCTGACCCGGACACCGCTCACGGCAAAGCTCTGCACTACCTCGGCCTCGGCATGACGATGGACTCCGCCGATGAACTCCTGCGTGTGTGCGACGAGGCGGGTGTGTTCCAGATGAGAGGCACCGCCGAAGACAGCGCGACGGCTGACATGCAGGCCGTGGTTTCCCAGACCTTTGACTCCAAGCCTTTCCTTCAGATGCTCGGTGTTCTGCCCAAGTCTGACGGCACCAAGGAAACCAAGCCCCGGTTCTCCACGCAGGCCAAGCCCGCTGGTGTCACTGCCAACGCCATCGAGAATCCCAACAAGGCCGAAGCCAAGGAAGAAGTCACCACTGAACCCGTGTCTGTGAAGGTCGGCCCCGAAGTGGCTACGCCTGTTCTCCTGCCCACCAAGGACGGCAAGGATGCCAAGACCGAGAAGCCTGTGCTGCGCTGCGCCTTTGAAGGTTGCGGCAGTGTCCTTCGCAAGGTGGCTGAACAGAAGCCCTTCCACCTGCCCACCGACAAGGACACGCAGAAGTACATCACCGATGACGAGCGCAAGCTGGAAGGCAGCTACCTCTGCAAGTTCCACCGTGACGTGGTGACCAAGGCCATCCAGAAGCGGAAGAACGATGACCGCATGAACAAGGTGCGGGAACAGCGTCTGGCTGAAGCCACTGATGAGCTGACCAACGTGGAAGCTGAACTGCGTGAAGGTGAAAAGGCCCTCGCTGCCAGCGAAAAGACCATCAACAAGATCACCGACCCCATCATCAAGTCCGGCGCCGAGAAGGCCGTGGAAGAAAAGCGCAACAGCATCCAGAACCTGCGCAAGCGCAGCATCGCCCTGCAGAACAAGTGCAAGCAGATCTCCGAAGAGATCGCTAAGGCCAGCAAGTAACACACTGAAACTCACGGAGGTATGTAGTACATGAACAAAGACAATGAGATCATTCTCGACATGGAAGCGGCACATGAGCCGGTTGGTTTCGGTGCCAAGGTCATCGGCATTGCCAAGAGCGTGACCAGTTCTCCCACCATGCACCGGCAGATCGACAAGACCAAGGAAGCTGGTGTGGTTATCACCAAGCTCGCCGCTGGTCGTCTGGTTCTGAACAACGTGACCGACGTGATTGCGTCCGGCCTGCCTTGGGGCATGGGCGGGTTCATCAAGTCCAACCCGTTGAATGAGGCTCTGTTCAAGTTCAGCTTGGCTCAGGCTCTGTCCATCATGGGCGGTGCGTTTGTCTCGAACGTAGGTGAAGACGATCCGAAAGCCAAGTACTTCCTGACGGCCATCGACGCGGCCACGCTTGCGTCTGTCGACGCTCTGCGTGAAGCCTCCGGCATTGAAGAGTTCATCATGTCCAAGATTCTGACCAAGGATGTGATGGACAAGATCAAACCTCTCGTCAACACCCATCCCATGTAACCCATAACAAGCAGGGCCGGGGTAACTCGGCCTTGTTTGGAACTAGGTTGCAAGTGAAAGGAGTAAGGCAGACACTGTCGTGTACATGAGAGCAAGCGCAACTGGTAGGTTGCAGCCTCCGCACAAGGTACGCTCCACCGAACGTGTAGACTTAGGGTGGCTAATGAATTGTTGGTTAGGTAAACGCTTTGCAAACTTGTGTATCAGAGTGAGGTATAGAATCCTCGATGGCTGCTGATACTGTGCTCAATGTCGGCACATCAAAGCAAACTACGGATACACAACTTGTGTTTTGGGTCGAACACAGAGCTAGTGGATGACGCAAGTAACATGAGTACCGGCTAGCCATGCCGCGAAGTTGTTACTGAATATGGCAGGTAAGATAATCTAGCAATGTGCATCATGTCCTTCATAAGATCAACTTACTGACTACAAGGAGCCAGTCATGTTTGATATACTAGGAGAACTCATGGTGTCCAGCCCTGCAGTGCGACAAGTCTATCTGCATGGTGGTGCACTGGTAGTTGGCGTGGGACTGTGTGCTTTTACTCTGGCACGGTATAGAGAGTACAAGTATTGCAGACACGTGTTGACGGAGGAACTTAACAAGCTGTACTCGATGGGTATCATCATGAGAACCGTTGCGTTCACATGTGAAACCAGCTTGGTGATGGCTGATCTCATCGAAGCTATGGCTACAACTAGGAGTAGATGGTATGTCTTACACCTCGTTGTTCGGTCACTGCGAAGAACCCCCGTAAAGGAAATGCTGCTGGATGCCTTGCACGCAAACAAGGTACAACCTCTGACTGGACTTAAGAGGCTCAAGGCCCTGTTTACGTCAGCGTTCTAGCTTCATATCTTTAACATCTACTCGGGCTGAGGTTGGCTGCTCTCTGCTAACCTCAGTCCGTTTACGTATAAGGAGAAAGGTTATGCCTACATATCAAGACAAGATGAACTACTGGTCACAGAAAGATCCCTATGCTCCTCCTCGATTCCTTCCGAAGAAGTCACCTCAACTCACCGAAGAAGAGGTGGAAGAATGGAAGCTGAAGAACGCAGGTAACTTTATCACCTGCCCTAAGTCTGGCACCCGTCTCTTGAGGAGCAACTGTGGCAAACTGCTGATGTGTTATCAGCAAGGGACATGCTATCATGTGGACTACACCAACTTCGACAAGAACCTGCAACGAAAAGCATACGACTTCAATGGGTAGCAGGGTTGAAGTGTGATAGGTGTAGAGTCAGGGATGTTCCTTGCCTCTTTCCTGTCACACTTTAACAAAGGAGAAACTTATGTTTCGTTTCCTGAAACCCCTTGTGTATGCGGTCATTGCCACGGTCGCTGGTTCCTTCGCCTACAAGGAAGGGAAGCAGGCTCTGTTCCCCGCTCCGGCCTCCGACCAGACCATCGACACCAAGCCGGTGGAAAACAAGAAGGACTAGTCTCCTTCTTTAAACCTTAACTTGGAGAGGTTGTCATGAGTGTTGATCAGGATGCGTTAGACATCCTATGTGAAGTCTTCGATGATAGGATCGAGGATGTCATGTCAAACCGTGACAACCTCTCCTACACTCTGTATGATGACGACGGCTACCCAGTTGGTGCTGCTATCTTTGACGAGTTCAAGTCTGGCGATCATGTCAGATATGTCTACGTCTACTGGATTGGGGTGCGCTACCGTGGTGTAGGTATTGGAGGACAGATACTTCGCACCTTGCACCAGCAGTACCCTGAACACTGGTTCAGTTTGAGTACACTCAAGTCGAACACAGATGCTGTCAGATTCTATCAACACCTAGGGTATCAGATAACTGGAGACTTACCCGGATGTCCTAGCTTCTATCATCTCCAGCGCAAACCTGAAAAGGAGTTCACCTCATGAGCGGTGATCAGAACAACAACAACCAGAACCAGCAGAAGCAGAAGGGTGGCAACCAGAACGGCCCGAAAGAAGGCATCACCATTGCCACCTCGGTCAATCCTTCGCAGTCCGGTACCCTTGGCCAGCAGGTTCAGGGTGCCATCGTCACCGGCATTGGCGGTGCCATCGCTGCGTTGGCTTGCGCCGGTGTGCAGAAAGGATTCGACTGGATTGTTGGCAAGTGGACTGGTCGCAATGTTCGCCCCGTCTTCAACGTGACTCCCACCGGCCCCACCACTGGTGGCTCCGGCAACATCATGCAGGAACTGCACACTGTTGCGGGAAACAATCCCGATGAAGCGAAGCGTGCCATCCAGTCCGTGGCCAAACGTCTCGGTATGCAGATCGGCCAGCCTGCCCCTGCTCCCGTGACTGTTGACGCTGGTGTGGTGGAAATGACTCCTCCCACTCCGGCCCCTGCTCCCACCGTTGCTGAGGTTGTCCCCAGTGATGCTGCCCTCAAGGTGGAAACCAAGCAGCCCAAGCCTCAGCAGCAGAACAACAAGGGCGGTAAGAAATGATTACCCGTATCGCTGGGTTTCTGTTCTATACCTTGATGACCGGCCTGTGCGCCATTACCACTGTTGGTTATGCCAACGATGCGGTTAAGGCCCTTGACAAAAAGAACTAACCTCTAGCACATAGCAGGACTCATACGTACTAGGTGCGACTAGTCGCGTAACGGGGTCTTGTGTAGAGACAGCACCTCCACATAAGGTTGTCTTGTGTGGGTTGTGTGAGTCCTGCTATGCATCTAGGGATTAGATCAATGTGCTATTCACCTAGCGTTGCCGACGCAGTACAGTCATGTTTATCAAGTTATAAGCGTAGACTTGTGACCATGATGTTTGGTACTCATCACGTTTCAACTCACGAGGTTTCTCATATGTGTAACTGCACTTCCTGCTTCTGCTCCATGTCTTCCTCCATCGTCATGCCCGCCCCTGTTCGTCCTTCTGTCAAGCGTGGTGCTCTGCTCCGTGCTGTCAGCGGCGAGAAGGTCGGTGACTTGTACATGCTGGTGCGTGAAGCGACTGGTGTGTTTGCCAAGGATGCCGCCGGTAACAACATCGGTGCCCCGAAGAATCTCTTCAACCTCGTCAACCTGACGAACGAAGGGAAGACTCGTGTGTCTCGGCCCCAGCGCAAGCTGGTCTGGGGACATGACGAAGTACCGATGGATGTGATCGAGCAGCACTTTGGTTTCCAGCTGGTTCCTGTTGCTGACAACATCAGCAAGATCGAACCTCTGCTCAAGGGCGTAGGCATGAACCTTCACGCTGCCAAGATTCGTGAAGAACAGTCTGCCTTGATGTACCGCCTGTTCTAATCTTTAAACCTGCTGGCCCATGTGTACTCTTCTATGATGGTAGCTGTCTCTGTGTGAGACAAAGTCCTAACGAACATAGTGCACATGGGCTGGCCTCTTTGGAGGTTTGTATGTCCATTGATCTGAGTAAGCAATGGCCATCTCTTCTGTCTTATTATGTAGGCTTTCCTGCTGATGGAGCTGGTACCTACATCGAGAACATCTACAAACTGAGCAAGCAGAACAAGGCTAATCTGGCTGCTAAGCTCGGGCTTCCTGACACGCTGACTGTCGAGGAAGAAGTAACGGTTGATTTGAATGAACGCTTTGCGTTCTCTTATCAGCTTGTCTGCATGGTCATGCCTAAAGATAAGCAGCCTACGTTTGACGAGTTCATTACGAACAGAACGTCTAACCAAATGAAGCTGTCCAAACGTATCTTATCTTATGCCAAGACCAACAGCAACGTGACCGCAAAGATTCTCCTTAGCGGATTATATTCCAGCTCCTTCCGCTCTAAGCTGAACAAAGAACTGCCGAAGGTACCTGATGCCAGATCCTTTGTCAGTAACTCTGACTGTGCTGAGGCAGTTGTGATCACACAGGACTACGAATACTACTCCGCCATCATTCAGAACATCTACTCTGAGATTGCGTCGATCAAGAAAGCGACGTATGGTTTCAGCATGGATATGTTCACGATGCTGTCGGCTGGTAGTAGCAGCAGCTTCTCGTCGTGCTTTACGGTTGGAAGGTTCAACAGTAAGGGGCCGCTTGACATCGCTCTCTGCCCCTTGACTGGTGTAATCTACAACCGCCAAGGAAAGAACATCACCGGCAGAGCTTGGGTTGTCTTTGACAAAGACTTCAACAAGTTCATCGTCATGAAGTCTTATGGCTTTATCGACGACGCCATCATCAAGAAGGTGTGTGGTTGGTTGTGTGCCCTGCTTGATGACAAAGCAGACTGGTCATACACAAATGGAAACAGTGAAGATGTCTATCTTTCACTCGACTACAGACCAGAAGGCTGGTACATTGACCCTGTTCGTATGTTCTTCTTCTCTTCAACATCTGACAAGATCAGGAACATTGATGTGCGAGGGTGCGTAGAAGCACCTTGTTTGTTGTGCGGTAAGTATCATACCAAATCAACAATCATTTGCAGTGACTGCGAAGAAACAAAGCTGACCAACTGCAAGAGGTGCGGCAAGCAGATGCTTAAAACGGACAGCAACAAGCTGTACCCCATATGTGATAACTGTGTGGAGAAGGTCACATTCTGTCCTGTCTGTGGTTCGATGATGCGGGAAGGCAAAGCATGTCCCAAGTGTGCATGGAATAACATGTGCGCTATCTGCGGCACCAAATCTGACAAGAAGCTACAGTGGATTGAAGACATCCCTGTATGTGAACACTGCATCAGTATCTTGCACAAGACTACCTGCGAATGCTGTGGTTCTCACGGATTGATGTATCCTTATCGTGGCCATGCTTTGTGCAACAACTGTTACCAGCAGTTGTCTTCTCTGCCTTCGTCAACAATCAGTGAAGCACAGGTTCATATCAAGGCCAGCATCTTGCAGAACTTTATAACCAGCAATCCTGATCTCAAGATTAGCTGGAACGTCAGCGAAGGAGACGCTAATGAGCATTGAGAGACTCAAGACAATCCTTCGCATGACGGATGCGGAGGTAATACAGAACATCGTTGGTACTCTGACGAGTTCCGACGCTGGGTACGAAGTATACACTGACGACGAGAACTTCGTCTTCGGTATTCCTACAACTGATACCATATGTCCTGTGCTTTTGCAGGCGCATGTGGATACAAGACGACACGCCTCGGTGGATGAACCCCTCATCTTGTGCACCGAGTACGGAGTCATTACGAATGCCAACGGTATCCTCGGCGGTGATGACCGCTGTGGTGTTGCTGGTATTCTGGACATCATTGAACGCCATACCAGTAAACCATTCGTTCTCTTCACAAACTATGAAGAAACGGGTGGCAAAGGCATGAAGGCTTTCCTCAAGACTGGCTACCTCGACAAGTTCGTCGACCATATTTATTGTGTCATTGCCCTTGACCGAAGGGGACACAATGAGTATGTATACTATAGCCCCACGTTACCGAGCAAGCTGACGTACTTCCTTGCCAAGCTCGGTTACTATGAGGCCAATGGTTCTTACTCTGACTGCTATGATCTTTGGATGAAGCATGACATCGCTCATGTCAATCTGTCATGCGGTTATGGTCGGCAACACACAGCCGATGAATTTATCTTGGCTGAAAGCTACGTGTCTTCCATCCTTCGCGCTGATCGTTTGATGCAAATGATTGACGAACCCTTCCGTGTAAAGGAACGCTTCACGTACCGAAGTGGACACGGGTACTCGTCTATCGCTTACCCTATCCCCAAGCCTGCTGATAATGCTGGTCAGGGAACTGCTGCTCTTGAAATAGTGGGCAGTGAAGAGCTTGCATCTGATGACGGCCCTGAATATGTTCAAGGAACTCATATCCATTCTCCTGTTCACATGCCTCCTGAAGCGGTGTACGCATACTCTGCGGCACCGAAATGCTTCGTGTGTGCGCGAGACGACAGGCCGATGGAGTATGATACCAAGAACAGTTTCTTCATCTGTGAAACGTGCAAGAAACAAATCATGAAACACTTTGACACAGTGACAGTCCCCAACGCTATGGCGTACTACGACATGCTTGAGGAGTCACGGGCCAAGAGCCGAGAGGCTAACAGGAATTTGAACAAGGCCAAGCTCAAGGCTAAGAGTTCTCTTCCTGTGTGTCCCGGATGTGGTGACAATCACCATGTCATCTGGTCGAGGAAGGACATAGGATTTGTGTGCACGTCTTGCTTTGAGTACCCTTCTACCGATGGATACAACGGTAAGTTCTGGGTACGAGGAGACAAGAAGATCTTTGTGAAGACTGTGAATGGCAAGCAAATGGTACTGGTGACAGATCTTAAGGGTGAACACCTTCTGTCAAGTGAAGAGCTGTTGAAGAGCAGTAAGCTTCACCAGTGCGCTGTCTGCCATGAGCCTCACATCTCCTGCTCTTGTGAAACCATAGGCAAGACGAGAAAGGTAAACGTATATGTTTGCCCCTCTTGCAAACAAGAAGCCTTGGATACACTTCTCAATGACAACCTCCCTCCGTGGGACTTGGATTAGGAGGATTACAACATGATCGTACCACGTCGTCCTGAGATTTGCAATCCTTCTGTTCCCGGATGTGAACTCAAACTTCCCTTGTACACGGAAGAAGAACGGAAGCGTATTGAAAACATGATCGACTTCCCCGGTGAATATACCGCAGACGATTTTCGTTCTGCGCTTGACCTCTGCTTCAAGCGTAGCACGGAAGCGGAAGCTTTCATCCGTTCCCTACACGACTACACCCTTCGTTTGAAAGGGGTGTGGCATAGATGGTTGGGTGCTCTTCGTCCGACCGTTGTTCGTAAAAGTTAGCGTAGCTAACGCTACTTGTAAACCTTAACACGAGGTGCTTATGCGTAATCGTATCAAGCAGTTCTTTGGCTGGTTGTTCAAAGGTATCAAAGCCCTGTGGCAGATCGGTTGGAAGAAGATCATGGACTTCGTCACCAACATAGAAGCTGCCAATGAACTACTTGACAAACTGGAAAAGAATGATTACGTAATCATTCCTGAAAAGATGTCAAGGGTTCACAAAGCTGTCTCTCTTGTGTCTGGATGTTGTCACAGTTTCTTTAACAGATTCCTTAAGAGGACTGACAAAGAACACAAGCTGCTTGACATTGACATCCCTAAGAACTGGATGCGAGGGAAGAGAAGACGTTTAAGCGACGTTGAGCGGCTTGCTCTCTAGGAGAGGTTTTAAGCCTCGTTTACTATGAGGATGACCTATGAGTCATCTTTTAAATAAACGTGTCTTAGAATCAATCCTCGTGCGTTTAAACGGTATATGAACCATAACCGAGGGACGTAGAAATGTAATGCAAACAGAACATCAACAACAGTCCAGACATACTGTGTGTCTCTGACGTAAAGGCAAGACATGAACTCATGCTTAGAGAGAAGACAAACTGTCTTCGACAGTGGCATGGTTGTATCAGCTTGTAACCATAACAGAGATGCAAGAGTATGACTGTTAGGCGAGAGGAGCTTGAGAAGTTCCTTGATTACGATGCACCTATGGATGTGCCAGTAAGACAAGCCTACTGTCCTTTCTGTGAACCAGATAAGGTAACCAGTCATGGCTTTGTTGTGACACGTAAGCGTAACGGGTTCAGTATGTGGTGTCATAGGTGCCACACTAAATACTGGTATCCAGTTAAAAGCCCATCATCTAGCGCGATCTTAAGTGAATTGCATCGAAGAGCAGTGGGCAATAAAGACAATGCCAGTGTCGTAACGAAGAAAGTCACTCTCCCGTCAGACTTTACAGCTGACATTCCCGCGTCAGGTTTGCTGTGGTTACGTACCTACGGCGTCAGTGAGGATGAGATACGCCGGTTCCATTTTGGGTACAGCCCTAGACTAGATAGGTTAATCCTTCCTGTGTTCCGGGATGGAGAGCTGGTCTTTTGGCAGGGCCGCAACCTTTCTTCAGACACATCCAGACCTAAGTACATGAACGTGAGATCACAAAGGTCAGATATCGTTCTGTTTGTAAATAACCAAACATCGAAGGTCGTACTCGTCGAGGATATTCTTTCATGCCTCGCAGTAGCTAGGGCCGGTGTGAGTGCTGTTGCTCTACTTGGAAGCTACGTGAAGATGGATCTTTTACGTGATGTTCTGGCGGACGCAGATATAGATTGTATAAAGGTCTGGCTTGATCCCGACAAAAGGCAAGAGGCATGTAAGTACGCAAAGCAATTGCGTGCACTTGGTTACAGTGCAAGTCCAATTGTGCTGGCACACCAAGATCCTAAGTGTTATAAACCCGAAGAAGTCCAACGCTTCATAGGAGGTGCGGCATGTTCGGATTCGGAAAGAAAACCTACGATGGGCCTACGTGGAAAGACGTGTCCATCGGTGTGACCATCGGTAAGAAAACCATGAGCATCTTCGAGATCATTCGTAAGTTGTTCTGGAATGTGATCAACATCATCAGCAACGCCCGATCTATCTGGCGTACTTTGTGCAAGGCGGTTAAGGAGGTGTGCCATGCTTAGCTTCAACGATAAGGCTGTCTCCTTTGTACAGTCTTCCTCCTCTTCTGGCTACGACATACAGCGCAGCCTGTCTCGTAAGCGTAACCAGCTGTCGAACTTCTACGACATGGAGCTGGCTATGTGTGACTCGTGTGGCACACTTTTTGCAGACAAGCTCAAGTCGATGCCGTGCCCTAAGTGTGGCAGCACTAACGGCAGGAGTCATTCGTACAACACTACGAGTCTTGGCTATCTTGATAACATCAGGATGAACTCGTTCACCTACGCTATGGCTGCCTAATAAATATGCAGACAGGTACTTGACAAGCAGGTATTTGATCTTATACCTATAGTACTATAGGTTACTTAACAGGTAAACCTAAAGATAAAACCTTTAGGTTAATATATTAAGTATCTTAATAAGTATCCTTGACTTTACTTAATTAAGTATTATAATATATCTAAGTATATCTTAGCCGTTACTTAACCTTACTTAAGTATATTATCTTAAATAACCTACTACGTAAATACCTTAATAAGTATAATATCCTAAGACTAAACCTAACTCTTAATTCATAAGTACTATAGGTAACTAATGCTTTGAACATTAAGACTATATTATTTCTGAATTAGAAGGTTGACCTTAACTCTTGAACAAGCAAGGCATTATGAACATTGAGGAAATCTCCCTTGTTTTGTTCTTGTTAAGCAAAGAAAACTTTGACAAGTATTTTAAATTCATCTTTGAGTTGAACCTTGAACTTGAAACTAAGAACTTTCTGAAAACAATTCAGGAATATTTCTCTGAATATCCTGATAAAGAAGTCCTTAGTGTTGAAGAATTACTTGTTTTCTTTTCAGTGAAGCACCCTATCCTGAAGAAGAGAACATCTTATTCTGCTTACCTTGAGCGTTTAGGTTCAACTGAGATTGATAATAAAGTACTTGAAGAAAACTTAAACCACTTTCTTGAGAAATATTTTGCAAGTGAGATGGTATTTAAGTTGACTGAAGTTCTTGACGGTGATTCATACTCTGTCCTTGACGAAGTACAGGAGATGTTATCTGAGTTCAATGAACGCAAAGTGAAGCTTAACAAAGATGAAGACCAACTATTTGTAAAATCTAACTTGACTGAACTCTTACAAGAAGAAGTACATGAAGCTGGATTACGATGGCGCTTGTCCTGCCTGAACGAAAGCATCGGAGAACTAAGAGGTGGTAGCCTTGGTCACGTATTTGCTAGAGTCGATACAGGTAAGACATCGTTTATTGTATCAGAAGTTTCTAACTTTGCATCGCAGTTGAAGGATGATGAGGTTATACTTTGGTGTAACAACGAAGAGAAAGGCAAGCGTGTTCTCTTTCGTATCTATCAGTCAGTGCTTAAGTGCAACAAGACTGATCTCATAAACTATCCTACTGATGCAGAAGAAGAGTTCACCAAATTAGGTGGACACAAAATAAAAATCTATGACCAAGCTATCATCACCGTTGAAGATATTGAACAGTTGATGAAGACATATAACGTGCGTCTCTTGGTTATTGACCAAGGTGACAAGGTTCGTTTCTCTGGTGACAGAGATATGTCAACTGTCGATAGACTTAAAGCTGTGTACGGTAAGTTCCGTGAACTCGCTAAGTCATACGACTGTGATGTTATTGCTGTTGGTCAGGCGTCAGCTTCAGCCGAAGGGTTAAAATGGTTGAAGACTTCTGACATGGACAACAGCAAGACCGGTAAGCCCGGTGAGCTTGACTATGCAATTGGGATAGGAAAATCATTTGATGATGTTGACAATCCTGTTTGCAGTATTAGATATATATCTCTGTGTAAGAACAAGATGAATGAAGGTAAGCACGGCAGATATGAAGTAGTGTTCAACGCTTCATGTGCCCTGTATACTGACAAGGCATCAGGTAGCTTCTCCGAAGTGTCGAAGTCCGACGACCAGTCTCCCCAAGGTTCTGGCTCACCTGAAATCAAGTCCACCTTCAAGTCACTCTTGTCTGAGATATATGGGAACCCTAACATGGAACAGAAGTAAACATGTCCGTATTCACTAACAAGGTTATTGCTCAGGCTGATATCGCCCTTGAAGAATTTGTTGCTAAGCTGGAACAGGAAACTGGTCTTGCTCTGCGCGATCTCTCCCTCGTCGATATGTTGACTGCGCTTAAAGACTATACGAAAACTGCGGCAGCAGCTAACGTAGCCCCGATGTCTCTCTCGCTTGATGAGCCTACCGTGACGACCGAAGCTAAGTCGAGTAAGTAGTATGTCTTACTGTACCATCGACATCGAATGTTCTAAAGCACCGAAGCATATGCCTTGGACAATAGGCTCGTATCTGTGCTCTGTTGGAATCGAACGCCAAGATGGTACCTCAACTGTGTGGTTCTTCAATCCGAATGATAGACCACATGAAGAACTTCTTGTTGAAATCCAACAAGAGATTGACAGCGTTGACTTCTTGATTGGACACAACATTAAGTTCGACTTGAACTGGTTGAAGTGGATTGGTTTGAATGTCAAGGACAAGCCAGTCTGGTGTACGATGGTAGCTGACTATCTCATAAATGGCCAGCGCAAACTTGAGTACAGTTTGAATGCTGTTGCCAAACGCTATGGCTTAGGGCATAAGCTCGATGCTATGGCTATGTATTGGCAAGCTGGATACGAGACGGATGAGATTCCGTTGGAGATTCATGAAGACTATCTCAAGCAGGACGTACATCTTACACATGACGTGTTCAAGAAACAACTCCCGCTCATTGAGCGTGCAAGCCTTGGCAAGATAACGGAACTTTCTTTCCGTCTAACCCAGATCCTTTCTGACATGGAAGTATCTGGTGCAGCCTTCGACAAAGAAGAAGCTATTGCTTACTGTAACCAAACGCGTGAACAGGTTAAAGCAATGGACAAGACGCTGGTCGATCTGGCTGGTATTGACTTTACTCCCTCCTCTGCTTCACAACTCAGTGCTGTTTTATTTGGTGGTTCTTGGAAGAAAGAAGTTCCTGAACTTGTAGCTCGTCAGCTAAAGAGCGGTAAGTTTAAGATCACCACACGCAAGACTAAGATTGAGATTCCTATCAAGGGACTTGGCTTTAAAGTTCCAGACGGCTGCTTGTCTAAGAAGACCGGCTTGCCATCAACTGATAAGAACACACTTGATTTGTTAAAGTCTCGTGACAAACGCTCTGAGTCCTTCCTTCAAACACTACGAGATCAGAAGAAGCTGATGAAAGTAGTGTCCTCAATTGCTGGTTCTAAAGAAGAGAAAGAGGCAGGATTGATTGCTGTCATCGGTAAAGACGACAGGCTTCATCCTTCCTTTAACCAGTGCATCACACGTACAGGTAGACTCTCTTCTTCCAACCCTAAGTACCCATTGGGGTTGTAAAACTGGGTGAACTCATGGAAACCCTAACAGAGATTGCTGAGGGCAATCATGAGCCAAGCTTCAGTGCATGAACAAGCATACCATCTCTTAATCAACACATCATTTACATATCAGCAAATTGCTGATGAACTAAAGACTAGTGCTAAAGTTATATGGCGAGTAGCTAAGAATAGACTTTCAGAAGAAGAAAGAAAAGCACGCAAATCCAAGAACTATAGACGAGCGCAGCTTGGCAAGTTAAACACTATGTATAACAGGAAAGGAAAGAACAGTCCTTTTTATACAGGTGGTATTACAATAGACAATGACGGTTATGCTTTAGTCTATAAGCCGCGCTGGTTTTTAGGAACACGTGGAAACTCTAGCAAAGTTTTTGTACATCACGTTGTTGTCTGTAAAAGATATGGTATAACAAAGATTCCCAAAGGGACGCACGTTCATCATGTTAATGGCGATAAATTGTGCAACAAGATTTGGAATCTAGCTTTGTTAAAGTCTGCTCAGCACAGACGTATTCATGCAGTACTGAAGAAGGTGCAGAGACTAAGTGCCTATGAAGACATAGGACAGCGCCCAGCTTGGGTAGACTTACTCTTTAGGTACTGTCTACTCTTGATGATATAGTCCAATTACCACAGTAATGTGGGAAGTATGCTTAGCTGATCGGCATACAAAATTTGAGAATGGGCAGAACTTTCCCCGTAATGGTACCAGCCCCATCAAAACATTCTTTAAAAGTAAACAAGGGGTTATTGTAAACATTGACTTAGCTCAGATTGAATGGCGTATAGCTGCTGAGTTAAGCCGAGATCCAGTTATGCTTCATGAATTGAATGAAGGTCTGGACATTCATTCTGATAATGCTTTACGTTTCTTCGGTGCAGACAAGTATCCACGAGATTCAGCAGAGTTTAAAAGACTTCGTACTACTGCAAAAACAATGTCGTTCCGTCTTTTGTACGGTGGTTCAGCCTCTGGATTCTATAGAGATCAACGGATGCCTGACTACAGTTTAAAGAAATGGAAAGAAATTGTTGCAGCTTTCTACCAAAAGTACCAAGGACTTAAGAAGTGGCAAGACACAAACGTGCAACTTGCTAAGTCACAAGGGTATCTTCGTAATCCATCTGGACGTGTACTTACGTTTGATAACATGATGGGCTATGATGGTGTAGAAACTGTTGATGAAAAGCAAGTGTCAAACTACCCGGTACAATCTGGGTCAACTGACATTATGTATTTGCTTATGTGGAAGTTGCTTACACGTACACAAGAATATAAACTTCTTGCTAAGTTTATTCTTCAAGTGCATGACTCTATGGTATTTGATTCTCCCATCGAAGAAGCAGAGACGTTATGTCGTGAAGCTCTCAAACTGATACACAGTCTTCCTCAACTTGCTAAAGAATACTTTGGTTGGGATATTGTGGTACCCTTGACAGGAGACTGTGAAATAGGGTATGACTATGGTAACATGAAAGCGATCAAGGAAGAAGAGATGGATAAGATCTTCGCAGATCTTCCTGCCTTCCTCTCTTGACAAATCTTCTTTCGTGTTTATCTTTCTTTTATACGCGCGTGAAAACATAGGAAAAGTCCATGTGGTTTATTTTCGATAGCATCGAACTGAAACATGATCTGGTGTCAAGGGCTGGTCGTACCTTTACTGGTTACGTACTCAAAGGAGAACGCAAGGGATATGATAAAGATCCCAACACTCCTTATGAAAAGATTCTCTTTGAGAACACTGCTACCACAGTAATCGAGAAGGGTATCGAACGTCCTAACTGTTCTATTGTACAGTTCTTCCAGAAGGCATGTTCTCCGGGTGACATTGTCATCATGAAGTTCGTTCGCAGAGGTGGTAATATGTGGGACATTGCTTCCGTTGAAAAGCTCGGTGAGAGCAGAGATCTTCCCACATATGAACCGTTGACAGAAGAGCAAGAAAAAGCTCTCAAGTCGCAAGGCGTTGAAGGTAGCGAGGCCGCGTTGGCTGCTACCGGTGGAACTCCTGCTTGGGTAAGATAAGTTAGCTTAACTCAAAAGAGGCCAGTCTATTGATGTGAATATGTAACTTGACAACATATACATCATATACTGGCCTTTTCTTTTTAGGAGTGTTATGTACACAAACAAGTATCGTCTGCCCAAAGCATTTGAGGACGCCCTTCAACCTCAACCTTATGACCCTGTTGGTGCGTCAGACTACAGTGCCACGTCACTGATTGATAGTCCACGTTATGTGCAGCTCTACAAGAGACACAAGCATGAGATTGTCGAAGACCTGATGGATCAATGGTATGTCTGGAGAGGTAACGCAGTACACCATGAGATGGAATCAGCTCTTTCAAAAAATCCAAAGTATCTGGTCGAACGTAAAGTCACACGCTTTGACAAGCCTGATGGAGGCGATGAGTCAACATACAGACGGGTCGTCGCAAAGTTTGACTTGTATGATAAAGAGACACAAACTCTTTCCGACTGGAAAACTTGCTCCGCGTATATGCACGGAAGCACTGGTAAGAAAGAATGGATTGACCAGCTCAATATCAATGCGTACTTCCTTGAGAAGGAGGGGTATCCTGTAAAGGATGTTGCCATCAACGCCATCTATATGGATTGGAGACCTCAATCTGGACGGTACAAAGATGACAAGTATCCCGACTTACCTTTCAACGAATTCAGGTTCCGCGTGCTGCCTCTTGAAGAGCGCGAGTCCTACTACAAGGAACGCCTTCGTCTACACGTGGAGGCCGAATCCTGTAGCGATGACATGCTGCCAGTATGCACTCCGGACGAATGCTGGGAGAAGCCTGCTAAGTATGCCGTTTACAAGGTAGGAGCAGCGAAGGCCACAAAACTTTGTGACACTCGTGAAGAAGCAGATGAGTACATTCGCCACAAGAGACTTGGCTCTGAGTACAAAGTTGAGTTTCGACCGGGCGAACGTACTCGCTGCGAGAAGTACTGTCCTGTGAAACAGTGGTGCAACCAGTATAAAAGCTGGAAAGAATCACAGAACAAAGGAAGTGAGTAATGGATGTAGTTCCTTGCACATGCACATATGACTGTGAGTACATACAGCTTCCTGATGTACAAAACTTAACCGACGAAGAGTTTTATAAGATACGTGGCTTTGCGTGGAGAGCCATTGGTGTATCTTATGTGCATCTTCTTACCAACTTTAGGAATGAAAAGTACAGCATTGAACTTACTGGTGATGAGGGCTGTTCAGTAGCAGAAGTAGGTGAATACCTTGTCTACAACAAGAACTTGAGTCGGGTTGACATCCTGACTCCTGAACAATTCCAACAGTGTTGTATTATCAAGGAGGACAAAGATGCTCAAGGTACAGTTTAATCCTGACTGGTCTGAGGAAGTTTCACACGCTTTGCAGTATACAGATGCATCATTTTCTGAACTGTCCAAAGTTTGGGCTGACATGGGTCTTGAACTTCTTGTGCATAAACAAGAAGTAAACCCTATGATTGATATTATTCAGAGAGACGTAGACGGTCGTATCGTTGATGCTACTACTATAGGAGTAAACGATTGGTTCGTGTATGATCCGTCTAATAATTATATCTGGGATGTCGTTGAGAACGATGACTTCTCTGATCAGTATAAGAAAGTTATTGAGGAGGTGATTGTGTAGTGATTAGATATGAATTGAAGATACCTGCCATCGTTACATATAGAGACAAAGGTATTGTCGATGTGCAACTTCGGTCTGGTATCAAGGTTACTTTGAAGGAAGACGACTTCGTTCGTTGCTTCAAGGTTATGAAGGATATCTCAACTGTAGAGGACTAATGCTTGACTACACCACAATGGCTTCTTGCTTTGAATCAGTTTCTCAATGCTTTGTTTGGAGGTAACTCGTACACGACTCTGTCTACTCGTGCGTACATGGCACGTAGAGATGGCGGATGGAAGTGGCCTGCAAACATTCTTGATACGCTGATGTTCTGGCATAAGAAGTATGGAGGACATTGTAAGTATGCGTACTGGACTGACATGTGCAGATGGTATAACTTGCGTGTGTCCGAAGGCAAAGAACTTGGTAAAGTCAACGTACCACAAACCGATGAGTGGGTGTAATATGAATAAGCTTGAGCCGATGACTGTTGTGAAGCATTTCAAGAACAATCAATATCTCGTACTTGGGGTTGCTAAAGATGCGAATCTTGACACAAACGAGTTCGTTGTTTATCGTTCCCTTTATGGAGATCGCAAGCTGTTCGTTAGACCTGTCGCTGAGTTCTTGTCTGATGTAGATAAGGAGAAGTATCCTGATGTGCAACAGAAGGAACGGTTTGAGTACGTAGCTCCTCTCAAAGATATCCTAGCAGCGAAGGCAAATGCATAGTGCTTACCTTTTGCAAGGTGGGGTAGCTAAGGTTACCTCACCTTATAGGAGTAGATATGAAAGCAGACGTAATTCTTAGGCTGGAAACAAGAAGCGAGCCTGTCGTAGAAGAAATAGCCTACGTTCATGCTGTTATCTTGGGTCGTTCTGGTCTTGAAGAGTTTAATAAACTTGAACAGACAGACTGGGTGCGATACACTATTCAAACTGTGGAGGCGATAGAATGAAAGTATACACCGTTGTCTGTATAGATGACTATGGTGATTGTACTACTATGGCTACGTGTGATTCTGAGGATACTGCTGCGAAGTGGATTAAAGAACGTATGCCATCTGGATACTGCTTCATCATTGATGAAGTAGAAGTCATAACTGCTGATAAGGTGAGCTAATGCAAGTGTATGTCCTTCTTAGCCATGTGTATAACACTGATACAGAATGCAACGACACGAAGGTAGTTGGCGTGTTCAAAGAAAGAGTACACTTTAAAGACAACATTAGGAAAGCCATTGAGGAAGCTCTTGGTATTACCTTTGAACTTCAAGCTTGTGAGTACACAAATGATTAAGAAATTCTTTGGGACTATCTGGCGGTGCGTGGCCAATGTGTACTGGGGTACGCTGGTTGTATTCAACCTTCCCGTTCTTCTCGTGGATGTTGGCATTCGTGCCAAGCTCATGACGGAAGCAGAACTTGAGCGTACCATCCAGATGCTTGAACAAAACATTCAAGACATTGCAAAGGCAGGTATCTAATATGGATTATCCTAGCTCGCTCAGCGTGTTCGGTCACGACGTAAGCGTAAAAGTTTTCAGTGACCCTATCGAGGTAGTGGAGGGCGGTCAGCAGACTGATGTTGTGCTTGCACAATATGATCCTCAGACGACTACCATTTCTCTGATGCATGTCCCGGACAAGCCGGGCATCGGTGGTAGCAACTTCGTTCATGAAGTTATCGAAGCCATTGATGTGCACGGAGACTTGAAGTTGAACCATACACAAATTTCCACACTGGCGTCTGGTTTGTATCAGGCGTTTGTGTCTGGGGAGGTAAACTTTGGACGAGCCAGTTATGAAACTGTGCCCGCTGGAAAACGGGAGTACATGCCAAGTATGTTCCAGTAAACATCTTGACATATACAAAACGATGAGCGGGATGTTCTTTGTTAAATGTTTTGGTTGTGGTTATGAATCTCCTCTTGTGGATACTGCTCAGCTGGCTAAGGTTATCTGGTTGCCTTAACAGAGGTAGTGTGCATATGTGAGATCTATAAAATCAACCTATAACAAGACAAGGTTTGCTTCTAAGTTTGAAGCAGAGCTTGCTAAAAAGTTCGACGAGCTTGGTATCAAGTGGGAGTATGAACCTTGTCGTATTCCTTGGCAGCCCGCTGTACGATATTATAAACCTGACTTTAAGGTTACACTTCCAGACGGTGAGGAGTTCTTTGTCGAAGCAAAGGGATACTTTGATCCCTCTATGCGAAGTAAGATGGCTCAGATTCGTGAGCAACATCCAGACTTAGATATACGCTTCGTCTTCATGCTTGAAGATAAAGTTATCTCTCGGTCTACAAAGAACCCCACCACGTACAAAACGTGGGCTAAACGACACGGCTATTCGTGTTGGAAGCCTGATACCTTAGCTGAGAGTAATAGTACTAATGTCGAACGAAAGACTGATAGAACAGGCAAACATGGAAGCACTCGAAGAAGTAAAGGAAGCCATCAAGGACGCGCATAAACGCCACCCTGAGACGCATCCGTCTATCGAGCATTCTGCTTGGATTCTCAAAGAAGAGATGGCCGAGCTGAAACATGAGCTTTACAAACCGGAGAGATGGCGTGACACTACTGCGATTTGTGAAGAAGCCTGTCAGGTTGCTGCTTCTGCTATCCGCCTGATTGCTGACATGAAAGTCCGTAAGATGGAAGGGTATAAGGAGCACGAACATTACCGTCACGCAGCATAAGCTGAGGTAATCTATGGGAGTCATGTGTTGGCTCAAAGATCACAACTGGGAAAGCACTGAAGTGTGGACTGGCACTGCGTATGACATCATCCGTATTGAAGTCGAACAGTTCAAGTGCTCTCGTTGTGGTAAGACAAAGAAGTCTGTCCGAGTGTTTGGTAAGTTGAGTAAGAAAGTAGCAGAAGATATTGTTGACAATTCCACAGGAGTGGTTAATGATAGATATGTGAAAGAAACTTCACCTAATGAAGTTATTACTCTTACCGATACAAAGGAAGACAAATGCAAGAAGGCAGCGTAAAAGCATATAGTACCGCTCTTCTTTATGCACTGACAGCTAACGGAAAGACAATGACGTGGCAAGCGCATGTATATGAGAACGAGAATGGTACAGCTAGCATACTTATCCAGTCTGGTTATGAAGGCGGTACTCTTAAGGAGACTACTCGTACCTACGACTGCGGTAAGAATGCTGGCAAGAAGAATGCTACGACTGCGCTACAACAAGCTGTAAATGAAACTAAGTCTAGGTTCAAGAAGCAGCTTGATAAGGGATACAGGGAGAGCAAGGCTGAGTTGTCCGCTCTCCCTATTCGTCCTATGCTAGCTCAGTCTTATACAGAACATCAAAACAAAGTTAATGACAACACGATCTATATCTGTCAGCCCAAGCTCAACGGTGTACGCTGCACGTGTCAAAGACATGGTGACAAGCTGACCTTCCTGTCAAGAACAGGTAAGTCATACGATGTCTTGCAGCGCCATAAAAAGCTCTGCAAAGAGCTGCTTGAAGTTATGCCTGATGGGTGTGTATGGGACGGTGAGATATACTGCCACGGTATGCCCCTGCAAGATATAGTGTCTGCTGTTAAAGCATACAGTCCTGCTACAAACAAGTTGCAGTACTGGGTGTACGACACCATCAGTGAAGAGCTCCAGTTTGAACGCATTGCACGTTACCGTGCTTTGCTCGCAGACAAAGATCTTAAAAAAGTTGTGGCTTGCCCTATTGACTATATCAAAGGAATAGTTAATATAAAGAAGAAACAGAAAGAATATCTTGCAGAAGGATACGAAGGACTGATGCTGCGTAACTACAGTGCTAAGTATCGGCAAGGTATTAGATCTTATGATCTTCTGAAGTATAAACAGTACAAAGATATTAACGCTAAGATATCAGGCTTTGTGTCTGATGTGAACGGTGCTATTATCTTTATGTTTAGGCTGAATAATGAACCTTTCTATGCCGTGCCTTCGTTTCCTTTAAAGACTCGACAGGCCATGTACAAAGAGGGAAGCGACAAACCTTTTAACTTTATAGGCAAGGTCGCTAACATCAGATGCGTAGAGTTCTCTAAGAAAGGTCTTCCCATCGGCAACCCAATTGTTACGCAGATAAGATTGGATGAAGATGTTGAGCAAAAGGTAGCGTAATGGACTTCTTCGATATGATTAACAAGGCACTTAAACATTCTGATGAGGTTCCAATTCCTTCTCGTAGGAAGGACGATCCTTATTGGGGTACATTGCCAAGGATGTGTCGTCAGTGCACAAACAGAGAGGAAACAACACCTCCAGCATCCTTGAAGAAAGCAGGAGTTAAACCCTGCCAGTTCTGCAAGGTGTTTGAGAAAGCTTGCTACATTGCGTCGACAGTGTGCCGTCGTGTTGCAGAGCCTCTTAACTTTAAGGTAAATAAAAAATGAAAGACACAAAGTATTTCAAGGCAAAAGAATTTCAGTGTAAGTGTGGGTGTAACACAAACGAAATGAACCAAGAGTTTGTAGATAAGCTTACCCTTGCACGCGAAATCGCCGGTATTCCTTTCGTCATTACTTCTGGATACCGTTGTCCTGCACACAACAAAGCTGTTGGTGGTGTAGCTGGTTCATCCCATACAACTGGATACGCTGCTGATATCAGTGCGGCTACTGGTGAACAGAAGTTCAAGATTGTTCAGGCTCTTATTACAGCAGGCTTTACTCGTGTTGGTATCGCTAAGTCTTTCATCCATGTGGATAGCGATCCCAAGAAGCCGAGTCCGACTATTTGGTTGTACTAGGAGCTGACATGAAGTTCCGTGCTCGTTACCGTGGTAAAGGAGCCAACGGAAAGTATGTCACAACTCAGATGTTTATCAACGCAACAAACGAAGTTGAAGCTAAGGAAGAAGCAAACAAGCGTATTCCAGAAGTGGTCAAGCGTTTGACTGAGCGTGAAGGACAGGATGTTGGACATGTTGTCTGTTGGAAGATTGAACCTCATGAACAAAAGAAAAGAAAGGAAGAAATATATGTCGGTTAATAAAGAAGCTGTGTTGGAAGAAGTGCGTGCTCAGTTGGCTGTTGAGAATTGGGTGAAAGATGTAGCTAAGGAGAATGAAGCCAGTGACGAATACAGTCCTCGTTCTAATCGTCTTCTTCTTTGGGACTGCTTTGCTGATGAAGTAGGCAGACACGTTGAAGAGTACACTGTTCCTCAGTACGGTGACTTCCCTGATGACAATGTTGCCTCTTGGTCTGCTGATGATTGTATCAAGCAGATTCAGAAGTATGTGAACCGTATGGATTCTAACTCTCGTGGTGAGCTTGAAGCTACGCGTGACCTGCTCAAGATTGCACACTATGCTTCTCTTGTGTGGTGCAAGCGTCTTGGCTTTGAGGAAGCTCTTGCGGAAGTAAGGAAGGAACAGGAAGGACAGCCTGAAGTTCAGGAAGAGGTGCAGAATGGGTAAGGTATACTTCGTCTTCCAAGAAGAGTCTATTCTTGGTTTGCTTAAGAACTATGCAGCAGCTGGTAAGTTTGGCTTGCAGGACGTTGAGTACCTGCAGGTGAAAGACAATGCAGACTACAGTGAGAAAGGTTCTGTCATCACAAAGGATGACGCTGTAGTCTATGTTGACTTTCAGCCTGACTGTGAACGTGCTCGCATTATTGCACACGAGCTTAAGTGTCCTATCCGTTGGTGTGATGAAGCTGGTCTTAAGATGATTGATGTTAAACAGATCTTTAGGCTTGACCAACAAGCAGCTCAAGCTGCTGTGGAAGCTGACGTTGATGCACCTTTTGCAGCAGGAGTAGAATTTAATGCCTAGTACGTATGTCTTTTATCATGAAGATGCTGACGGGCATTGTGCTGCTGCTGTCTTCAAGTACTCCTGTGACCAGAACGAAGAGCTTGACCTTCGCTCCATCAACTACGGGTATGACTCTGACAAGATGTTCGGTGATCTCGAAGCTGGTGCTCGGCTTGTGTTCCTTGACTTCTGTCCTACTGAAGAAGACCTCAAGGCTCTTCATGACAAAGGCTTTCCTATCGTAGTTGTTGACCACCACAAGTCTTCTGTGTGGGCTAAGGACTATGATACGACAGGTACAGACACTAAGCCTTACATCCGTGTGTATCACAGTATCTATCAGTCTGGTTGTGAGATTACTTGGGGAACCTTTATGGGTGAAGCCAAGATGCCTCCTGCTGTGTGGATGACTGGTAGATATGATGTGTGGGATCATCAGGCAGACGAACGCATTGTTCCTTTCATCACAGGTATGAAGCTCATCATCACCGACCCTGCTACGGAAGATGGTTATGAGTTCTGGAAAGCGTGCTTTGAAACTATCGACACTCTTCCTGCAGATGCACCTGACGAAGAACGTGCTAAGCGTATGAAGTGGGATGTAGTCCTGCAACTTATCAACATGGGTAATGTTGCACATATGTATCGCCTTGGCCTTGCTGAGGAACGTGAACGTAATGTGCACGACATGGTGATTGAAGGCAAGAAGTTCCTTATGGTGAACTCAAAGCTTTCTGATAGCTATGACTTCCCTATGCAGAAGCTTGATGATAGTTACTTTGGCTTTGGCTGGTACTACTGGGACGGAAAGGAATGGCACTTCAGTATGCGCTCTGAAGGTGATAACGACCTTACTACCGTTGCTGGTATTCGTGGTCATAAGAATGCAGCAGGCTTTACGATGTATGGTTTCCAAGACCCTAGCATCTATCTGAAGGCTGCTCATGAAAGTAATTGATCCTTCTGTCATAGTCTCTTTGCAATCTGCTCCACACTTCATCATGCAAACGATTGAAGACGCTGGACGTACCTGTTATAAATCGGAGGATAAAATCAATGAAACTTCCCATGTGGCTTTCATCGAGCGACTTGTTCGTCGAGGGCATGAAGCTATGCTCGAACACGGGTACGCTACTGCACACTTTCGGATTGACCGTGGTATCTCTCATGAACTGGTGCGTCACCGCCTTGCGAGTTTCGCTCAAGAAAGTACTCGATATTGCAACTACAAGGATAAGGACATTGAGTTTGTAAAGCCCAGTACTGAACTGGACGTTGACTCGATGAATGCGTGGGGTTGGCACATGCAAGAATGTGAGGTTGTGTATAACAATCTTATTAAAGCTGGCTATTCTCCACAAGTAGCTCGTGCTGTGTTGCCTAACTCCTTGGCCACTGACATTGTAGTTACAGCTAACCTTCGTGAGTGGAGAACTATCTTCAAACTTAGGTGTGCAAAGGATGCTCACCCAGACATGCGGTACATTATGCTACGGCTGTTGAGTGATATGCATAAACTCTTTCCACCTGTGTTTGAAGATATCTATCAGCTTTACAAGGAGGAAGTAGATGCGCTTGCTAGAGACCTTGTTTACATTCTTCCACACACGGAAGAAGATGGAACAGACGCCTGAGACATGCCATTGGTGTAAAGACTATCCTTACTGGGATTGTTGCAATGCTTGGCGTGACTATGAAGACTACTGCTCCACATGTAAAAACTTTAAACCTGCAACTAACGAGGATATAGAACATGACTAAGTTTGAAATTAAGGCTACCTGTAATGGCAAGGACTACAACATTGACTTTGAAGTTCCGAAGGATATCAAGCAGGAAGACTGGGATCAGTTCTCCAAGCTGTTGAAGATGGCTTGCCAGCAAATGGGTAAGTAACCCTTGACAAACTTCTAATAAGTCTTATACTCTTATAAGACACATCGTGTTACCTTAAACGTAGTTGTTAGCTACGTCAGAGACAGGTGGACTTTATCTCCTTGGCTACCTGTCTCTGTCCTAACGCTTAACTAACTAGAAGGTTGAACATGATGGAACAAGGCTCTCTTGCGGATCTCCTTACTCTCGCTAAGTCTGGTGACGACAACAAGCTTGGCGAAATGATGGCTATGATGAACGGTGGTATGGGTGGTCAGCAGTGGATGTGGTGGATCCTCATCATCCTGTTCGCTTTCGGAGGGTTTGGTAACGGTATGTTTGGACGTAATATGGCTCCCAATGGTCTGGACAATGCGAACCAACTCATCCTTGAAAAGCTGAACGGCATGTCTGTTGAACAGTGCGGTCAGTTCTCTCGCGTTGGTAACGGTATCTGTGATAGCACCTATGCTATTACCAATGCTGTACGTGACGCCAGAGACGCTGCTTCGGCGTGTTGCTGCGAAACCAATCTGAACATCGAACGTGCATCTAACGCTAATCAGCGTGCGACGGATGCTCTGTCTCACCAGCTTTCCGATTGCTGCTGCCAGACGCAGCTCCGTATGCAGGATCTTGCTACTGGTATTCGGGAACAGGCTACGGCCAATCAGTTCCAGAACCAGCAGGAATTCTGTGACATCAAGACCCGCATGGCCGCCAACCATTGTGAGACGCTTGCTGCCATTCAGGCTAATCAGGCGGCGATCATTGGTTACATGACTCAGGAAAAGATCAGTGGGCTGGAACGCGAGAACGCTGCGCTTACGATGCAGCTGTCTCAGAATGCTCAGACCCGTGCTATCATTGAAGCACTGTCTAAGACTTCTACTACCACGCCTGCTGCCTAGTAGTTAAAGCATAGCTTGATAGTTTGGGGGAGCTACGGTTCCCCCTTTCTTATAAGGACTAAACATGTTCGGTGTTCCTTCAATCGAAGAACGTATTAAGAAAGCTCAACATAATGTTGACGTATATAAAAGTGAGCTTGATAGAGCGGTTCATAATGTTGAACGCTATCAAGTTTGCTTGAATAAAGCCATGTCTCGGGTAGGGGAGCTTTCCCTGCTGAAAGACGTGCGGGATGGCAAGCTCCTCGTACTCGATCTTGAGAGTATGGAACCTGCCCGCATCGCATTCCTCTAAGGGAGGTACGTATGGCCTGTGGTGGTAAGAAAAAGAAGAAAAAGGGACGCTAGGTCTTGACAACTTTTCGTTAATGATTATCTTATAATCAAGAGCGACAGTTGCGTGGACTGGCTGTACTCTGGGAGTGACCCACTGGTTGCATACACACGCAGAAACCCCTTGCAGGAAAGATCAAGAACTGCAGGGGGTTTTCTATTAGAGGAGTTACGATGTCGAAACTTACTGCTCTCGCAGAATACGTCCATACGTGGGCACCTATAGCCACGCAGCTATTAGCTTCTGACAATGACGCTGTTAAAATGTACGGTGTTAAGATTCAGCAAGAAGTGGACGTTAAGAAACGCCAGCTTGAAGCAGAACTTGGAGAAGCTAAAGCTATTCTAGGTATGACTCTAGCAACACAACCTAGTCAACAGAAAGAAGTCAGCAACCCTGAACTAGTAGAGCATTCGACTATTCATGGTTGTACAGAAACACAAGTTAAAACAGAATGCACTATCGAACTGTAGATACAAAGAAACCCCCTTCGGGCCTTCGGGCTCTTAGGGGGTTTTTCTTTTGCCTAATTTTTATCTTCAGGCATATCAGCAAGTAGCTGTTTTATTTCATGCACACGTGAAACATTGACACCGTTCTTGAGGGACATGATCTCAGCAAACTTCTTGAAACCAAAGGCAGATGACACACAGATACCAAATGCTATCTGATACCAATCAGGCATAGTAGCAAAGGTTTCAAACCCATGTGTTACCCAGTCTGCTGTCCACGGACACCAAGCAAGAATAAGTGGCATAGAGATAACTACTGTCCAGAACTCATCCTTCCATCCAGAGTTGTCGAGGGAGTCTTTCTCCCACGCAATATCTCCCACCACCCCAGACTTGTAGAGATCAATCTTAGCAGCAGCTCTCGCTTTAGCTACTTCGATCTTACTCTGCAACTCTACCTCTTTGAGTTTTTGCCTACTCGTGAACCATCCCACAACACCGGAAACAAGTGCTTCAACAGGCTTAGCGATTATGTCTAGCATAGTTAATCCCTATAGTCAAGACCTGACTGCTTAGCCACACGAGTAAGTTCCTTCATCAAAAATTCTCTGCGCTTCTGCAACTTTTCCTTTTCTTCGTAGAACTTAGTACCCGTAGACTTGTTGTTCTTTTCATTCAACTTCTCAAGCTTGCGTACACTATTCAAGCGAGCATTGATAGAATCATATCTACCCTTGAGCTGCTGAATAGTTCTGTTCTTGTTTCTAATCTCAGTACGTTCATCAGGAGAAAGAGTTGTATCCTTCTGTGCAAGCTCAAGTTCATTCAAGCCAGTCTGCATCTTATTCCGAATCTTGCTGTACTCATTAAGTGTATCACCATAGCCAACCTTACCGAAGAAAGAGTTAGCAATAGGTACGTTCTTCAACTCAATAGGAGCACCAGTAACAGGAGAGGTCAACATGCCAAGAGCTTGTGTGACTACTCTGCCAAGGCCACCCATGTATGATTCAGTAAGATGCTGGATGGTTTCAGGAGACACATCAATCCAACCCTTCTCAACCTTAGACCCGAATGTCCAAGAGTTCAGTGTCTCTGCCACAGCACGACACCACATAGGATTAGTACCCCAGTACTTCTGACTGTCCGGTACTTCACCCTTAAAGCTGTGTGTGCTTTCAGGCATAAGAGCATAACCAAAGCTGTTCTGGTTGGCTACTACTTCACCGATAGGACGGAAGATAGTAGGCAAGAAGTTCAACATGGAAGCTCCACCAGTAGGATTGAAGTTATCAAATGAAGCACCAAAGATTTTAGCAGCAGCAGAGGAAGGCTTGGTGCGTCCGCTGATTACACCTTCCATTGCATTTGCAGCTACCCAAAAGATATTATAACCATAAGGCAATGGGATCTTTACATATCCACCATCACCAAAAGGTGCAGGTATAATAAAGTTACTGTCCTTGATGTAGTCAGGAATCTTATCATACTTACTCACACCATCGTCATCGTCACCCATAAGCCACCTACACAGTAGTGCATGTGGAATACCACAAGCTACTGAATAAGCCATGAAAGCAGCGGTTCTCTTTGCGTTGTTTGCAAAGCTGTCTCCACGCCTCCAGAGGTTACGCAAGATACGCACGTTACCACCGATGTTAGCAGAAGAGAATGCCCACAGACTGTTGAAGAGAGGAGCCCACGAACCCTTACGAGTAAAGTTAACTGTGATCTCCAGAGCTTCGTTAGCTGCACGTTGATGTGCAGTATCCATCATCTCTTGCATCTGTTGAGCTGACCAACCATTACGCTTAGCTTCCTGAGCAATATGATTGTCAAACTCTTGTGTCAGAGCAACGAACACAGAGAACCGAGTGGCATTTTCAGATACGTCAGAGATAGTATCCAGATACTTAAGAGCACCGTCAAGAGTCTTACGAAGGTTACCCTTCTGCTTTGACAGTTCACGTACATCCTTGTACATAGTCTTGTAGTCGTTAGCAAGGAACATACGAGTATGCCCACCAAAGTCTACAAAGTTCTTGTACATTTCCTTAAGGTATGCTGCATCCTTACCAGTATATTCCTTACCGTTCATTTCTGACCAGAGGAACTTAACCATGCGGAAAGAGGTAGCATCCTTAATGATACGCTGACGAATGTTGTTCTCTTTGCCAAGCAAGTTGTTTGCCTGCGCCTCAGAGATTACATTACCTACGTTAAAGATAGCAGTCTGAATATCACGAGGATAGTTCTTGATAGCGAACACAGGGTTATACGTAGTCAACAAAGCAGAAAACTTCTGAGTCATCTTGCGAATGAAGTTAATGACTGCACCTGTTTCAACAGTATTCTCGTTACGCAAAGCAGCAGCAAGAGCTACGTCCTTGATAGCAATACGAACACGGTTACCCTTGTCATCAATCACGTTGATGAACTTGTGCCCTTCACCTTCAAGACCATGTGACTTCCTCACATAGTAAAGAGTACCATCCCCCTTCTCAGACATACGGAAGTATGGCTGTCCCTTCTCATTCTTATCCGTAGCGATTTCCCACAGATCTTCGTTAGGAACTTCTCGAACGAGGTTAAGCAGACGACGAGACACATCGTTCTTCTCACCGATGTTTACAGTATCCATGATCTGCAACATCAAGTGTGTAGAAGGACTTTCTGCAAGACCTTCCCGCCCCTTCGCCTTCTTCAACAACTCCCGACCACCAACAGAAATACCAGCCTTTGATCTCTTATGTGCATAGTCAGGATCAAGATCGTCAATGAACTCTTCCCAGTTCTTCAATGGGACATAGTGCTTATAGGTAGCACGAAGCTTATCAGTAAGAGTCTTAGGTACAATACGATACTTGTCCAGCATGTCCAGATGGTATCTACCAAGCTGGTCAAACTGCGCAGCAATCTCATTCATACCCGGCACATCAGAGTACTTGTCAATGATAGCTTGTGCCTGCTGGTCAGAAAGACCAGAAGGAGACTCTAACGTATTCTTACCACGGTACCGCCTGTTGACTTCAGCGTTACGTTCCAGTGCATGTCGAGCCAGAAGGAACTCGTCAAGGGCAGACCAAGTAGCATTCACTCTGTCCTGCTCAGTAACCTTACGACCAGCCTTACGCAGGTCATCAAGAGCTTCCTTTACAGCAGGAATATCAAGCTTACCAATCCGTTCACAAAGCGGTGCAATCCGCTGATTCATAATATCAGTGCGAATGCTGTTAATTCTATTCACCATACCAGTCATATGACGGTAGATGTTTGTAGCAGGAGCGATAACATTCTTACCAATCGTATCCTTAATGTATCTTTGCACAATCTGAATACGACGGTACTTGTCATACATGCCTTCTACAAATCTTTCAAACCCAGTATGCGGAATGATCTTACCATCCATACCCACAGACTTACCAGTGTTCTTGATCTTAACTATACGGTCAGTCCATGTCTGCTGGTTCATCTGTGCACGCTTCCACTCTTCAAGATAGAGAGGAGGCATATCAGTGTAGGTAGTATCTTCATCCACCATGAAGCGAACTTCAGGAGAACTATACGCAGGAGTAGTATGACTGATGTTATCACCTTCAAACAAACAATAGCTCTGGGCATTGTTATAGTTAAAGGTAGTACCAGCCACACCCAAGTCTCTCAGCATACTAGAGATCTGCTTAGTGTTGTTAGACTGAGACACAAGGTATTCGTATACATCCTGTCCAGTCACACGTTCAAGGTAACCCTTGTTCTTCATAAACTGAGTAAGTTCATTCTTGTCAAGGAAGACACCGATGTCTTTACCCAAGAACTGGATATGCATACCATCCTGTGCAGGAATCTGCTGAGGAGGCATCTGCTTGAACAAACGATTAAGATGTTCTGCAACATATCTTTGTTCAGACAGAGGACGTTCCCAGTTCATGAACTGCTCAAAGGAAGGAGCATAGTTCTTATATACCTGTCCGGGAAGACCAGACTGCTTGTTGTTGAATCTCTTGTAGTAGTCAGCAAGCTTCATAGGATTAGAGAAGTAAGTTCCCCAACCATACGGAGCAGAGAAATCATCTGCACCTACAAGGTCAACACGTTCGTACTGAGGAGCAACATCATTCAGAGCTGTGCTCATGTACGTAGCACGACCCCAGATAGTGTAGTTAGAAGAAACACCTTGAGGCTTATTGCTGGCAAGGTTCTGTGCAGAAGCAGCAAGGACATCTTTAACATCAGCTTCAGTAACATAGCCATCTACACCAAACAACTTCTGATACAACTTACGAATAAACTTGTACAAGTCACGAATGACAGGGAGTCGTTCAAGCAAAGACTTAGGAGACTCACGCTCAGCTATCCAAGCAATGAACTCTTCTGTACGAACAAGGTCATTAGCGTTCTCGTATGCAGGACGCTGACGTTCAAACTCTTTCCACAGAGGAGTACCATAAGCATCACGATAGACAGCAGCCATGAACCCAGTAAACTGTCGAGGAGTCATGATAGCACGCAGACCATAGTGAGCAACACCTTCGTGCATAAGCAGACGTACTGCCTGTGCCTTGGACTTTACTCGGTCAGCAAACACATAAATCTTCCCGTCACAGTATACTGCCTGCGGGATAGCTTTCTTATCTGTGTTCTTAAAGGACAGATTAACCAAAGCATCATGTACAGCAGTAGGTACATTACTATCAGTAACAGAAGAACAAATAGATACAACATCCTTTAGACCGGGAAGCTGAGTCAACGTGTTCTTCATCCAGTCGTACACTTGCTGAGTAGCTTCAGCAGCAAGCTGGAAGTCTACTTCTTTTTCCTGCTGGGTGTACCGTTCAAAGGACTGGCGCTGTGTTTCAATGTTGTTACGAATCTGCTTGGATCGCTGCTCTTGCTTGTACATACGCTTGAGCTGTTCAGCTTCAAGATCTCGACGAGCTTGAGAAGTCTCTTGAGGAATAGCCTGACGTTCAGGGATGTTACCATCCAAAGCATTGTCATAGCTAGCCTTATCTTGAGCTACCTTAAGCTGTGCTTGGTATGCAGGAGAAGCTTCATATGCACGCTGCTGTTGTTCAGCAATCATGTTACGCATATACTGGTCAGCAGCAACCCTATCAAAATCAACCTGATTGTTCAGAGCAGCAGCTTGTTCAAGAGCAACATTCTGCTGAAGAGCACCATACCTTTGTGAGAAAGCATCTGCACTAGGCAAAGCAGCCTGCTGATTAGATGTACCCATCTGTGCAGCTTGCCAGTCAGCAAAGTCTGCATCCCACGTATAGTTAGGATCGTTGGTCAGCTTAGCTGTACTACGCAAAGCACGTGCATTCTTAAGCAGAGCATCAATACGTTCTTGTGTTTCCTTATCTGAGAGATCCTTCAATTGCTTACGCAAGTCAAGTTCAAAAGGAACAGCAGGGTCAAGCCTGTCTGCCTTAGCAAACAAGGCATCCATGTTCGTCTGAATCTCAGACAAGTCTTGCGAACGTGCAGCAGAGCGAGCAAGGTTAACGGCAGACTTTCTAACTTCTGCCTTCAATCTATTTGTCTGTGCAAGCTCTTTATCAATACGAGCAAGCTCACTTGTAACAAACTCATACTGGCGATCATTGTATGGAATAGCATTTTGCAACAGGAGTTCAAGGAATACATTGTATTCACCCTTACGTGCCTGCAACTTAGACATATGTTCATCAGCACGATTGAGCTTACGCTGTACGTACTGCTGAGTATCTTGAATGCTGTTTATAATCTCAGTGTACTTGACTGGATCTTTCTTAAACAGAGCTTCCTGATACCTACGGTCATCAACAATCTGTTCAGCTGTAAGGTTAGTATCATAACCAAGATTCTTAAAGCGTTCTGTTACAGTTTCACGGAAAGCCTTACGAGCTTTCTTGTCAGACTCAGAAAGATCTTTTTCAAACTGTTGCTTACGCTGCTTGATGTCTTCACGCTGTGCCTGAGCAAGACGTGCAAGCTGAGCAGCATACTTCTGCTGGTCACGTTCAAGCTTCTTAACATACGCATCCTTTGCTTCTTGCGTAGCAAGTAGAGCATACTTAGGAGACGTACCTGCACGAGCAGTAGTCAACTCATCCTTTGTCTTACGCAAAGCATTGACAATAGGATTACGAGCACGAGCAAAAGATTCTTCAGAAGCAGCTACAGCCTTCTGTGCTTCTACACGAATAGCATCACGCATGATGCCTTCACCCTTAGAAATCTGAGTGAAGGGATCAATCTTAGTTAGCTCTTCTTCAAACTTAGTCTGAAGTTCAAGAGGCGTCTGGTCTGGGTTAACATACGGAATGTCTGTCTTAGGTGAATGCTTGAACATGTCAACCATAACGCTAGCTCCACCAGAGGCAGAACCAACAAGAGCACCAGCAATACCAGCTTCCATCATACGGTCGAAGTCATCAGCAGTAAGCTGAGCACGTCCGTCCTGAATCATGCTGTTTACTGCACCCAACCATTCCTGTGTGTATTCTTCTGCACCTTCACCAATCATGGCCTTGGGCAGAGACAACGCAGAAGCCTTGAGCTTTTCCTTAAAGGAACGTTCAACAGAGTCAGGTACTTTAACACCAGTCATCTTACGAAGCAGCTGACTTTCACCACCGAGCAATGTAACAGCAGACTGCAAGATACCAGTACCAATATCCATGCCGGGGTTAGAAGTAAGTAGCCCTCCCTCAGCATAGTTACCGGAATAGTTTTCACCAGTGTTCAGTACAAACTCAGGAGTCATTGCACCAATCTGTGCACCAACAGTAGCGGTCACAGCTTTAGTAGCAGCAGCACGAGCCTCAGCTTCAGCAACACCAGAAGCTACAAGCTGAGCAGTCTTCTTTTCAATAGCACCAGACAAAGCACCAGCAAGTACTCTCTTACCCGCAGCAGCACCTACGCCACCACTAGCCAGAGACATACCTACATTCAACGTCTGTTCACCAAGAAGACTAGCAAAGTAATCACCAAACTTCTGAATACTGTCTACGTCTTTGTAAGATTCAACAGCAGCTTTCAGTTCAGGAGCTTGTGCTTCTTCTTGCTTCTGCTGTGCATAGAACATCAAGTCACCAGCAGTCTGTTCATGACCCATAAGGTCAGCAAGAGCAGCACCACCGGCAGCAACAAGAGCTTGTGTCTGAGGAATAGAACGAAGGAAACCCTTTACATATTCACCATGTTCTGGCTTCGGTTCTTGATACTCAAACGATTGAGAGTAACCACCATAAGCAGGCATCTCCTGCTCAAAGGAAGAGAACGTAGGTTGAGCACTTACGGCAGGAGCTGCCCTTCTCGGTGCACCACTACCTACAGGAACACTAGTCGTAAACTGCTGACGTGGGTACGCAGCCTGCTGAGCAAGAACGTCTTGCAATGGCCCCTGCTCAGTAAGACCGGGAACCATCACAACACTATAGGGCTGTACACCAGAAGAGATAGGTGCAGCCTGTGCAGCAGCATACGCTTGTGCTGCAGAAACATCCGTATTCAAAACACCATCCAGTGCCATAACTAGAATACCTTTCTTTGGCCCATATTTCGATTCTAAGGGCCTTTAATTAGTTAACGTATAAAACCATAAGCACGAGCTTGTTCAAGAACTCTAGCCTGCCTTGCAGCCTCAGCAGCGGCAGCTGTCTGTGCCTGCTGATCTACGGAGAGTTGAACAGCACCAAGCTGCTGGCCACCAAAGTTGAAGCCAAAGTTATTGTAAGGATTACCCTGAACACCAGAGAGACCAGTATTGAAAGTAAGAGCAGGAACACCAGCAGGCATACCCATAGCTTGGTCAAACATACCTTGCGTATTCTGTGCAGTAGGAGAGTTACCGTACACTACTTGTTCATTGAACACATAAGGAATCGTAGCACGAGGGCCAAGATTACCTTGAAGAGAAGTCATACCAGTGTATGTATTCAGAGCAGCAGTCTCTTGTTCAGGAGTCATCTGAGGCAGGATAAGATTGTTCGTAGCAGAGTCAATCGTAGGAGCCTTACCAGTAGCAACGCTTACAGCTTGAGCCCACTTAGATCTATCAAGCTTCTCAATGTTCTCCATCTGAGCAGCACGTAGACGAGTATCAGCTTCAAGTTCAGCCTTGTACCTATCAGCACCAGCTTTAATACCAGCAGCTCCAAGAGTAGCATTAGCTCCCATAGAGGCAGCACCAAGCTGTGCGTTAGCACCGATGCCTGCAACATCAACAGCCTTCTTGTAGTCAAAGCCCTTCTCTTCACGCATCTTAGTCATTTCATAAGCGCGCTGTTGAGCAGTCTGCTGAGCTGCAACATTAGCTGCATAGGTCTGGTCAATTGTGTTACCAAGCTGCATCAACTTAGCAACACCATCCATACCCATAAGAGGCTGCTGTCTACCTACTTCCTTACCATCTTTATCGATGATGATAACTTCCTTAGTCGTAGGGTCAACAGTAACCTTACCATCAAAGTCACGGTATACAGTATCTCTCAGTACGTTAGCAGTACCAGTAGGGTCACCGATAAGAATACGTTCACGGTTGTTAAGAATAGACTTCTTTGCAGACCGTGCTTGTTCATTAGCCTGATTCAAATATTCAGCAGCAGCTTCTTGTTCCTTAAGCTGTGCATCAAAGAGCTTACGTTCAGCGAGGAAGCGATCGTTGGTTTCTTTTTCCTTACGTTCGCTTTCCCACATCTGACGACCAGCATGTAGTGCAAGTCCGATAGAAGGCATTACACATTACCTCCAGTGAGATATTGCAGACCACGAGCAGCACCAGCCCAACTGTTCTGTGCCTGTTGATTATACATACCAGCAAGGTTAGCAGAACTACCACCAGCACTACCAAGACCAGAGAGAATAGAAGAACTGTTCACTGAAGGAGTAGCCTGATACGTTTGCAAAGAAGCACCCTTACGATAGTTAAGTGCCTGTGACTGACGAGACAGAGCAAGATCTTCAGCTTGACGAGAAGCCTGAGTTCTACCCATAGCTTCAGACAGTGCCTGCTGAGAACCCATGCGGTTCATATAGTTAGAAAAGGCACCAGAGTTAGCGTTGATACCAGCCATGCCCATAGCACGGATATCCTGCTCACGCTGCTGTGCATAACCCGCAGCTACATCAGCAGTAGCCTGATTCATAAGCCTGTCACGAATGACATCTTCACCTTCAGTGAGCTTACGAATAACAGACTTCTCAGTATCTCTATAAAGAGGATCAAGTTCTCGCTGTTGCTGGATATCAGCAAGACCTCTGTCTACTGCGTACTGTGCTTGTGCTTGACCTAGAGGTCTAAGCGTTTGAAGATCTTCCATACTATACTGAATATTCAAATCTTCAAGAGGCCAGTACTTTTCTTTCTGTCTCTGCCAAGCTTCGGAAGCGTACTCGTCCTGTTTCTCGATAGAGCCAAACGCAAGGTCAGCATACTTTGACGCTTGGTTTGCTGATTTAATGCCGGAGTAAATGTCGTACCCGGTAGCTGCAAGATTACCTACAGTACCAAGAGCACTCCATGTATCACCCCAAGACCAGTTATCAAAAAGTCCCATTGTTTATTTTCCTTGTATGTTTGGCTTACCAGCCACCATCATCGCCACCATCGTTCTGACCGTTGGCTCCAGAACCAGTGCCATCACCAGCTTGTCCTTCACCGGTGCCTTGGCTATCGGAGCCACCATTGGGGCCACCATTGTTATCTCCGTCGCCACCACTGCCTCCGCCGCCGTCGTTGCCAAAACCACCACCGTTACCGTCTCCACCACTACCACCGGAATCGCCATCATTACCGGTAGAGCCGTTGTCACCAGAGTCGTTACCGGCATCATTACCTTCGTTAGCACCACCTTCACCAGTAGTACCAGAGTCAGTACCTTCACTTGTACCACCAGTAGCTGTGCCACCAGCAGTGTCAGATTCAGCGGCGGACGTAGAAGCAGCTGTATCAGCAGCAGTACTAGAACTTACACCGCCAATACCAGAAAGACCAGAATCATTTACACTACCAAAGCCACCAATACCACCAAAGTTACCTTGGGTTGCACCGTGTGACATAGCACCGCCACCTATGGCACCACCAACACCTGTACCAAAACCACCTTGGTCAGTACCAATACCACCAAAGGAACCAGTACTTGCAAAGCCTCCCTTGCTGTCTCCACCAAAGGAACCAGTATCCATACCAAGATCACCAAGGCTAGCCATAGCACCAGCATAAGCAGAAGCAACAGGGCCGACCATATCTCTACCCCAAGAAGAAGTAGGATTAGCCATACCGATAGAGTTGTTTACAGCAGCGGTTGCGTTAGCTACAGCATTAGGACTCAAAGACTTAGAACCAGCAATAGCATCATTGATAGCCTGAGCAAGAGACATGTCGTTGATTGTAGCCATGTCCATGTTATGTGTAGCAATGTTGTTAGCGTAAGCTGCACCAATTTGACGACCAGTGATCTGACCAAAGGTATCTTCCATGACATCACGTGTAGGTTCTTCTGCACGTGCGTCGAAGGCATCAGCAAGCAAACCACCAATCGTTGGGCCTACAAGTCCACCAATCATTCCACCAATAGGGCCACCAAGTAAACCACCCAGTGCACCAAAGGCCATAGAACCCATCGTTGTACCTGTAGTCATACCAAGAGAAGCAGCACCAATTTGTCCTACAGTACTTGCAAGACTACCGGGAATACCAGATAGACCAAAGTTCAAAGCAGCATTAACAGGTGCATTCAAACCAAGAGCAAGTCCAGTCTTAGTAGCAGCATCTAATCCCATCTGACCAAAGCCAGACATAGCCGCATCCATAGCTTGCTTGTCAGTGAAGCTATGCCCCTTATTAGAGGGGCCAGCATCATTACCCTTGCTAGAAGAACCACCCGCAGTACCACCACCAAAACCATCTCGTCCATCACCGCCGGTAAACTCTTTACCTAGAGTGGTGCCTTTGTTAGCCTTCTCCTTATCGGAAGAAGACTGCTGGTTAGAGAAACGGTCTTGATTGTCATACCATTTATTACGACTAGAGTTACCTTGAGTACTGCTACCACCTATACCGTAGTTACCCAGCACCGTCTGGTAGATAGGCAACATTGTAGTATATGTAGGGAAGTATCCGTAGTTGTTCATTTACTTCCACCTCCCAAAAGCCATAACATGATAAGCACTACCTAATTCACTTTGACCAGTATTACTGTGTACTTTAAACTTAGCCGAAGATTTCGACCTTTCTAAGCACTGACATATACTAGGATATGACCAGTTTTCAGGTGTACAAGAAACACAGTAAGCATCTGTAGCTAAAAATTCAATGGGAAATACCCATGTTATATAGTTAGCTTTTGTAGAAGCAAAGTATTTACCTTGCAATACTTTACCATCAGGGAACTTAGCATACCAACCAGTGGTATCATCACCACCAGTAATGACACCTTCTTTATCAACACGTGTATTAAGTGCATCAATTTGATTCTGAAGAGAAGTCAAAGCATTGTTAATAGACATGTTAAACGAATAGGCATTCCAGTCATCTGTGTAAGGAACATCAAGTAACTGTACTTTGTTTTGTTGTGCCATTTACTTCTGTTCTCCTTCCACAAGTTCACCCATAGATGAGGCCAGAATGACTGAGTGTACATGTGAGTTAGACTTGAGTTCAATTTCTACAGTTTCACCTCTAAAACCAGAGGGAAGCCTAAAAGGCTTAGAGTCTACTATATTCTTGGTAAATCTTAGTTTACCATCTACATAGTAGTTGAACACCGTCTTGTCATAAAGTTCTATAGTATTTGTTTTACACCAACCATTCACAGGTTGTTTGTTTACATATACCATACCAAGAGCTGAACCAGCTAGTCTACCTTCCCAAACAGGAGGTTCAGGTTTCAAACTAGACAACTTAGTAAAGTTTACTTGTGCACAACTTAAAGTAAACAAACCTTGTGGACTTACATTAACCTTAGACCGCCAACGGAAAGACTTATTGATACGACTATCAGTACCAAAAGAGTTAAGACTATATTGCGTCTTGTTCTCTAATGGATAGCATACATACAGTTGTGATTGTTCTACATCATTATATATAATCTTAGTTGGTTGTGATGTGTAGACCATACCTGATGATACAATACTATTATATACTGTACTATACGTGTAACTATCCAAGTCAAACAAAAAGCCAGCTGCTTTCTCAGTAGGATTCGTAAAGAATCCATAGTAAGTATTATTTAGAAAAGCTGCTTGCAAAGATTCAGGATGCAGAGGAAGCCATTCGTCTTGTGTAATAATCTTCTCAGTAATGAAGGTAGGACTCGCACTGTTGATAAGAACAAGACCATTCGTACTTGCAAAGATTACACCATTACGAGTTGATACAATAGAGCCGGCAGACACACAAGGACAGTTCTCTTGGATAGCTCTTGTTGTAGGTTTAGTTGGGTCTGTTACTGTAATAAGCACAGGAGCAGCTTCGGTACAAACAACAATCGTATTACCAAAAGAACCAAGACCTACTATAGGATAGTCAATCGTTACTGTATGCTCATAAGGCCAAGCATGGGGAGCATTCCAATCAGATACATAGACAGTAGAATCTTTATACGCTGCAAACAAACCATTCTGCAAAGAAACAAGACCTTTGAGTCCGTCTACTGGAGCATCCCAGTAAAGAGAAGGACAAGCTTCACCAAGCTGTGTGTTTGCTTTTTTATCTAGGTACTCATACCAACCACCCGTATTCCACGTAGCATTAGGATTATTAGTTACATGTGACGGGTTGATGTCAAATTGGTCAACATAGCTGTACAATGCTTGTCCTGAAGAAGTTACTTCAGACCGGTAAATATATACTTTATTCACACCTGTCTTCGCACTGTCTGTGTCGCTAATATTACCCACGGATATTTTTACTGTCTGTCCGGGACGTACGTCTATAGTCCGTCTTGCAGCAGCATCCCAAGACGTTGCATAAGGTTCACTAGACTTACCTACGTCGATTGTTCCATCTGGCCACTGTCTAACATAACATACAATATAAGACCTAGCCTCAATATCACCAGAACCAGAACCACTAACAGACATTATACTATAGCCTGCACGAGGTATACCAGCAGTATAGTATGGCGTGCCACTTTCACCAAGACCATTCGTGTAATCTCTGTCTTC
>ERZ836877.576-NODE-576-length-62668-cov-16.605226_pt1 | contig 62668 bp, 62 predicted proteins | sample MGYA00519469_ERZ836877 | MGnify/ENA primary metagenome ERZ836877 (study PRJEB31850, sample SAMEA3708809) | human gut metagenome | biome: human gut; feature: human-associated habitat; material: faeces | place: China | collected 2014 ...
TCTTGACCTTTCTTATGCTCCGGGCGTAGAAAATCACGTTTTTTATGTACCTTTGTGGCGGAAAGCGCTTCAGCTTTATTATCGCGCGCGGGCCTCACGCCTTCAAGGCAGCGCTATCGGAGGGAGCCGTATTCTCTACGGCGATAAGGAAATAGTCTGGTCGACAATCCGATAGCCTAAAAAACCTTGACTGCCGCCCCGCAGCGTTCCTGTCAGACAGTCATTCGGGCCTCCGGGCCGGGATCAACATTGTGTAACCCTTTAAAGAAAAAAATCTACAACTCAGAAACCAACCGCGTAACATCCCACAACAAACTGTTGCCCGTTGATTTTTTCTTTATTGCTACCACTTGATTCCCGGCTATTTAATTCATCCGTCAGAGACCGAAAACAACTCCACAGCTTCCCCACCCCACACACTTTTCTGACCTTACTTCACCCGCCGGGAATCCTTGTAGGCACCACAAGGATCAAATCATCGCGCACACAAATCTTTCAGACAATTATTCTATTTCTAATCCATCAAATCACATGAAAAAGATTTTCTATTCAATGACCATGGCCGCCCTCACTCTGGGCATCACTGCCTGCGGCGGCAACAGCGATTCATCATCAAACCCGGATCAGGCTCTCAAAGAGGCCGTAGAGGCCGCACCTACTGAAGAAGAGAAACCTGACTACAGCAACGTGCAGAAAACCGCCACCGTTACCGTGGCCGACGGCAATTTCGCCGAAGGCGATCTGGCCGACTTCATCGCAATTGTCCCCGGCGACTATACCTTCAATTTCGATGCCGACAATGAAAGAGCGGAAATCAAGCTCAAACTCCGTCCGAAAGGTCTGTCATTCAACGACGTTTCATGCAACACCAACTTCGAAATTCTCGACGCCGACGGCAATCAGCTCGGAAAGATCGTGATCTACAGCGGACAGTCAGCTCTTTCAGAAGCCCTTCAGGAAGGCAACACTGCCGATGCTGTCGAGATCACAGCCTACTACTTCGGCAATAAATACGATGACAGCGTAGGCTTCGAGCAGTTCATGGCCCGTGCCAAGAAACTCCGCGGCATCAAAGCCGTTTCAATAAATGACTCCGGCAGCTCGTCATCATCCTCTTCCTCATCATCCTCTTCCTCCTCCGCCGACACCGATTTCTCAGGCAACAGCTATGTAAGCGCCGCCGACCTCCAGAAATATATCGAAAACGGAATGTCAGGCGACATTGACCGCATGCTTTCGGCTATGGAATGGGAAAACAAAGTGGAGAAACAGATGAAGCCCCGTCTGCGCGCCCTTGACGAGGACGCCATCCGTGCCAAAATCGCAATTGACAAAGCCAGCGAGAAGATCGGTGAAAAATATGACCGACACATCCTCTCAGGAGCCCTCGACAATCTTGAGGATGACATGACCGACGCCCAGAGGCAGCGATATGCCAAAGCCTGCGCCAACACGGTATTCGTGTATACCGCCAATGAAAACGGCACCGACTATCAGAATCTCTACCGTAAACTACGTTACGGACTCTAATACACACACCACTGACAAAGGCGGGGACGGCTCAGGTCGCCCCCGCCTTCTTGTCCCAACAATTCCTCCCCCTCAACAAACCATTATCCATCAAACAATTACTAATTCCTGTCTGCTAATTACCAATTACTAATTGCTAATTGACAAGTTTTTTCTTACTTTTGTAGTTTCAAGCCTACGGCCTATGATAAAAATTCGCAACATCGTCAAATCATTCGAGCATCTGCAGGTGCTCAAGGGCATCGACCTCGACATTATGCCGGGCGAGGTGGCCTCGATTGTCGGCCCCTCGGGCGCCGGCAAAACCACTCTGCTCCAGATCATAGGCTCGCTCGACAGCCCCGACAGCGGCTCCGTGGACTACGACGGCCTCAACATCTTCACCCTCAACGACTCGCGAATGGCCCGCTTCCGCTGCGAAAACATCGGCTTCGTGTTTCAGTTCCATCAGCTGCTGCCAGAATTCACCCTTGAGGAGAATGTGGCCATGCCCGCGCTTATCGGCGGTACGCCCCGCTCGCAGGCCATGGCTCATGCCCGCGAACTGCTTGACCGGCTCGGCCTCGCCGACCGTCTCCGCCACCGCCCCGCCCAACTCAGCGGCGGCGAACGCCAGCGCGCAGCAGTGGCCCGCGCCCTCATCAACAACCCCCGCGTGGTCCTCGCCGACGAACCCTCGGGAAGCCTCGACACCGTTCACCGCGCCGAGCTACACCGCCTGTTCTTCGACCTCCGCGACTCTCTGGGCCAGACTTTCGTCATTGTGACCCACGACCTCGACCTGGCCCGTCAGGCCGACCGCACAATCACCATGACCGACGGCCTTATTACAGATATAACAATCAATAAACCGACACTATGCGCACCAAACTCCGCCATCTGATTCTCTCCCTCGTCATAGCACCCGCTGCAGTGGCCCTCACTTCGTGTGACAACGATGATCCCGAACAGATCACATATTATCAGGACTTCGTGAGCTACCGCGGCCTCAACGCCGGCGTCACTACCCTCGACTTCCGGCGCCTCGACGACTCCCCTCTCATCACCTACACCGCCAATACCACAATCTCCGACCCCACCGGACAGCATCCCAAGGACGGCCAGCGACTGGTGATAGTCTATTCCCTCGGACGCCCCGGCATGACCTACGGCGAGTCCGGCCCCATTGACCTATATCAGGTCTACTCCTGCTTCCAGGATCCCATCGTGCGCCTCCCCTCGGCCCAGGCTGTGGAGTGCAACGCACCGATCTACGTCAACACCATGGTCCGCTCAGGCCATTACATCAACATCGAAGGTCTCCTCCCCTACTCGCCCAAGCGCACCATCTCCCTGGTGCTCGATGAAGCCACCGCCGCAGGCCCCGTGGCCGAGCTTTACCTCACCACCGCCATCCCCGAAGGACAGCAGACCGGAGGCGACGCCTACGTGGCTGCCTCGTTTGACATCAACTCGCTCTGGGCCAACCCATCGGTGAGCGCCGTCAAAGTCCACGTCAACAACTCCAACAACTCTTACTACGACACCGTAACATTCACCAAATAAACCACTTAAAACATCATGGAACAGAAAAAACAGGAACTCAAAATAGAACTCTCACCCGAAGTAGCCGCCGGACATTACAGCAACTTCACCATCATCTCCCACGGACCCGAAGAATTCTTCCTTGACTTCGTGACAATGGCCCCCAACATGCCCCAGGCCAAGGTGCAGAGCCGTATCATAATGACCCCCGAAAACGCCAAGAACCTCCTCATGGCCCTGGCCGACAACGTCAAGAAATACGAGGCCACATTCGGCGAAATCACCCGCAAGATGCCCCGCCAGCCCCAGCAGGGTCCCAACGACCTCCCCAACCCCTTCATGAACGGCGGCAAGCTCAACTGATCCCCCGCGCCGGAACCACCCCTAAAACCGCATTTTAAGGCCTTCTAACCGACTTTTGCATGAAACCCAACAATCTCACCATCTACAACTCCCTTTCGCGTAACAAGGAGCTTTTCCGCCCTATCCACGAAGGGCGCGTAGGAATGTATGTCTGCGGTCCCACGGTCTACGGCGACGGCCATCTCGGACACGCACGTCCGGCCATAACCTTCGACATCCTCTTCCGCTACCTCACCCATCTGGGCTACAAGGTGCGCTACGTCCGCAACATCACCGATGTGGGCCATCTCGAGCACGATGCCGACGAAGGCGAGGACAAGATAGCCAAGAAAGCCCGCATCGAGCAGCTCGAGCCTATGGAAGTGGTACAGCATTACCTCAACCGCTACCATCGCGCCATGGACGCCCTCAATGTGCTCCCCCCCTCCATCGAGCCTCACGCCTCGGGCCACATCATCGAGCAGATCGAGTACATCAGGAAGATCATGGAGAGCGGTTACGCCTACGAGTCGGAAGGGTCGGTCTACTTCGACGTGCCCAAGTACAACGCCGACCACAATTACGGCAAGCTTTCGGGCCGAAACATCGACGAACTCCTCGCCACCACCCGCTCGCTCGACGGACAGTCGGAGAAGCATAACCCCGCCGACTTCGCCCTCTGGAAAAAAGCCCAGCCCGAACACATAATGCGCTGGCCCTCACCCTGGAGCGACGGATTCCCCGGCTGGCACCTCGAGTGCTCGACCATGAGCGAGAAATACCTCGGCGAGACATTCGACATCCACGGCGGAGGAATGGACCTCAAATTCCCCCACCACGAATGTGAGATAGCCCAGTCTGTGGCCCACAACGGCCGCGACAGTGTGCATTACTGGATGCATAACAACATGATCACCATCAACGGGCAGAAGATGGGCAAGTCGCTCGGCAATTTCATCACCCTCGATGAGTTCTTCACCGGCAACCACGAGCTGCTCACACAGCCCTACTCGCCGATGACCATCCGCTTCTTCATCCTCCAGGCCCACTACCGCGGCACCGTCGACTTCAGCAACGAGGCGCTCCAGGGCGCCGAAAAAGCCCTACAGCGCATGACCGAAGGCTACCGACGCCTCCAGCGCCTGCAGCCCTCGGCTGACTCCACCGTCAGTGTGCAACCGCTCTTTGACAAGGCTTACGAAGCCATGGACGACGACCTCAACACCCCCGTGCTCCTTGCCGTGCTCTTCGAGGCATGCGCTATGGTCAACCGAATCAACGACGGCACCGACCGCGCCACAGCCGAAGATATCGAAGCTCTGCGCCGCCTTTTCGACACTTTCCTCATCGAAATCCTGGGCATGCGCATCGACGCCGGTGCTGACGGCGCCCCCACTGACCTCAAGCCCTACGAAGAGGCCGTAGACCTGCTTCTGGAGATGCGCTCCGAGGCCAAAGCCCGCAAGGACTGGGCCACCAGCGACCTTATCCGTGACCGCCTCGCTGCCCTGGGCTTCGACGTCAAGGATACCAAGAACGGCTACGAATGGTCACTCCGCAAGTGATCATCATCGGACAAGTCTGACAAGTCCGACCCGTCCCATCTGAAATACCGGCCGCCGGCTCCCTCGAAGGATGCCGGCGGCCGTTGTATTTTCCAATGCCTCGGATTTGCTATTTGCGGCGGTCAGCAAGCACCGGAGTGAAGCGGCTGGTAACCCAGCCCACAACGAAGCCGATCGCCGTCACAAGGGCCGCTACAATCAGAATATCGAGGGCATCGACCCTTACAGGATATTCCGTGACCGACATTTTCATCGGATCGCCCCCCAGCTTGATGAATCCGCCAATCTGCTGGGCCAGCGACAGACCCACGCCGAGCACTATGCCAGCAAGGCCGCCGGTGGCCGATATCAGCCAGCCCTCCCACATGAAGATGCGGCGCGTGAGTGCGGGCCACGCGCCGAGGGCGCGGAGGGTCGCCATGTTGTCGCGCTTTTCGATGATGAGCATTGACAGGGTCGACACCACGTTAAACGAGGCTATCACAAGTATCAGCGCAAGCATCAGGAAGGTGATCCATTTCTCCACGGATATCATGTTGAATGACTGCTGTTCCTGCTGCATGCGGTCACTGACCTCATAACCGGGACCCATAACGGCGCTTACGGCCTTGCAGAGCTCGGAATCCGCCACTCCGGCAGCTCCGCGCACGGCTATGGCGGTGGCCTCGTCGGTATATTCGAGAATCTCGCGGGCCATCTGCAGAGGCACTATCACGGTCTGGCCGTCGGCATCGTTGTCCTCAATGCGGTATACTCCGCTCACAAGCAGCGAGTCAGCCATAAAGGCTGTCATGGGATTGGATGGATTGATGCGGCCTGTGCGGCGCGGCACGTAGATGTAGATAGGCTCAACGTCGCCGGGATGCGCTCCGAGCCTTATGGCAGTGCCTACGCTCACGGTGGCCAGCGGCAGATTTTCGGTGCCGGTCATGAAGTCGCCGTCGATGATGCATTGCCGGATATCGGTCACGCGGTCATAGCCTTCGGGCACACCGTGGAGGTTAACAGCCATCTGATTGCCGGCATACATCGCCAGGGCATGCTCCTCGATCATCGGCACAGCCGAGTCGACCTGAGGCAACGAGGCAATGACCCGGGCTACAGAGTCGGCCGCAGCTATCGTCTTGCCTTTCAGCGGTGTTACCTTAGCCTGCGGATCAATGAGCGACAGGCGCTGCAGAGCCAGGTCGGTGAAGCCGTTAAACACGCTCAGCACACACACTATCGCAGCCGTGGCCACAGCCACCCCCGCCATGCTGATGAAGGAGATGACATTGACGGCGTTATGGCTCTTCCTGGCGAAGAGATAGCGCATGGCGATTCGCAGTGATAACATTGGCTTCTGACAGTTGAGATGTAGGGACGCACGGCCCGTGCGTCCATCGTAAATTTACGCTTTGGTTTCCTCTGCAGGCGGAAGTTCCTTCTCTTGGTTATTGGTGCCGAGAAGGTTATCGATATTCTCGATATAGTCGAGGGAATCGTCGATGTAGAAAGTCAATTCGGGAGTTTTTCTCAGCTGATAGCGCACACGCTGAGCCAGTTCGTAGCGGATGGTTTTGGCGGAACTGTTGATGCTCTCGAGCATCTCCTGAGCCTTGGCCGAGGGGAACACCGACAGATACACGCGGGCGATACTAAGGTCGGGCGATACCCTTACGGCACTGACTGACACCAGAGTGCCGCGCATTTTGGCGGTCTGCAGGCGGAAAATTTCGCTGAGCTCCTTCTGGAGCAGACGTGCTATTTTGGCTTGTCTTGTAGTTTCCATATCTTGATGTTTGGTTGATAAAAAGGATGTTTTCAAGAGTGTAAACACCCGAAAGCCCGTTATGGCTCACAAAATTACAATTTTTTCCCGCCGCTGCCAAATCAACCCTCATAAGCATCCTCAAAAGGAGATGTCCGGCAACTCCCCGGCAAACACAGCCTCACTAACACCCTGATTACTAATTACTAATTACTCATTGAATAAAGGATGGCGGGGGCTTCGGGGCCGAGATTGAAGAGAAGGTCGAGGACGGAGAGATAGGGACGGAAGCCGCCGTGACGGGCGCTGCGGAGCTGATAGTAAGGGACGGGAACTGCCATCTGCTCAAGCTCCTCGGGACGGCGGCGAAGGTCAATGATCGGACAGTCGAGGATGGTGGCTGCGGGAGAATGGGCTATGGCAGTGGTGATGTGGAACTGCCGGCGCAGAATGGCATCGGCAGCGGCAAGATACTCCATAAGGGGCTTACCGGCGCACTCAGCCGTGAAGAGGGGGAGGAAATCGTCGATGTAATACTCAAAGAACGGTGTGCGTCCGTAGGCTGACTGCAAAGCCGTCAGATGCACGTGCCACCATTGGCCGTGACCCGAGATGCGGATGTCGCGCCATGTAGCGCCGGTGGCCGTTTCGGGCTTCTCTATAGGCACCGTGAGATCAACCGGGCCGTTGGCATCGGCTATGGAGTAGCGGTGTGTGAGCTTGGCCCGCTTGTCGAAATGCATGGTGGTGTCAATGACGGCCGCACCATAGAGGGCCATCACGGCATAGTAAGCCGTGGAGCCGAACAGTCGTGGCGGTAGCAGCAGTGTGCCGTCATTGCATCGGGGATACATCAGAAGCCGGGGTTAGCGTCCTTAAGTATTCGGTTCCAGCGTATACCGCCGTTAAACAGCGACTTATCCTTATCGAAGGAAATGAGCACACGCATAGGTTTGCCCACTATATGGTCCTCGGGCACGAAGCCCCAGTAGCGCGAGTCGAGCGAATTGTCACGGTTGTCGCCCATCATGAAGTAATAGTCCATGAGGAAAGTATATTCCGAGGCAGGTTTGCCGTCGATATACACCCGGCCGTCACGCACGTATGAGTCGGGATGATACTCATAGTCACGGATGGCGCGCTCATAGAGCGGCCAGTTGTCGGCGGATAGCTTGACGGTCATTCCTTTGGCGGGGATGAGCATCGGCCCCATGTCGGAGCGTGTCCAGCCGCGGGCTTCAGAGTAGTCGGCGGGGTAGATATACTCGTCGAAGAGAGGAGCCGGCTCTCGCATTATCGCCGTTGGCTTGAGCAGAGTCTTGAGGTCGGCCAGCATATAGTCGGTCAGAGGCACACGATACATATAGCCGCCTTTGTTAAGGCCGAGCTTTTGCGCATCGAGGGCGGTAAGATGATAGTTCACAGTCCCTTCGGCGGTATTGAGCGACAGCAGGTCACCATTTGGTGTGAGGCTCATGCGGTCATCCACGCTCACGCCGAGCTGTTCCCACTGCTCATCGCTTACGGGCTGACTGACAGTGAAGATATAATTGAACTGGGCATCACGCGGCCACGCCTGCTTCGAGCCGTTGATATACACAAAGCCGTCACGCAGCTCGATGGTCTGGCCGGGAAGCCCCACGGCACGTTTCACATAATTCTCGCGGCGGTCGACAGGGCGCCATATAACCTCGCCGAAAATCTGCGGATTCTGCTCTATATAACTCTTGCCCAGATAGTCGCGCAATGCTGTGTAGCTCTCCGGCGAAGCCTGCGCCATGGCCTGATATTCAGGCGTGGCATCGATAATCTGAGCGCCTAAACGATGTTTGAGGGTATAGTAGTCAGGATTCTGCATCTTAAGGCACACGGTATCGCCGGCCGGGAAGTTAAACACCACGATATCACCCGTTTCCACATTGCCGAAACCCTTAAGGCGGTGGTAGCGCCACTGCGGCCATTCTATGTAGCTCTTGGTGCCGAGAAGCGGCATGGTGTTCTGCACCAACGGGAAGTGGATGGGGGTCATCGGCACACGGGGTCCGTAGCTCATCTTGTTGACCCACAGATAGTCGCCCGTCAGCAGTGTCTTTTCGAGCGACGACGAGGGTATCTGATAGTTCTGCCCCACGAAGGTAAACACGAAGTAAACCAGAATCAGCGCGTAGAGGATGGCGTCGACCCAGCTCATCACCATCACGAAAGCCTTGTTTTTTGACTTTTTCCACCATGTGAAGGGGATATATCCGGTAATGTAGATGTCGAACAGCAGGAAAAGAAATAGAATTACCCACCAGTTGCCGAGCCATGCCACCCAGGCAATGAAGATGGCTGCCACTATGCCGAAGCGCCACCAGCGGGTGGTCTTGGTTTCGGCGCAGCGGCGCAGGAAATCGGCCTTAAGTGCCTGATATTTAGGGTTGGTACGAAAGTCTTTCATCATGATCAGGGGAGAGAAAAGTGAATGAGAGGGTTATTTTGTGAGGTCAAGCAAGCGAGGATTGTCAATGAGGCGGTGCATGAGCATATCCATGGTCAGGAAGCCCTGCTGTGTGGCCACCCATTCAGCGGCTACCACAGCGCCTAAGGCAAAGCCGCGGCGGCTCTTGGCCTCGTGGGTTATGGTGATGCTGTCAACGTCGGAATCCCAGCGGATGATGTGGGTGCCGGGCACCTCGCCTATGCGTTCGTGACTGATGGTAAGCTCGTCAGATTTTCCGGGCTCTTCGTTCCACCCCTTGATCCGACGGTCGCAGTCCATGATGCCCTCGGCCAGCGAGAGGGCGGTACCGCTGGGATGGTCGAGCTTGTGGATATGGTGAATCTCCTTCATCTCGGGGGTATAGGCGTCAAACGACTCCATCAGTGAGGCCAGATAGCGGTTCAGGGCGAAGAAGATGTTGACGCCGAGGCTGAAGTTGGAGGTCCAGAAGAATGTGGCGCCCTGTTTGCGGCATATCTCCTCGATTTCGCCAAGGCGGGCTGTCCAGCCCGTGGAGCCGCTCACCACCTTGACACCCTGCGCGAAAGCGCGCAGATAATTGTCAAAAGCTGTCTTTGGAGTGGTGAACTCAATGGCCACATCGGCCGAGCGGAAAGCCTCGGAGTCGAAGTCGCCGAGATTGTCAACGTCGATAATACAGCAGATCTCATGTCCGCGGGCGCGGGCTATCTCTTCTATTGCATGGCCCATCTTGCCATGTCCTATTAGTGCTATTTTCATCTGATTACGAATTAATACATGCCCCTCGGAGGGCCGAATTAAGCTTTATCGGCAAAATTAATCAAAATCCACCACACTCAAGCATTTTTTAGGGCTGATTTTCAATCAAGGGACCCGTCCGACCCGTCCGACTTGTCGGACTGCGCCCTCAAAAGCGCCCTGCCGTTGCGGCGGAGGCCTTCGAGGCCGGCGCGGCGCAGGGGGCTGCCCTGTGTCAGGCGATCAAAGTCAGCCTCGGTCATGATGGCGGCCTGGGCGGCTGTCAGAGCCGTTATTTCGGGGCGCGGACGCAGCTCTGCAAGCGTGGTCTCGGGGGGATTTGCGTTGAGCGGACAGGCCAAAGCGCAGGCGTCGCAGCCGAAAAGACAGTGATGGAGGTCGGTGCCCTCGGCAAAGGGGCCGCGGTGCTCTATGGTGAGGTATGACAGGCAACGTCGGGCGTCGAGCTGCGGCAGCCCGTCGGGAGTAGACGATAAAGCCCCTGCGGGGCATGCTCTGACGCATTTCCCGCATCGGGTGCAGGGATTATAGTCCAAGGGCTTTGAGGGCCTGAAACGGGCTGTGGTGAGGATTTCGGCAAGGAAAAACATTGAGCCTGCCCCGGGGATGAGCAGGTGGGTGTTGAGTCCTATGCCGCCAAGGCCTGCGCGGACTGCCCAGTAGCGCTCGCGCACAGGGGCCGAGTCGATGCAGATGCGTGTCTGCCCTCCGAACAGCCGCTCTATCTCGGCGGCTATGTGGCGCAGATGGCGGCGCACGGCGCGGTGATAGTCGGTGCCGAGGGCGTAAGAGGCAATCCGCGAGCCGTCCGAAGCCGCAGCCGGGCGAGGGGAGTGGTAAGGGATGGCGCAGACTATCACGGAGCGCACTCCGGGAAGCAGTCCTTCGGGGTTGGAGCGGAGATCGGGATAGTTGCGCAGATAGTCCATCGAGGCGTTGAGACCGAGTTCGAGCCAACGGTTGTAGGAGTCGGTCCAGGAGGGGTCGACATCCCCCGCGTCGGCCACGCCGAAGCGATACACGGCCGAACCGTCAAAGAGCGCGGCGGGGAGCTCGGGAGCCTCACTCTCCGGCTCATTCCATGGGGATGGGGAGGAACTCATAGCCTTGTGATTTAAGCCATTCAATGGCGCGGGGCAGGGCATAGGTGAGGTTTTCGCGGGCCTTCAGCGAATCGTGAAACACGATTATGGAACCGTTGCGGGCATAGCGTTTCACATTCTCGAGCACTCGTTCGGGAGTAAGCTTCTTGGAATAGTCGCGCGTCACCAGGTCATACATCACTATGTTGTAATGATTCTTTATAGCGGCGGCCTGGGCCCAGCGGAGTATGCCGTGAGGCGGGCGGAAGAGGGTGGAGTCAATGAGCGAGTCGGCTTCGGTGATGTCACGCATATAGCGCAGCGAACTTACCTTCATGCCCTGAAGATGGTGCATGGTGTGATTGCCGTAGCTGTGGCCGCGCCGCTTTATCTCCTCAAACAGCTCGGGAGAGCGGCGCACATTGTCGCCCACCAGGAAGAATGTGGCCTTGATGCCGTATTTGTCGAGAAGGTCGAGCACCCAGGGTGTCACCTCGGGTATCGGACCGTCGTCAAAGGTCAGATAAACCACCTTGGCCCCGCGGCGCTTTATGCGCCACAGGGCCTCGGGGAAAAGTATACGGTAAGCCAGCGGGGGCTGTTCGATGAACATCGGCCTAAGATTATCATTTCTTGCCGCGCAGAGCCTGAGCGCCGCGGATGAGGGCGTTGATCGAGGCGTCATACTCGTAGAGGGCGCGGTTGATCTCGTCCTCGCCATAGCCGCGGGCCGAGTAGTCGGCAGCTATGGAATCGCGCTCTCGCGACACTTTGCGGGCTATATTGTCGAGGCTTAGGCCGTTGGGCTTCACCACCTTGGCATTGACTTCGTTGATGTCGCCGCCCAGCTCAAGGTAGAGGGTATAGAGTCGGGGGAACATGACTGTGATGTTGGGGGTGTCGTAAATGCCGGAGAGCATCGATGCGAGTTCGGGGCTGAGGCTGTAATAGTAAGCCAGAAGCTTGCCGAGATTCTCGAGCTGAGCCAGGACTTCGGTGCGGGCGAGTTCGCGGTAGTTCTCGTCGCCCGAGGCTTCAGCCATGTCATAGAGCGCGCGGGCGTAGTCGTAGGTCTCGGAGGCCTGAAGCGGAAGCACAGATGCGGGGATCTTCGTGCGATAGATCTCAAACATGGTCTTGGCCTTGGCGATATCGTCGTCGTAAGAGGCCTTGTATTCAGCTATTTCGTCGGTGTCGACATAGGTGGTCGAGTCGGCATACATCGCCTGGGTGTCGATGTAACTCTTGATGTCGCCGGCCGATGCGGCCAGGGCTGCGGCACAGTCGAGCACCACTCCGCGGTTGGAGCGGGCCATGCGGCCTACGGTCTCGTCGACATACATCTTTTCGGCGCCGGGCTGATCCATGCCGCCCCAGCGGAACTTCCCGGTGATGTTCTCGAAGGCCTTGTCAGTGTTGATCTCGCCGCCCATGTTGAGGGGCACCACCTGATAGGCCAGACCGGTGTTGTGGAAATAAGGCGAAAGACCCATGTAGTTCTCGCTCGGGATGGTGATGGCGAAATAAATCGGACGGTTCCAGCCGTTGGCGGCCGATTCGGCTATCATGTCGTAGGCTATGATGGTGTTGATCACCTGATAAGGTGCTGCAGCAAGGTCTATGATGATATCCTGGGCATACTCCTCGTATTCGGGGTCGATGACTCCCGATTTCACGGCACCTGCGGCATTGGCGGGGATGGAGATATAGCGTGTGGGCCATACCGGGGTCTCGATATCCGGGTCGAGGGCCTGACGGTAGATGTTGTCGAGGGCCTCGCGGGCATCCATGATGTCATCGGCGGTCTGGTCAGTGACGCGGGCGGCCTGGAGATTCTCCATGGCATAGACCTCGGGAGTGGCGAGCAGATCGATGCCCGGTGCGTCGTAGCTCGGTTTGCGGATCTGATCTATATACCAGTCGGTCATCAGGTAGGAGAGGTTGACCACCTTGACGTCGGTACGAACGCCCTCCACCTCCTGGGCATACCACAGGGGGAAGGTGTCGTTGTCGCCGTAAGTAAAGATAATGGCGTTAGGCTCAAGCGATTCGAGATAGTTGATGCCGAAGTCGCGGGCGGCGTAGCGGCCCGATCGGTCATGGTCGTCCCAGGTCTGCGACACCACCTGCAGCGGCACTATCAGACCTATCACACAGGCCACGGCGGCAGCTATCATTGACTTGCGGAGGTTCTTCGATCCTTCGGGGAATTCGTAGTCGGCTTCGGATTCGTCGGTGCCGCGCTTTATCTTGCTGTCAGCCAGGCGAAGTATCATGCGCCAGATGCCGGCCACACCGATGCCCACCCAGATGGCGTAGGCATAGAACGATCCGGCGAAGGCATAGTCGCGCTCACGCGGCTGGCCGGGGGTCTGGTTGAGGTAGAGCACTATGGCGATGCCTGTCATGAAGAATAGGAAGAACACCACCCAGAACTGCTCTGTGCCGCGCTTCGAGGCCGAAGCCTGCCATATCAGGCCGATGAGGCCGAGGATGAGCGGAAGCATGTAGAACACGTTGTGGCCCTTGTTGCCCTCTCCGAGCTCGTCGGGCAGAAGGCTCTGGTCGCCCAGACGGGGATTGTCAATGAATGAGAATCCCGAAATCCAGTTGCCGCGGGTGGGTTCACCCTCGCCCTGGATGTCGTTCTGTCGGCCGGCGAAGTTCCAGAGGAAGTAACGCCAGTACATGTGGTTCAGCTGATATGTGAAGAAGAACTTGAGGTTCTCGCCGAAGGTGGGCTTGCGGGCATAGTCGGTATAGAGCTTTTCGCCGTTGGCGGTATTCTCCATGATGGTTATCTCTGTCTCTTCGCCCACTTCGTCAAGTGGCTTGCCGAGCCATGAGGCGTAGCCGGCCTTGTGGCGCGCGTCGTTGCTGTAAATGCGGGGCAGCAGCATGTTGAGCTCGGGAGTCTGCTTGTACACGCGCTTGCTCGCGGGTTTGTACTCTTCGTAACGGTCATTTGAAGAGTGAGGCGAGCGGGCGTGCTCGGTTCCCTCCTCAAGGATTATGACCTTTCCGGTCTCGTCATACACCACTCCGGAGTTGAGGGTTTCGCCGTAGATGAGCGGACGCTGGCCGTACTGCTCGCGGTTGAGGTACGACGACAGGGCGAACACATTGTCGGGAGCGTTCTGGTTCATAGGTGTGTGGGCCGAGGAGCGGATGAGCAGCAGGGCATAGGATGAGTAGCCTATGAAGATCACGAGGATCGAGAGGGTCGAGAGGTTGAGGATGCGCAGCGGCAGACGGCGGCAGATGAACAGGTAGCATGCCAGGCCGATTATCAGAAGCACGGGGATTACCCAGCCATGGCCTATGAACAGGATGCCGCTCAGGAGAGTCGACAGCAGGAACGAGATGCGGATGAGCGTCAGCGATTTGCGGGCATAGATGTTGTAGACGGTCCAGCAGAGCGAGCAGAGCACCACGATGGCGTAGATGAGCACACCAACGTTGAACGACATGTGAAGGGTGTTGACGCAGAACAGTTCGAACCACTGCGACACTTTCACGAAGCCGGGCACCAGACCGTAGAGGATCAGCACCACGATGGCAAACGAAATCAGCAGCGCTATGATTGAGCCGACGGCCGTAGGCTTAGCCCATTTGCGGTAGTAAACCACGAGCACTATGGCCGGAATACAGAGCAGGTTGAGCAGGTGTACGGCTATTGAGATACCTATCACATAGGCTATTAATATCAGGTAGCGGTCAGAGCCGGGATTGTCGGCGCGGGCCTCCCATTTGAGGATGAGCCAGAACACCAGGGCGGTGCAGAACGACGAGTAGGCGTAGACCTCGGCTTCTACGGCCGAGAACCAGAAGGTGTCGCTCCAGGCATACATCAGGGCGCCGCAGATGCCTGAACCGAAGATCACCATCATCTTCACCGTGGAGACCTCAGTGGCGTTGTCGCGCACCGTAAGGCGCTTAACCAGGTGGGTTATGGTCCAGAACAACAGCAGTATAGTGCCGGCCGAGAGAAGTGCCGACATGGCGTTGACACACCATGCCACCTTTGTCACGTCGCCGCCGGCAAAGTTGGCGAAAAAGCGGGCCGTGAGCATGAAGATAGGGTTGCCCGGCGGATGACCGATTTCGAGTTTAAAACCTTGGGTGATGAACTCGGGGCAGTCCCAGAAGCTCGCCGTAGGCTCGAGAGTGAGCAGGTAGGTGACGGCGGCGATGAGGAAACAAGCCCAGCCGAGGGAGTTGTTGAGGATGTTGTATCGTCTCATTTCTGATTATGGTTGACAATGCGATAATGCACGGCTGAAGAGCCGGAAAAGCAAAATTTCCGCAAATTTACGAGTTTTCCGCCTAATTAGCTCCCACAAAACCATAATAAATTGTAAAATTTTAGTGCAGCAGGCCCATCAGGCGGCGGGCTATCAGGATGCCGTTGCGGTCAGAGGTGTTCAGTATGAGGCCGGGGGTCTGATCGGCGTAAAGCCCTAAGATGATGTATTGCTTCAGGCGGTCGCGTTCGGGTTCTAAAAGAGCCTGCAGGGCAGCGTCGTAGCCTTGAGCGGGATAGGCGGCGTCAAGGGTCTGATAGAGATTACTGAGGGTATAGAGCTCCATCATGGTGTAAGGCGTGGCCTCCGGCGGCATCTTCTCGTCCATCAGGGCCATCAGCTTACGGATGCGGGGAAGGCGGGTGACGGAGCCGTCCTGACGGTCGTCGGCTGCAAGATCGGTGGCAAGGTCGAATATCATGCTGCGCAACCAGCTTACGCTCTGTCGGTTCGCGGGGTCAAGGTAGATCCTGCGGCCCGATTCGAGTCCGCCGAAGCGGTAGCGCGTGGTGATGTTGTCGTAGGCTTTCTCAGTGTCGAAGCGTGAGGGCGAAGTCTCGTCGGGGCGTACCTCACGGGGCAGTCCCACGCGGCGCAAGGTGGAATAGACGGCGTCGAAACCCGGCGATGTGAAGTAGACGGGGCGGCGCCACCCTTCGCGCATCGAGGTGGCGATGATGTCAAGGGTCATGATGTCGGCGGTGGTGACGGCGCCACCAGTGCTGAGGTCAAGGGTGAAGCGCAGCGTGGAGTCGGGACCGAGAATATAGCGGCCTGACCGGAGGTCGGCCTCGGTGATGCGGCCTGCGGCGAGGGCCGTGCGGGCATCGACAGTTATCACGGGATGGAGGGGAAGCGGCAGACCCTGCGACGGCGACGGGCCGGCCATGGCGCGGCTGTGAAGAGAGTCGAGAGCCACCCGAAGCTCCATGCTGTCAGGCAGTTCTCCCGACGGCATGGCGTAGCGGAAACGGCCGTGACGGTAGAATTCCTTCGGGGCCGACATCGGCACGGGAGCGGACTCGTAGGCCGGCCTGCGCATCTGGTCGATATACCAGTCGGCGGCAAGATATGATGAGTTGATCACCCTCACATCGCGGCGCACACCCTCCACCTCCTGGGCATACCAGAGCGGGAAGGTGTCATTGTCGCCGAAGGTAAAGATAATAGCGTCAGGCTCAAGCGATTCAAGGTAGTTTCGGGCCATATCCACGGCCATAGTTCGGCCGGAGCGGTCGTGGTCGTCCCAGGTCTGCGACACCACCTGCAGCGGCACGGCAACCGCCACGGCGCCACAAGCCGCCGTGGCGATGATCTGCGCCTTACGCCCGCGGAGAAAATGGCAGGCGAGGGTCCACAGGCCGAGGATGCCGAGACCCACCCAGATGGCATAGGCGTAGAACGATCCGGCGAAAGCATAGTCGCGCTCACGCGGCTCGGTGGTTGTCTGGTTGAGATAGATCACGATGGCGAGTCCCGTCATCAGGAAGAGGAGCGCCACTACCCATGCCTGACGGCGTCCGCGGCGCCCCGAGAAGAGCTGCAGCAGAAGTCCGGCATAGCCCAGGAGCAACGGAATACAGTAATATATGTTGTGGCCGGCATTATCGCGGCTTTTCTCGGCAGGGAGCAGGCTCTGGTCACCGAGACGATAATTATCAAGCAACGGGAAACCGGTCAGCCAGTTACCGGCGGTTTGCTCGCCGTTTTCGTTGAGGATGTCATTCTGACGGCCGGCGAAGTTCCAGAGGAAATAGCGCCAGTACATCTGGCCGAGCTGATAGTTGAGCATAAAGCGCATGTTGTCAGCCTGCGAGGGCTTGGGAAGCCGTTTGGTGCGTACCATCATGTCGCGGCCGTCAAATTTCCCGGGCTTCATGCCCAGATCCTCTGCCACGTCGGTGCCGAACTGCTGCTTCAGAGTGTCGGCGAGATCCATGGGGCACACCAGTTCAAGGGCGTCGACAGTATCGCTGAAGCCTGATATCCAGGCCGTATAGCCCACTATATGCTGCGGAGAGTGGATGCGCGGAAAGAGCATCTTCAGCTCGGACGGTGCGGTGTAGACGGGACTTGTATAGTCAGGCACACGCTCATAGCGGCCGTCGGCACCCGGTGCATAGACCGTATCGTATTCCACTATGGGCGAGGATACTACTGTGCGCTTGCCGTCACCGCCGGTTGCTATGCGCAGCTGCGACACGGGAGTGGCGAAGGGGGTGTCGCCGTAAAAGAGGGGGGCTTTGCCGTACTGGTCGCGTGCCAGATAGCCGGAGAGGGAGAAGAGGTCGGAGGGCGAGCCCTCGTTCATGGGGGTGTCGGCGGCCGAGCGCATCAGCACCACGCCATACGAGGCATAGCCCGTAAACATCAGCATCAGCGAAGTGACGCCCGTCAGCAGCCACCGGCGGCTTATCTCACGGAATATCAGCACCGTGGCGATTACCGTCACGCCGCCGAGCCACGCCCATACGCTGCCGCCGAACATGGTCAGGCCCGACAGGGCCACGGCACTGACCGTCAGCACGGTTACAATCCGGCGGCTCCGGCATCTAATTATTGCCCACATCGCGGCAGCAAAGAGGGCGAGCAGCAGAATGGCGTAAACCACGGCTCCGGAATTTATAGACCAGCCAAAAACATTGACCGTCAGCAGTTCTGTATACTGAGCCATGACGGGCATGCCGGGGATGAGGCCGTAGAGCACGGTAAACAGAAGTGCCACCGAAAGAAGCGTGGCCAAGGCCAGTCCTTTGATATTTACGCGTTTGGCACTGCGGTAATAGATCACGGTGACGATGGCGGGGATGCAGAGCAGATTGAGCAGATGCACACCTATTGACAGACCCATGACGTAGGCCACAAGCATCAACAGGCGGTCGCCCGCAGGGGTGTCGGCACGTTCCTCCCACTTTAGTATCAGCCAGAAAACCAACGCCGTGCACAGCGATGAATAGGCGTAGACCTCAGCCTCGACGGCCGAGAACCAGAAGGTGTCGCTCCAGGCATACATCAGAGCGCCGCACACGCCCGAAGCGAGGACGGCGGCCGACTGAAGGGGAGTGAGTGCTGCCGAGGAATCGTTGCGGAGCACCAGACGGCGCCCCAGATGGGTGATGGTCCAGAAGAGCAGCAGCACCGTGGCGGCCGAGAAGAGGGCCGACATGGCGTTGACACACCATGCCACCTTAGTCACGTCGCCGCCGGCAAAATTGGCGAAGAAGCGCGCCGTCAGCGTGAACACCGGACTGCCGGGCGCATGACCGGTCTCAAGCTTAAAGCCCTGGGTGATAAATTCCGGGCAATCCCAGAACGAGGCCGTAGGCTCAAGCGTGAGCAGGTAAGTGACAAAGGCTGTCACGAAGCAGCCCCATCCAATCCAACTGTTTAATAAGCGAAATCTACGCATGCAAAAATTACTGATTACTAATTCCTAATTACTAATTACTAATTGCTCAACGCTGAACAGGCCATCGGAAGGCCTTGAGCTGCCGCTCCAGCCGGCGTTCGCGCCCGCCGGTGTAAGAGTCGACCAGGGCGTGGAAACGGGGCGAATGGTTCATCTCGGTGAGATGGGCCAGCTCGTGACATATTATAAGGTGTCGGAGGTCATGGGGGAGAAAGGCGCAGATGGCCGATATGTTGATGACACCGCCCGAAGTGCATGAGCCGAGGCGGCGCGTGGCCGAACTGACTTTGAACATCTTGGGCTTAAGTCCTAAGCGCGAGGCCGTTTCGGCCGCCATGGGGAGGATGTTGCGTTCGGTGACCACGACGGCTACACGGCGCGCCAGCCTACTGAAGGCATCGATGAAAGCCGGATCGGAGAAATCGGCCTCGGGATTGACTGTGATGGCGAAACTGAGTTTCGGCGAGGTTGTCACCAGTTTGGCCGACAGGCGCTGAGGGTTAAGCTTGGAGTTGTGAGTCACGGCTATTTCAAAATCCTCGCCTGTGAATGACCAGTCGTGGCCGATGGCGCTCTCAGCCTCGGGACTGCGGGCTTTAAGGCGCTCTATAAGGCCCGGAAGCACGTCAGCCAGCTCGCTGTAAGGCAGACCGTAAGGAACCGAACATCGAAATTCGGCCGCCCCGGACCGCCGCAGGGTGATATTGCGGCAGCGGCGCATCGGATAGACATTGACCGTGCAGCCGTCAGCCGTCAGCCGCAGGTTCACGGTGATGGGCAAAGATGTGGCAGCGCTCTTTATCATAGGCCGTCGCGTCCCCAGAGAAGTTTCTGGCGGAGGGTGTCGATGATATTGCTTGAGGGACGGAGCACGGTGTTGACGGTGTAGGAAGCCTTGCGCAGGCGCAGCGAGCATCCCGCGGGCAGGGGAGTGGACTTGCCGTCGATGCTCAGCAGGAATGTCTCGGCGCGTGAGTGGGCCTTGAGGTCGATGACCGTGGTGTCGGGCACCACCAGGGGACGCATGTTGAGCGAGTGGGGCGCCACGGGCGCCACGGTCCAGCAGCCGCAGGTCGGAGCCACTATCGGGCCGCCCACCGAGAGATTGTAGCCCGTAGAGCCTGTGGGAGTAGACACTATCAGACCGTCAGCGCGGTAAGTGGCCGTGGGGCCGCCGTCTATCGAGGCATCGACCGTTATCATCGAGGCGGTGTCCTTCTTCAGCAGAGCCACCTCGTTGAGCGCGAACGGGCGCTCGGGCAGCAGGCCGTCGGGACCCGAGACTTCGATGACCGAGCGGTGCTCTATGCGGTAATCGCCGGCCAGGATATCGTGGATTATGTCGGGGGCCTCCGAGATGTCGGCGGCCGAGAGATAGCCCAGATGGCCCGAGTTGATGCCCATGATAGGGGTGCCGAGTATGCCCACGCGGTTGGCGGTCTTGAGGAATGTGCCGTCGCCGCCTATGCTCAGCACCAGGTCAGCCGTAGGGTCGGCCTCGGTGAAGGTGTCGCGGATAACCTCGGGGAGACGTATGTTGCTGCGCAGAAAATACATATAGCGCAGATCCATCGAGCAGGTAATATGGGGATAGAGCGAGGCGAGGATATCCACAAGCTGCTGCAGATGAGTATGATCAGCATCCGGCCGCTTATTGCCGTAAAGAGCTATTCGAGTCATTTTATAAGTGATAAGTCATAGTTACAGAACAAGAACTGAAAAAGCGCCCGAAACCACCGTCTGCCGCCGAACCCTCCGCCAACTACCAATTACTAATTACTAATTTCTAATTACTAATTCCTAATTGATCAGACATTAAGGTTCGCCATAAGTTCGTCGATGCGGCGGGCGGTCACCTCGGCCTCGGCGTCGAAGCCCGAATGGATGGCCGTGACCGTCAGTCCGTAGCGCTCGAGCGACGAGGCGGCGGCGCCGGCGTTGCGATGGCTTATACGCAGGTCAACAGCCACATAACCCTCGCGGGGCACCTCCGAAGTGACGTTCATGTTGAGCAGATGGGCATCGGCATCCTCCACCGCCCGGGCTATCACCGAAGCCGAATAGTCCTCGCGGCGGCACATCACCGTAAGCTCGCTGCTGTCAGCCGACGGCGGAAACAGATGATGGCTGCTGTGCCGCAGATTGGATGATGTTTGTGCCATTAGTGCCATTTTATTTTTTTATTTCCGAGTAATTCTGTTTAAATTTGTAGCCGAAACACCGCAGCCACGGCTACGGGACTACAAAATTAGCAAAATTATTTCAGATAGCGTGACATATATCAATTTAACATGCGCGCTTACGGTATTGTTTTTACTTGATTAATATATGACACACTTAAGTGTAAACATCAATAAGGTTGCGACGCTGCGCAACGCCCGCGGTGAGAATGTGCCTAACGTGCTGAAGTTCGCCGTTGAATGTGAGCGCATCGGCGCTCAGGGCATCACAGTACATCCCCGTCCTGACGGCCGTCACATCAAATATGACGACGTGTTTCAGCTGCGCCCGCTCATCACCACCGAATTCAACATCGAAGGCTACCCCACGCCGGAGTTCATTGACCTGGTGCTCAAGGTCAAGCCCGCACAGGTTACCCTCGTGCCCGATGCTCCTGACACCCTGACATCCCACGAGGGATGGGACGTGGAGCCTAACATGGAGTTTCTCACAGGCATCATCGACCGCTTCCGCGAAGCCGGCATCCGCACCAGCATATTCGTCGGCACCGACACCGGGAATATCCGCGCCGCCGCCCGCACCGGCACTGACCGCATAGAGCTCTATACAAAGCCCTACGCCGACCTCTTCCCGACCGACCCGGCTGCCGCCGTCGCGCCCTTCATCGAAGCCAGCAAGGCTGCCCGTCACTGCGGTCTGGGCGTCAACGCCGGCCACGACCTCAACCTCGACAACCTCGAGTATTTCCACCAGCGCATGCCTTACCTCAACGAGGTGTCGATAGGCCACGCCATCATCTCCGACGCCCTCTATCTCGGCATCGCCGAGACCATACGCCGCTACCGCGCTGCCCTCGGCCAGCGGGTGTGACGGCCTCCCGATCAGTCAATCCATTTCCTCACAAATACTCATTTTACTGACCATGTCAATACTTCTTCAAGCCGCCGCCGGTGCTGCAACCACCGCCACAGAAGCGGCCAATGGCCTGTCGGTGTGGCAACTGTGTGTCGACGCCGGTGTGATTATGATACCGATGGTGCTTCTGCTGCTCATCTCCGTCTATGTGTTTACGGAGCGCTCTCTGGTACTCCACCGCGACGCCCGTGACGACGCCCGATTCATGAAGCGCATCAAGGACTATATCCATGAGGGCGACATCGAAGCCGCACACGAGCTCTGCCGCTCAACCGACACTCCCTACTCCCGACTTATCGACAAGGGCATCAGCCGCATAGGCCGCCCCATGAACGATGTGCTCGTGGCTATCGAAAACACCGGCAACATCGAAGTGGCCAAGCTCGGCAAGGGCCTTCCATGGCTCGCCACAACCGCAGCCGGCGCACCGATGCTCGGATTCCTCGGCACCGTGATAGGCATGGTCGACGCTTTCTATAACCTCGCCACAGCTCAGTCAGGCGCCAACATCGACCTCCTCGCCGGCGGCATCTACAAAGCACTCGTCACCACAGTGGCCGGTCTGATCGTAGGCATCATAGCACTCTTCGCCTACAACTACCTCGTGGCCCGCATCAACGGCGTAATGCGCTCGCTCGAAACAAAGACCATGGAATTCATGGACATGCTCAACGAGCCCGCATAAACCCCTAACCCCCACCGCAATGGCTCTCAAACGACAATACGACATGACGTCACTCTTCTCCATGGCCTCAATGACCGACGTCATCTTCCTGCTGCTCATCTTCTTCATGGTGACTTCGACCTTCGTGTTCCCGTCGGCGCTCGAAATCAACCTCCCCGAAGGCTCGCAGCAGACAGCCCTTCAGCCCGCCGTGTCGGTCTATATCGACTCTGACCGTCAGGTCTATGTGTCATCACCCGACGACGAGGCCGAACCCCAGCCTATGGCTACAATCGAGGACGTCGAGACCTACCTCCTGCTCAAGGCCAACCCCGCTCAGGAAGGCCAGGAGGACGCCGTGATAGCCGTCTACGCCTCGGAAGATGTGCCTTACGGCGACTTCGTCAGGATCCTCAACCTCGGCGCCAAACACGGCCTCAAGATGGTGCTCGCCACAAAGCCCGCACCCTCTTCGGTAATGCCTTCCGACGGGTCCGACCCGTCCCAAATTCAATAACCCCACATGGAATTCCGCCACGATAAATACCGCATGACAGCCGCCGCAGTCACCCTGCTGGCCGCCATCGCCATTGTGTGGCTGCTCAACATATTCTCCCTCCGCTACAACCCCGAGGACCGTCCCGAATGGCCTCCGAAGAACGAGGCCGAGCTCCTGATGCCCGACGAATACATTGAAATCGAGGAACTCCCCGTAACCGGCAACACCGGCGACGATCTGCCCGGCGAACCCTCTGACATCCAGTCGCCGACACCCGAAGTGGCGCCCCCCGCATCCGGCGCGCACGTAGAGGATGCAGGCCCGGTATCCGACGAAGCTCCCGCCGTCACCACCTCCACCCGCCCTTCGCCCGCAAAGACACAGCCCCGTCAGCCCAAGGACCCCGGACAGTTAGCCGAGGAGAAAGCCAAAAAGGACGCCGAAGCTCGCAAGAAACGCACCGAGGACTCGCTCTACGCCGCCGTCAACTCCCGCACCAAGGCTGACAAATGGAACTCTGACAAGAACACTTCCCGCACCTCCGCCGACAATTCCCACGGAGCGGGCCACAACACCCGGGGCGATGCCACAGGCCGCAACGGGGTCCGTCCCGGCAAGAGCGGCTCGGGCGCAGGACGCATCGGCGCCGTAGGCGCTCCTACAGGTCTTACCAACCTCGCCAACGGCAGCTATGTGGTTTACCTGATCACCCTGCCTGAAAACCAAACCGGTAAGATTACCGCCGACATGGTGCGCGAATCCTCCTCGCGAGGCCTCTCAGGCGATGCCGGCCGGACTGCCAAGGACGCCTGCCTGCGACAGATCATAGGCATGCCCTTCAAAGCCGCCGAAGGCCGCGAAGTCTCCGTCAAGTTCACCTTCACCAAATAAAAGGCCATCCCTGACATGTCTGACTTGTCCGACATGTCCCTTGTTTACTACATACTATGCCCAAAATCGCCCAAAATCGGGCAGTTTTGGCGGATTTTTGGCCATAGCAGGCTGTTGTTAAGGAAAAATTTGGTAATTTCGCGACTGATTGACTAATTTGACCAGAGCTTGTTTAATAATAAATATTACCGTCAGGGTCGCATAGCTTGAGACGGGTTTCGTCGTGCGACGAAGGAGTGTACCGGATGTACACGACTGAGGAGCAGGGCGAAAAGCGGCCAAGATATGCGAGACATTGGTAATCCCATATTATTAGTGCAGGCTCAATTCAGTTTGTTATTTTTTAAAACAAATATTAATTTTGTGTCAAATAAAATGAATGAAAATACTTCTGTACGGTCATTCGTCGGCATATTTTCGCCTGTTCTTCGGTCGTTATGCACCGCATAACTCCCTCCTCACAAACAAAAATCTGCTCGATGACTGACCGCCCTGACGGTAACATTTATTATTAAACAAGCTCTTATAATGTCCGAACACAAACTTAAAATAGGAATTACGCAGGGCGATATCAACGGCATTGGCTATGAGGTGATCCTCAAGGCCCTCGATGACAGCCGCATGCTCGAACTCTGCACCCCCATAATCTACGGATCGGCTAAGATAGCCTCCTTCTACACCAAGGCCTGCGGCCTCCAGCCACTTCAGCTTCAGCAGATTCCCGACGCCGCCGATGCTCCCGCCGACCGCATTTCCATAATCAACGTAGTGCCCGAATCCACCCGCGTGGAGCCGGGCAAGGACACTCCCGAAGCCGGACAGGCGGCTCTCGCCGCCCTCGAGCGCGCAGTCACCGACCTCCGCGCCGGCGCCATCGACGCTTTGGTTACCGCTCCCATCAACAAGCACAACATCCACAGCGAAGCGTTCTCGTTCCCGGGCCACACGGAATATCTTGAAGCCTCACTGGGCGACGGCACCGACCATGCCATGATGATCCTCTGCACCGAACGTGTGCGCGTGGCACTCGTCACCATCCACACCCCAATCTCGAAGGTGGCCGGGGAGGTGACCCGCGAGGAAGTGCTTCAGCATATCGAGGCATTTGACCGCTCGCTGACCTCCGATTTCGCCTGCCCGCACCCCCGCATAGCAGTGCTTGCACTCAACCCCCACAACGGCGAGAACGGCCTCATCGGCACCGAGGAGCAGGAGCAGATAATCCCCGCCGTCAATGAAGCCCGCGAACACAAGATCAACGTGTTCGGGCCGTATGCCGCCGACGGTTTCTGGGGCGCCGGAATGTACGGCAAGTTTGACGGTGTGCTGGCAATGTATCACGATCAGGGACTGGCGCCGTTCAAGACCCTCGCCATGGACTCGGGCGTCAACTTCACCGCCGGCCTCAAGTACGTGCGCACATCCCCTGACCACGGCACAGGCTACGACATCGCAGGACAGGGCATTGCCTCGGCCGACTCGATGCGCGAGGCCATCTACACCGCCATCGACATTGTACGCTCGCGCCGACGCCACTCCGAAGCCGTGCGCAACCCCCTGCGCAAGCAATACGTGGAGAAAAACAAGAAGGACAACGTGGTCCTTGACCTCACCAAGTCAGAGGACGAAGAATAACACAAATCTAATCCACTTACACTCATGCACTTCGCCATCATAGCCGCCGGACAGGGCTCACGCCTTCACCAGGAGGGAATCGCTCTCCCCAAGCCATTGGTGCAGATTGGCGGCAAGCCGCTGACAGGCAGGCTTATCGACTTATTCATAGCCTGCCGGGCCGAGTCAGTGAGTGTGATAATCAACGAGCAGGCCGCCGCGGTTGACCGCTACCTCATGAGCCTCAGCCTGCCGGTGCCGCTCCATATCACGCGGCTCACCACACCCGGCTCGATGCACTCGCTGGCGGCCATGAACCTGGCCCGGCTCGGCGGCAAGGTCATCGTGACCACTGTCGACACAGTGTTCGCGCCACGTGAATTCGAAGCCTACTGCCGAGAGTTCGAGACCTCACATGACACTGACGCCATGATGGCCGTGACCCGATATATCGACGACGAGAAACCGCTTTACGTCGTCACACGTCCCGGCACGATGGAAGTGACCGACTTCGCCGACGCCCCCGCCGAGGGCTCGGAGCTCTTCGCCTCGGGCGGCATCTACGGCCTGACACCCCGCGCCCTCTCTATCCTCGACGGCTGTCTCGCCCGGGGCATGACGCGCATGCGCCGCTATCAGCGGGCTCTGGTACAGCAGGGCCTGACGGTACGGGCCGTGGAATTCTCAAAGATTATCGACGTTGACCATGCCGCCGACATACCCAAGGCCGAGCGGCTACTCGACGACATCCCTGATATCACACACTCAATAAACCAAACTCCATTCACCAAGTAATCACATCAATCACAATGGCCGAACTAAAAATAGCAGGTATAATGCGCGCCGGAGCCTTCTCGCCCAACCATATAGGCAATGACTCCGCCATCTTCAACCTCGTTGCCGACCAGCTGCGCAAACGCGGCTGCACCGTCAACACCTACTCCGAGGAGCAGCTGATTGCCGGCGAAGTCAACGAGCGGATTGTGGTGAACATGTGCCGCGAACAGCGCTCAATGCAGATGCTCCAGAAGATGGAGGACGACGGCGCCCTGGTCATCAACTCGGGCTACGGCATTGAAAACTGCACCCGTGAGCGCATGACCCGAATCCTCATAGGCCGTGGTATCCCATACCCCGAAAGCATTATCGTAAACACTGACGAGGCCATCCGCGACACCCTCCGCATCCGCGGCTTCGAGGCCTGCTGGATAAAGCGCGGCGACTTTCACACCATGCACAAGGAGGACGTGAGCTACGCCCGCCATCCCCAGGAAGCCCAGGAGCTCCTTCAGGAATACTTCATGCGCGGCATCAAACGGGCCGTCATCAACCGCCACCTGCCCGGCGACCTGATTAAGTTCTACGGTGTGCGCGGCACCGACTTCTTCTACTGGTTCTATCCCTTCAGCGACGGCGCCGCACGCCGCGTAAGCGCCGCCTCGCCTGACGACAGCGCACAGCGCGAGGTGAAGTTCGACGAGCAGCGCATGATAGCCCTCTGCCGACGCGCTGCCGACGAGATGGACATCACCGTCTACGGCGGCGACTGCATCGTGTCGCCTGACGGCCAGATACGCATAATCGACTTCAACGACTGGCCCAGCTTCGCACCCTGCCGCACCCAGGCTGCCCCCGTAATAGCCCGCCGCATCATGGCGATGGTCAAAGAACACAACTCCAAAAACGCCTGAGCCGATGAAATCACGCCGTCCAACCCCCATCACCTCCAGGCCCTTCCCGCTGCTGCCGCGGATGCTGGCCACGTCATTCGGCGCCGGCTATCTCCCCGTGGCCCCCGGCACATGGGGCGCCCTGCTGGCCATCCTGCTGTGGCTCCCGCTATACATCTGGTGCCACCAGCCCGTGATATTCTGGGTAACTCTCGCGGCCACAGTCATCTACACCGTCGCCGGCACCTGGGCCTCCTCCGAGGCCGAAAAATACTGGGGCAAGGACCCGGTGATAGCATGCGCCGACGAGACAGTGGGCCAGTGGATATCGCTACTCCCCTTAGGCGGCCTGCATGACGGCACCCCATGGTGGATGATCCTCGTGTCACTGGCTCTGTTCCGCTTCTTCGACATCTTCAAGCCGCTGGGCATCCGCAGCATGGAGCGCCTTCCCCGCGGCTACGGCATGATGGCCGACGATATCCTCTCGGGCATCTACGCCGTAATCATCATCCTCGTTATCAATCATTTCATACTCTGATAAGCCATGTCACGACTCAAGAATGTAGGCACCAACGTGATAAAGAGCGACAAGCTCATCTACTCGTTTCTGCGCTCGGTGGTTTCGAGCCAGACAGCCTCGTGGGTTGACCTCGCCACCTGCTTCGTGCTTTTCGCCTGGGCCGGCTTCAACGCCTTCGTGGCCACGGCATGCGGTGCGCTCGTGGGCGGCATCATAAACTGCATCATCAACTTCCGCTTCACATTCCATGTCAAGGATGTGCCCTGGAAAGCCGTGGCCGTCAAATACGCCATGGTGTGGGTGGGCAGCCTGCTGCTCAACTCCGGAGGCACCGACGGTCTGTACCAGCTCCTCAGCAGCTGGCACTGGCTCGAGAATATAGGATTCCGCCCCGACGGCTATTATGCCGCAGCCCGTCTGATCACATCACTCCTCGTGTCGTGGTTCTGGAACTTCGCCCTTCAGCGATATTTCGTCTACCGCCCCACACGCTTTGACCCGGCTGCCATCCGGTTTGTCGACACCATCACTCTCCATAAACATAAACCATCTGAAAAATAACATATTACCGCAGATATGAAAATAAAAGAATCGGCCGTTGAAACCCGCGGACAACTCCAGCGCGGCATCTATAAGGTCATCAATCCGTTCGTTTACTTTCTCATCAAGATGAAGGTGACCCCCAACATGGTCACCACCATAGGTTTCTTAGGCAATGCGGCCGCCGCGGCCGTGGTGGCATGGGCCGGCTACCGCACGGGCTCTCCCTGGGGGCTGCTGACACTGGCCGGAGCCCTCATCATCGGCTTCTCGCTCTTCGACATGCTCGACGGTCAGGTGGCCCGTCTCGGCAACATGGCCAGCACGTTCGGCGCCATGTATGACTCGGTCCTCGACCGCTACTGCGAGCTCCTCACCCTCGGCGGCATCTCCTATTATCTGATAAGCTCTGGCTATCCCGGCGGCGCTCTCGTCACATTCCTGGCTCTGGTGGGCAGCATCATGGTGAGCTATGTGCGCGCCCGTGCCGAAGGCCTCGGAATCGAATGTAAGATCGGATTCCTCCAGCGCCCCGAGCGCGTGGTGATTACCGCTGTGGCACTCCTCGCCGCCGGCATCTGCGGCAACGCCGCCGTGAGCTTCGACGCCAACCTGATTCTCATCTACGCCATGGCCTTCATAGCTGTGTTTGCCAATCTCACGGCCTTCGCCCGCGTGGCCTACAGCCGCCGTGCGCTGATCAAACGTTCCGAAAAGTAATCCATGGGAATGAACCGGCTGCATTACACTCCTCCAACGCTGCGCGAGTCGCTGGCCTGCATCATTGCCCTTGCCGTATGGCTCGGGGTCACGGCCGCGTTCATCGGCTTCCGTCCCGAGCATATCTTCCTGGCGCTGCTCATCGCCGGACTGTTCTTCGGCTCGGGCAACACACGCCGGCTGGTGGTGGCTCTGATTCCCTTCGCGCTCTTCGGCATCAGCTATGACTGGATGAACCTGTGCCACAACTACGATGTCAATCCCGTCGACACCATCGGCCTCTACTCGGCTGAAAAGGCCGTATTCGGCATTGACACCGCCCGATGGGGACTGCTGACGCCCAACGAATTCCTGTCACATTACACCTCGCCGGTGCTCGACTTCCTCGGCGGCGTGTTCTACCTCTGCTGGGTGCCGGTGCCCATTATCTTCGGCCTGTGGCTCTACTTCACAGGGCGCCGCAGCGAGTATCTCCACTTCGCCATGGTGTTTCTGCTGGTCAACCTCATCGGATTCTGCATCTACTATATCCACCCCGCCGCTCCGCCGTGGTACATCGAATCCCACGGCTTTGTGCCCGTTATCGGCACCCAGGGCGAGGTGGCCGGACTCGGAGCCTTCGACCGCATGACAGGCCTCTCGATCTTCGAAGGTCTCTATGCGCGCAACTCCAACATCTTCGCCGCTCTGCCGTCGCTCCACTCGGCCTACACACTGGTGGCGCTGATCTACGCGGTGCGTTACCGCGTCAGCCGCTGCTGGATAGCCGCCCTGGCTGTCATCACCGCGGGCATCTGGTGCACGGCCGTCTACACGTTCCACCATTATGTAATCGACGTGCTCGCCGGCATCACCGTGGCCTTCGCCGGTTACATCATATTTGAATATCTGCTCATGCGCTGGGGCGCTTTCGCCCGCTTCGTTCAGCGCTACACTAAATACATAAGCTATGGCTCAGGAAAATAACGATATACGCCCCGATGTGCTCAACTACGACGACATCCGGCAGATGGTGCCGAAACTCGACGGACACGAGAAGCTGGTCAACCGGCTCCTCCACTTCCTGCAGGTCGACGAGGTCAACGCCGTTCACGGACGCTACTGCGACACTCCGGGTCCAGAGTTCGTCAAACGCATGCTCCTCGACGATTTCAGGATAAAACTCCGCATCGATAACGAGCAGGAGCTCGACCACCTCCCCGAAGGAGCTTTCATCACCGTAAGCAACCACCCCTTCGGAGCCCTCGACGGCATCACGCTCATCTACCTCATCTCGCAGCGCCGCCCGCAGTACAAGGTGATGGTCAACATGATTCTCAACAAAATCACTGCCATGCGCCCCAACTTCATTGCCGTCGACGCATGGGCCAGCAACGACCCCAAGAAGCGTCAGGTTTCGGTCAACGGCATCCGGCAGGCCCTCCGCCAGCTCAAGGAGGGCGAGCCCGTAGGCTTCTTCCCCGCAGGCGCCATGAGCAAGACCGACTGGCGCGGACGCCTCAAGGACCGCCCCTGGCAGCCTTCGGTGCTCGAGATCATCAAGCGCGCCAAGGTGCCCGTCATACCGATCTTCTTCCAAGGCACAAACTCATGGTGGTTCAACATCTTAGGCCATATCTGCTGGCCTGCCCGCTCGCTGAGGCTCCCCGCCGAGGTGTTCCGCAAGCGCGGAAAGACTCTCCATGTCAGCATCGGCGAACCCGTCAGCGTAGAGGATCAGGCCCGCTTCACCACCGCCGAGGAACTCGGCGCCTACCTGCGCGGGAAAACCTACGACCTCCGCAAGCGTTATCATAAAGTAAAGAAGTAATGTCGTGACAGATAACCGTCAGAAAAACAACCGCCTGAGCCTCGACGAGGACTATCGGAAGTCGCTCAAGTCAATGGATACCGAAGAAGGCATCGACCTGGCCTTCTACCGGCCCATAGGCTACGGCTGGGCGCGTCTGGCCCGTCGCCTCGGCGTGACCCCCAACGCCATCACCATCGCCTCGATTTTCCTGGGCATAGGTGCCGCCGTGGCCTTCTATTTCACCTCGTTATGGGTCAACATCATCGGCGTGGTGCTGCTCGTGTGGGCCAACTCATTTGACAGCGCCGACGGCCAGCTGGCCCGCATGACCGGCCAATATTCACGTCTGGGCCGAATACTCGACGGCCTGAGCGGCGACATCTGGTTCTTCTGCATCTATGTGGCCCTCTGCCTGCGCATCAACAGCTCGGAGCTATGGTTCTGGATGCATCCCTGGGTGATATGGGCGGTGGCCGTCACTGCGGGTGTTTTCCATGCCAAGCAGGCCGCCCTGGCCGACTATTACCGTCAGTTCCACCTCTATTTCCTCAAGGGTAAGGAGGGCTCGGAACTCGACACCTGCGACGATCTCCGCCGTCAGATGCACACTCTGTCGTGGCGCCGTGACTTCTGGCGCAAGGCCACGCTCTATTTCTACGCCAACTACACCGCCAACCAGGAGGTTACAACACGCTCCATGCAGGCCCTTCGCGCCGAGCTGCGCCGCCGCTACCCCTCGGGCGACATCCCGCAGAGCTTCCGCGACGAGTTCCGCCGCCTGAGCCTGCCACTGATGAAGTACACCAATATCCTCACCTTCAACTGGCGCACTTTCGCCCTCTTCATCTCGGTGCTCGTCAATCTCCCCTGGCTGTATTTCCTCTTTGAGCTGACTGTTCTCAACGTCCTTCTGTGGTATATGCGCTGCCGCCACGAGGCCATCTGCCGCAAACTCACAGCCCGCCTGCAGCGCGGCGATTTCCCGGCATGACCATGAGCGTGAAAGGACTTATATGGGACTACGGGGGCACCCTCGACAGCCGCGGGGAGCACTGGAGCGAAGTCATCCTCCGCGGTTACCGTCACGCGGGCCTCACTGCTCTGAGCCGCGAGGATTTCCGCCGGGCATACGTAGAGGCCGAGCGCTATCTGGCAGTCAATCCCGTTATTAAACCCGATTTCAATTTCCTCGACCTCATGCGCGCCAAGATACGCCTGGAACTCGGCTTTCTCGGCTACAACCCGTCTGACACCGAACGCCTTGCCGAACCTATAGCCCGCTATTGCTACGACTCCGCGCGGGTGTGCACCGCCGAGGCATTGCCCGTGCTCCGCAGCCTGAAACGGCTTTATCCCATGGCCCTGTGCAGCAACTTTTACGGCAACCTCCATGCTGTGATCGCCGATTTCGGCCTGGCCGAGCAGCTTGACACTGTGGTTGAAAGCGCCGTGGTGGGAGTCCGCAAGCCTGACAGCGCAATCTTCGCCCTCGCCGCACAGCGCCTGGGCCTCGACCCGGTCGACACAGCCGTTATCGGCGACTCGTTCGGCAAGGATATCCTCCCGGCGGCTTCACTCGGCGCCTCAACCGTGTGGCTTCGCGGTGCAGGCTGGGACCCCGACGCCGCAGAGGCGGAACTCGCCCGCGCCGAAACTCTCTCACCCCGCCCGATAATCATAAGTGATGTCAGCGAGCTGCTGCAGCATTATTAACGGCGATTAACTGTTCGGGGCTTATTTTCACATTAATTTACCGAATATAGCCGTTTTAGTAGCATCATTCACAAAAATTATAGAATTGTAAGAAATTATTAAAGTAAAATATTTTTGCAATTCTAAAATTAGGTGTACTTTTGGAGGCATTTCTAAAATGCCCTCGTTTCCCCCTGCTCAGGCAGCATGCGAAACGCGGTTTTGACTCATGACAATTAATATCACAACATCTATTTTTTACAATGAACGCAACAAAAGTAAAACCCGCTGAAGGCAAGCTCGGCGTCCTCGTAGTAGGTCTCGGCGCCGTTAGTTCAACATTTATGACCGGTGTGCTCATGGCCCGCAAAGGTCTTGCTAAACCCGTAGGCTCCATGACCCAGTACGACAAAATGCGTGTGGGCCGCGGTGCTGACAAAAAATATCTGAAATACAACGAGATAGTTCCTATCGCTGACCTCAACGACATTGTGTTCGGCGCATGGGACGTTTATCCCGCCAACGCATACGAGAGCGCCATCAACGCTGAGGTGCTCAAAGAAAAGGACATCAACCCCGTTAAGGACGAGCTCGAAAAGATCAAGCCCATGAAGGCTGCTTTCGACCACAACTACGCAAAACGTCTTGACGGCGAAAACATCATGCAGGGCAAGACCCGCTGGGAAATGGTTGAGCAGCTCCGCGAGGACATCCGCAACTTCAAGAAAGAAAACGGCTGTGACCGCATTGTTGTCCTCTGGGCCGCTTCTACCGAAGTGTATGTTCCCGTTGATGAGAAAGTTCACGCCACAGTAGCTTCTCTCGAAGCCGCCATGAAGGCCGACGACAAGGAACACATCGCTCCCTCCATGTGCTACGCTTACGCAGCCCTCACCGAAGGCGCCCCCTTCATCATGGGTGCACCCAACACCACAGTCGACATCCCCGCTATGTGGGAACTCGCTGAAAAGACCTGCATGCCTATCGCCGGCAAAGACTTCAAGACCGGCCAGACCCTCGTGAAATCAGGTTTCGCTCCCATCATCGGCACACGCTGCCTCGGCCTCTCAGGCTGGTTCTCGACCAACATCCTCGGCAACCGCGACGGCCTTGTGCTCGACGAACCCGCCAACTTCCGCACAAAAGAGGTTTCCAAGCTCTCTACCCTCGAGTCAATCCTCGTGCCCGAAGAACAGCCCGACCTTTACACTGACTACTACCACAAAGTCCGCATCAACTACTATCCTCCGCGCAACGACAACAAGGAAGGCTGGGACAACATCGACATCTTCGGCTGGATGGGCTACCCCATGCAGATCAAGATCAACTTCCTCTGCCGCGACTCTATCCTCGCAGCTCCCCTCTGCCTTGACCTCGTGCTGCTGAGCGACCTCGCCGCCCGTGCCGGCCGCTACGGCATCCAGCGCTTCCTCAGCTTCTTCCTCAAGAGCCCGATGCATGACTACACCAAGGGTGAAGTGCCTGTAAACCACCTCTTCCAGCAGTATGTTATGCTCAAGAACGCAATCCGCGAAATGGGCGGTTACGAAGCCGACGAAGAAATCGACTGATCAGCAACCCCTCCCTTTCAACTGAATTCAATAAAGCGTCAGGCCTGAGGCCTGGCGCTTATTTTTGCGATTATCGCAGTTTTTTGTATTTTTGCGAATATAATTTACTATTACATGGAAGTTTCTGCTAAGAAAGTGCTCGTAGTCGGTGCCGGTGGTTTCATCGGTGGCTTTATAGCCGCCGAGGCTCTGCGACGCGGCTACGACACCTGGGTGGCCGTTCGCGAGTCGACCTCGCGACGCTGGCTCACCGACGGGCGCCTGAAGTTTGTGGTGCTTGACTACGATAACCCCGAGGCCATGGAGCGCGAGCTCTCGGCCGCCGGTGTGCGCTGGGATTATATAATCTATAATCTCGGAGCTACTAAGTGCGTCAATTTCGCTGATTTCAACCGCATCAACTACCTCTACCTGCGTGATTTCATCGACGCGCTCCGCCACACTTCGCTGATGCCTGACCGACTGCTCTACATGAGCTCGCTCAGCGCCCTCGGCCCCGGCGACGAGAAAGGCTACGAGCCGCTGACCAACCGCACCATCCCGCAGCCCAACACCCGCTACGGGGTATCGAAAATCAAGGCCGAGACGTTCCTCGAAACATGCCATGACGTGCCCTGGACCATCTTCCGCCCCACCGGAGTCTACGGCCCTCACGAGCAGGATTACCTTATGATGATAAAGTCAATAGACTCGCACTGGGATTTCGGCGTGGGTTACCGCCGACAGATGCTGACGTTCATCTACGTGGATGACCTTGTCAACGCCATGTTTGACGCTCTTAACGCCGAGGCCGCTCTGCGCCATAAATATATCATCTCGGAGCCGCGCGCCTACACTCAGAAAGAGTTCCGGACTATCGTATCGAAGGCTCTCGGAGGCCGCCGGGTCATCCCGGTGAAACTGCCTATGTGGGCCGTCTATGCGGCCTCGTGCGTGGCCGAGAAGTGGGCCACGGCCAAAGGAAAGGCTTCGACCCTTAACCGTGACAAGTTCAAGATCATGAAGCAGCGTAACTGGACATGCTCCGTCGAGGATGCCGTGCGCGACTTCGGCTTCAACCCGCAGTTCTCGCTCGAAAGGGGAGTGGAGGCCACCGTAAAGGCCTATCTTGACCAGAAGCGCGAGGCTAAGGAGGCCAAAAAATCCGGGAAGGAGGATAAAAAATCATGATGCCTCAGCCGCCTAAGACGCCGCGCTGGTTTACCGCCCTGTGCATAGTGTGCCTGCTGCCGCTGGTGCAGATGCCGTGGCTTATCTCGCAGCTGCCGGCAGGCGCCGACATCAGCCCGCTGCTCTGGATCTACCCCTTCTATGCCGTGGCCGCGGCCGCCCTGGCCTGGCAGTGTTACCCTCAGCGCAAAGCCCTGGCATGGATTCTCATCTTCCTGCTCTTACTCTCCCACTTAGCCATCAGATACTTATGAAATTACTGATAATCAACGGCCCAAACCTCAATCTCTTAGGTGTGCGCCAGCCTGAAATCTACGGCGCACAGTCCATGGAGCAATATCTCGACTACCTGCGTGAAACCTATTTCGGCACCGAGATAGAATATTTCCAGAGCAACCACGAGGGCGATATCATCGACGAGCTCCAGCGCGTGGGCTATGACACAGAAACCTACTGCGGCATTGTGCTCAACGCCGGAGCCTACACCCACACCTCGCTGGCCATCGCCGATGCCATAGCCGCCATCGAACTACCTGTAATCGAAGTACATATATCCAATACCGCCGCCCGCGAAGCCATTCGCCACACTTCGCTCATAGCGCCTGTGTGCAAAGGCACAATCACCGGATTCGGCATGGACTCCTACCGCCTTGCCATCGAAGCCCTCATCTAATTTTCCATAGAAATGACAGACCACTCACTGATAATGGCGACTCTGACCGCCGACCGCTGCACCGAAGAATTTGTAGCCTCGATGGCCGCCCGCGGCATGGCGGGTGTGCGCATCAACTCGGCTCACGTCACCCCTGATGACATACGCCATATATGTGCCGTGATCCGCTCGGCCGCCCCCTCAGTCAGGATTCTCATGGACACAAAAGGTCCGGAGCTGCGAACCACCGAAGCCCCGCACCCCGTTGACCTCCGTCTGGCCGAGAGCGTGAAAGTCACCGTAGGCACCGGCCCTACGTTGCCCGGCTCAATAGTGATAAACGCCTCCGGATCACTGGCCGAGCACTGCCGCCCGGGCATGGAGATAGCTCTTGACGACGGTGCCGTGATGCTCCGCATCAATTCGCTCCGCGGCGAAGCCTTAGAGACCGTGGTGACCCGTCCCGGCCGTCTGGAATCGCGCAAAACGGTGGTCATCCCTGACTGCGCCCTGCCGCCGCTTCCCGCAGTATCGGAGCGCGACAAAGCCAATATCCGTGCAGGCATAGAGGCCGGAATCGACATGATAGCCCACTCGTTCGTGCGCTCGGCCGAGGATGTAGAGGCTGTGAGAAAGGAGATCGAGGGGACTGACATTCAGCTCTTCGCCAAGATAGAGTGCCGCGAGGCGCTCGACAGTTTCGACGGCATTCTCCGTGCGGCCGACGGCCTGCTGATAGCCCGCGGCGACCTCGGCGCATGCGTCGACCCCGCCGACATCCCCGCCATCCAGCTGATGGTGGCGCGCCGATGCCTCGAGGCCCGCAAGCCCTCGATTCTCGCCACCCAGATTCTGCAGTCGATGATTGAAAACCCGGTGCCCACACGCGCCGAAATCTCCGACATCGCCCTGGCTGTGGCCGAGGGGATCGACTGGCTGCTTCTATGCGGCGAGACCGCCTTGGGCCGCTACCCTGAGGAGTGCGTCAGTGTAATGGCCTCAGCCATACTTTCTGCTGAAAAAAATTCCCTGCGATGCAAGATGATCTGAACGACTATATCTCGGCCCACATATCGCCGGAGCCGGCTCTGCTGACCGAGACCTATCGCCATACCAACCTCTACCACCTTTACCCCCGCATGTGCTCGGGTCATGTCCAGGGCCGCTTCCTCAAGATGCTCACGGCCATGATAGCGCCACGCCGGGTGCTGGAGATCGGCACTTTTACCGGCTATGCCACGCTCTGTCTGGCCGAAGGAATGTCAGAGGGCGGCGAACTCCACACCCTGGAGATTGACGATGAACTTGAGGACGAACTCCTTGACCGCTTCGGCCGCAGCGACTACGCTGACCGCATCAGTCTCCACATCGGCGATGCCCTGGAACTCATCGAACCGGTGAGCCGGGGCCGCGAGTGGGACCTCGTGCTCATCGATGCCAACAAGCGCCTTTACTGCGACTACTTCCGGCGCGTATGGCCTCACGTGCGTCGAGGAGGCTATGTGCTGGCCGACAACACCTTATGGGACGGCAAGGTAATAGAGCAGCCCGTCCCCGCCGATGCCCAGACCCGCGGCATAATGGCCTTCAACGACATGGCAGCCGCCCTCCCCGACTCCGAACTCACCATCCTTCCCCTCCGCGACGGTCTCACCATCATCCGCAAGCTCTGAAACAATTTTAGAAATTGTTTAACAATATAATACTTCTATATGATAATACTTCTATATGGCTAAAATAATTGTAAAGGATACAACCATCAGAACTATTACTATAAATGGGATTGATTATATCTGCATTACCGATATAGCTCGTCAAAAGAATCCTGTAGAGCCAAAAGATGTTGTAAAGAACTGGATGAGAGTAAAAAACACTTTAGAATATCTTGGATTATGGGAATCTTTGAATAATCCTGAATTTAAAGGGGTCGAATTCGACCCCATTCTAAGGGAAGCAGGATCAAATTCCTTCACTATGAGTCCTAACCGATGGATTGAATTAACAGGAGCAATCGGCATTATTAGTAAGGTAGGCAGAGAGGGAGGTACTTATGCCCAACGCGATATTGCTTTTAAATTTGCCAGTTGGGTCTCCGTAGAATTTGAACTTTATCTTGTCAAGGAGTTCCAACGTCTTAAAGAAGAAGAGCAGCGTCTGATAGGTTGGTCTGCGAAACGTGAACTTTCAAAGATAAATTATCGCATACACACGGATGCAATTAAACAGAATCTAATTCCAACCGAAATAACAAGGTTTCAGGCCTCGATTATTTATGCCAACGAGGCGGATGTTTTGAATGTTGCTATGTTTGGTAAAACTGCAAAACAATGGAAAGAAGAAAATCCTGAATTGAAAGGAAATATCAGAGATTATGCCACAATTAATGAACTGATTTGTCTTTCAAATATGGAGAATCTGAATGCAGTGTTTATCGAACACGGAATTCCTCAAAATGAACGATTAATAAAACTCAATCAGATAGCAATTCATCAAATGGGAATTCTGGAGAGCAATAATGACAGGAAACTTTTGAAATGAGTTGATGATTGTTCCCGATGAATGATAACAGGCCCGATGTGTAGGATCTGTCCTCTTGCATTTTCCTTGAAAATTGTGTAATTTTGCCTTATAAACTATATTTTCTATGGGCAAGAACAAACTCAAGAAATTCAGCGAGATGGAGCGCATTGACTTTGTGTTTCAATACCCCTGGGCCGTGCTGCGGCAGGAAGGTTTCCCCCTGCGCGGACGATGGCGCGAGGAGGTGTTTCACAATGACAGGCCTATAATCCTCGAACTCGGCTGCGGAAAGGGCGAATACACCGTCGGTCTGGCCACTGCACGTCCCGACGCCAATTATATAGGCGTCGACATCAAGGGCGCCCGCATGTGGACCGGTGCCACCGACGCACAGCGGCGAGGCCTTAAAAATGTGGCTTTCCTGCGCACTGACATCGAGCTGCTTCCCTCGTTTTTCGCCCCCGGCGAGGTCAACGAGATCTGGATCACCTTCCCCGACCCGCAGATGAAGAAGGTGCGCAAGCGCCTGACCTCCACCCGTTTCCTCGATCTTTACCGACAGGTACTGAAGGACGGCGGCATCATCAACCTCAAGACTGACAGCCCGTTTCTCTACACTTACACCTCCATCATGGCCGACGAAAACCGCCTGCCCGTAGAGGTGCGCACCGACAATCTCTACGCATCCGCTGCGGCCGACGACATACTGAAAATACGCACCTACTATGAACAGCAATGGCTCGACCGCGGTTTGACTATCAAGTACATCCGCTTTGCCCTCCCTGCCGAAGGCGCCATGACGGAACCCGAAGTGGAGATAGAGCACGACACTTACCGCTCCTTCTCGCGCGGCGAGCTCCAGATGCCTCAGCTCTGCTGCCCGAAAGTGATCCATAAATAATTAGTAATTAGTAATTAGTAATTAGCAATTAGTAATTGCTACCGCAAAAATAATTTTCCATTTTCAACTCATATATATGGACCGTCTCTATCCAGCCCTCATAACCGAAGCCCTGCGCACGGTGCGCTATCCCGGCAACGGACGCGACATCGTTGACCTCGGCATGGTGGCTGACGACATCCGCATCGACGGCAACAAAGTCAGCTTCACCCTCATCTTCTCAAAGCCTACCGACCCCTTCATGAAATCGCTCGTCAAGAGCGCTGAAGCGGCCATACACACTGCCATCTCACCCGAAGTGGAGGTCACCGTCAACACCTCGGTGCCCGCTCCCGCTGCCCCCAAAGCTCCCGCTCTCCCCGGCGTCAGAAACATCATCGGCATATCCTCCGGCAAGGGCGGCGTGGGCAAAAGCACCGTGGCAAGCAACCTCGCCGTGGCCCTCGCTGCCGAAGGCTACCGTGTGGGCCTGCTCGACGCCGACATATTCGGCCCCTCGATGCCCAAAATGTTCGGCCTCGAGGATGAACCGCTCTACATGCACGAGGTCGACGGCCGCCAGCTCATAATACCCCTCGAACGCTACGGCGTCAAACTCCTCTCCATCGGTTTCCTGGTCGACAAGAACGCTCCCGTACTCTGGCGCGGAGGCATGGCCTCAAACGCTCTGCGGCAGCTCATCGAGGAGGCCGACTGGGGCGACCTCGACTATTTCCTCATCGACATGCCTCCCGGCACTTCCGACATCCACCTCACCCTCGTCCAGACACTTGCCATCACCGGCGTAGTGGTGGTCAGCACCCCCCAGCAGGTGGCTCTGGCCGATGCCCGCAAAGGCATAGCCATGTTTACCGGCGACAAGGTCAACGTGCCCGTGCTCGGTCTCGTGGAGAATATGGCCTGGTTCACCCCCACAAAGCACCCTGACGAGCGCTATTACATCTTCGGACGCGAGGGCGCCGTGGAACTTGCCCGCGAAATGGGCGTTAAGCTCCTCGCACAGATTCCCGTCGACGAGAGCATCTGCGACGGCGGCGACGGCGGCGAACCCGTGGCCCTCAAGGACACAGCCACCGGCATGGCCTTCCACCATCTGGCCCGCGAGGTTATCCGTGCTGTTGACAGCCGCAACTCCGAGCTGCCCCCCACGGTGAAAGTCGACATCAGCAAACACTAAGAGATTGTTTAAAAATAAATGCAGACCGTACTATTTCACGATACCATATTCGGGCCCATCCACTCCCGCCGTCTCGGCACTTCGCTGGGTGTCAACCTGATGCCGCGCGACGGCAAAGTGTGCTCCTTTGACTGCCTCTACTGCGAGGCGGGCTTCAACGCCCAGGGCCCCGGCAAGTCGGGCCTGCCCTCGCGCGAGGAGGTAGCCCGTCTGCTCGAGCAGAAACTCAGTGACATGCACTCGCGCGGCGACCGTCTCGACGTCATAACCTTCTCGGGCAACGGCGAGCCCACACTTCACCCTGACTTCGAGGGCGTTATCGACGACACTATCCGCCTGCGCGACAGATACTACCCCGAGGTCAGAATATCTGTGCTCTCCAACTCCACGCGCCTCGACCGCCCCGACGTGTGCCGTGCCCTGCGCCGCGTCGACAACAATATCCTCAAACTCGATTCGGCCATCGACGGGACGGTGCGCATGATCGACCGACCTAACGATCCCAACTATACTGTGGCCCACGTAATTGAGCGCCTTGCCGATTTCGGCCCCGGCTGCATTGTACAGACCATGATGCTCCGCGGCACCTATGACGGCAAGCTGATCGACAACACCACGCCCGAGGAGATCGACGCCCTCTGCCGCGCCTATCAGACCATCAGACCGCAGTCAGTGATGCTATATTCCATTGACCGTCAGACTCCCGCACAGCAGCTTGAAAAGGTGTCACACGAGGAACTTGAGGCCATCGCCGACCGCTTCCGCGCCTGCGGCATAGAGGTCAGCGTAGCCTGACAATCAAACAATCCGCTTATGAAACTCTCTCCCATAATCTGTCTTATCCTCCTCACATCCAGCCTGATGACCCACGCCCGCCACTCCATAATCCCCGATCCCGTACGTCCCGGCGACACCATAGCCATAGTATCGCCCGCGGGAATAGCCCGCGCAGCCGACGTCTACGGTGCAGCCGACGTGCTTCAGAGCCGCGGCTACCATGTCTCCGTAGCGCCCTCGGCCCTTGCCGTCCACGGCACATACGCCGGTTCCGATTCGGCCCGTCTGGCCGACCTGCGCGCGGCGTGGCTCGACCCATCGGTCAAGGCCATCATCTGCTCGCGCGGCGGCTACGGAGCAGTGCATCTGCTTGACAGTCTCGATGCTGTCCCGCTGGCCTTCAACGCCAAATGGCTCGTTGGATTCAGCGACATCACCTGCCTCCATTCCCTTATGGGCAAACACGGCATAGCCTCGGTCCACGGACCAATGTGCTCCTACATCTCCCGCGACGAAGGCCGGAACCCGGATGCCCTGAAGCTTATCTCACTCCTCGAGGGCGCCGACGTCATCGACTATCGGGTCGAGCACCATGAGCTTAACCGCCCCGGCTCCGCCACCGGCCGCCTGGTAGGCGGAAACATGTCTGTGCTCCAGGGCCTTATCGGCACACCGTACGATGTTATCCGCCCCGGCACCATCCTCATTGTCGAGGACATCGCCGAGCCGATCTACAAAATTGAGCGCATCCTCTGGCAGCTGAAAATGAGCGGCGTACTCAGTCAGCTCGCAGGTCTGATAGTAGGCGACTTCACCGACTACGAGCCTGATCCCAACCACCCCACAATGGAAGCAATGATCGCCGACATGGTCAGGGACTATACCTACCCCGTAGTCTTCGGAGTCCCCGTAGGCCACGACGGCCGCAGCCTCCCCCTCCTTCTCAACGCCCCCGTAACCCTGACCGTAACCGACTCCCTAACCACCCTCCGCCAGTGTTTTTGAGCACAAAGCGGCGCGGTTTCGATTTTTTTCGGTAATTTTGCGGATTATGAATTCCAAGAGAAATTTTAATAACGGCGCCCGCCGACGGGTGCTCGTCAATATCGTGTCGCTGGTGGCTGTTTTCGTGATGATGGCCGCGGCTTCGATAAGCTATTCGGGGCGCCTTTTCGGCCATGATTTCAAGAATGATACACCCGAAGCGGCTCCGGACAAAACCGAAGCTGTCGGATCGCAGATAACTGCAGCTGACGGCAATGCCGTGATAAAGACCGACGGCCTCGTTGACGTAAGCGGCTACGCCGGACCTGTGCCCGTGGAAATCACCATCACTGACGGCCGTGTCAGCAAGGTCTCCCCGCTTGACAACAGCGAGACCCCCCGCTTTTTCAAGAAAGTTACCGATGCCGGTCTGCTCGACGCCTGGAACGGCCTCACGCCTCAGGAGGCCCTCAATAAGAAGGTCGACGCTGTAACCGGCGCCACATATTCTTCGCATGCGCTGATTGCCAACGTACATGCCGGCCTGGAATATTATCAGGGTCAGGCGGTTACCGTCGCCGAAACCGAAAAGCCCGGCTTGGAGCTGTATGCCGCGCTTATAGTGGCGCTGATGGCCATGATCATCCCGCTCTTCGTCAAAAACAAACGCTACCGCATAGTGCAGCAGCTGCTTAATGCCGGAGTCCTGGGCTTCTGGTGCGGCACTTTCGTTGATTACACCATGATGCTCGGATGGATGGGCGGGGGAGCCGTGAGCTGGGCCTCGGCAGTGCCGCTGCTTATGCTCGTGGCGGCGTTCATCTACCCGCTGTTCGGCCGCGACGGCTATTATTGCGCCTGGGTGTGCCCCTTGGGCTCGCTCCAGGAACTGGCCTCGCGCTGCAACCCCCATCACCGCCTGCATCTCTCGCCCGGAGCCGTCAAACGGCTCACGCGCTTCCGTATGCTACTCTGGGGCGCACTGATGCTCCTCCTCTGGACCGGCCTATGGGTCCGCTGGATTGATTACGAACTGTTTACGGCCTTCTTCCTGAAGCAGGCCGCCTGGGGTATGCTCGTGGCCGGCGGCACCGTCATCCTTCTCTCCGTCTGGATTCCAAGGCCCTACTGCCGCTTCGTCTGCCCTACGGGAACACTGCTGCGCATGTCGCAGGATATTGACACTCACTAATTTCACCTCATATATGAAAACATCCTATTTCATCATCATCATACTGGCCGCGGCCCTCGCCGTGATGGCCTGGCGCATGTATGCGGTAACTCACTCTGACACCACAAAGCCCGACGCTACCTCAGGCGCCACATCCACCGCCCGTAACGCCGCCATAGAGTGCATCATGACGCGCTCAAGCGTACGCAGTTACTCTGACCGCATGGTAGAGAAAGCCACCGTCGACACCCTTCTGCGGGCCGCAATGGCCGCTCCCACGGCCCGCGACGCCCGCCCCTGGCGCTTCATCGTGATCAACGAGCGGGCTCTGCTCGACACTCTCGCCGCACGATGCCCCAACATGTCGATGGCCGCCAAAGCTCCCATGGCCGTCGTGGTCTGCGGCGACCTCGAAGTGGCCGACGCAAAGGGAGGCCACGAATACTGGGATCAGGACTGCTCGGCCGCAACCGAGAATCTGCTCCTTACCGCCCATGCCATGGGCCTCGGAGCCGTGTGGTGCGGAGTATATCCGCAGCCTGACCGCATAAAGACCGTAAGCGAACTGCTCTCAATCCCCCCGACAGTCATTCCCCTCTGCATCGTGCCCGTGGGCTATCCCGCCGGCGCGCCCAACGTGAAGGACAAATTCGACTTCCACCGCATCCATTACAACAAATTCTAACTCAATACACATAGCAACATGAAACTACGCAACTTACGCACCGTAGTCGCTGCCCTTGCAGTGATGTTCTGCGCAATCGCCTCTCAGGCCGAAGTCAACCCCGTCGTACAGCGCTTTATCAACAAGCTCAATGAACTCACGGCCACCATGCCCGAAATGACCGATCTCAATCAGATCAATCAGGCGGCTGAAGGCCTCAACGCCCTCGGATCCACAATAACCCCCGAAGAATCCGCTCAGCCCCTCACCGACGAGGACCGCGAGGCCATGGCCGACGCGCTCACTGACTTCACGATAGTCATATCAACCCGCGCAGGTGAGCTCACTGGCCAGGCCGATCCGCTCGGCGGCATGACCCGCGAACAGCTCCACGCCATGATGCAGCAGCAGCTACAGCAAGTAAAATCAGTAAAAGAGATTTTTGACTGATCAGATGGCTGACAGCGAAGTGACCAAGCGCGCCGTCACGGTCTACGGCGCTTCAAGCGATCAGATCGATCCCCGCTACAAGGATGCCGCCTACGAGCTTGGCCGTCGAATAGCCGAAGCCGGTTGCTCACTGGTGTGCGGCGGAGGAAAGGCCGGTCTCATGAAAGCGGCCATTGACGGCGCCGTGGATGCCGGTGGCGAAGCCATTGGCGTACTTCCCCATTTCATGGTCGAGAACGCCTGGCAGTATCAGCGCCTGACATCCATGATCGACACCTCCGACATGCACTCACGCAAGCACACCATGGCCCGCATGAGCTGTGCCGCTATAGCCTGTCCCGGCGGCTGCGGCACCTTCGAGGAACTTATGGAGATCATCACATGGCGCCAGCTCAACCTCTACCGCGGCCAAGTAGTGATTCTCAACACCGCAGGCTATTACGATCCCCTGCTTCAGTTGCTCGAGAATGCTGTGGAGCAGCGCTTCATGCATCCTGACCACCGCAGGCTCTACGCCGTGGCCTCAACGCCCGAAGAGGCCGTCAGCCTGGCCCTCCGCCCCGTCGACCCCACCCTCTTCACTCAGAAGATCCACTGACCCATCACCCGCTGACCCACAATGACCGAGCACACTGACTCTCTGATGCCGCTGATCACCGCCACACCGCAGGCCGATGCCCCGCTATGCAGCGAGGCCGAAGCACCGTGGTCGGCAGCCGAAGCCCGACAGTGTGTCATCGGCCGGATCCCGTGGACCGAAGGCATCGAGCCTCAGCCGCGCGCACTGCTCCCCGGCTACGACTCGGGAGTAATGGCTCTCCTTTTAGGCGTGTTTGTGATCATAGCGCTCAACTTCCGCCATTACTCCACATTCCTGTCCACCTTCACCCAGAACCTCTTCTCGGTGCGCCAGCGCGCAAATGCCTTCGATGAGAAATCCACCGTCAGCGAAGCCCGCATCCTGGTCTCGCTCATCATCCTTACCTGCGTGTGTGAAGGCGTGATAGGCTTCTCAGCAGTTACCCTGACCACAGGACTAACTCCGCCCGTATTCCCCGCCATCGGCGCCCTCTCTCTGCTCGCCCTGGCCTATTACCTCTGGCAGATTGTGGCATATAACGTTGTAGGCTACACATTTACCTCCGCGCCCCGACGCAAACTCTGGGTCAAGGGATTCAATGCCTCACAGTCGCTCCTCGGCATCACTCTGACTGTCCCCGCACTCGCCATCCTGTTCAATCCCCAGCTCGGTCCATGGCTGATAGCCCTCGCAGCACTGCTCTACATCATTGCACGGGTGATATTCATTATAAAAGGTTTTAGAATTTTTTATAACAAATCATTCGCCTTGCTTTACTTTATTTTGTACCTTTGCAGTCTGGAAATAATACCGCTAATTATCATATCTAACGCAGCTATTTTCCTGTTGTTCAATCTCCAAGGGACGCCATAGAAATATGGTCTCCATTTTTTTATCATTCTAACCTAATAAGCGTGAAAGTTAAAAAAGTATTAGTATCCCAGCCTAAACCCTCATCGGAGAAGTCGCCTTACTATGAAATAGCCGAAAAATATGGCATCCAGATTGACTTCCGCCCCTTTATCAAAGTTGAGGGCTTATCTGCCAAGGAATTCCGCCAATCACGTATTAACATCACTGACTTTACCGCGATTATCTTTACGGCACGTACCGCCATTGACCATTTCTTCCGCCTCTGCGAGGAAATGCGAGTCAATATCCCCGACACCATGAAGTATTTCTGCACCACAGAGTCCATAGCTCTCTACCTCCAGAAATACATCGTTTACCGCAAACGCAAAATTTTCCATGGCACCACGGGCAAACTTGACGGACTTCTGCCTCTGCTGGTCAAACACAACAAAGAGAAATACCTCTATGTGGTCAGCGATGTCCACAAAGACGACACCTCGGCCCTTGACTCCAACAAGATCAACTACACCAAGGCCGTGATGTATCGCACCGTAAGCAACGATTTCCGGCCCGACGAGCCCTTTGATTACGACATGCTCATCTTCTTCAGCCCCTCCGGTATCGCCTCGCTCCTCAAAAACTTCCCCAAGTTTCAACAGGACGACATCAAGATCGGATGCTTCGGTTCCACAACCGCCGAAGCCGTCAAGAAAGCCGGACTCCGTCTCGACATCGAAGCTCCCTCGGTAAAAGCTCCCTCGATGACCGCCGCCATCGAACTCTTCCTCAGCGAAGACGCCAACAAATAAGATGCACCCCCATCGTCTTTATAAGAAAGAAAAACTGTGCAGCACCGCTGCCGTTGACATGCTGTTCTCGCCCGCCTCGCGCGCAGGCGGGAACAATTCTGTCATGGCCTACCCCTGGCGCGCCGTATGGCGCGTGAATACACGCCGCACCGGCTCTGTGGCGCAGTTCCTGATCACCGTCCCCAAAAAGCGCCTCCGCCACGCCGTTGACCGCGTTACCATGCGCCGGCGCATGCGCGAAGCCTACCGGCTCGGCCGCGACGCCCTCACAGCCTCACAGCCCGTCGACATCGCCTTTATCTATGTCGCCGACACCCTCACGCCCTACGAGCCCACACGACGCGCCCTCAGTAAGATTCTCGCACGGATATCCGCCACTCTCAGCTCCTCCTCCAGCCATCCCTCCGAACCATGATACGCACCCTCCTGCGCCGGATTTTCATCCTCCCCATACGCTTCTACCAGCTCTGCATCTCACCGATGCTCCCGAGCGCCTGCCGCTTCACACCCACCTGCAGCCAGTACGCCGTGGAGGCCATCATGAAACACGGCATTTTCCGCGGCTCATGGCTCGCCCTGCGCCGCATCCTTCGCTGCCATCCCTGGGGCGGCAGCGGCTACGACCCCGTACCATGATTTCCGACCTACATAGCCACATCCCGAGCCCCGACGCAGTCCTCTCAATCGACTTGTCCGACAAGTCCGACCCGACCCAAATCCCCTCAGAAGCCAGACTATTCACCTGCGGCCTACACCCCTGGAACGCCGACCGCTTCACCCCCTCGCTCCTTGAACGGCTGCGCCGCATGCTCACCCGTCCCGACTGCTTAGGCCTGGGTGAAGCCGGCCTTGATGCCCTGCGCGGTCCCTCACTCGATCGCCAGATGCCCGTATTCGAGTTTCAGGCACGCTTAGCCGAAGAATTGCAATTGCCCATGATAATCCACTGCGTACGCGCCCACGAGCCCCTCATAGCCCTCTATCGCCGTCTCCGGCCCCGGCGCCCCTGGATAATCCACGGCTTCCGGGGCAAATCCGCCGTGGCCTGCCGCATCCTCGATGCTGGCATGAGCATCTCATTAGGCCCCCGATTCAACCCCGAAACCGCCCGCCTTATCCCCCTTGACCGCCTCTTCATCGAAACCGACGCCATGACCCCCGATTCCCCCTCGATAGCCTCCGTAGCCCAAGCCATATCCCAAGCCCGCTCCACCACCCCCGAAGCCATCCTCCTCCACTCCGCCCAATCCATCCAATCCCTCCGCCATACCCGCTAACAAAAGCGCCGCGCGGTCGGGGATGACTGCGCGGCGCCGTAAGGCTTATGACTGCGTGATCAGACAGTCAGGATCTCCTTTTCTTTGGCAGCGAAAAGATCGTCGATCTTCTTGAGATACTTGTCGTGAAGCTTCTGGGCGGAGGCTTCGGCGTCCTTCTCAACGTCCTCGGGCATGCCCTGCTTTACGGCTTTCTTAAGGCCTTCGATGGCGTCGCGGCGGGCGTTGCGCACCGACACTTTGGCGGTCTCTGCCTCGGCCTTGCTCTGCTTCACTAACTGCTTGCGGCGTTCCTCGGTCAGCGGCGGGATGCACAGGCGGATCACTTCGCCGTTGTTTTCGGGAGTGATGCCTAACTCCGAGTTAATGATAGCCTTTTCAATTTCCTTAAACATCGATTTCTCCCAGGGAGTGATGGCGATGGTGCGCGCATCGGGCACCGACACATTCGCCACATTGCTGATAGGCACTGCGCTGCCGTAATATTCCACGCGGATGCCGTCAATAATCTTGGCATTGGCCTTGCCCGCACGGATATGGGCCAGCGATTCGTCGAGATAAGCCACGGCCATTTCCATTTTTTCCTCTGCCGGGTCGAGATAGTCTTTAACGTCCATGATAGATATATAGTCTTTTAGTTATTAATAGACAAGTGTGCCTATAGGCTCGCCGCCCATCACGCGGGCCAGGTTGCCGGGAGTATCCATGTCAAACACCACGATCGGCAGGCCGTTCTCCTTGCAAAGGGCCGTAGCCGTGAGATCCATCACACGCAGACCGCGGCTGAGGACCTCGTCGTATGTTATCTCGCTGAACTTTGTGGCCGTGGGGTCCTTCTCCGGATCCGCTGTGTAGACTCCGTCTATACGCGTACCCTTGATCATGGCGTCAGCGCCGATCTCTATGCCGCGGAGCGCAGCTCCGGTGTCGGTGGTGAAGAAGGGATTGCCCGTGCCGCCTGCTATGATGGCCACGGTGCCGTTCTCCATCGCCTCGATGGCGCGGCGGTTGGAATACTGCTCCCCGATGGGATACATGTTGATGGCGGTCAGAACGGTCGACTTACGGCCTATAGCGTCGAGAGCCGAACTCAGGGCCAGCGAATTGATGGTGGTGGCAAGCATCCCCATCTGATCGCCCTTCACACGGTCATATCCGCGGGTGGCGCCCTGAAGGCCGCGGAATATATTGCCGCCGCCTATCACTATCGACATCTCCACGCCTGAATCAACTACTTCGGCTATCTGTCGGGCATACTCGCCAAGACGCTGCGAGTCAATGCCATAGCCCTGCTTACCCATCAGCGATTCGCCGCTGAGCTTCAGTAACACTCGGTTGTATTTGCTTCTCATCTTCGGAATTCACTATGATTATATCTGCGAATATACTACAATTTTCTCAGAAACAACACACATCTTTGGCTTATAATACCTATATTTGCGCTCAAATTCACAATTATCGTGCTTTTATTCCGATTATCCTTACGATGTCACGCCTGAAATCCATCCGCCACACAATCCTCTTAGCCACTTTCGCACTCTCTTTCGCTTCCTGCACCGGTAATTCTTCAGCCTCCGGCACCGCCGGTGACGACCTGTCACAATGTCTCGATCTGGTCAACAGCTACACCGACAGCATCTCGGCCTGCCGCTCGCTCGACGAGTTCCGACGCCTCACCGACGCCTGCAACGAGCAGTGTGACCGCTTCCGCGACTCGGACCTTACGCTCACGCCCGAAAATATCGACACTCTCCGCTCGGCCATGCTCCGACATTCGCTCACGCGCATAACCCGCGAATCCGAGCTTTCGGGCGTCGACCTTCCCACTGATTCGCTTGATTACGAGGAGATCTCACGCATGCTCGCCGACCGCTTCGCCGCTTGCCGCACTTTAGCCGACGTGTTTGCCCTCAGGCCCTGACGCCTGCTTCTTCTCGGCTATCTCCACAAAATACACCGACCCAGCTATCATCGCCATTGACAGAATCTGCCACCAGCTGAAATTGTCCTGACCCGTGATATAGCTCACTATGGCCGACACCACTAAGATGAGGTAGCCGTAAAGCGCCACCACGGTAGCCGAAAGATTGCGCAGACCCATCGCTAACAGAAGATAGCTGACCGACGTCGGAAATATCAGCACGAACAGCAGACACAGCAATGCTGTGCTCGTAAGCCCAGCCGTCAGCACCGGAGCATACCAGCCCGTGAAGCATATCATCACAGCCGCCGGAAATACGCCTCCAAGGAATGTCCAGCGCATCACCGTAGTCTTGTCAAGCCTCTTCAGCAGATGCTTCTCCAGCACCAGGAATATGGCGTAGAGCACCGACGAACACAGACACATCATATCGCCTAACAGAGGATTCGACGCCGTATCGTCAGTCGGCTGCGTCACCACTATTATCATCGCGCCCGCCAGCCCAAGCACAATCCCTCCGATCTTCATCGCCGACGAACGCTCCGTTTTGAGTATCACGCAGATTATGAACACCCACACAGGCTGCAGACAGATGAATATCGACGATGACACCGGAGTAGTGTAGCTCAGCCCCTCAAGCAGAAAAAACATATAGCCGAACACACACACCGCACCGATCCCCATCAGCTCCAGGCGGTCACGCACCGACGCCTTGGTTGTAGGCCGGCTCACCAGCCCGTACACCCAATAGAAAGCCGTGGCAAAAACCAGTCGCATCACCACGCCCGAATAAGCCGACATCCAACGTGGCAAAAGAAACCGCAACGCATTCTGGTTCAAACCCGAAAACGTCTTTGACACCATCATGGCCAGATTAGCCTTCAGCTTAACGCTCCCGTCCTTGGGAGAACCCTCCGTATCTGTCATAATAAATAAACCGTTTTAGAAAGAACGCCCCGTCCCTTCCCACGGTTCGCAGGAACCATCAGCCTTCATGGTTTAGCATGCTCGCATGCAGCATCTTCTGCTTGGCTAATTCCACAGCCTGCTGAAGTTTCTGCTCCAGCAATTAATGTGCGTTTCGACCATCGTTGGTCAGCTGCCATTGTCAGATAAAACTGTCGCTTCAAATAATCCTCAATTGGGATAACTTGCAGAAAATGAGACCATGACAATTTGGACACCACTGGTGTCCAAATTGATAAATCCGAAAATCTTTCTGCAAAAAGTCTCATTCTATTAAGGTTTTTGACTGAGAACTGGCTTCCCCCATATTCTTTTGTTAGTTCTTGGGAAAGTGTGGCGACAATCTGTTTGCCATAAGCTGCGCGTTCGCCCCCCAGCACCTCACGATTTATTCTCTCACCTATATGCCAGTACATCAGAGTCATGCCGGCATTGACTGTTGCAGCAACCTTTTGCCGCGTCTGTTCGATAAGAGAGCGGATATCCTCCAATATTTTGTTCTCTGAATTAATAGCCATCTGTTCCATAAGCCATGTGTGATTAAATGGTGTTAGACAAAGCCGTGGCATTTGCCCTATCACGCAAATTTACCAATAATTTTGAATTCTGCCCCCTAATTAAATATGCATTTAAAGTTATCGAAGCAGCTGCTTCGATCTCCACCCACCTTTGTCTCTTGTGCCGAAGGCTTGCCTTCGGTAAAAAATCACGACTGTGTACAGATTGCACCCAATCCCCGGAATCCCGCCGTATCTTAGCCTCAATTTATTTATCGGGATTAATCTCGCTTAATCCAAAAATCACCATGAAAAACCACTCCATCTACCTCTTCGCCTTTCAGCAGTTCCACAAAAAGCCTCTCCGCACCTGGGAGGCCAGAATCATCGAGCCGCTGGAAATCCAGCGTCAGCGCACAGGCATGATCCGTGCCATAGTCCACGACCCTCAGGTTGCCAACGGCTGGCCGCCCGACTATGCTAAGGTGCGCCTCCTCCTCATAGAATATTTCCGCTTCTTGAGTCAGATCGGCGACAAATGGATGACCGACCTCATCATGGATGCCGACAAGCAGATGGCCCGAAGGGTCGCCTACCGCTTCAGGAAAGGCACCATCGCCACATCCGGCCGGTGTCCCGACTCGGTCCGAGGCATGACCTTCCACCGCGCCCTGATCCTCGACACATGCTTCTATCCTCATCATAAGGTTGAGGAAGGCCTCGACAAGCACTTCCGCGCGGTTTTCTCCGCCATCCCTCTGATGAAAGGCACGGTAGTGATCCTCCACGGCAACGCCAAGCTGCCCGGCGCCTTCGCCGAGCACTACTACACCGCCGTCTACGACCCCGACATGACCGCCCTCCGCCCCGTCTCCCCCTACCGCAAATCCCGCTTCGAAATCCCCCTGAAGCTAAATCCACCCCTCTCCCACCACCCGCCCGCTCTACCAGACGAAGGAAAATCCTCAGCCAAAAGTCCTCCTCTATTTTATAAGTTTTATCCGATTTATAAAACTTATAAGTCTTACCCCTTGATCCCGATCCCCGATAACTGCCCCATCCGTGCAGTAGCCTGAGCGGCAGATGTCCCCGCGGTCCAAAGCCGAACCGACATCAAGCGATCATTGACATTCTTACCATAAACCAAAAAGGGCCGCGCCTATCGTTGGCGCGACCCCTTTATGAAGGTTACGTTTAGGTCGGTTACTTGGTCCAGGTAATGTTCCAGATGCTTACGCGGTCCACGTTCTTGTCAGTGCCGGTCTTGCAGTCGTTGACTATCTCTATCACGAAATCACCGCTGACATTCACGTCCATGCTGAAGTTGTAAACCTCAAACTTGGTTACCGAGCTCATGTCTACGGTCTGAGTCTTGACTACCGAGCCGCCCTGCTTGATGTTGACAGTGAACTTGCACTGCTTGTCGGAGAAGGCGAAGCCATAGTTGAAGGTCAGCTTCTTGATACCGCCCTTAAGGGTCGGTGACACCAGCGAGCCTGCAGCCGAAGCCTTACCGTTGAGACACACGGCGCGTGTTTCTGCCGAGCCAATGAACTTGAACGTCGGGTTATTGTCAGCATCGCCGCCTGACTGCACTGCAGCGTTGGTGGCCACCCAGCCTGAAGCTGTGGTGTAGGTGCCGTAGGACGACTTGGCGTCAAGCGTATTCAGGTCGGCCGAGTTGGTGTCGCCTGCCGGAGGATTAGGGGTGTCGCTGCCGCCGCCTTCGCCTGCCACGATGTCATCTACACGATAGGTGGTGTAGCTCGAGCCGGCGGGAGCGTTATAGCGGAAGCCGATATACACGGTGCCCGAGAAGCCGGCTAATGAGAGCGAGCCTGACTCTACCCAGTCGCCCCAGCTGCCTGTGGCGGCGGGGATATTGGCGTTGAGCTTCGTGAGCTGTGCTTTGGAGGGATCGGCCGAAGTCATCACGAACACTTCGAGGGTGCCGTTGCCCGAATAGCCTACCATTGACTTGAAGCTGAGAGTCTTTGAACTCATGCCGTCAACATTGAGTGCCGGGCTGATGAGCCATGAGATGAAACCGTCGGCGCCCGGATTCTTACTGCTGCCGAAAGCGGTGATCTCAGCCGAGTTATTGTTATTGTAGTTGCGGATAAACCATTTGGCGTTGCCTGAGGTCTCGGTGGCTGTCCAGCCCGCGGGAATGGAGGTGGAGCCCTCGAAATCCATGCTCAGTGAGGTCACGGCGTCGCCCGAAGGAGGATTGGGAGTGTCGCCGCCGCCCTCGCCTAATTTATAGGCGGTGAGATCACGCACACCGGGGATGGCGAAGTATTTGCGGATAGTACCGAGCACCGACACCACACGGCCCAGGTTCGAGGGATTGTCAACCAGGTTGACAGCGGCGCGGATATTGTTGGTGTTGGGAAGATTGGCTATACAGCACTTCGTGTAGTCGGTCTCGTCGGGAGTAGAGGCGAGGAGCACGTTGGTGGCGGTGGTTGCCGGAACGCTGAAATGGCAGTTCTTCTCGTCGGCGTAGTTCTGGGTAGAATTGTCGACCCAGCCTACAATGTAGCCGCTCACCCACTTGTCGGCCACGTTGGCGCCGGTGCCCATGGCCACTACCTGAGTAGGATTGTAAGGCTTGGCCTCCGTACCGTCACCCTCGGGGATGGATGATCCTCCGGGATTGTCGCCGGGTACTGTCACTCCCTCTATGCGCCACTGGTCGGCGGCGCCGGTGTTGCCGGTGAAAGCCTTCATGCCGAGCTGGGTGCCGGGTGTAGCGCGGAGCCATATCTGCTTGCCGTAGTTCTCGGGATGATCAACGAGGTTACCGTATTTCATCAGGGGCGAATCGGCGGGCAGGCGCACGAGCATGCAGTCATCGAGCGAAGCTGACTCGGCGCTCTGACCTATGATGAGGTTGTTGTCAAGTTCGGCGTCGGCGCTGAAGCTGATGTCGTCGGTGCTCTCCACAGAGCTTACGCCGGCCTTGATTGAGCCTACTATATAGCCCGTGTACCAGCCTGCAACGGCATGGTCACCGTTGACCATCTCAATGGCCTCGGCCACGTCGTAAGGATTGGTCTCGGTGCCTTTGGGAAGGGTGGGAGTGCCGAAGTTCAGAAGATCGGAGGGCGAGCGCATCACGAGCTGCCATTTCAGGGTGCCGCTCTGCTTGTAGGTCGAGAGGATACCCACTATGTCACCGTGCTCGGCGGGGAGCATCATTGACCAGTAGTTGGCGTAGCCCGATGTGCGGACAATGATCTCATTGCCGTTGTCATCCTTGAGGGTACGGTTGGTGTTGACCTTATGGCCGTCGCAGAAAGCTTTTTCGCCGCCGTCAACGAAGAACACGTTGTTGAATCTCACAAGGCGGCTCTGGTAACGGCGGAGAGCTTCCTCGCCGTTGCCGAGATCGCTGATGTTGAGCGTCAGAGTGTCGATTTTCGAGGGCTCGGGCAGACCGTTGAGCTGCGAGTGTTCCTTGAAGAATTCAAGTGGCATGAAAGTGGCCTGCCAGCCGTAGGAGGGTGTATAGTCGGGGAATCCCAGCTGCTGAAGGGTGCTGTATTTGCCGATATACATATCCGTGAGGTCTACAACCACTTCCTGACCTATGCGATACTGGTTGTAGAGCGAGTTGGCGTTGATGCTCATGGCCAGCGCGCCGGTCTCGTCCTGGATCACGAGGCTCTTGTAGATGTTGCCTGACTGGTCGGAGCTGATCACGCGGCCCGCGATAATCTGATGTTCCTGACCCTCGACGAGCTTGATGGTGTCGATGTAGTTGTCGGCCGAGTTCCAGTAGTCGGCCTTGATCTGTGCTATGGTGGTGTTGGGCTTCATCGTGGCCACCGGGGTGTCGAGTCCCGGTGCGTCGAAGTCGTCCTGACATCCTGTCATGGCCCATGAGGCGGCTATCGTCGTCACGGCCACGGCTATATATTTATTGAGTTGTAGCATATTGAATTATTATATGAGGGTTAGTCAACTTTCTCGTAAAGTGAAGGATATGTGCCTCTCTGGTCAGGATATGAGCCGTAGGATTTGTACTGCGAGTCATACTGCACCGACTTATTGACTGACACATTGGTGATCACGAACTTGTCGCCCTGGGCCTCAATCTTCCACACTTCGCCCTCGGTGGGGTTGGCGCTGAAGTTGAAGCTGTTGTAGTTGCCGGTCTGATAGAGGTAACGGCCGTCAGGCTGGGCTATGCGGTAGCCGCCTGTGGTGGAGGTGAAAGTGAAGGCGTTGGCGGCATCGGCGGTGATCACATCGCCCGAGGCGGTCACGTCCTCTACCTGAAGATAGCCGTAGTTCTGAGTACCGGGCTTTGCCATCTTGCCGTCAGCCACGATGATATACTGCTTGCCGGAGGTCACCGATGTCACTTTGCGGAATTTGGCACCCCCGGTGACGGGGGTGTCGGAGCCGTTGCCCTTGTCGCCCCATGCGTAAGCCGAAGTGTTCTTGAAGCCCTTGGTGCCGAAATAGGTGGCGGGATCCCCCTTGAGGGTTACCTGCTTGCCCAGGTTCGAGGCATTGTCCACGAGATTGAGCTGAGTGCGCACATCGCCGTTAGGCAGCTGCACGGGCACACACTTGGTGATGTCGGTCTCGCCGGCCGTGGCGGCCACGAGGATGTTGGTCGTAAGCTGGAAGGGACCTGCGAAAGCAGCGTCGCTGATGCTCTTGTCATTGATTGCGCCAACGATATAACCGGTCATCCACACGCCGGTGCCTGTGGCCGTGCCTGAGATAACGGCATCAACCGAGAAGGGATCGTCCGATGTGCCGGTGCCTTCGCCGGGCTGAGGGGTGGGAGTCTCCTGCTCGCCGCCCTTGTCGCCCCACTTGTAGGCGGTGCCTGACTTGATGCCGGCCGAGCCGAAGTAGCGTTCGAGGTTGCCGAGGATCGTCACCTGCTTGCCGAGGTTGTCGGGATGGTTCTGGAGGTTGAGGTCGGTGCGGAGCGAAGTGCCGTTGGGCAGAGCCACGGGGATGCAGTTGGCAACCGAGGTCTCGTCGGGCGAAGCGGCCATAAGGATGTTGGATGTCACGGTGGCGGGAACGGTGAATTTGGCGCCCTCGGCCATCGACATGCCGTCAATCCAGCCTACTATATAGCCGGTAACCCAGACATTGGTGCCGGTAGCTCCGGCAAGGACAGCGCCTACGTTATAGGGAGTCTCGGCTTTGCCGTCACCCTCTCCAACGGGAGTTTCGGGAGCGTAGCTTTCGCCCGAGAAGCCGGTCACATCATCAAGCGAGCGGAGCTGGAGCTGCCAGTTGCCGTTAAAATAGCTGAGGATGGCGGTCACTGTGCCGTGGCCTGCGGGGAGCTTCTGGTCGCAGAAATCGGAGTAGCCGCTGTTGTCAACGGCTATTGACTGGCCTGCCTTATCGTAGAGATAGCGGGTGTTGTGGCTGGTGCCCTGCTGGGCGTAAGTTTCGGTGCCGCCCCCCTTGAAAGAAACGTCCGTCAGGCGGATGAGCTGGCTCTGATATTTCATCACGTCGTCAGCGTTGGAGCGGATGCTCATGAGCTCGGGGATGGTGAAATCGAGGATTTCAACGGCATCGGGCTGCGGAAGGCCGTTGATGCGGGCATGGTCAAGAAACACGCTCTCGTCCATCTTGCCTATCTGAGGCGAACCGTTGTATTCGTCGGCCTTGCCGATTTCAAAGAGGCCTGCGTATTTGCCTGCATAGAGGCCGGTGACGTCGAGGTAGAATTCCTCGCCAACCTTGTAGCGCTCGTTGAGGTCTTTCATGTACACGGCAACTACAACGGCGCCGGTCTCGTCCTGAACCACCAGGTTCTGATAGATGTTGCCCGAGATGTCGTTGGCAATGATGCGGCCGCCGATCACGATATTCTCGCCCTCGTCGGTCTTGCCCACCTCAGTGTAATAGTTGGTCTCGGTTGACCAGTATTTGGTCTTGAGCTCAGCGATTGTGGTGTTGGCTTTCCAGTCGGTTGAAGGAATCGACAACGGAGGCACGGCCAGATCCTCGTCGCAGCCTGTCATGACTGCCGACGAAACTGCCAGGGCCACAGCCGCCAGAATTGATTTATATAGTTTCATATCGGAATTTTTCTGTTAGATGAAATTGAATGTATCAGAAGCGGAGACCTATGTTGACAAACACCTTGATACCCTGGGCATAGAAATACTTGTTGGGGTATTTGAGGCGGTTGAAGTCACTGTAGTCGAATCGGCCCTGCTGGTAGCCGTAGGTCATGATGTCCTTCTTGTTGAGGATGTTGTCAACGTTGAGGTTGATGTTGAGGCTCATCGAGCGGTTGAGGTAGATGAGTTTGCCCACGGATGCATTAAGGGTGAAAGCGTCGTTGAGCTTGTCCTCGGCGGTGATGTCACGCACGGCCTGGGCGAGCTGCTCGGGATCGGGGTAATGTGTCCATAGATCGGTAAGGGCTTCGTGACGGATCGGGCTCTGGTTTACGTAAGCGTTGCCCATCCATGAGGCGTTGATGTTGAAGAACCACATACGGGGAGCGGCCCAGTCGATGCCGAGGTTGAAAGCAGTCTGGGGAGTGCCGCCGATATGGTAGTTCTTGAGATAGACGGTGGTGGCGGTATCCGCAGCCATGCCGTTCTCGTATGAGCGCACGCCGGTGGGATTGTTCTTGTAACGGTAGCTGGCCACGGTGCCGGCGAAGGTTGCGGTGATCGAAGGGGTGATCTTGAACGCCATGCCGAGCTCGATGCCGCGGTAATTCTGGCGCACACCCTTGGTCACGTAGTTCATGAAGGTGGAGTACTGGTCGTCGTAGTACGAGGTGCGTTCGGTGAGGTCGAACATATCGGTGTAGAAGGCGCCAATGCTGCCGCGGAAACGACGGTAGTTCCAGTTATAGGAGAGATCGACCGATGCGATGCGGGTTGACTGGAGGCCGTCAATGGCAGTGTCCTTGATGCGGGGCGAGATGTAGGCGTATTCAAACAGGGGAGCGAGCGTTGTGTACTCGGCGCGGAGCGAGATGGCGTTGCGGCCGTCGATTTTGTAGGTTGCTCCGGCCTTGATGGCGCCGTTGTCGAAGCGGTGTGTCTTGCCCTTGCCGTAGGAGTTGTGGGGAGCGCGGCCGTTGCGCATCTTGCCGTCGCGCTGGAACTGGGTGTAGCTCAGTTCAAGGCCGTAGTTGATGTCCCACTTGGGCAGGTTGATCATGTTCTGAATCCATGCTTTGGCCTGGATGGCGTTGATGTAGTAGTTGTAGCCGAACACGTCGCCGTCGGTCACGTGGCGGTTGGGGTTGTTGAGGTCGTTCTGAAGCAGTTCGGGATTGTCGGGGAAGTCACGCTCGGAGAACTGGTCGATATCGAGCCAGAATTCACCGCCTAAGAGATCGCGGATCGACTTGTAATAGTGAGCGCGGGTGTAGTTGGCCGAGATGCCTGCCTGAAGCGACATGTTGTCGGTCAGGCGGTGGTTGAGCACTGACGAGAGGATGAAGTTGAGCTGGTTGGAGCGGCGGTTTTCGAGTATGTAGGTCGACCCTTTCTGAGTGCCGTCGGGGTTGGCTGCATTGGCGGCGTTGTTGAGGTAGTTGGCCTGATAGAGGGCATCCCAGTCAATCTGTCGGAACGACGAGGTGTGCCACAGGTCGGTGTACATGTCGAAAGCCTCCTTGTTGTCAGAGTAGTAAGAGGGGAGATAGCGGTAGTAGTCGGGACGCGGGTCGCGGGCGTTATACCAGTTGAGAGCCGAGGTGGAGTAGTTTACGGCGCGGAAGGCGAAACCGGTGTTGAGTGATGTGCCCCCCTTGGGTTTCCATATCCAGTTGAGGATGGCGGTGGGGTCAAAGGTCTCCACGATCTTAGCGCTGCGCTTCTTGCCGTCCTGCCAGCCCCAGTTGGGGTTATAGAGGTTGTTGTCGGCAAGGTCGTAGGCCTCGAGGTAGGTGGCCGAGTTGGTGGCGCGCTGGGTGGGAGCACCGAAGGTGGTGAGGGTCAGCGAGTGGCGCTTTCCGAACTGTTTTTCGAGCGAAAGGAAGTAACCTGCTGAATTATAGAATGTGCCGGGTATCACGCCCTCGTCGGAGTAGCGGCCGATGGCGCCAACGGTCAGTCCCCAGCCTTTGCTGTTGATGCCGGTGGAGTAGAGGGCCATGGCGCGGAACATGTAGGCGGCGTTGGTGTATGCCACCGAACCGTTGAAGCCTGCTGCGTAGCTCTCTGTGATGGTGTTGATGTTTGACGAGCCGCCGATACCGCCGAAGCCGTAGCTCGAGGCAGCCATGCCCAGAGTGTTGGTGCGGTTGCGGAAAGCGCGGTTCATGCCGCCGAGCGTTGAGTAGTTGAAGCGGCCGCGGGCAAGGTCGTTGAAGGGAATACCGTTGATATACGTGGTGTTGAGGTATGAATCATAGCCACGCATGCGGAAGCGCATCACCGAGAAATTGTAGTTCGAGGCATTGTAATAGATATTGTCGGAAGCTCCGGTGAGCACACCCACTGACTGGGCGTTGCCTTCCTCGTCCTCCAGAGCCGTCTGGTCAAAGAGCAGCTCCTGACGTGTTTCGTTGAATATACCGGAAGGCTCGGCGGCCGAGCTCAACTTCAGCTGGCCCAGATCAGCATCGTAGCCCATGAGCTGCACGGGCTGCGTGAGGTCGGAATAGCCGTAGGCGGCAACCGTGATCACATCGGAGCCCGGATTGACATTACTGATACTGAAATCACCGGCAGGGCCCGTGATGACCACCACGCCCTGATCGTTGAGCATGACTGCCGCGCCCGCCACGGGATTACCCGTCGCAGCATCGATAACCGTTCCCGAAATTCCGGCCTGTTGGGCCAGACCCGGCAGAACAGCTGTCAGCAGCAATAGCAAAAACAGTTTGATTCTCATAAAATAAAAAAATTGATTATTTAGTTAAATTGTTTGTAATCAATAAATTCAGTATCTGACCCTCAGCACGAGGTCACGAACGGCCGGCGCACATTAAGTCAATAACTTTCAAAATTAGCTAATATTATTGAATTTCACCCTCTAAAATCTCCCTTTTTTAGCCACTTTTTTACCACCCGACAGTTTATTATGTTAAGATAGCGTGACTTCAAAAGATATTTTTTAATTTTGCCTCTAATAACTCTGATCAAAGACCTATATGAAACGTATCATGATGATGGCCCTCGCAGCGATGTTATCGCTCACCGCGGCCTACGCACAGAAGTACGCCTCCTACGGCGTGGCATTCTACAATCTCGAGAACCTCTTCGACACCATTCCCAACAACCCTCTGGGCCGTGACCTCGAATTCACTCCGCAGGGTCAGTATCAGTGGGGCACCAAAAAGTACCGTGCCAAAATCGAGAACCTCGCCACAGCAATCGCCCACTTCACGTCGCCCACCACTCCCATGGGGCCCGCCATCATCGGCGTTTCCGAGATAGAAAACAAATCGGTGCTCGACGACCTGGTGAAGGCCGAGCCTATCAGAAAGATGATGCTCCAGGTGGTTCACCACGACTCGCCTGACCGCCGCGGCGTGGACGTAGGCCTGCTCTATAATCCCCGCTTCTTCCGCCTGCTCGACGTCACCAACCACACCCTCGTGATACCCGGCTACGACGACTTCCGCACCCGCGACCAGATGTGTGTGACAGGCATCCTCGGCGGCGACACCGTAAGCGTGATCGTCAACCACTGGCCCTCGCGTCTCGGAGGCCAGGAACAGTCATCCTACCTTCGCGAACACGCCGCAGCCCTCTCAAAGCATATAGCCGACTCGCTCTGGGCCATCCGTCCCAACCAGGGCATCATCATCATGGGCGACCTTAACGACGATCCCCAGGACAAATCGTGCGCCCGCGTACTCGGCGCTCAGAAAAAAGCCGCCGACGTAGAACCCCACGGATTCTATAACCCCTGGTGGTCAATGCTCGACAAAGGCATCGGCACCCTCGCCTACAAAGGTTCATGGAACCTCTTCGACCAGATAATAGTATCCGGTACCCTGCTCAAGCAGAACGCCGCCCCGGACGCCCTCAACTACTGGCGCTGCCAGGTGCTCAATTTTGACTTCCTCAAGGACACCGAAGGCAACCGTCAGGGCTATCCCAAACGCACACACGCCTCCGGCGTATGGCTCAACGGATACTCTGACCACTTCCCCACCGAAATCTTCCTCACAAAAGAGATTAAATAAACCCGCCCTATGAAAGTAATCAACTTTGACGATACTCCCTCGCTCGTGAGCCAGTATATGGCCGAGATCCGCGACATCAATGTGCAGACCGACATGCTCCGCTTCCGCCGCAACCTCGAGCGCATCGGTCAGATCATGGCCTACGAAATAAGCAAAACCATAGCCTACGACACCGTCGACGTCACCACACCTTTAGGTACCGCATCATGCCACGAGATTTCCGAGCAGATAGTCCTCGCCACGATATTCCGCGCCGGCATCCCGTTCCATCAGGGATTCCTCGATTATTTCGACCATGCCCAGAACGCCTTCGTGTCGGCCTACCGCAAATACCGTGAGAAAGAGAATTTTGACGTGTTCATCGAATATATAGCCTCGCCCTCCATCGAAGGCAAAACTCTCATCATCGCCGACCCGATGCTGGCCACAGGCGCCTCTATGGAACTCAGCTACCGAGCCCTTCTTACCAAGGGTAACCCCGCCCACATCCATGTGGCTTCCGTGATAGCATCCACCCAGGCCATCGACTACGTGAAGCGCACCTTCCCCGACGACAAGACCACCGTATGGGCCGGCGCCATCGACCCCGTAATCAACGAACACTCCTACATAGTGCCCGGCTTAGGCGACGCCGGCGACCTCGCCTACGGCATCAAGGAGTAACATTTATCTGTTGACGCACCCAAGCGTAGGGACATCGCTTTGCGATGTTGAAAATGTAAATATCATATAATCAATATATTAACATCATTCCTACGCTTGGGTAAAAATTTGCTCATAATGAACCAATACCGAAAAACACCAAGGGCATGTTTTTTATCATACGATGAAGGAGATTTCTTCATAACCATTTGCATCAGAGATAGGAAACATCATTTCGGGGAAATAGAAAATAATGTGATGCATTATAGCGAGGCAGGACGTTTTTGCTTTTCAGAACTCGAAAAAGCATCGAAATATAACCCGAGAATCAAAATCCCTGTCTTTACCGTAATGCCCAATCATATCCATTTCATTATTCATCTTGAAAAAGATGATATGGAAGAGGAGAACATTGAGCAGAGAAATCCCAATCCATCTTTAAGCCATAAATCAGCATCCCAGCCACGTAATATACTAGCGATTTGGTGATTTTCATCA
>ERZ836877.577-NODE-577-length-62661-cov-4.260614_pt1 | contig 62661 bp, 53 predicted proteins | sample MGYA00519469_ERZ836877 | MGnify/ENA primary metagenome ERZ836877 (study PRJEB31850, sample SAMEA3708809) | human gut metagenome | biome: human gut; feature: human-associated habitat; material: faeces | place: China | collected 2014 ...
ATCGTTGATAAATTAGGTGTAGAAGAATCAGAAGTTACAAACGAAGCAAGCTTCACTAATGATCTTGGAGCAGATTCATTGGATACAGTTGAGTTGATTATGGAATTCGAAAAGGAATTCGGAATCTCAATTCCTGACGACCAAGCTGAAAAAATTGCAACTGTAGGCGACGCTGTATCTTATATCGAAGCTAACGCTAAGTAAATCCAATTTCATAAGTATGGAATTAAAAAGAGTTGTAGTAACAGGTCTTGGCGCATTAACTCCTGTTGGCAATACTGTTTCTGAAACATGGAACAATTTGGTGAACGGAGTCAGTGGGGCAGGATCTATTACTCATTTCGATGCGTCACAGTTTAAAACACAGTTTGCTTGTGAAGTAAAAAACTTCAATGCCGCCGATTTTATCGACCGCAAAGAAGCACGCAAGATGGACTTGTATACACAATACGCTGTAGTGGCAGCGAAAGAAGCTGTGGCAGACTCGGGATTGGATGTTGAAACGGAAGATTTGAATAGAATAGGAGTTATATTTGGTGTGGGTATCGGTGGTATGTCTACTTTCGAGGAAGAGACAAGCAACTACGCCCTCCATAAAGAAATGGGCCCGAGATATAATCCTTTCTTTATACCGAAGATGATTGCTGATATTTGTGCCGGACAAATTTCTATTATGTACGGTTTTCATGGTCCTAACTATGTGACCTCTTCAGCATGTGCTTCTTCTTCCAATGCTATTGCGGATGCATTTAATTTAATTCGTTTAGGTAAAGCCAATGCCATCGTTACCGGTGGAGCGGAAGCTGCCATTTTCCCGTGTGGAGTAGGTGGTTTCAATGCTATGCACGCTTTATCTCCCCGCAACGACGAGCCGCAAAAGGCAAGTCGTCCGTTCAGCGCAAGCCGTGATGGCTTTGTAATGGCTGAAGGTGCAGGTAGCTTAATCCTTGAAGAATTGGAACATGCAAAAGCCCGTGGTGCTAAGATTTACGCAGAGATTGCGGGAGTAGGTATGAGCGCTGATGCTCACCACCTGACTGCTTCTCATCCGGAAGGATTAGGCGCTAAACTAGTGATGGAGAATGCGTTGGAAGATGCGGAAATGAAACCGGAAGATATTGATTACATCAATGTTCATGGAACTTCTACTCCGGTAGGAGATATCTCAGAGTGCAAAGCTATTAAAGCTTTGTTCGGTGAGCACGCTTACAAGCTTAATATCAGTTCTACAAAATCTATGACAGGTCACTTATTGGGAGCTGCCGGTGCGGTAGAAGCTTTGGCTTGTATCTTGGCTGTTAAGAATGATATTGTTCCTCCGACCATTAACCATGAAGAGGGTGATAACGACGAAAACATCGACTATAATTTGAACTTTACATTTAATAAAGCTCAAAAGCGTGTTGTTAACGCTGCGCTTTCTAATACATTTGGTTTTGGTGGACACAATGCATGTGTAATTGTTAAGAAATACGCTGAATAAGCTGTGTTTCACATTGATATAAATAAAATAAGACTCTTTTTCCGTAAGGATAAGGAGTCTTATTTTCGTTTATATGAAATTCTGGGTTTTTATCCTCGTCGACTTCAGTATTATCAGGAAGCCTTACTGCATAAGTCCTCCTCGGTACGGAGCGAAAAGGGACGCCCTTTGAATAATGAACGGCTGGAGTTTTTGGGAGATGCCATTCTGGACGCTATCGTTGCCGACATTGTTTACAAACATTTTGATGGAAAGCGGGAGGGTTTTCTTACTAATACCCGCTCTAAAATCGTACAGCGGGAGACGCTGAATAAAGTGGCGGTGGAGATTGGTCTCGACAAACTCATTAAATACTCTTCACGCATCAACAGCCACAATAATTATATGTGCGGAAATGCTTTTGAAGCCTTAATCGGGGCTATTTATCTGGACCGTGGTTACGGTTTTTGCATGCATTTCATGGAAGAACGTATTCTGCAGCGCTACATTAATTTGGATAAGGTGGCTTATAAAGAGATGAATTTCAAGTCGAAGCTGATTGAATGGGGACAGAAAAACCGTGTTCAACTGGAGTTTCGTCTTGTAGAGCAAGGCAAGGAAGTAGGGAGTCCGGTTTTTCAGTCGGAGGTGATACTCGAAGAGATTACGGCAGGTCAGGGAACGGGATATTCCAAGAAAGAGAGCCAGCAAATTGCTGCCAAACAAGCTTTGGGGCGCTTAAAGAAAGATACTATCTTTTTGGATTCCGTTTTTGCTGCGAAACAGCAACGTTTAGAAGCTGAGGCCGGTTGCCCCGAAGAGGAGTCTTCTTTATCGGAGGAGCTTTTGTCGGAAGAGGCCGAATTGAATGAGGGCGATAAGCTTGGAACGATAGGGGATGGCGAAGATTGTCTGGATGCGGTGGAGGAACAAACCTTATCTCCCGATGAGGAGGACTCTTATATAAAAGAGCCTTTTTTACTTGCAGAGCAGGATGTTTCTTTTGAGGAGCCGGATGCTCTTTCCGCTCTTTCCAAAAAGGCTGATACTTTACCCCAAGAACGGGATACTCTTTCTTAAATCACGAATGTTCCATTAACAGAACCAGAGACTTCTTTCTTTTTTTACTTTCCCAGAACGAGGGCTATGCCCAAAGTAAAGTAACTTAGATTATTATCGAGGACTTTCTGATACTCATACTCGTCGGGGTGATAACGGGAGTATTTGTGTTCATAGTTATCATTGAAATGCCAGTCGGCCATGATGAAGTTGGCCTTTATCTGCATGCCAAATCCTTGTGATAGAGCGAATTCATATCCTAGTCCTATAGAGCAGGCGAAATATCCTTTTTCGAAAGACCCTGTTTCATATCTTCCATCATGTATCTTATCGCTGTAGTACAGATATCCTACTCCGCCGTTACACCAGAAACCTTGTTTTCCGTTAGCCCATAAACCGCGTAGTGTTAAGGTCGGAGCTATATAGTGGCAATTCAGCTTGTCATCGTTCCGACTGCTGCCGATGTAATCGTAAGCAGCTCCAATGGCAAATGAAGGAACAAGATAGTAGCGGTATTCCGCATTGAGGTTATAACATAAAGGTTTGCCTGCCAAGTCCATATAGTCGCCTTTGCATTCTGAAAGGCTCTTTGCCATGCTTCCTCCGAAACTGAAAGATTGCTTTGTCGGCAAATAACTTTGGGCTTGGAGGGTGGTAGTAAAAGTGAGAACGAATAGAGCGAGCAATAGATAATTGGTTTTCATAGTAGAGTGATAAAATAAAGGTCGTGCCGGAAAGAACTCTTTATAGCTCTCTTTTCTGCACGACCTCTGTCAAGTGTTTTATTTTGTGATTCTATCCTTTATTTATCCGCGTGCGGATAATCAATGGTATAATGTAATCCGCGGCTTTCTTTGCGTTCCATGGCCTGGCGGGTTATCAAATAACCCACGTTAATCATATTGCGCAGTTCGCAGATAGCTTTTGATGCTTTACTGCGTTTAAACAAACTCTCCGTTTCTTCATATAGAATATCCAGACGCACCCAAGCGCGTTTCAGCCGGAGGTCGCTGCGTACGATACCCACGTAGGAGCCCATAATCTGATTGACCTCTTTCATGCTTTGGGTAATCAATACCATTTCTTCGTTAGAGGTGGTTCCTTCGTCGTTCCATTCGGGGATTTCATCGTTAAACTCATAGCGGTCGAGTACATCTATGGAGTGTTTGGCAGCTGCGTCGGCGTATACAACAGCTTCAATCAGCGAATTAGATGCCAAGCGGTTGCCTCCGTGAAGACCGGTACATGAACATTCGCCTACGGCATAGAGGCGGTTGATGGATGATTCGCCATTAAGGTCTACTTTAATGCCTCCACATAAATAGTGGGCTGCCGGAGCTACCGGTATGTAATCTTTCGTGATATCAATACCCAGACTCATACACTTTTCGTAGATGTTCGGGAAGTGCTTTTTGGTTTCCTCCGGGTCTTTATGGGTTACATCCAGGTATACATGGTCGTCGCCGCGAGCCTTCATTTCACTGTCTATGGCGCGTGCTACAATGTCGCGCGGAGCCAGGGATAGTCGTGGGTCGTATTTTTGCATAAACTCTTTGCCGTCCATGGTACGGAGTACACCTCCGTAGCCTCTCATCGCTTCCGTAATAAGGAAACAAGGGCGGTCTCCCGGGTGATAAAGCGCAGTGGGATGGAATTGGATAAACTCCATATCTTTAACCAGTCCTTTAGCGCGGTAAACCATGGCAATACCGTCGCCCGTAGCGACTAACGGATTGGTGGTGTTACGGTATACAGACCCTACTCCTCCGGTAGCCATCAAGGTGACTTTCGAGAGGAAAGTATCTACTTCGCCCGTATCTTCGTTCAGAATGTAAGCGCCATAGCATTTGATACCCGGTGTGTGACGGGTAACAATGATGCCCAAATGGTGCTGTGTGATGATTTCTACCGCAAAATGACGGTTGAAAATTGTAATATTCGGATGTTCTTTAATCGCATTGATAAGGCTGTCTTGAATTTCTGCGCCTGTGTTATCTTTGTGGTGAAGAATTCTGAATTCGGAGTGGCCTCCTTCGCGATGCAAGTCGAATTCTCCTTTCTCATTCTTATCGAATTGTACGCCCCATTTAATAAGTTCCTGGATTTGTCCCGGCGCCTCTTTTACTACTTTTTCCACTGCGGCACGGTCGCTAATCCAGTCTCCGGCAATCATCGTGTCTTCAATGTGTTTTTCGAAGTTGTCTACTTGCAGGTTGGTAACGGAGGCTACGCCACCTTGTGCGAAATAGGTATTAGCTTCTTCGAGTTCCGTTTTACAGATAAGTGCAACGGTGCCTTTTTGGGCGACTTTCAGAGCGAAACTCATTCCGGCAATACCTGAGCCGATTACTAAAAAGTCAAATTTCTTAATCATGTGAATGGTTTTATCTATCTGCAAAACTACTAAATAACTCTATTTAGTGATACTTTTTAGGGCATTTAATTCGTAAAATTCGTAACTTGCGGGCAAATTAAAGAAAAAATGGACAGGATATTTCATGCTCGCATACCTCTTTACATGTATTTTTTTATTGCTCTGGTAGGCGCTTTGGCGTTGCTTTTTCTTTGGACAATGATGCCTCTCTGCGGTTTGGCCATGCTGTTGTTGCTTATTGTGGCCATAGAGCGGGTTATCCACACTACTTATACAATTACGACCGATGGTTTTCTTATTATTTCTCACGGACGTTTTCAACAGAAAAAAGAACTTTCTTTACAAGACGTCAAGAGGGTGGAGAAGCTGCGTAGCTTCCGCATCGGACGTTTTTGCCTGGTGGAGTATTTGTTGGTCTTTTATGGTAATGAGAAGCATGTGACCGTTATGCCTGTCAAAGAAACAGAATTCCTGGAAACCTTGCAGAAAAGAAAAGGAAGATGAAACGAATCCTATTGTTTTGTATAGCGGTTGTCATACTGGCTGTAGCACAGGCTCAGCCGTTGGCTACCCGTTTGGAAAGCTTGTTGAAGGCTCCCGTATTGCGTACTTCGGAAGTAGGAATTACAGTTTACGACCTTACAGTGGGAAAACCTGTTTTCACTCATCAGGATAAAAAACTCTATCGTCCTGCTTCCATTGAGAAATTGTTAACCGGCATTACGGCTTTGGAGAAGTTGGGTCCTAACTATGCGTTTACTACTTCCGTATATTATAAAGGGGTGGTAGCGGATTCCGTATTGCGAGGCGACTTGTATGTAGTAGGTGGCTTTGATTCGGAATTTGGTGAGCGGGAAATGGACTATTTGGTAAAGCAGGTAAAATCGTTGCCTATCCACCGTATCGAAGGTCGTTTGATTGGGGATGTCTCTTTGACTGATTCGCTCTATTATGGCGATGGCTGGTCGTGGAATGATGCGGTGTATGAGTTTCAGCCATGTCTTTCTCCGTTGATGTTCTGTAAAGGGGCTGTTAGCGTAACGGCTGTCCCTGTGCCGGGTGATACCATTGCCCGTGTTTCCGTATCGCCTCAATCTACTTACTATACATTGCTGAATCATACCCGTTGTCGTCGTCCCGAAGCGGGTCCTTTTCGGGTGAACCGCAATTGGATGGAACAAGGAAACCGGTTGACAGCTTCCGGCAATGTGTCGGCGCGTTCGACCAAACTACTCAGTCTGCACAATTCGCAAAACTTTTTTATGCATGCCTTTGCCGAGCGTTTGCGGCAGCAGGGTATTGAGACGGATAGTCTTTATTCTTTCGGAGAACTCCCTCAAAGCACTGACAGTTTGGTGCTAGTGGCAGATATTTCCCATTCGTTGACGGAAGTACTGACCCGTGCCATGAAGAAAAGCGATAATCTCTCGGCCGAAGCCATGCTTCGCCATTTGGCGCTGACCGGTGAGAAGAAAAAACATGTGTCTGCATCCGATGGAGTGGAGGTGATTGGTGACATGATACGCCGTATGGGATACGACCCGAAGAATTATTGCATTGTGGATGGTAGCGGCGTGTCGCTTTATAACTATATTTCTCCGGATTTGCTGTTGGCTTTTCTGAAATTTGTCTATGCCCGTCCTGAACTCTATTCGGTACTGAAAGAGGCGCTCCCCATAGCCGGAGTGGATGGAACCTTGAGTTATCGGATGCGTGGACAGAGTGCCTATAAACGGGTGCATGCCAAGACGGGTACCGTAACAGGCATTAGCTCGTTGGCCGGTTTTGCCCGTACACCGGATAACCATGTGCTGGCATTCGTCATCATTAACCAAAATGTATTGAAAGCACGCGAAGCACGAGCCTTTCAGGATAAAGTATGTGCGGAACTTTGTAAGTAAAAACAGTTATATTCTTTATAATTCAACAACTGGGTTGGCATAGGACTCGATTGTTACATCTTTGGGCATTCTTTCCCGAATTTGCATTTTACTAATATGGGGTTATGTTCTTCGTTGATATCATTGTCTTTTATATACTTGCAAAAAGTTTCATTGTTTTTGCTTATTTCTATAAATTGTTCGGCTGACATAAGAAAATAGAGATACTCGTGGTCTATAGCGAACAATGTATTTAAATTATCTATTTGAAAATGAGATAAATTATTGATGTCATCTTTTAGTATGCTACCCGTATGTGTTGTCTTTTGTATTTCGTTGTATAGACTCCAAAAATATTCTTTATCCAAAAGAAATGATAGTAAGATATGTTCTTTGTCTGTTGAGAAGTTATTGATAAAATAGACATATTCTTGTTTGTTAGCTTCTTTTGAAAATTCCATGATATCTGAGAATTTACGATTATAGAATTCTTTGGGAGTAGTGTGTTGACCAAAATTAATTGTATAGGCTATGTTTGGTTCTTTTTTATTATCTAGCAAATAAATAGTATCACAGGCGCATGAGAAAAAAAGTATTCCGTTTTCTTGATTGGAAAAGTTGCTTCCTTCTACTACAAAAAAGAATTTGGATAAATGGTTGTTGATAGGAAAATATTCATTGAGGATATGTTTTTTCTCTGAGTCATAGTGGATAACTTTCGATGTGGTATCATCAGAAATTAGATTGTTGTTATAGAACCAATAATCCGAATCTCCCTGTTTGGTAAACGAAAATGACCTAAATGGTAACGGTAGTGTGCTTCTGAATTGACCGTTTATACTGTATTTCTGAACTTTTTTTCCATTCATATCTAAAAGTTCTATGCAACTGTCCTTTTCGTCTATATAAATGTCATATAGTGATTGATATTCTTCCGGTGCACTACCTAATTTGGAAAGTTTTAATTCGTATTTTCCGGTTTGTTTGTTGAATATTAGAAGCGATTTATCACATAACAAACATAGCTTATCATTAAATATCCGCAATCGCTCCACCTCTCCTACTAAACAGGTATCAGTTGTTTCTAATGGAATATATTCTACTTGTTCAAAAATGGTTGAGAATTGTATTTGGGCTTTCTTTTCAATCGTTATAGCGATATCTGTTACATCCATGTTTTTTGTTTCTTGAGATTTACCGCAAGCTGAAAGTATAAGAGCAAGGCCTATTAGTTTAAATAGAAATAGTTTCATGGTATTGAATGGATTGTGTAAGTGTCTTTGTTTTTTATGTATAGCTTATGTTTTTGATGTCTAAATGATTCTCCGGAATAGAATGACACGAGTTTAGAATGATTCAATAAAGAATCTCGCAAAGAATTTTGCTCCCTTCCGATTCGAATGGAGACTCTTTCATTTAATGAGCACATTTAACCGTACGGAATGGTAAATCGAGTGTACCTTCCGGAGCGGCACTACGTACATCGCGTGTCTTTTTTGGACCGGGAATCAGAGGGCTGTACATCAGGACGTGGCGGATACGTGCTCGCTGGTCGGTTGTAAATTGATTACTGTAACTAATGAAATAATCCATAATGTTTGTGGAAACAAATTCATATCCTGTTTCGTCGTTTATCCGTTGAGCCAGTTTGTCGAAGCTTGTTACACCTGCTTGTCTTTGTGCCAAATACCATACGTTGTATTTGTTGCGGTTGTAAGAAGGAGTATCTTGGCAGTAATCCGTGTCGTTGCAGTTATCGGCATATCCGTTTTCATCTTCGGCAAACACATGATGCAATCCGAGGTAGTGACCCAGTTCATGTGCCAGATTCTCTGTGGCATCGTTTGGGTTACGATAAAAAACTGTTGATTTTTCGTTGATATATTTGCTGTTAATGGAGGAACTATACATATTTCCCAAATTTTGTTTTTCTAAATAAGTATAATTTATTTGTTGAAGTCCCTCCAAATAAGTTCCTGCTGTTGAGAAAGGAAGATGGCTGATACCTAATATATTATTGTCAGTAAAATGATAAAGCATTACATTGATGTATTGATTAGGATTCCAAATGAGTGATGTATATTTTCCTGTGCTTTCACTCATTATCAGGTCACAGTTTATGGGATAGCTTTCGTTCCATTTTATATATTCCACACCCGGAGTCGTCAGTGTATTGCCTACTTCATCGGTCGTGGCGAGTCTGAAAGTCAAATTCATATCTGTGCTTTGTAGTTTGTCTTGATACAATTTGTTCACTCCTTCTAATATTTCTGCAAGACGGCTTTGCGGCACATATTGTGTTGCGTCGCTAGCGTCTTTGTAAAGCACATGGAAGATAACGGGTAATTCGTAGTGATAGTCTTCAGTTGTAACGGTTGCTGCATTTTGTGTCAATTGAATGGATTTGTTCGTGCCGTTAGCGCTTACCGTTACGCTGGAACTTCTTGTCTTTTCATTCAGATTGGCTTCTATATATAAGTTGAATTTTCCGTTTCCGGTTCCCGATTTTTGTGAAAGTGTGCACCATTTCACATTGTTGGGCAAGCTAACAGTCCAGTTGTAGCTGCTCTGTACAGTTACTTCCAAGGTTTCGCCATTGCTGCTGATTTGGCTGAATGCCGAAGTGGATAATTCTAAAGCGGGAATCGGTTCATTGTCCGAGTCACCTCCGCAGCTAAAGCATATGAGGCTTAGCAGGGAAAGGAGGAAGAAGTGTACTCTTTTCATAAATGCAGTTTTGGTTTTATTTCTCTGCTTCAAAGGTAGAGTTTTTTTATGTAAGTATACTTTAAAGAATATATTTTTCTTTATCGGAATGCTGCTGACGAAAACTTAGAAAAAGAGTATTTGCATGATAGAATAAATAGATAGCATTAAAATCTGATTTATTCTGCAGAAATAGCGTTTTTGATTACTTTATACTTATACTAGATTTGGTCGACTATATTCATCTTATCAAAGACTCAGTTTTATTATTTGCTTCTATATAAAGTTAATCTATTAGAAGGTAGTAACATCGTTTTTCTATCCCGTGGATTACGGAAAGAAATATTCTATTAGAAAAGGTGTAATCAATTTGAAGAAAAAGAGTTGAAAAGGAATGAGCCATTTCGTAAACCATTCTTCTTTTCAACTCTTTACTTTTTTATTTTTAACTGATTATAAATAGTCGCCCCATTGAGTCAATCGCATATCCCCTTTTTGTGCTAAGGTGTCGTGCATGGCAAAAACAGCACGCAAGCAATGACTTGTCTGACCTTTTGACGAAATCTTCAGGTAATCCCAAAGGAGATTCTTATAGTCAGGATGAGCGCAATTTTCAATAATTGTTTTGGCACGTTCTGCCGGGCTCTTTCCGCGTAAGTCGGCTACACCCTGTTCCGTAACGATGATATTAACGGAGTGTTCGCTGTGGTCCATGTGGGCAACCATCGGAACGATTGCACTAATCTTGCCTTCTTTCGCTACCGACGGGCAGGTGAAGATACTGATGTATGCACCGCGTGTAAAGTCACCGGAGCCACCGATACCGTTCATCATTTTGGTTCCGCCGATGTGAGTAGAGTTCACATTACCATAAATATCCGCTTCGATAGCCGTGTTGATGGAGATAACTCCCAAACGGCGTACTAATTCAGGGTTATTGGAAATTTCCGACTGACGAAGAACGAGTTTGTCACGGAAGAAATCCATATCATCATAAATATTTTGCAGACATTCGTTGGTCACTGTTAAGGAACAGGTACTTCCGAATTTCACACGACCCTGACGGATTAATCCGACAACGGCATCCTGCAAAACCTCGGTAAACATTTCGAATGGAGGAATGGTTTGGTCTCTTCCCAATGCACCTAACACCGCATTGGCAATGTTTCCTACACCGCTCTGTAAAGGCAAGAATGTGGAAGGGATGATGCCTCTTCGCATATCAGCTGCCAAGAAGTCGGCCACGTTCTGTCCGATTTGGTCTGTAATAGGGTCCGGTGCGGAGAACGAACGTGCTTCGTCCGGTTTGTTCACTTCCACAATACCTACGATTTTGGCCGGGTCAACCTGTACATAAGGTACACCGATACGGTCGCTCGGCTTGAAAATAGGAATTGCCTTCCGGTAAGGAGGGTCAAGAGGTTCGTAAACATCGTGCATGCCCATCATGTTTTTGCTGTGAGCCGCATTCAGTTCGATAATCACTTTGTCTGCCAAACGTGCAATGGTTGGAGCAATACCGCCGGCTGCTGTAAGGTATACCTTACCGTCCGGAGTTATTTCGCAGGCTTCAAGAATGGCCAGATTTACTTTTCCCATGAACCCGTAACGTACCTCCTGAGCCATTTGCGACAAATGAATGTCGTTGTAAGCAATCTCTCCGTTATTCACTGCTTTACGGAAGTCGGCGTTGGTGGTATAAGGCGCACGGTAACGGATGGCCTTTACTCTTGATAAAATACCATCGCAGGAGTCACCCGTTGAGGCTCCGGTAAAAATTCCTATTTGGAAAGGATTCCCTTTCGCATGTTCCTCTTCAGCTATTTTTGCTATTTCGGGGGTTACAGCTTTAGGCGTTCCTGCCGGTGTAAAACCACTAAGACCGATGTTATCTCCGTGTTTCACCAAGCTGGCTGCTTCCGCAGCAGAAATAAATTTAAATGCCATAATAGTTTAAACTGTTTTATTATTGATATTTTCTGGTAAATATTTCCGAGTAAATAAAGGCTTCACGCGCTTTTTGGGGAGAACGCAACTGAATCCGGTTGGCAGAGGCCTCTTTTTTTGTCACAGAAGTAGATGGTTGTGTAGGCTTCTTTTGTACAGACACCGGAGTGTAATAGTCTTTGGCTGTATACATCGATGCTGTTTGAGAGACGGAAGGAATAAGAGTTTCCATCTGTATTTCTGGCTTCATTTCTTCTTCCTCTTCTTCTTCATAATCGAGAATAGGAGGGAAGGCTTCTTCGTCTGTTTGTCTTTTTTTCTTTTTGTTTTGGGCGACAAAACCGATAAACAAGGCTCCAATAATGATTAAGAATTGAATGATATCTTCCATGATTGTATATATTTAATCTGCCAAAGATAAGGATATTATTTTAATTGGTGCTATAAAAATACCGAAAAAAGGGAACTTCACAGCTCCCTTTTTCTTTAACCTAAACCTTAACTATGAAAAAATCTAACGTTTTTTCTTCCGTCAAAAATGAGCATAAAATTTAAGAAACGCAAAACTTGGTTCATTAAAAAGCAGATATTTAACAAACATTAGTTTTTAGGTGCTTTAAACGATAACTTCTTCGGCTTTTTATCTTTCATTCTATTACAATTTTGCCCGTAAAACTTATTATTCTGCACACGTTCAAGCTCCTGTCTCTTTATAAAATAGGATACGCTCATTTAGTAATCAAGATGTTTTATGTACCTTTGCACATTCAAAATTTTAATTTCTAATTTAGATAAAAGAATGACGAACAATGAGAAAGAAGCAGACTTAAAATCTGCGACTGAAAGCAAGAAGCTGTTTATCGAAACGTATGGCTGCCAAATGAATGTGGCGGATAGTGAGGTAATTGCTTCTGTAATGCAAATGGCTGGCTATCAATTATGCGAGTCGCTCGAAGAGGCCGATGCCGTGTTTATGAATACTTGCTCTATCCGCGACAATGCAGAGCAGAAGATTTTAAATCGTCTGGAGTTTTTCCATTCCTTAAAGAAAAAGCAGAAACACTTGATTGTGGGAGTGTTAGGCTGTATGGCGGAACGTGTAAAAGATGATTTGATAGAGAACCATCATGTTGATTTAGTAGTAGGTCCGGATGCTTATCTGTCGTTGCCGGAGTTGATTGCTACGGTGGAGGCGGGTGAAAAGGCTATGAATGTAGAATTGTCTACTACCGAAACCTATCGGGATGTAATTCCTTCCCGTATTTGCGGAAATCATATTTCGGGCTTTGTTTCGATTATGCGCGGATGTAATAATTTTTGTCATTATTGTATTGTTCCCTATACGCGTGGGCGGGAACGCAGTCGTGATGTGGAGAGTATTCTGAATGAAGTGCACGATTTGGTAGCAAAAGGCTATAAAGAAATCACTTTGCTGGGCCAGAATGTGAATTCCTATTGTTTTGAGAAAGAGGAGGAGGTGATAACGTTTCCCAAATTACTTCGGATGGTGGCTGAAGCTGCTCCGGGAGTACGCATTCGTTTTACCACTTCTCATCCGAAAGATATGAGCGACGAGACGCTGCGGGTTATTGCCGAAATGCCGAATGTATGCAAGCATATTCATTTGCCTGTACAGAGCGGAAGCAGCCGTATTCTTCATTTAATGAACCGCAAATATACGCGCGAATGGTATTTGGACCGGGTAGCGGCTATCCGGCAAATTATTCCTGATTGCGGACTGAGTACGGATATATTTTCCGGTTTCCACTCCGAAACGGAAGAAGACCATCAACAATCTCTGTCGCTGATGCGTGAGTGCGAGTATGATTCGGCTTTTATGTTTAAATATTCGGAACGTCCGGGAACGTATGCTTCCAAACATTTACCCGATGATGTACCGGAAGAGGTGAAAGTCCGCCGCTTGAATGAGATTATCGCTTTACAGAATGAACTTTCGGCAGAAAGTAACCGTCGCTGCATTGGTAAGACGTATGAAGTACTGGTGGAAGGAGTTTCCAAACGCTCCCGAGAGCAATTATATGGTAGGACGGAACAAAACAAGGTGGTGGTGTTCGACCGTGGAACGCATCGTATCGGTGAGTTTGTGAAAGTTCGTATTACGGAATCCAGTTCGGCTACGTTGAAAGGCGAGGCGGTAGAGTCTGTATAAAAAGCGGTAGAGTTTGAACCCGTGGGGAATCATCTCCCTGTTTAAATATTTCTTTTTTCAAAAAAGAGTAATCCTTTTAAAACGCCCTTCTGAAAGCTTTTTCTGGAGGGCGTTTTAAATTTGTGCATAAACGCAATCCTCGTTTGTGCACAATTCCATTTTGAATTTGTGCACAAAAGGCAAGTCGATTTGTGTACCATTTATCCTTGCGTTTGTACACATGAAAATAGTGTAAATAAAACTCTTCTTTATGTAACTATATCCCTGAAGATTTATGGCATACTTTTACCCGTATAGGATAGCGGAGTCGCCCTGTATTTTGTAGTTGGGGTTTTCTTTTTATGTTTACGAAGGATAGAAAATTTTATATATCTGTCTGAAAGACAGTGCTGAACTGCTACGTTTTACATCTCATCAAACAACTATGTTACAAATATTAGCTCTTTGTGAGAATTGGCTATAAGTACCAGACAAGAAAGGCTTCAAAATATAAAATCAGTATTATTCTGAATGGGTAAAATAGACTTTTGAGAAAAGTAGAAAAAACTTTTGAGAAAAGCGTTATAGATTAAAAAGGACTACCTTTGCATTATGAATTTGATTAAAAGTATGAAACGAAAGAAAAAACGGATATTGGTTATTTCGGGGATTATTTTATTACTCGCTATCTTTTTTATTGGCGGCTATATTTTACAGAATATAGGAACACTTGACACAGAAAAGGAACGAATAATGAAATTTAGCAGTCTGTCTTATTATTCTTCACGGAATGATGTGTTTGTCAGTCCTGAAAAATTAATGTCTTATCCTGAACGGACAACAGGAGGTAATGCTGGATTCGGACGATTTTTTAAAAAATCTCCCAATGCCCCGGCGAGAGAATTGCCGAAAGTTGTTTTAAAGAAAACAGATTTTGCAGCCAATCCATCGGCTTATGCGCTTTATTGGTTCGGACACTCATCTGCCATGCTGGAATTAGATGGTGTACGGGTATTGATTGATCCTGTATTGGAAAATGCCGCTCCATTGCCGGGCATTGTGCCTCGTTACACAACTTCCCCTATTAAACGGGAGGAATTGCCCGATGTGGATGTTGTGCTGATTACACATGACCATTACGACCATTTGGAGGTAAAAACGATTAAGTTTCTCCGTAACCGGGATACCCGTTTCATCGTGCCGTTAGGAGTTGGTGCTCGTCTGCGTGGTTGGGGAGTTCCTGAAGAACGGATTATTGAATTGGGATGGGCAGAGAGGACAGAAATTGGTCCACTACAAATCACTTCAACCCCTAGTGTCCATTATTCAGGACGCAGTAAGACAGATAGTAATAAAACCCTTTGGACGGGATATGCGATAAAGGGAACACAGAAGAATGTTTTTTGGAGTGGAGATTCCGGTTACGGCAAACATTTCAGACAAATTGGTGAGCAGTATGGCCCGTTCGATTTGGCTTGTATAGAGATAGACGGATGGAATCCCGGCTGGCCGAATACTCATCTTTTTCCGGAAGAGGTAATTTCTGTTTGCAAAGACGTAAATGCGAAAAAATTGTTGCCTGTACATTGGGGCGTATTCGATTTGGCATTGCATCCGTGGGATGAATCCATTCAAAAAGTGTCGGCATTAGCAGAGGCAGATAGTATCGAATTGATTTCTCCTATAATGGGCGAACGGATAGTACCGGGTGAGAGCTTTACCCGCACTTGGTGGCGAGATTAGCCGGTATATTCATTGAGAAAACAGTATATTTATAATTGATGATTAAAAATAAGGAATATGGAACCGGGTGTTGTAGTTTATAATTATATGGATACTTTTTTCTGCTGTATGGTGGAAAAAGACAAATGGTGTGAGGAGATGGTCTCCGAGCATATGTTGGTATATCTTTGTTCGGGGGAACTGGAATTGATTGCTCCCGAGAAGAAATACCATTTGAAGAAAGGCGATGCCTTTTTCGTTAAACGCAATCATTTAGTCCGCAAAATCAAGCAACCTTCGAAAAGTGGCGAACCTTTCAAAGGACTGTTTCTGCAATTGAAAATGCCGTTTTTGAAACGTATGTTAAGCGAGCATCAGATAACCGTACCGCTCGTGAGTAATCCTATGACGACAAAATCTACTTATGTCCTGCTGGAAAAGCATCCGTTTCTGAATGGGCTGTTCTCGTCGTTAGAACAATATTTTGATGCACAACAATACCCATCGAAAGAGTTAATGGAATCCAAATTGGCTGAGGCCGTTTTTGCGCTTCTGCAACTCAAACCCGATTTGGGACAAGTATTATTTAATTTCGCCGAACCGTGGAAAATCAATTTGGAGGAATTTATGAACAAAAATTTTAAATGTAATCTATCGGTTGAAGAGTTCGCGCACTACACGGGACGAAGTCTGTCATCGTTCAAAAAAGATTTCTCGCAGGTCTTCCATCTCACGCCGAGTCGTTGGATTATTAAGTGGCGATTGGAGGAAGCCAAATGTATGATGGACAAGTTGGGACGCAAGCCTGCCGATGTCTACCTGGAGGTTGGTTTTAAAAATCTGTCGCATTTTTCTACTGCGTTCAAAAAGGAATATGGCTATCCGCCATCGGCTATACCGATGAGTGTCGTATAGCGAAAAAGACTTTTCGGCAAAGCAGATAGAACGTCTCGGAAAACCTCTGCCATCTATTATCCACTACTTTTGCATCATCGAATTTTAACTGATTCGATGATGCTTTTTTATAGGTATTTCCAACGTAATATATTAGCATATACATAATTATGAAGAGAAGTCTTATTGCAATGGCATTCGGTACATTCGGCTTGGGTATTGCCGAATTTGCCATGATGGGTATTTTAGGCAGCATCGCACAGGATTTGCAGATTAGCATCACACAAGCAGGACATTTGATTTCTGCATATGCGCTGGGCGTGTGTGTAGGTTCTCCGGCGTTATTGTTGGTACGGAAATTTCCGTTAAAACGGATTCTTTTGTTATTGTCGGTCATCATTCTGACAGGCAATCTTTGCGCCGTCGCAGCCCCGAATTTTACGATGTTGCTTATCGCCCGTTTCCTATCCGGTTTTCCGCACGGAGCTTATTTCGGCGTAGCGTCCATCATTGCCCAACGGTTAGCCCCAGAGGGAAAAGCAACACAGGCGGTGTCGATTATGATGGCAGGAATGACGGTCGCCACGGTTTTCGGTGTGCCGTTGGGAACGGCATTGAGTAATTCTATTTCGTGGCGCCTTACTTTTGTGTTAGTTTCCTGTTGGAGTATCATCAGTCTTTACGGAATCTGGCGTTGGGTTCCCCGTATGGACGCATTGCCCGATACGGGATTTAAAGGTCAGTTTCGTTTTATGAAATCTCTTGCACCGTGGTTGATTGTCTTCGGTACGCTGATAGGCGGAGGCGGTGTTTATTGCTGGTATAGCTACATCAATCCATTATTGACGAATGTTTCGGGATTCTCCGTGAGCAGTCTTTCATGGCTGATGGTGTTGGCAGGGCTTGGCATGGTGGCCGGTAACCTGATAGGCGGGCGTCTGGCAGACAAATATCCGGCAGGATTGGTGGCTGCCGTTGTCCAGTCATTCATGGTTGTTACGTTGTTGTCTATTTTCTTCTTTGCATCTATTCCGTGGCTTTCGGTCATTCTGATGATGATTGGAACAGCCGGACTTTTTGGAGTGGGTAGTCCGCTGCAATATTTGATTATCCGCTTTTCAAAAGGTGGCGAAATGCTGGGTGCGGCAAGTATTCAGATTGCATTCAATGTTGGCAATGCATTGGCTGCATGGTGTGGCGGCTTGGCATTACAGACCGGATTGGACGACCGTTATCCGGCACTGGTAGGTGTTCCATTGGCTCTTATCGGCTGTACGTTGCTATTTACGCTACATTGTAAATACGAACGACAACTTTCCAAATAGAGAAAATGACGTTTCAGAAAACTTCAAAAAGACGTCTGGAAAAACCTGTAAGGAAGTACCTGCCGGTATCTTTGCAGCAAAGAAATATTTGCCGAATGCAGAAATGATATGATGGAGAAAGTCAGGGTTGAAATCACCCAATTACGGGAACAAAGCTATTCCTGCTCGCAGGCAACCTTGTTAGGAATATTGCATTCCAGGTGTACAAGTTCTACGGGCTTACGATTTTTTGCGGAAGAAGCGCGCGAACATCAAACAATTCTCTTATATCGCAGGAACTCCGCTGTTCGCCGCATATAATAATTGGCTGAAAGAGCTAAAGAAATAATTGGTTATGAAAGAGATTGAAAAATTACAGACTGGAGCATATTACCGTATGGATGATGCAGAAATCGCTGAAATCCAGAACAGAGCTATCGCTTTATGTCAGAAAATAGATACGGTATCCGTTTTTGATAATTCTGTTCGGGAAGAGCTGTTTCGTAAACTGTTCGGAAGCGTCGGAAAAAATCCGAGCATCAAACCCGGTTTCAGATGCGATTTGGGTGTCAATATCTATATCGGAGATAATTTTCTCACAAATTATAATGTGATGCTCCTCGATATGGCTCCCATTACCATTGGCAATAACGTGTGGATTGGACCCAATACGGGTATTTTTGCTGTGTCACACCCGATGGAGGCTGCCGGACGGCATGAAATGTTGGCTATTGCTAAACCGGTTACCATTGGCGACGGCGTATGGATTGGTGGTAATGTAACGGTATTGATGGGTGTTACGATAGGAAAGAATGCCGTAATTGGAGCCGGAACCGTAGTAACCTGTGATGTGCCGGAGAATGCAGTGGTTGTGGGAAATCCGGCTCGCGTGGTCAAATATATTGGAAATAAATAAATCATGGAAAAGCAGTTTGAATTGGAAAATAGTGTACATATCCCGTCGGTGGGATTCGGCTTCTGGCAAACTCTCAATGGTACAACGGCTGTTGAGGTCGTGCGCTGTGCCATCGAAGCCGGTGAAGAAGATGGCTCGTGTGATGAGTGTGGAAAATTCCCAAAGCGGCAAGGATTTGAAGATGGGTGATGCCGGAAAATTACTCATGAGGAATTCCGCAACTATCCGAAGCGCATCTGAGAGATGCTTAGTGGCGACATTACCGCCGATTCCCTGCCGCTGAGCTACGAAGACTATCAGGGGTATCTGAGCAGTCGTTTAGATAGGAAGCGATGAAAAAAGAGGGAAACAACTACCGTGAATATTTGGATTATTAACGAAAAAACAATAAAGAAAATGAAAAAGATTTTGTATTTACTGTCGGTTCTTTTACTGACATTCTGTGTAAGCGCACAGGCGCAGCACAATCACTCTCACGAGGGAACTGTTCACTCGAAAGGTTTTGCTACAATGGATAAAAGCGGTGTATTGACCGCTTATGAGTTCGAGCGCAAAGCCATCGGCGACAACGACATTCTAATCGAGATTCTTTATTCTGGCATCTGTCATAGCGATATCCACCAATCGCGCGATGAATGGGGCGGTTCGATTTTCCCTATGGTTCCAGGCCATGAGATTGCAGGACGTGTCGTAGAGGTTGGCAAGAATGTAACGAAATTTAGGGTCGGTGATTTGGCAGGTGTAGGCTGTATGGTCAATTCCTGTGGCGTATGTAGTCGTTGCAAGGCCGGAGAAGAACAATATTGCGAGAATAACAAGACAGTCTATACCTATAATTCCCGTGATTTTGAAGGTATTCCTACTCTCGGAGGCTATTCGAATAATATTGTAGTGACGGAAAAATTCGCACTGAAGATTCCGCAGGGGGCTGACCTTGCCCGTATTGCACCGTTGCTGTGCGCCGGAGCAACAACCTACTCGCCGTTGCGCTTTACGCATGTAGGGCAGGGGGATAAAATTGCTGTTGCCGGATTCGGAGGTTTGGGACATTTGGCTGTACAATATGCAGTTTCTTTCGGTGCAGAGGTTACCGTATTCGATATTTCAGAGGATAAACGGAGTGATGCTATCCGTATGGGAGCCACAAAATATGTGAATGTTAACAACCCGGAGGAATTGAAAGGACTGGAAAATTCGTTTCGCGTAGTCATCAGCACAATTCCTGCAAAGTTCAATGTAGAACAGTATGTGCGTATGCTGAAAGTGGACGGTGAAATGGTGTTGATAGGTATGCCTGCCGCTGACCAGATTCCGTCAGTCCACACGGGTGCATTGGCCGGTCGTCGTAAAATTTACGGTACATTAATCGCTGGCATTCCCGAAACGCAGGAAATGCTCGACTATTCAATTGCGCACAATATCTATCCCGAAATTGAATTGCTTGACGCTGATGCTGATGCAATTAACCACGCCTATCAGAACGTGATTGACGGTAAAGTGAAATTCCGGTACGTGATTGATATGAATACGCTGAAATAGCATAAATGAAGAGTAATTTGCCTTTTAAGGAATAAATCGCCTTCGTCGATTTCCGTACGCAAAAGCGATTTCCGTACGTATTACCTCGATAAGATGCAGGATAAACTTAACTTGCGGATGCAAAGAGACGATAAAAAGGAACGTGAATGATACCGATAACTTCTATTAAGCGTAAAATCGACTTTATCCTTTTCGATGGTAAAGTCCTATATCGCGAATCCGGCATCGAAAGCTACTCGCGGAAAACCTAGTAAGGCTGTTCTTTAAAACGATGACGGGCAGGTTTTGAAACCTGCCCGTCATTCTTAACAGATGAATTTCTCTTTATATTGAATGAAAATTGGAGCCGCCCTCTGTGCCGGGGCGGTAGCTTCTTGAATCAGCCATTTATCCAGTATACGGCTCGTCTCCCTTTGTCAGAATTCCGAAATCCTGCTACATTTGCAGTCGAAATCTTCCGAAGTAGGTCTGTAATTCAGCGTGTTGGAAGCCTCTCGCAACCTCTTTCGCCGTTTGGAAAAGAGTAACGGAATAGTAACGTAAATCCGGTTTTATGCGGCTTGCTAGCGGTTTTACTTAGCTTCGTTCCCACCGCGCAGTTTCTTCTAACCCCCGTATTTACCACCTTCTTGCGCTTATCTGCTCGTTCTCTCAGTTTTTCTTTTTATCTTTACCACTCAAAAAAATTTGAATAGTATGTTTCAGAAACTAGTGGCTATAGAACCGGTGAGCTTGGTTCCCTCGGCAGAAAAAAAGCTTTATTCTTTCGCAAAAGAAGTCGTGATGTATCCTGATATTCCGGCAACGGATGAGGAGATTATTTCCCGCATTGGAGATGCGGATGCAGTATTGTTGAGTTATACTTCCCGGATAACCCGGGCGGTGCTGGAAAAATGCCCGAATGTGACCTATATTGGCATGTGTTGTTCTTTGTATTCTCCGGAAAGCGCAAACGTGGATATTCTTTATGCGAAGGAACGGGGAATTACGGTGACAGGCATTCGCGACTATGGTGATGAAGGGGTGGTAGAATACGTCATCAGTGAGTTGGTGCGTTGTTTGCATGGTTTCGGGCAACAGCCTTGGGACGGTATGGCGCGGGAGATTACCGGATTGAAAGTCGGTGTGGTAGGACTTGGTAAGTCCGGTGGAATGATAGCCGATGCCTTGAAGTTTTTTGGTGCGGATATAGCTTATTATGCCCGTGGAGAGAAGGAAGGAGCCAAGGCCAAAGGATATCGGTTCTTGCCATTGAACGAACTGCTCTCCCAAAGCGAAGTGGTTTGCTGTTGTCTCAATAAGAATACCGTTTTACTGCATGAGGCCGAGTTTCAGGCATTGGGGAATAAGAAAATACTATTCAATACCGGTTTGTCGCCCGCTTGGGAGGAAGCCCCTTTCGCTCAATGGTTAGAGAAAGACAACCTCTGTTTCTGTGATACGCTGGGAGCTTTGGGTGAGGCCGGATTTCTCACTCATCCGCATGTGCGTTGTATGCAGGTGTCTACAGGCCGCACCCGCCAGGCGTTCGACCGCCTGAGCGAGAAAGTGCTTGCCAACCTGTCAGAATACAATGGGTGAGGTGATGTTAATCAGGGTGTTCACTACCGACCACCCTGCAATTTCCGAGGTGGCGCTATACACATCCACTACCGCACGTACTTGCTCGTTTTTGATTTCCACTCTTTGAGTATCCCCTACAAAACCGGGAGTAGACTGCATGGTTACCTGCATCTGGTCCGGACCTACGGAGGCCAGTGAGGCGGCTACCGTGACATTTACTTTGGTGGGGAATAATTCGATGGCTTCGGTGGCGGTACCTGAAAAAACAGTGCGTTGTTCTGTTTGTAGTGTTTCATCATAAACAGCCGTTCCTTTCAGTGCATTAGGCCCTTTTTCGTTGAAGAAACGGGCCGAAGCGTTTCCCATCAGCGAAGCGGTTCGTAGCACATCGAATCCGCCGGTAGCTCCGGAAACGAGGTACACACGTGTATGGTTGGCCTTAGCTGTTTCTTTTACTTGCTGATAGAAAGCGGTATCCGCTAAAGCGCCAATCGACAAGGTAACGATGGAAGTCCCGTTTCTCAGTGCCGGCAGTGCCAATTCTTTCATGGCGGCGGGAGAAGCCGACTCCACTAAATAATCCGGTTTCAATTCCAACAGCTTTTCCAGCGTGGCACAAGCTATGCATGCTTTTCCATGTTGCTGCATTTTATTGACAATACGTTCGGCCTTTGATGCCGTACGCGAATACACGCCCACCAAATCATAATCGGGCAACAATCCGTTGATGGCGGCATCGGCTACAATCTCGGCAAGCCGTCCGCATCCTACTATTACTAACTTTTTCATGGGGCAAAGATAAGTAAAGACTTTGGAAAGGCAAAGAAACTTTCTTCGACTTCCAGTGGAGATTACTTAGTAGTGTTCCAATAAAATTTTTAAATAAAGTTGAATGGATAGCATCGGAATCGTTTTCACCTTATTAAATAATTAAGGATGGAAATGCGGATACAATTAATTATTTCTTATTTTTGCAGCTCTCGCATGAAGTGCAGACGAACATTTCAATGATTGATAGGCTGGTGTCGTTTGAAAGAATAGGGAGAATGAATTGGGCTGGTTGTTATGGAGTTAGTGTGACGCCCCCTTTTGTTGTATGACGCCGATATGCCAATTATATAAAATATATGACCATTAAGAGAGAGGATTTTGAGCACATCTTTAAAGAGTATTATCCTCGGCTTTATTATCACGCTCTAACGTATATCGATGACAGTGAAATCTGTAAGGATATGGTGAGCGATGTATTTGAGTCGTTATGGGAGGAGTGTGGACAGTTGCGGCACGACACTTTGAAAGCCTATCTGTACGCTTGCGTGCGCAATCGCTGTATCAATTATCTTCGTCATCAGCAAATAGAAAATCAATATATGGCTCTAATGGAGCAAGAGCCGGCGCCGATGACCGACAGGGAAGAAGATGAGCGCTTGGTTAAAATCAGGCAGATAATCGATACGATGCCGCGACAACGGCGTTTTGTGTTGGAAGCCTGTTTCTTTCAAAAAAAGACGTATAAGGAAGTGGCTGCGATATTAGGAATAACCACCGATGGCGTGAAAAAGCATATTGTAACGGCGCTTAAACAGTTGAGGAGCGAATTTCTGTCTGATAAAGTACCTGAAAAGGGAGTTTAAACGTATTATGTAAAAAAGGATGACAATGGAAAAAGAACGAAAGGACATAGAGAAAGATTGGGCCGATTGGTTGGAGTCTTCGGCTACCGAAGATGCATCCTCTCAGGTTCCCCCGATGGACGATGCCGACCTTTCGGAACTGAGCCGCTTGGCACAAGATTGTAACCGTGTCTTTGCCCGGGAGAAATATCCTGAACCGAACACGGACAAAGCATGGGCGCGGTTTGAAGAGAAGCATATTGTATCCCGCCGCAAGCATTTGCGAATGTTTCTTTGGGGCGGCATCATCGGAGCGGCGGCTTGTATGGTGCTTGTATGGCTTTTCAGTTGGGCAGGTACAGATAAAGAGGAAGATATATTTCAGCCTATGACGGTGTTTACTGCTGCGCGCGAAAGCAGAGGCGTCACTCTTTCGGGAGATGACGGCGCTATGTGGGAATTGGATAACGGCCAGGCAGAGGTTGCTTTGAGCCAGCGGGGTATACAGGTGGATGAGCAGGTGGTTGACTACCGGAAAACCGTCAGTGTAGAGAAGCAAACATTGACTATACCGCGTGGAAGAAACTTTTATGTTCTTCTTTCCGATGGTACGGAAGTGTGGCTGAATGCCGAAAGCCGGTTGTCGTATCCTTCGCGTTTTGAAGAGGACGAACGCATCGTCGAGTTGGAAGGCGAGGCTTATTTTAAAGTGGCGAGCGACAAAGCGCATCCGTTTATTGTGCGGACTTCCCGATTTAATACCCGTGTTTTGGGGACGGAGTTCAACGTGAAAGCGCATCAGGACGATACACCTTACGTTACGCTGGTATCAGGTAGTGTGAGGATAAAGGCTTCCCGGTCGGGTGAAGAAGTAAGTCTGCATCCGGGGCAGGAGTTTTCCATTAATGCGGAGGATAAGATAGAATTAAAAGAAGTGGACCCTTACTATTGTACGCAATGGAAAAACGGATTCTTTTATTTCGACCGGGCATCGCTTGAGGAAATCCTGTACGAACTCGGACGGTGGTATAATGTTGATATCGAATTGGATTGCGACCGTTCGGTGCTTGATTATCACATGCATTACGTGGCCGACAAACAAGAAAATATATCGGAATCGCTGGCTAAACTGAACGCATTACAGAAAGTAAAGGTAACCTACGAAAACAACAAAATTACAGTGAAATAATACTTTTTTCGTTGCAGACTTGTTTTTTTTGAAAAACAGAGTACCCATCTTTCTCTCCTGTTTGTATTAGGATAAAATAACACGATAGTTAACTTAATACAAAGATGTAGATGAAAAATTCAGAAGATTGGAAATGGTGTCAGAGAATGAAGGTGCTTTGGTTTGTGTTGCTCCTGGGAGTTTGCATGCCATTGTTCGCACAGGTTTCTTCGACAAAGCAAATTTCTTTCGAGTGTAAAAATGAAAGTCTGTCCGCGGCTTTTAGAAAGCTGGAACAGATTTCGGGTTACAAGATTTTGTTTACCTACGAGGATGTTCAATCGTATAAACAGACCGTTTCGGTAAAAAACAAATCGATTCGTGAAACAATGGATGCATTGATAGGAAAGCATCCTCTGGCATACGAAATAAAAGGGAAGTACATCACTGTTACTTTGAAAAAGAAACCGCAACCTTCTGCGGCCAAACGTTTGTTGAAAGGACATGTGCAGGATAAAAACGGAGAACCCCTTCTTGGCGTTTCTATCCGTTTGGTAGGCACCAATCTCGGTACGGTGACTGACATGAACGGCGACTTCTCTTTAACTGTATCTGCCGACCACTCCCACGTTGAGCTAAGTTATATCGGTATGCAGTCGCAGAAAATAAAGTTTGACGGAAAAGGACTTTTGAATGTGGTAATGAGAGAGTCCGATAATTTGCTGGAAGAGTTTGTGGTAACCGGTTATCAAACATTGTCAAAAGAACGGGCTACAGGTGCCTTCGATATACTTGACAAGAAAGCTTTGGAGAGCCGGATTCATACGAATGCCATGTCGGCGTTGGAAGGGGAAGTGCCCGGAGTAAGTGTTTACAATGATAAGATTGTTATTCGTGGAGTGTCCACATTTTCTTCGTCGGTAGGTAATGACCCTTTAATTGTTATCGATGGTCTTCCCACAGAACAGAAACTTACAGATATCAACATTAACGATGTGGAGTCGATTACTGTACTGAAGGACGCTGCCGCCGCTTCCATATATGGTGTGCGGGCAGCCAATGGCGTGATATCCGTAGTGACGGCCAAACACGTTAAAGACCAGACCAATATTCGCTTCACGGCCGATTGGATTTGGACGGAAAATCCCTCTCTGAGCGATTATCATTATGCATCCACTTCCGATATTATGGACTTTGAATTGGCTCATATTCAAAGTTATGCGCGACTGAGTAATCAGACTGAAGCTTATTATCTGAAAGATAATTTGAAAGGTATCGGCGAAGCCGGCAGCAGTAGTAATACGTTACCTTATTATTCTCCGTTCCGGTATGCCCGTACGCAATATACCAACGGAGAGATGAGCGAAGCCGATTACAATGCGTTGATTTCCAAATGGAGAGGACAGGATTATAGAAAAGAATATATGGATGAGGCATGGCGCACCCCTTTGCGTCAGAGCTATAATCTTTCGATTAACAGCGGTACGGAGCGTCAGTCTACTTATATATCATTGAACTATATAGGCGATTCACAGCGGGTTATTTCTGATGAAAACAAATATTTCAAAGGTTACTTGAAAACCTCTCAAAAACTGGCCGACTGGCTGACGTTTGAATTGGGAGTCGATGCTCAATATAGTTATTTGATGTCCGGCGATTCGCAATATACTTCTTTCACTACATTGGAACCCTATACGCAGATAAAAGATGCCAATGGCAACCGGGTGTATCGCGATTATGTAGATATTTCTAACCAGACCTTTACGGGTGGATTACATATCAATCCGAAAATTCAGGGCCAAATAGAGGGATTGCCTCAGTTTATGTCTTACCGCTTTAATATCTTGGATGAACTGGACGATAATAGGACGAAAGAGAAAAATTTCTATATCCGTAGTTTTGCCAAACTGAATTTTAATATACTGAAAGGACTGAAATTCTCTACCAGTTTCTCTTATGAGTTTGGAAAAGATAATGCGGAAACATACAACTCGGAAAACTCTTACTATATCCGCTTTTTGCGGAACCGTTTCGCTACTTACGCTCCAGTCAATTCGGTTATCCCGGAAGGAGGGCGCATGAGTATGACCGATACGAAAAGGGATAACTGGACTTTCAGAAACCAGTTGGATTATCAGACCGTCATCAAGGATGAGCACGCTATATCGTTGTCGGCTGGTTTGGAATTACGTGAAAACAACCGGGACATTCCCAATACATCGACTTATTACGGATATAATCCTACATCGTTGGCTTATACAGCGCTGAACGTGAAGGATATGATGAATATAGGTGTGAAAGAATCCTATATTTATAATAATAACACATCGGCCGGCGCCGTACGCGACGGAAGCTATATCCGTTTATCGGACTATAGTCTGACTCCTTCATTGAGCTCTATGCAGAACCGTTATTTTAGCGGCTATTTTGTCGGCGGCTATACGTATAAGGAGCGCTACGGCATCAGCGGAAGTTTCCGTATCGACCAGGCCAATCTGTTCGGCACTGACCCGAAATACCGCTATCGTCCGTTGTGGTCGGTCGGATTTAAATGGAACATGGCCAAAGAGGACTTTATGAAAGAACTATCATGGATTGATGTGTTGGATTTGCGTGGTTCATACGGTTTGACAGGAAATGTAGACCAAACAACAACACCTTATCTGGTGGCCCGGATGACGACACAAAACAGATATACGGCCGAGACCATTCCTTATACCATGATTTCGGAAGCTCCCAATCCTTTGTTGCGCTGGGAGAGAACGGCTTCTTACAACTTGGGAGTAGACTTTATCTTATTAGGCGGAAAGCTTTCCGGAAAGTTGGATTATTACCATAAAAGAAGTGATGATTTGCTGGCGACTATCGAAGTTCCCTTCACTTCGGGCTATTCCAGACAGCGTGTCAACTACGGTGCCATGACCAATAACGGATTTGAGCTCTCTTTGTCTTCATCCTGGTGGAAAAATAAAGACTGGAGCGTTTATTCCTCTTTCACCTTCTATTATAATAAAAACAAAGTGACCCGTTCGTTTTATAATGCCACTCAGGCAAGCCAGTTAATTAGCGGCTCTTATTATCAGGAGGGACGTCCGTTTAACGCCATTTATGCTTATCAATACGGCGGGCATTCCTCCGGATAATTCAGACGGATGCGCAGAACGGAATTCCCGATATCATACGTGCCGACGGTACTTCGGTGGTGCATTTCAATGAAAACGGCGGCATTAATATTGATGCGTCTACCACGATGAAACCGGAGGATTTGGTATACATGGGTTCGGGTACTCCGGTGTGGGGCGGTTCGTTTACGCAAAATATCCGTTTCCGCAATTGGGAGTTGTCGGCTTTTGTCACCTATTATGGTGGACACAAGGTATATGTTCCCAGCTTTAACTTTTATGCAACGAATTACAATACACTTTCTGACTTTTATGCGCAATCGTGGACGCCTGAGAATTCATCGAGTCTGATTCCGAAGCATTTTGTTCATTATGATGCTTCGGCCGACGGAGGAAAGGCTATCGGCTTGCAGGAAATGTATCAGAAATCGACAGCTAATGTAGAAGATGGCGATATGATTCGTTTGAGAAATATCTCTCTGGCTTACAGTTTGCCGACAAAATATGTCAGTAAATTAAGAATGGAGAATGTGAAACTCATCGCCCAAGTGAACAATCCTTGTTTTTGGAGTGCGGCAGGTCATGGCATAGACCCTGAAACCTTGGGAACGGGTGGTAGTTGGACATTGCCTCAACCGACCTCGTATTTATTGAAACTGAACGTACAATTTTAAGAATTAAAGACGGAAGACGATGAAAAAGATAGCAATATATTTAAGTGTTTTGATGTTAGGACTCTCCTCGTGCGATAATTGGCTGGAGATAGAACCTAAAGGTAAAATTATTCTTACGACAGCCGAAGAGTATGGACAACTGTTTGATAACCTGTCTTATATTCAGTATAACCTTGCTGATATCGCTTATTTGGACGATGAAGTGTGGGTGAATGGACAAGTGATAATTAATGGTTGGAACTCGATGAATTTATCGGTAGCCAATATCTTATATAAGAATGAATACGACCGAAGTGTGAATGCTTCGGGCAACGCAGGGAACGGCAGTACGTTTTTTCAATCCATGTATGAACGCATTACCAAAATAGCCAATACCATCATCTATGATGCGGGCAAGGGAAAGATAGAGGGTAGTTCGACAGAAATTACCCAATTGGTGGCACAAGCCAAAGCATACCGTGCTTTTGCTTACTTTGCCCTGATTAATTTATATGCCAAGCCTTATAATGCGGCAACGGCTGCTACCGACGGAGGTGTACCGGTTCGTACGGATTCTTATGTAGAGACATTGCCTAACCCGGCTAAATCGTCGGTAGCCGATGTTTACACATTGATAGAAACGGATTTGAGAGAGGCTATTCCGGATTTGCCGGAGGCAGCTAAAACAGCATTTCGCTTTAATAAGGCGGCCGGATATGCTTTAAAAGCCAAAGTCCATTTGTTTAAAAGGGAGTTTGATGATTGTATCAGTGCGGCAGAGGAGGCTTATAAGCTGAATCATCAAACTTATGATTTAGTTACCCGCATTAATCCTGAAAAGCATTATCCGGAACCGGAGATTTATGCCAGTGGTGAAGAGAATCTGGTGTTTGCGACGAACCAGACGACCTATTTCTTGCTTCATCCCGATTTGATAACCCTGTTTGAGAAAGGGTTGACAGATTACGGACAGGGTGAGGACGTGCGTGATGTCCGGTTAGACCTTTATCAGCAGCCTAATAAGGCGGTTAAGGATTACCAGTTTACTTTGCAGTATATGCCGGTGGCATTGCAATATGCGACCAACTCTGTGGGTTTGCGCACGACGGAAGTGATGTTGATGTTGGGTGAGTGTTATGCCCGTAAAGGGAAAAATGATAAGGTAAAGGAATATATGGAACCTTATTTGAAGAGCCGTTATGCAAACTACAGCTCAGCAAAATTACAGATACCACAAGATGTAACCGAAGCTGTGAAGTTTGTGCTGAAAGAACGTCGCAAGGAATTGACGATGGGCTATAACCGCTTTTTCGACCTCCGTCGACTGAATATGGAGGAGGCTTATAGAACGGAACCAACGCGTACGATACCATTGGATACCTCCGTTACTCCCGGTATTCCGCAGGATACCTATACGTTGCCGGCCAATTCGCCGCTTTACGTTATGCCTTTCCCGACAAAAGTGTTGTTGAACGATGAAAGACTGGAGTCCAATTCTATGAATAACTAATATTAAAAATGATAATTGTATGAATTTGCAAAAGTTTATATGTATAGTGGCGGCTTCTCTGAGCTTGTCTTGGGTGCAGGGGCAGCGTTTGCGTGACCCTTCTCTAGAAAAGCCGTTACCTCGTGTTGTCGAGTGGACGGACAATCACCATTATGTATTGCAAGAGCAGGGAGAGCATCCCGGCAAATCTCAGACATATCTTGTTGATGTCCGGAACGGAAAGAAAGAAGCTTATGCAATGGACCGGAAAGTACAGGATAACCGGCCGGTGTCTGTCAGGTCGATAGACGGAGATTTATGTGAAATAAAGAACGGTGTAAGACGCTGGTTGACACGTACACCCGAGAAAGAAGAAATTTTTCAGGTATCTCCTGACGGGACGCAGGTCGCTTTCGTTCGGGCAAATGATTTGTATACAATGGATATGGCTACCGGAATGGAGAAACGTTATACACATGACGGGAGCGATGTAATCATGAACGGACGCGCTTCGTGGGTGTATTACGAAGAGATTTTGGGACGCGATACAAAGTACGCCGCATTGTGGTGGGCGCCGGACAGTAAACATCTGGCCTTCTATCGGTTTGATGATAGCCAAGTGCCCGTCTTCCCTATTTATAATTCGATGGGACAGCATGGCTATTTGGAAAATACTCGTTATCCGAAAGCCGGCGACCCGAATCCGCAGGTAAAAGTCGGAGTAGTGGATATAGCCGACGGGACAGTTGCATGGGCGGACTTCGACCCGGAGACCGACCAATATTTCGGAACGCCTTTTTGGCGTCCGGATGGTTCGAGCTTGTTGGTGCAATGGATGCCGAGGGAGCAGAACGAATTGAAATTATACGATGTGAATATTGAAACGGGTTCTTCGAAAGCCATTTATGATGAGAAATACCCTACGTGGATTGACTGGATTGAAAAGTTAACTTGGGTAGGAGATGATTTCCTGATGATACGGGATGGGGATGGTTGGCAGCAAATTTACTATCATCGAGCCGATGGGACAATGAAATGCAAGTTGACTTCCGGACGAAACTGGAATACGGAGATTCTGAAAGTCGACGAGAAGAAGAAATGGGTCTATTACCAGTCGAGCGGAGAACTCTCTACCCGTACCGATTTATATCGGGTTAATTTGAATGGCAAACAGCAGAAACGCATTACTTTCGGTGATTACTCGCATGAAAAGTTTTCGATTTCGCCGGACGGCAATCATGTTATCACTACGTATGGCAATGTTTGTACGCCTACACAGATGGCACTGATTCGTACCGATAACGGAAAGTACCGTGTCATTGCCGATTCAAAAGGGCCTAAGCTGGATGAGGCCAACTTAAAATATCGCGATATGGTGTGGTTGAAAACAAAGGACGGTTTCAACTTGCCGGGTTGCATATCCTGGCCTAAGAATATGGAAGCAGGTAAAAAATATCCGGTAGTGATTCAGGTTTACGGAGGACCGAATTCTCCCTCGGTGAAGGAGCGTTGGATATCCGCGCATTTCGTTAATTCCGAAGGAATCATACGCATATCCGTCGACCATCGCGGTTCGGGACATTGCGGTAAGAAAGGAATGGACTACATGCATCGCAATTTAGGAAAATGGGAAATGAACGATTACATCGAATGGGTGGAATGGTTGCGTCAACAGCCTTATGTGGATGCGGAACGTATATTAATCTCCGGTGGCAGTTATGGCGGTTACATGGCAGCTATGGCGGTAACGTATGGAGCCGGTTATTTTCAATATGCTATCAGTGAATATCCGGTGATTGACTGGGCTCTTTATGACAGTCACTATACGGAGCGGTATATGGATTTGCCCAAAGATAATCCGGAGGGCTATAAGGCTGCTTCGGTACTGACGTACGTCGACCGCTATCAGTCGAAAGGAAAATCGATGCTTTATTTGCAACATGGTTTGATGGACGATAACGTGCATGTGCAGAATACATTCCAGCTGGTAGATGCGCTTCAGAAACAAAACAAACAGTTCCGGCTGATGGTTTTTCCCAATGAGCGGCATGGATGGTTTGTTAAGCTGGATTTTACAGCTAAAGCCAGAGAGGATTTTATGAATGAATGTTTAGAATTGGAAAATAACAAAAAGTGAATTCAATGAAAAATAGAATAATGTTTTTAGGTTTGCTTCTTCTGTTTTTAGGAAGTGGACGCATGCAGGCTCAAGCCTTGTCGGTGATTGAAGGGCAATGGCTAGACGCTACGGCGAAACAATCGAAATTGGGCTTGTATCAAGTGGAGAACGGTTTGTTGTATGAACTGGCTTCTTCCAATCTTACAGATAAAGGTCATTTTGGTTTTGCCTTTTATCCGGAAAAAGAAGGCTATTATGTGATTGCGGTCAATCCGGGAAGCAAGGTAAATCGGTATATCTTTTATTTTAAGCCCGGTGATAATTTGCAATTCCGGATAGAAGGGGATAACTGGCAATTGATAGGGGATAATACGCCCGAGAATAAAGAAATTGAAAGATGGCATAACTTGGTACAGCCACTGGAAGGAAAAGCGGTGTATTTTATGAAAAAACGGAGTACATACGTCGATTATTTTCCTTTATTAGAACAGACTTTGCCTAAAGTAGCTGCTTTGGGTAAGGCACAAACACCGAATAAAACTTTCAACCAAGGGTTCGAAGATTTTAAAAAGTATAATCTGTTGGAGATAAACCTAATGCTGTTGAGCACGCCACGCACAGCCCATCCGAAGAATACGGATTATATAGACTATTATCGTCATATTGATATAAAAGATTTAACCACTTCATTAACTCTGTTGGATTATCCTGACGCGACATGGCTTATAGAATCGTCTTATTATCAATTGTTGCGTTCCGATACCAGTTCTACGGAGGAACAGTTGTCCGAGAAAAGAAAAAATATAAAGGCTTATTTGCTGGGCAATGAAAGTCCGATTGTTAATAAAACCATTAAAGGCGAAATGATGTTGCATTATGCATCGTGGGTAAAAGATTACATGACGATTGATTTGTTTAGAAGTGATTACGGTCAATGTTTGGCAACAGAAGACCAAGTACGGCGCTTTAATCTGCTTGTCAGCAAGCTGGACGATAATTCGCAAGGGCATCCCGCTATAGACTTTAAGTTTGCCGATATGCAAGGTAAAGAAGTTGCATTGTCCGACTTCAAGGGAAAAGTAGTTTATATCGATATCTGGGCAACCTGGTGTGGCCCTTGTAAGGGGGAAATTCCTTATATGGGTAAGTTAGAGGAAGAATTTAAAGACAACTCCAATATGGTATTTATGAGCGTATCGATTGACGCGCAGAAAGACCAGCAGAAATGGAAAGATATGGTGAAGGAGAAACAGATGAAAGGTGTTCAGCTGTTTGCAGGAAGCAGAGCCGATGATATAGCGAAGCCTTATAAAGTGAAAGGCATTCCGCGCTTTATATTGGTAGGAAAAGATGGAAATTTGATTTCTAGTGAAGCTCCCCGTCCTTCTTCTGCCGAAATACGTCCGTTGTTGAAGAAAGCATTAGCTCAATAATGTATGATACTGATACAATTTTTAAAATACACACCTTCTCTAGAAGATTATAGATTGTAACTGGCAAGTATAAAAGAGTCCTGTCATTCTCTGGTTTGATAGGACTCTTTTGTTTTACTTCTATTCCGTTCCCCGTCCGTGCAGTTTCTCTTGCATTCGGTCTTGGTAACTTTTCTTCGGAGCTTTAGGCATTACTAGCCACAAGATGATGTAAAGAATAAGTCCGAAACCACCGAGCAGAATGCAAAGTGCCCATATAACACGTACCAGAGTGGGGTCCCAGCCTAAGAAGTCTGCTACGCCGCCGCAGACTCCGGCAATCATTCTATTGTTCGATTTGGTAAGTTTCCTGTTTTCCATTGTTCTATTTATTTAATTGAGTTATTGATTTCAAGTTGTGAATCTCCTGAATCTTCCTTGGTTTTATCTGATGGAAGAAGTGGTTTGGGTTGCTTTTTTGGCAAAGATAATGCAAACCGAAAGCAGAATAAAATGAACTTGTTCATTTTTTATGCTGAGGTGCAGCTTATCTTCGCTTTTTTGGCAAAAATATGAAATTATGTGGCTATAAGCTCTATGATTCTCTTAAAAGTTTCTAAATAAAGGGCTCGTCAATCTATTTTATTTGTTACTTTGCACCAAATTTGGGTGGCGTGTGCCCTGCTGTAAAGGAGGGCTATAAAAAAGGTATCTAACATCAATGAATAAACTCACGATACAAGCTTGTCCGTTATGCGGCGGAACTCACTTTAAGCATTATATGGATTGCACGGATTACTACGCTTCGGGAGAGGAGTTTGCCGTGTACGAATGTGAAGATTGCAGTTTTCGTTTCACTCAAAATGTACCTGTTGAGAAGGAAATAGGTGCTTATTATGCCACTCCCGACTATATTTCGCACAGCGATACCCGTAAAGGACTCATTAATCATCTTTATCATTATGTACGCCGTTATATGCTGGGCCGTAAGGCTAAGCTGGTGCGTCGTGCGTTGCACCGGAAAAGCGGCCGATTGCTGGATATAGGTACCGGTACGGGGTACTTTGTTCACACTATGTACGAAAAGGGCTGGGATGTAGAGGCGGTAGAAAAGAATGAGATGGCACGGGCTTTTGCTTGGAAACATTTTGGGCTGAAAGTAAAAGGGGAAGCCGAACTCCAGTCTTTTGCGCCCAACTCATTCGATGTGATTACCTTGTGGCATGTGATGGAACATATCGAACACTTGAACGAATTGTGGGATACCTTATCTAATTTGTTGGACGAAAAGGGCGTTTTGGTGATTGCCGTGCCTAACTGTAATTCGTATGATGCGCAGAAATACGGACCACATTGGGCAGCCTATGATGTGCCCCGCCATTTGTGGCATTTTACGCCGGCCACTATGCAACAGTTCGGATTAAAACATCAGTTTGTATTGGAGCAACATCACCCGATGCCATTTGATGCGTTTTATATATCGATGATGAGCGAACGTTATAAAGGCAGCGCTTTCCCGTTCTTAAAAGGAATGTATAAAGGAGGAAGGGCGTGGCTCAATACATTAGCGAAAAAAGGAAGAAGTAGTTCCGTAATATATATATTTAGAAAGAAACGGTAATGGGAAAGAAACAGACTGTCGGCTATTGGGATATGCAGTTTATTACTTCCTGCATCAGCACTATGCTCGTTCTTATATTGTTGGGCACGGTGGTCTTTTTTGTGCTGTCGGCTCATAACCTGTCGGTGTATGTACGGGAGAACATCAATTTTTCCGTGTTGTTGAGCGAGGAGATGCCTGAGGCGGATATACTCCAATTCCAAAAGAAATTGAATGGTGAGAACTATGTGAAAGAGGCGGTTTATATTTCGAAGGAACAAGCTTTGAAAGAGCAGTCGGAGGCCATGGGCTCCGACCCTAAAGAGTTCTTGGGATACAATCCTTTTACCGCTTCCATCGAGATAAAGCTGAATTCGGAATATGCCAACTCCGATAGCATTAAGTGGATAGAAAAGGCGATAAAGAAGAATAAGAAAGTAACGGAGATTGTTTATCCGCAAGAGTTGATGGATGCGGTGAACGATAATATCCGTAAAATAAGCGTGGTGCTGTTAGGATTGGCGGCGTTGCTTACTTTGGTTTCTTTCGCGCTGATAAACAATACCATCCGATTAACCATTTACTCCAAACGTTTTCTTATCCATACCATGAAGTTAGTGGGTGCTAGTTGGGGATTCATTCGCAAGCCCTTTTTGGTGCGTAACCTCTGGGTGGGTATTATCTCCGGGGTAATGGCCGATGCCGTGTTGATGGGGTGTGCTTATATGCTGGTTAACTACGAACCGGAATTGATTTCCGTGATTACAACGGATGTATTGCTCTGTATGGTTGTTTCCGTATTTTTATTTGGAATCGCCATCACCTATTTGTGTGCTTATTTTTCAATTAACAGGTATTTGCGTATGCGTGCGAGTACCTTATATTATATATAATGACGATGGATAAACAGAAATTTGCTTTGGATAAAACCAACTTCATCCTGCTGGCTGTGGGAATGGTAGTGGTGATTATAGGTTTCTTGTTGATGACCGGACCGGGCTCAACGGAGGAGATGTTCGAACCGGATATTTTTAGTGTGCGGCGTATTAAGGTGGCTCCGGCTGTATGCTTTTTCGGCTTTATTTTTATGATATATGCCATTTTACGCAAACCTAAAAACGTACAGGATAAGGAGTAAAAGAAAAGTGATGGCTTCGCTTGGAAGTGATAGGAGTTAGAAGCTGGATATTCCCGTTTAGATTTTCAAAACGATTGGTTTTTGTTTCTAAGCGAGGTGAATGCTTGCTCCGGTTAGGATAAAACAGACGAAATAAAAAAAGAATAAATAAGAGATGGATTGGTTACAAGCCTTGTTCTTGGGGGTGCTTCAAGGACTGACAGAATATTTGCCTGTGAGCAGCAGCGGACATTTAACAATCGGTGCGGCGCTGTTCGGCATTAATGGAGAAGATAATCTGACCTTTACGGTTGCTGTGCACGTGGCTACCGTTTTAAGTACAATTGTGGTTCTTTGGAAAGAAATAGCCTGGATATTTAAAGGACTGTTTAAGTTCCAAATGAATAGCGAAACAAACTATGTGATTAATATTGTTATCTCTATGATTCCGATAGGCATTGTTGGCCTTTTCTTCAAAGACTATGTAGAGGATATCTTCGGAGCCGGATTGCTTATTGTGGGGTGCATGCTTTTGGTAACAGCTGCTTTGCTGGCATTTTCTTATTATGCCAAACCTCGTCAGAAAGAAAATATCTCACGGAAAGATGCTTTCATTATCGGACTGGCCCAAGCTGTGGCTGTGTTGCCGGGCTTGTCGCGTTCCGGTTCTACCATTGCCACCGGTTTGCTGTTGGGTGACCGGAAAGAAAAATTAGCGCAATTCTCTTTTCTGATGGTGATTCCTCCTATATTGGGTGAAGCGCTGCTGGATGTCATGAAGATGATGAAACATGGGGCAGATGCGGTTGCGACTTCCGACGTTTCGTTCGGTGCGCTGGCAATAGGTTTTGTCGCTGCTTTTGTGTCGGGTTGCATCGCCTGTAAATGGATGATTAATGTAGTGAAGAAAGGAAAACTGATTTACTTTGCCGTTTATTGTGCTATCGTAGGCTTGATAACGATTGTAAGTACGTTTTTTTCATGATAAAGCCGTACTTGGATGAATTTTAAAGAAGGAGAGATTCTGTATATAAACAAACCATACGAATGGACTTCGTTTGGGTTGGTAAATAAGGTGCGTTATTTTTTGTGCCGTAAACAGGGGGTAAAGAAGTTGAAAGTGGGACATGCCGGAACGCTGGACCCTTTGGCCACCGGAGTGATGATTCTTTGTACGGGAAAGGCAACGAAACGGATAGAGGAATTCCAGTATCATACTAAAGAGTATGTGGCCACCTTACAGTTGGGCGCTACGACTCCCTCTTATGATTTGGAGCACGAAATTGATGCGACCTATCCTACGGAGCATATTACCAAAGAACTGGTAGAGGAGACATTGAAGACTTTTGTCGGAACCATAGAACAGGTGCCTCCTTCCTTTTCTGCTTGTAAAGTAAACGGTAAGCGGGCGTATGATTTGGCCCGGAAGGGAAAAGACGTAGAACTTAAACCGAAGACTTTGGTTATAGATGAAATAGAACTGCTGGAGTGCCGGTTGCCTGAAATAAAAATCAGGGTGGTATGCAGTAAAGGCACCTATATACGGGCGTTGGCGCGCGATATCGGTGAAGCGTTGCAGAGTGGCGCGCATCTCACGGCATTGGAACGCACTCGGGTAGGCGATGTGACGCTGGCGGATTGCATTCCGTTGGACGATTTTCCCGAATGGATTGAGAAACAAGAAGTAGAAACTAACGAATAAAACAGAGATTTATGAAACTGTCGCAATTTAAATTTAAGCTTCCGGAAGAAAAGATAGCTTTGCATCCGGCAAACCATCGGGATGAATCCCGTTTGATGGTAGTTCATAAGAAGTCAGGACAAATAGAACACAAAATGTTCAAAGACGTTCTGGACTATTTTGATGATAAAGATGTTTTTATATTTAACGACACCAAAGTTTTTCCGGCTCGTCTTTATGGGAATAAGGAGAAAACAGGTGCGCGTATAGAAGTGTTCTTATTGCGTGAGCTGAACGAAGAATTGCGTTTATGGGATGTGCTGGTCGACCCCGCACGTAAAATCCGTATTGGTAACAAACTTTATTTCGGTGAAGACGACTCGATGGTAGCCGAAGTGATTGATAATACAACCTCACGCGGACGTACACTCCGTTTCCTTTACGACGGTCCGCACGATGAGTTCAAACGTGCTTTGTATGCATTGGGAGAACCTCCATTGCCTCATTTTATACGCCGGGAAGTAGAAGAATCGGATGCAGAACGTTTCCAGACTATATTTGCCAAAAATGAAGGGGCTGTAACGGCTCCGACTGCCGGATTACATTTCAGCCGCGAGTTGATGAAACGGATGGAAATCAGAGGTATTGACTTTGCTTACATCACCCTGCATGCCGGATTGGGTAACTTCCGTGAGATTGATGTGGAAGATTTGACTAAACATAAAATGGATTCCGAGCAGATGTTTGTCAACGCTGAGGCTACCCGAAAGGTAAACGAAGCGAAAGATGGCGGACATAACGTGTGTGCGGTAGGTACCACGGTGATGCGCGCTATTGAAACGGCTGTGGGAACCGACGGACATTTGAAAGAATTCGACGGATGGACAAACAAGTTTATCTTCCCTCCGTATGATTTCAGTGTAGCAAATAGTATGATTTCCAATTTCCATCTGCCGCTCTCTACCTTGCTGATGCTGGTAGCGGCGTATGGGGGTTATGACTTGATTATGGATGCTTACGAAGTAGCATTGAAAGAAGGTTATAGCTTTGGTACATACGGAGATGCCATGTTGATTTTGGATAGATAAAAGAAGAGATGACGCGCGTTTATTTAGGATTGGGAACCAATTTGGGCGATAAGCGGAAGAATCTGGACGACGCGCTCTTAGTTATAAAAGAAAGGATAGGGACAGTTGTGTCTCTATCCTCTTTTTATGAAACAGCTCCTTGGGGCTTTGAATCGCAAAATTCTTTTCTGAATGCGGCGGTAGGGGTGGATACCGCTCTTACTCCCGAAGCTCTGATGCAGGCCACACAAGAGATAGAGAAGCAATTGGGACGCCGGCACAAGAGTGTGCAAAAAGTATATCACGACCGTCCGATAGATATCGACATCCTCCTTTATGGCGATACGGTACTTCAAACAGAAACACTCACCATACCACATCCGGAAATGACGGAACGCCGGTTTGTAATGGAGCCATTGGCGGAAATTGCTCCGGACGTAGTGCATCCGGTCTTTGGAAAGACAATAAGCAAACTACTTTCTCTGATTCCTTGATGAGTTCCTTTACGGACGTTGGAAAGCTGAAGCATTGTATTGGTTTCAATAGAGTTAGAATACTTTGAAACCGGTAACGGTTATGACAGTTGTGCCAATACGTGTGTCACACCCTTGCCAACAGCTTGGCAAGGGTGTGACACACGTATTGGCAAGACCATGGCGATAGCGCAACGTTACCTCTGATATGTACGAACCTGGATTCAGTTGATATACATACGGCAATAACCTGAATTCAGTTGGCTACATAAAGTCTTATGCCTGATAAGGGTAGACAAAAATATTCCTAGGCCTATATAAAGTGGTTCTTCTTCAGGTTCGTATCGCTTTATAAATTCAATTCCTATTAGTGTAGTGTTCTATAATGCCCTTTTACATCTGTGTAGCGAAGGAATGTCATCATCTGAATTTATTTTCAACAAACTTGACGAAGAATATTTGTTCATCCCCGGACGTAGTGCGGCATCTCCTCCGGAATCTCCATAGAGATTTCTACCAGTCCTTTTACCACGCCGTTTTCGCACCATGCCGTTTGATAAATCATTTTTTTCACGCCGTGCTTTTCTATAGTATATACATTCTTGCCGCCTGTTTCCAGCAAGTGATGGATAATGCTTTTCGAACGTTCACTATGGCAATCCATTAGATTTTGCCCTATCAGGTTCCCGTGTTTAGCGAAAGTGTTTTTGGCTTTGTCGTTCATATAGAGAATCACTCCCTCCGTGTTGCATACGGTGACGGCACAATTCATTTCTTTGCTCCATTCTGGTATCATAACAGTTGTTCTTTTTATGTTTTTATAGCACGTGCTAAAGTAGTGGATTTGTGGTGGAAAAGCAAAAAATAGTCTAAATACCTGCATTCGGACATTTATGTTGAAAATATCCTTAATGAATGCATTGCAATTCGCAATGATTGTATATCTTTGCAGCCAATTCTAAATGTGGAAAGATTTGGGCAGCTTGCAACCACAGTAAAAAATGCTAAATTAAACAGCCTCGGCGCTGTGCATTACATTCTTCCCAAACAAGTTTCTCATTTACATTTTACTAATTTATAACCCCTTAATTACAAAAAGATGGGATACTTATTTACATCCGAATCGGTGTCGGAAGGACACCCCGACAAAGTGGCCGATCAAATATCGGACGCTGTGCTTGACAAACTATTGGCTTTTGACCCTAGTTCGAAAGTAGCTTGCGAAACACTGGTAACTACCGGACAGGTGGTGCTGGCGGGTGAAGTAAAAACGCAGGCATACGTTGATTTGCAACGTATCGCAAGGGAGGTAATCAACCAAATTGGTTACACCAAGAGCGAGTATATGTTTGATGGAAACTCTTGTGGCTTGTTCTCGGCCATTCATGAACAAAGTCCCGACATTAACCGTGGCGTGGAGCGTGAAGACCCGATGGACCAAGGTGCCGGCGACCAAGGTATGATGTTTGGTTACGCTACCAATGAGACGGAAAATTACATGCCGCTTTCGCTGGATTTGGCTCATAAGATTCTTATGGTATTGGCCGACATCCGTCGTGAAGGCAAGCAAATGACTTATCTTCGTCCCGATGCAAAAAGTCAGGTAACGATTGAATATGACGATAATGGTGTTCCCGTGCGGATTGACACGATTGTGGTTTCTACTCAGCATGACGAGTTCATCCAACCGGAGAATGAAACAAGAGAAGCCCAACTGAAGGCTGATGAGCGGATGTTGGCGCAAATCCGTAAGGATGTGATTGAAATACTGATGCCGCGTGTTATCGCCGAGATTCATAGCGAGAAGGTATTGGCGTTGTTCAACGACCGCATTACTTATCATGTAAATCCTACCGGTAAGTTTGTTATCGGCGGTCCTCACGGAGATACGGGATTGACTGGCCGTAAGATTATTGTGGATACATACGGTGGTAAGGGTGCACACGGCGGCGGTGCTTTCTCCGGCAAAGACCCTAGTAAGGTAGACCGTAGTGCGGCGTATGCGGCACGTCATATTGCAAAGAATATGGTGGCAGCCGGTGTGGCCGACGAGATGCTGGTACAGGTATCGTATGCGATTGGTGTAGCGCGTCCTATCAATATTTATGTAAATACATACGGACGTAACCACGTGAAAATGAGCGATGGAGAGATTGCTAAAAAAATTGACGAACTGTTCGACTTGCGTCCTCGCGCTATTGAAGAACGCTTGAAACTGCGTAATCCAATTTATCAGGAGACAGCTGCTTACGGACACATGGGACGTGAACCGAAATGGGTAGAGAAGACATTTGTTTCGAACTATCAGCCGGCAAAAACCGTAAAGGTTGAACTCTTTACATGGGAAAAACTCGATTATGTAGACCGGGTGAAAGAGGCTTTCGGCTTGAAATAAGATTCCTTGAGAGGCTTATTCAATTGAAAGTTAAAAATTGAAAGTTGAAAGTGAATAACTTAATAAATGGAGAGTGGAGAGTTCTTTAATTGAAAACTCTTTATTCTCCATTTTTCATTCTCCGGGTTTTATCTCCTTTATTTCCTGAACCGGTTTATCGACTGATAACTCCTCTTCTTTTGTTTCTGTCAAAATGCTGGGTAATAAACAGATTTCCCCTATCTTTGCCGAAAAAGCGAAGATAAACTGCGTCTCAGCATAAAAAATGAATAAGTTCATTTTATTCTGCTTTCGGTTTGCGTTATCTTTGCGCAAAATATGGAATAGGACAATGAACGATATAAAAAGTGTGTGCGTGTATAGCGCTTCCAGTACGAAAATCAATCCATGTTATGTAGAGTGTGCCGAGACTTTGGGTAGAGTGCTTGCTCAAAAGAATATACGGTTGATAAATGGCGCCGGAAACATGGGTTTGATGCGCGCCTGTGCTGACAGCGTATTGGAAAATGGTGGCAAAGTGACCGGAGTGATTCCTCATTTTATGGTAGAACAGGGCTGGCAGCATAAAGGATTGACGGAGTTGGTGGAAACCGAAACCATGCACGAACGGAAGCGCTGTATGGCCGACCTCTCGGATGGGATTATTGCTTTGCCCGGAGGGTGCGGAACCTTGGAAGAACTGCTTGAGGTCATTACATGGAAACAATTGGGGCTCTATCTGAAACCGGTCATCATATTGAATGTGAACCGCTTTTTCGACCCTCTGTTAGAGATGTTGCAGAAAGCTGTAGAGGAGCATTTTATGCGTCCCGAACATGCGGCTATCTGGAGGGTGGCTCAGACTCCGGAAGAAGCGGTCGATTTATTGTTTACCACTCCTTTTTGGAGTAAAGAGATTCGAAAGTTTGCTGCGATATGAATTTTGCACTAAAGTTGGATATAGCCTGTTTGGATGAAGTAGAATCGTTGGACTCGCTTCGGAATACCTTGCAGGAGGGAGCGGTAGTTCCGATGAAAACCGTAACGGCACGTCGTATGGAAAAAACGGCGGCGACGGATACGGTAAGCAGTTTGTCGGCGGATACAACCACCCGCGTTCCCTTTGCCAATGCCGGTGCCATTCCTGAAGAATTCAAGGTTGATACAATTCGTTTGCGTTATGACGAACTCTATACCTCCGGCGATACCGCAAATACAGCATTTGTTACTACGGCAGTAGGGAAAGAGGTGGAACCTATACCTTATCAATTGCATTCTGATAACATACTTACGGGGTGCATCTTCTTTTGTTTCTTTTTGCTATCGTATGTCCTTTTCAACGGGAAGCATTATCTGGCTCAGCAGATAAAAGACCTCTTTTATGTCAGAGAACGAACCAATCTGTTTGCTGTAGAAACCGGGTCGGATATCCGTTATCGGTTACTGCTGATTCTACAGACCTGCCTTTTTTTGGGGATATTCTTTTTTGATTATTCTCATGATTTCTTTCCGGAACTCTTTTCTCTTTATCCTTCCGTTTTATTATTGGGCGTTTATGTTGGAATCATAGTGCTCTATTATATTCTGAAAGTGCTGTTTTATACATGGGTAAATTGGATATTTTTTGACAAACAGAGGAATTCTCTTTGGCTGGAATCTTATTCCTTGATTTATTCATTGTTCGGAATTCTTCTATTTCCCTTACTTTTGCTGGTTGTTTATTTCGATTTGTCCAACTTTAATTCCTTCATTTCCTTTGTAATCCTTGCTATTTTAGGTGAAATAATGTTGTTTTATAAGTGTTTTAATATCTTTTTCAGCAAAATGTATGGCATCTTGTATTTTATTGTGTACTTTTGCGCTCTCGAAATGGTACCGTGTTTCCTGTTATGGCAAGCACTGATTACTACCAATAACTTGTTGATAATAAAAAATTAGTACCTTGAAGATTAGAAAAGTACTCGTGTCGCAGCCTAAGCCGACATCAGAGAAATCGCCTTATTTTGACATTGCTGAGAAATACGGCGTAGAAATTGTTTTTCGCCCCTTTATAAAGGTCGAAAGTTTATCAGCCAAAGAATTTAGACAGCAGAAAGTCTCTATTCTTGATCATACGGCGGTGATTTTCACTTCCCGTCATGCTATTGACCACTTTTTTCATTTATGTTCCGAACTGCGTGTAACGGTTCCGGAAGATATGAAATACTTCTGTGTGACAGAGGCGGTTGCCCTGTATATTCAAAAGTATGTGCAATATCGCAAGCGCAAAGTCTTTTTCGGTGCTACCGGTAAGATTGATGACTTGCTGCCTTCGATGATTAAGCATAAAACAGAGAAGTTTTTTGTGCCCATGTCGGATGTTCATACGGATGAAATTAAGAACTTGCTGGATAAAAGTAACCTGCAACATAGTGAAGCGGTGATGTATCGGACGGTAAGTAATGATTTTGCTTCGGAAGAAAGTTTTGATTATGACATGTTGATATTCTTTAGTCCGGCGGGAATCAATTCGTTAATGAAGAATTTTCCAAACTTTGAACAAGGTAACATTGTTATTGCAAGCTTTGGACCTACTACCGCCAAAGCGGTGCGCGATGCAGGACTTCGTCTTGATTTGGAAGCGCCTACCGCACAAGCGCCTTCTATGACGGCAGCTTTAGAAATGTATATTAAAGAACACAGTAAGGATTAAAATCCTTTATTTTATACCTTAAACGAGGGCTTTGTATCAATAAAGTTGTAACTTTGTGGTTCAAAGCCCTCGTTTTCTTTTATAAATATAGACAATGATAACAGAGCATAATACCTTATCGAAATCGGAGAGGTTGAATAAGAAACTCGTAATCGACCGGTTGTTTGCCGGAGGTAGCAAGTCGCTACTTGCTTTTCCTCTGCGGGTGGTCTATATGCCTGTTGAGCCGGAGGGAGAGAGGACTTCGATATTGATAAGTGTGCCCAAAAAACGTTTTCGCCGTGCAGTGAAGCGCAACCGGGTAAAACGTCAGGTTAGGGAAGCTTATCGGAAAAACAAATTCACACTGTTGCACGTTTTGGAAGAGAAGGGTGTGTGTTTGGCTCTTGCTTTCATTTGGCTGGACGATAAATTGTATGCTTCGGAAGTGGTGGAAGAGAAAATGAAGAATCTCTTGGCGCGGATTGCAGAGAAGCTGTAGAACATCCTGATTCTATAGGGCTTATATAGGTAATGAGGTGGAATAGGATGGAGAACGCTCGGATTATCATAAAGGCCCTTGCAAGATATGTGATGCAATATGGTAATAAGACGGAGGACTCTCGGATTCCTTGAATTCGGACTTTTGAACGCTCGGACTTGGATTCCCCTGATTCGGATTCTTGAATTTGAACTTTCTAACTCTCTAGCTTTCGAACATTCGGGTTCTTGAATTTAGGTTTTCGGATTCGAATGGTCAGATTGCATAAAAGATGAGTCATAAAGAGGTCTGAAGTTGGATTGTAGTTGTAAAAGATAGAATAATGCGTAAGTTGTTGACCAAAATATTGTTGCTCCCTCTCTATTTTTACAGAGGATACATTTCGCCGCTGACACCGCCATCATGCCGTTTTACCCCTACTTGCTCGCAATATGCCATAGAGGCCATTCAGAAACATGGTCCTTTCAAAGGCTTGTATCTGGCTATCCGCCGTATATTAAGATGTCACCCTTGGGGCGGTTCGGGCTATGACCCGGTTCCTTAGAACCGTTTTCCGACTGAACTCTCAGATATTAAAGTTTAATTCAACTCGTTGGTTCGCATGAAGAAGCAGGATTCCTTATCGTTTAACAGACTTCTTTCTTTTTGTACTTCAACCGATAATGAAGCGTCTGATATTTCCGGTTGTTGGAATATCCATACTCACCGTAGGAAAGGCGATATGCGTCACGCTATCTGGAGTTGCGGATGGATGGAAGAGAGCATTCTTTCAGAGTGCTCCGATAAAGCGCCTTTCTATATATCGGTAGGGATTCATCCTTGGTATCTTACGGAAGAAAACTTTCCGGCTCAGTGGCAATGGCTGTTACGGTCGGTGCATGATAAGCGGGTACTCGCCATCGGGGAGGCCGGTTTAGATAAGGCTGTGAAGGTCCCCTTCGACTTGCAGGTTTCGGTATTTCGCCAAGTGGCGGGACTTGCCGATGAGCTGCGCCTTCCTTTGGTTATTCATGCAGTGAAAGCCTCCAATGAAATAATCCGGTTAAAAAAAGAGATGAATCCGCATAATCCGTGGATTATCCATGGGTTTCGTGGAAAGACAGAATTGGCGCAAACGTATTTGCAGCACGATATTTACCTTTCTTTTGGAGAAAAGTATCAGGAAGAGTCTCTGTGTATTACGCCTTTAGACCATCTTTTTTTAGAAACCGATGAAAGTGAAACGGATATTTGTGAGCTATGCAGAAGGACGGCAAAAATCCGGAAAATCCCGGAAGAGGAGCTGAGGGAAAAGATACGGCAAAACATTAACAAACTCTTTTTTAGGTAATAAGAGTTGTTTCTTCAAATAAAGAGTCGTACTTTTGCACCTGAACGTATTAAATCTAAACATTTAAATGATAATCATTCGATGAATTTTGTAGAAGAATTAAGATGGCGTGGAATGGTGCACACAATGATGCCTGGCACCGAAGAGTTGTTGGAGAAAGAGCAAGTAACGGCTTATATAGGATTCGACCCTACGGCCGACTCTTTGCATATCGGTCACCTTTGTAGCGTGATGATATTGCGTCATTTCCAACGTTGTGGCCATAAGCCGATTGTCTTGATTGGAGGAGCTACGGGAATGATTGGCGACCCTTCGGGGAAGTCGCAGGAACGTAATCTGCTTACCGAAGAGACTTTGCATCATAATCTGGAAGGGATGAAAGCGCAATTGAGCAAATTTCTCGATTTTGACTCGGACGCGCCAAACAAAGCTGAATTGGTTAATAACTACGACTGGATGAAGAACTTTACTTTCCTTGAGTTTGCGCGCGAGGTAGGTAAGCACATCACAGTGAACTATATGATGGCAAAAGACTCCGTGCAGAAACGTCTGAATGGCGAAGCGCGCGATGGCTTGTCATTCACGGAATTTACTTATCAGTTATTGCAGGGATACGACTTTTTGCATCTGTATGAGACGAAAGGCTGTAAGCTTCAGATGGGAGGTTCGGACCAATGGGGCAACATTACGACCGGTGCGGAATTGATTCGCCGTACAAACGGAGGCGAGGTGTTTGCACTGACCAGTCCGCTTATTACAAAAGCCGATGGTGGTAAGTTCGGTAAAACGGAATCGGGTAATATCTGGCTCGACCCGCGGTATACTTCCCCTTACAAATTCTACCAGTTCTGGTTGAATGTAAGCGATGAGGATGCGGCCCGTTATATTAAGATATTCACCTCTTTAGGTAAAGAAGAGATAGATGCTTTGATAGCAGAACATGCCGAGGCTCCTCATTTACGTGTGCTTCAGAAACGTTTGGCCAAAGAAGTGACCATTATGGTGCATTCGGAAGAAGACTATAACGCGGCGGTGGATGCTTCGAATATCTTGTTCGGTAATGCTACGTCGGATGCGTTGAAGAAACTCGATGAAGATACGCTGTTAGCTGTGTTCGAGGGTGTTCCCCAGTTTGAAGTCTCTAAAGATGTGTTGGCAGCCGGAGCTAAAGCCGTAGATTTGTTTGTGGAAAATGCGGCGGTGTTTGCTTCCAAAGGAGAAATGCGTAAATTGGTTCAAGGTGGTGGTGTTTCCCTGAATAAAGAGAAGTTGGCTGCTTACGACCAAGAGATTACGACAAGTGATTTGCTCGACGGTAAATACCTGTTGGTGCAACGTGGAAAGAAAAACTATTATTTAATTATAGTGAAGTAATTTGATTTTTGTCTATTTTTGTTTGCCCGTTTCTTGCATTATTCATTGCAGGAGACGGGTTTTTACTTTAAAAAGAACTGCTAATATGGAATACAGGGGAGACAATGCTTACGGAGAGATGCTTACTTATCTTATCTAGTGGAGAAGTTTACTTCGATGTGTGTTGACTACTCTTTCTTTTGGCTTTTTTGCTCATTACACTTCAGTGAATAGAGAATAACGAAAAAGGAACAACTGTACGTATGGAAGTAGAAGTCTCTCTCTTCAGACATTACTTCCGGAAACAGGGGACAAACATAAAAGGAATGGAGTCATACTAAAAGTATCTTAGGGTATTAAAAACGTTTGAGGTGATGCATTGACAGAATTAGGGTAGAATTCGTTTTTACAAGACTACGTCAAGATACATTATGAATAAAAGTGACGGTGCATAACCGTTTCTTTTGGAGAACTATACGGTTTTTCTTTCCTGAATAGTGTATCTTTGCGGAATTCCAAAAACAGGAATTCTGTCAGACCCCGTTTCGTATGCTATCTGCATGGTAGGAAATAAGGATAAGCATGCCTTCGGAGTAGAAGGAAACAACGCAATGTAGGAGGAAGTATAAAGTGGATAAAGTGTCAGAGGAAAAATCAGGCCGTCGTTTATTTGGAGATGTCTTGCAGCGGAAGCGATATGTATACGCCTTGCTGATGGTCTTTTTAATGGTGTTGGCAGCGGAACTTTTAGGCGAAAAAGAGGTTATCTTTCCCGAACTGACTGCCCTTACGGTAGGAATGTGGATAGTAGGCAAGCGTGTGTGGAGGGTGAAACGCTGGCACATCTTGCTGATGATGACTGTGGGCGCTACAGCCGGAGTTTGCCTGGTGCGTTATGTTCCGTTCCCTTTGTGGGTGAACCTTTCCTTGGCTTTTTTCTTTGCTTCCTTTTGCCTGATGCTGTTTCGGGCTACCCTTATACCTCTCTTCTCGGCCTGTATGTTACCCGTTTTGTTGGGTACGGAAAGCTGGGTCTATCCGATAGCGGTTTTTGTATTGGTACTCTTCCTGATTCTGGGGCAGATAGGGATGGAACGCGCTGCCATACGCCAACCGGTGGTATATACTCCTTCTGCAAGATGCTGGAAAAAGGAGACCGGGCGCTGGTTGGCTATCTGGGCGGTGATGCTGCCTTTTATCGCCTTCTCCGTTTATACGGAAAATGTGTACTGTTTTGTTCCGCCGCTGGTGGTTACTTACGTGGAATTCTCCAATTCCCGAAGCGGATTCCGCAACAGACCCTTTCAAATATTCGTTTTGCTGGTGGCGGCCGCTTTAATAGGAAGTTGCTTTCAATGGGTGGGACATGTCTACTTCCGGTTGCCGGAGTGTGTGGTGGTGCTGTTTATTGTCGCTTCTTTGTTTTTTATGTTCGAGGGAGTGGGGAAGTTTTTTGCTCCGGTAGGAGCCGTGGGGTTAATCCCTCTTATTATTCCCTACCAAAGTTTGAAATGGTTTCCTTTACAGGTTGCGGTAGGGTCGGCATTTTTTATTGTAGCGGCGATGCTCGTTTTTCAGCAATGTTATAAATGGCCTAAATCTCATTTAATGGTGTGCTGGTTGCCTGAGTTTGTACGAAACAGGGTGCGGAAACATTGACTGCCTTTTGGAAAAGAACGGGATTGTTCTTATATTTGACAAAATTAATACGATAGGAATAAGATGGAATACACGTTTCATACACGGTTGGAAGGAAGCATTGTGTTGACTTCTTCGTTTCATACGCATACAGCGTTGCAAAAAGATAAGACCCTGTATAAGTTTATCTGGGTACGGAGCGGCCGGCTTGTGCTGGAGGTGGACCATGTGGAGATTATCTTGGAAAAGGATGATGTGATTCCCTTGACGCCTTTCCATTATCTGCGCATAAAGCAGGTAGAGGGCGAGTACCTTACCATCTTGTTTAACAGTAACTTTTATTGCATCTACGGGCATGATAAAGAGGTGTCGTGCAACGGATTCCTCTTTAACGGGAGTTCCCGTATCCTGAAGCTCACACTCTCTCCGGAACAGGCGTCCGGATTGGACGATGTGGTTGGAAGACTGGCTGCCGAGTATGCCATTCGCGACAGTATGCAGGAAGAGATGCTGCGTATTATGTTGAAGCGCTTTATTATTACCTGTACACGCATTGCGCGCGGACATCTTTCCATTACCGAGGAGCAGGAGAAAAGTTTTGAGTTGGTCCGTCAATTTTATGTGCTGGTGGACATGCATTACAAAACAAAGAAGATGGTAAAAGAGTATGCCGATATGCTGAATCGTTCTCCTAAAACACTGTCGAACCTGTTTATGCGATATGGTTTGCCCTCTCCCCTAAGGGTGATTCATGAAAGAATAGAAGCGGAGGCAAAGCGTTTGTTGCTGTATAGTACGAAAAGCGCCAAAGAAATAGCGGATATTCTTGGTTTTGAAGACTTAGCTACGTTTAGCCGTTTCTTTAAGAAAATGGAGGGGAAAAGCATCTCGGAGTATCGAAAAAATGAAAAACGGGAATAATTGACAACATATCTGGCAAAATGACTATCTGTTGCAGGCAAGGATTTATAGAACTTTGCATCTATAAATAAAACCTTTAAAAACAACAGTGGTATGAATGCGAAATTAAACAAGTTATTTTCTGATTTTCTACATTTGGCAGCTTCTTCCCAGAAGCTGGGTATACACCTTATCCGTGTGGCCATTCTGGTTATCTTTGTGTGGATTGGCGGACTTAAATTCTGGAATTATGAGGCGGAAGGCATTGTTCCGTTTGTGGCAAACAGTCCTTTTATGAGTTTTTTCTATACTCAACCGGCTCCCGATTACAAGGCTTATAAATTGAAAGAGGGGGAGTTCGACCAAGAGAAGTTCGATTGGCATCAGGCGAACCATACGTATGCCTTTTCCCATGGCTTGGGCATCCTGATTATGAGCATCGGCATTTTAGTTTTTCTGGGCATCTTCTTCCCGAAAGTAGGTCTTGTGGGTTCGGTATTGGCTATCATTATGACTATCGGAACACTCTCTTTCCTTGTTACAACGCCGGAAGTGTGGGTTCCCGATTTGGGGAGTGGAGAGCACGGCTTCCCCTTATTGACCGGAGCCGGCCGGTTGGTGATAAAAGATACGGCTATTTTGGCTGGGGCTATCGTGGTGTTGGCGGATTCCGCCCGGAGGATATTGAAAAGCCGGCAGGATGAAATGGAAATCTATAAAGAGAGAGAACAATAGGTAAATAGTATTTGGGTCAGGTAAAAGTGAGGGGCTAATCCAGTTATGCAAAGTGCCAGGGCAAGATTAAAATGCTCCCTCTGAAAAGGGATAAACTGTAACGAATCAACACAAAAGAGTCCTGTCAAACTCTATTTTTTGAGTAATGACAGGATTCTCTTTATTATTGATGGGGGTGTCAAGTGGAAACTACTCCTCACCCCAGCCGTAGTTCTGGCCTAAGTCGGGATTCAACGTCAAGGCAGAGTCCGGAATAGGTTTCACATACATTTTATCTTGCCACTCAAGTTGATAGTTATAAATCAGGTAGCCACTGTTCCCTTCGCTCAACGAGAAGTTGCTGTTGGCGGTAGAGGTTCCTATTTTATAAGAAGTAGCCGATGTTTTCGACCATGCCGCATCGTTGCCGCTCTTGCCGCCATATTGGGTTCCGTTGAACTCGAATCCGTTCTCGTATGCATCGGGCGACAGGTAAATTCCTCTCCATCCCTGGTTGTTATGGAAACGTTTCACAATCAGATTACCCAGTTTCCAACGGTAGAGGTCGTCTACCCGAAGTCCCATCTCCATGATAAGTTCCGTGGCGCGTTCACGACGGATTTCGAGTAAGGTGTTCGACAGGGGCAGAGGTGAATCGGCGTAGTAGTCTTTCAGCCAGCTGTCTTCTACGTAACCGGCATCTCCGGGATAAATATTCGTCACACCCGCGCGTTCGCGCAAAGCTCCTACCGTATTGTTCCAGATTTCTTTCGTCATCTGTCCCAGTTCGGCTTTCGCTTCGGCGTAGTTGAGCAATACTTCTCCCAAGCGCAGGATGGGGAGTGAGTTTTCGGCTTTGCCTTTCGAGTAATTCTCTTCCCGTTCGATGCTCCATTTAATGAACTGGTAACCGGTAAAGGTGTAGGTAAAGTTGAGAGCTTTGAGTGCGTTGGTTCCGGAATTCGTCTGATAAGTGTGCCCGGGGCCGTGAACGGTTTGAATCAGACGCCAGTCGCGGTTCTCGAACTCTTCGGATACCAGCACTTTATCCGTAGCAATCGGCGTACCGTCGAGGGTGAGGAACATGTCCATCAAATCTTTGGTAGGCGCATACTGTTGTCCGTAGGTGGATGAGTTGACGTTCCATGTTATTTCATTGTAAACATTCAGGGCCGTTGAACACTCGCGTATCCAGATAACCTCATCGGTTGCCGTGGGGCTCATGGAAGTAAATACGGTACGGAAGTCGGTTGAAGGCGCTCCGGTCTTATAAAGTTTGAATCCTCCGTCTTTTATCAACTCCTCAGCGGCCTTTGTCACTTCGGTGAGGAGCTCACTTGAAGATTCATATTGGCCGTTCCAAGGCTGGTTCGTTGACGGGTTCACCGTATGGTATTTGCGATAAGTGCCTTCGAACAGGCATACGCGCGATTTGAATGCCAGGGCAATCCATTTGTTGATATGCGTACGCCCTTTGGTGTATGCCATGCCGCTGGGTTGAAGGTTCTGGCAAGCGAAATCCAGGTCTTCGAGTATTTTGTGCATCACGAACTCGCGGTCGTCACGGCCGGCGTAAATATCTCCGTCGCTCTCGCTGAAAACCCTTTCAATCCAAGGAACATTGCCGAATGTGCGGACCTTTGAGTAATAGAAATAGGCGCGCCAGAAGCGGGCTACTCCCAAATAATGATTGTAAACGGTGCTGTTTACTTTGTCTTGGCAACGAGTCATGTTTTCCAGCATATAGTTCACGCGGCGGATGCTTTCCCAGTCGCCATAACCCCATCCGGTTTGTTTGGAACTGTTCCAGATACCGGGACGGTAATAGTCGCTGGATGTTTTGGTGGCTACCAAGTCACAGTATCCGTCGCCCAGTCCAATCGTACTTTCCGACGGAAGATAACTCTGCAGGAAACCGTTCGCGTAGAATTCCAAATCGCTTTCCGAGTTGAACCATTTGTTTGCGTTTATCTGGTCAATAGGGTCCTGGTCCAGAAAGTCGCTGCAAGAAGCGGTTGTGAGAGCCATTGCGGCTCCTATAAATAATGTTGCGATAGTTGTTTTCATAATCATTTGCGAATATTAAAAGTTGATATTCAAACCGACCGTAATCGTCTTCAGCATCGGATAGCTGTAGCCTTGTCCGGCACCACTCAGACCTGTATTGTCTTTTGCCGTGAAATCGGAGTCTCCATAGCCAATCACTTCAGGGTCGAACATCTTGGTGTGCTTATATATGGGTGAATGTGTAAAGAGGTTCTCTCCTGAAACATAGACTTTCAGATTCTCGATGTGGAGTTTGCGTGTTAGTTGTTTGGGGAAGGTGTAGTCTACCGTGATATTCTTCAAACGCCAATAGGAGGCATCTTGCAGGTAGTAGTCGTTTTCCCAGGTAAGCGGACCTACATTGCGGTTCGCCGAGTAAGCAACCTGACGGGTATAATAGGGTTTTGCGGCGGCATTGGTAACCACCCAGTTGGAGGTGCTATAATCTACCTGCACGGCATCAGTGGTGTGTACGGTGGGCAGATAGCCGTAAGGACGGTTGTACATACCCCAGAAGAAACCGGATTCACAGCTCGGATACCAGTCGCGCTTGCCCACACCTTGAATGAAGAGGCTTAAACCGAAGCCGTTCCAATTCGCTGCCATATTGATACCGTATTGATAGCGAGGAGATTCGTTTCCGATACGGTCTAGGTCGCCGTGGTCGTCCAACGTTCCTTTTCCGGGGTTAATTGCGTCATCATCATTCAGGTTAAGGAATTTCAGGTCACCGGCATAAGCTGCGAAGTTTGAACCGTTTTTATGATACGTGTCTTGTATCCAGGCAGCTGCTTCTTCGTTGCTGAGGAAATAGCCGTCGGTACGGAAACCCCAGATTTCGCCTAGCTCTTTTCCTGCATAGTAATTCAGGATGTCGCCGTTGGCATTGTAGAAGTCTTTCACCCAAGTACGGCTGTCCCATACGCTGACTTTGAAACTGTAATTGAACGGTTTGTTCTTGAATTTGAAGCTGTCGCGCCACGAGAGTGACAGTTCCCAACCCTTTGTTTTCAACGAACCGTAGTTGCCCTTCGGAGTGTTGGCTCCGAAAACTTGGGGCAGGTCGGGCCCATAGACCAGCAAGTCGTCGGTGTAACGCCAATAGTAGTCGGCCGAGAGTGACAGGCGGTTGCCGAGGAAGTCCATATCCAGACCGAGGTCATAGGTCGTTACTTTTTCCCATGTCAGGTTCGAGGGAACCACATTGGGAGCGGAGGTATAAGAGAATTTGCTGCCATCCGAGAGAACGGAAGATTTCTTGATACCCATGAGCTCCATAAATGAGTAAGGGTCGATGGAGGCATTTCCCAACGAACCGACGTTGGCTCGGATTTTAAAGTTATCCAACCAGTTGCGCGACCATTTCATAAACGACTCTTCCGACAGACGCCAGCCAATGGAGCCTGAAGGGAAGAATCCCCACTGCTCGTTTTCGGGGAAGAGTGACGAACCGTCGTAACGTGCTGCAAACTCGAAAATATAGCGGTTGAACAGTGTGTAGTTGATACGCCCGAATACACCGACAAGGCTCTTGTTGTATCCGTCGTCCTCCACTGCGTATTCATCGCTGTCCATCAATTCGAAACTCGGAGTCTGGTAATTAAGCAATCCTTGGCGTTGCAGGTAGAGACGGCGATATTTGGTCTGTTCGATATTCCATCCGCCCACGGCATTCAGGTTGTGATGTTCGCCCAATTTGGGTGTCCAGGTAGCTACGATGTTGGCCGAAGTATAATCGGTATTGTAGCGCCAGTCGGATTTATATGAAGTTGTATTGTACATTTCAACGGCGTTTGGGGCGGAATAACCTTCCTGTATGTCTGAAATACGTACCTGGTCGGAACGGATGGCTTTATAGGTGAAATCGCCACGGACTTTCAGCACATTTTTAATCGGTTCAAAGTTCAAGGCCGTAGTCGTGACAAGATTCAGCTCGTTGTTTTCCTGATAGGAACTTCCGTCCTGGAAAGCCCCGTACATAACGGACGCTCCGTAGAATGTCAGTGTACCGTCTTCGTTGTAAGGTGTGTAGATAGGTTGTCCGCGGTGCTCAAACTGGCGTAGCAACGGTTGGCTTCCGCCGGCAACCATGGGCTGGTGGTATTTTCTTTTAAAGACCGAAGTATTGTTTTCAAGGGTCAGCCATTTATTCAGTTTCATTTCTCCCATGGCACGCAGGTTATAGGTTTTAAATGTTTCGTCGCCTATTTTATAGATGCCATCCTGATTGTAGTACCGTCCGGAGAGTGACCAGGAAACTTTCTCACCGGAACCGCTGAGGCTCAGGTTATGTGTCTGGGCTGTATTGTAATCTTTGTAAAACAGGTCAATCCAGTTGGTGCTACCATAATAGGCATAGTTACCGTTGTCCGTCATACCCCAAGGATTTGTGTCGCCCGCTTCGTGACGGCGGCGGAACTCTTCGTGATAAGCTTCCGAATAGGTATCGCTTCGGTTGTTCACATTGCCCGGAATCTTGCCGCTTGAAGTCGGAGTACGCGTATCGTTCTGGAAGAAGTTTACGAAATTATCCAGCCATACCAATCCATCGGTAACCAGATTGTCTTCCCATAGAACGGTGCGACGGTTGACGGAGAATGAGCCGTTGTAATTAATGCGAACTCTCTCTTGCACAGGCTTCTTAGTGGTGATAAGGATTACACCGAATGCACCACGTGCGCCGTAAACAGCTGCCGATGCAGCATCTTTCAATACGGAAACCGTCTCTACATCTTCCGGATTGACAGACGTCAAGTCTCCTTCTACGCCATCAATCAGTACCAGGGCCGAACCACCCTGACCGATGGTTTTATACACTCCGTCGGCATTGTTCATCGATACACGGGTGTTGTAAGAGGTTTTACCGCCACGGACGTATACTTCCCCTTGATGGGTCGGTTTACCGTCCACCTGAATGATGTTTAATCCGGGAATTTGTCCTTGTAGCGAACGGGTGATGCTGGAGTTGGTACGTCCTTCGAGGGCTTTGCCGGAGAGATTTTCCACGGCTCCCACCAACTGTGTTTTCTTCAATGTACCATATCCTGTAACGACCACTTCGTCCAGCGTTTCGGAATCTTCTTCCAGCACAATGTCCAGTTCGCTTCGGTTGGCTGTTACTTCCCGGGTTTTGTATCCTACATAGGAGATAACGAGAACCGATTTTTCACGGATAGAAGGGAGGGTGAATTGACCATCCATATCCGAAACGGTTCCGGTAGAAGTCCCTTTCACCATAATGGTAGCACCGATAATGGATTCACCATTTGCATCGGTAATTTTACCCTTAACGGCGGAAGTTCTAACAGGCTGTTTGTCTGTTTGCGTATTCGGCTGCAATGCCTTCTCTTTTTGATTGGCATACGCAGGCAACGTGAGCGTGAATATCCATGAAGCCATGATTAGCTTCTGACATACCTTTGTTAATTTTCTCATATAGTGCATAAATTTAAAATTCGCGGCAAAGAAAAAGAGATTTCCGTTAAATGGTTTTTTCATTTCTTGCTGAGGGTGAAATGAAACTTAATTTTAATCTCTCTGTTATGCCGGTGCAATTTGTTTGTAATGCATATTGATTTGATGTAACACGGAAGGATATTTTTCGTAAGGGCAACGCTGGCAGGATGTTAATAGTTCTGATTTTAATGTTGCGGCAAGGTTTGTTTTCTTTGTTATGGCAAGATGAGAATGTTAGAGAATATAAAAAAAGAAGAGGCCGTCTCATTCTGTTTTGAGACGGCCTCTTACCTTATTGTCTAATATATATCCGTTCGGACTATTTTGCTTCTTCTTTAGCTCCTTCCGGCATTTTGTTACCCATGGTGAGGTATGCAATCGGAGCAGCGATGAACAGTGAAGAGAGTGTACCGATAACCACACCCAGAATCATTGCGAATGCAAAGCTACGGATGCTGTCGCCACCTAATATAAAGATACATAACAATACAATCAATGTACTGAGTGAAGTATTGATAGTACGTGCCAAGGTGGTATTCAATGAATCATTGAACAGTTGGTAACGGCTCCGTTTCGGATAAAGTTTGAAGAACTCACGGATACGGTCGAAGATAACCACCTTATCATTGATAGAATAACCGATGGCCGTCAGGATGGCGCCTATAAACGTCTGGTCAATTTCCAGTGAGAACGGAACCCATCCGTAACATAATGAGTAAGCACCGATAATTAAGGTGGTATCGATAGCCAGTGCAACGACAGAACCCACACTATAAGCTACGTTGCGGAAACGTATTAAGATGTATAGGAAGATAGCTGCCAAAGCATAGATAACCGACCATATAGCCGCTGTCTTGATGTCATCTGCAATACTTGGTCCTACTTTCTGTGAACTGATAATGGAACCTCCGGTACGGTTATCACGGTCGATGAATACCTCAAGAGTTGTTCCGGCAGTCAGTAGTTTACCGTCGCTCAATGCATGGTACAAGAACTCTTCAATCTTAGAATCGATATCCGGGTCGTTATCTTCAATGCGGTAGTTGGTTGTTACACGTATGGTACGATGGTCGGTTCCTAAAGCGATAGCCTGTACATTAGCGTCTCCTACTTTTTCCTGTAATAAGGCACGTACACTTTCCGGTTGAGTCGGTTGTTCAAACTGTACCACGAAGTTACGTCCACCGGTAAAGTCGATACTCTGGCTTAAACCGCGGGTAAAGAATGAAATGATACAAACCACGATGATGATTCCAAATACAGTGAACGACCTTTTCGTCATTCCCATGAACTTGTAGTTCGTATTGGTCATCAAGTTGCGTGAGAGCTTCGTAGTGAAAGTCAGGTTCAACCATTTCTCTTTGTTCATAAAGTGTTCGTAAACGATACGGGTCAAGAATACAGCCGTAAAGAATGAACAGAGAATACCGATAATCAAGGTCGTAGCGAAACCACGGATAGGTCCGGTTCCGAAATAGAACAAGATGATACCGGTAATAATAGAGGTTAAGTTAGAGTCGAAGATGGCAGAGAACGCATTGGAATAACCATCGGCTAATGCTGCTTTCACTCCCTTTCCTGCTTTCAACTCCTCTTTTGTACGTTCGTAAATCAACACATTCGCATCCACTGCCATACCCAATGACAATACCATACCGGCAATACCCGACATCGTGAGCGCCGCTTGGAAAGAGGTTAGGATACCCAGTGTAAAGAAGAAGTTGACAATTAACGCGCAATTGGCTACCATACCCGGAATCAATCCGTAAATGCCGCACATGTAAAGCATCAACAATATCAATGCAACGATGAACGACATCACACCTTGGTTAATAGATTCCTGTCCGAGAGACGGACCTACGATATCTTCCTGTACGATACGTGCCGGAGCCGGCATTTTACCTGAACGCAATACATTGGCTAAGTCTTTGGTGTCTTCCAAAGAGAAGTTTCCGGTAATCTGTGAGTTACCACCGGTGATTTCGTTAATTACATTCGGGGCGCTGTATACATAACCGTCCAATACAATGGCAATAGCCTTATTAATGTTTTGTTTGGTCAATTGTGCCCAACGGCGTGAACCTTCCGAGTTCATAGTCATGCTGACACAAGGCTTGCCGTATTGGTCGTAGCTGTCAGAAGCATCGGTTACCACGTCGCCTTCCATCGGAGCGCGTCCGTTACGTTCTGTCACTTTGATAGCGTATAATTCGAATATCTGTCCGGTTTTGTCCAAGTCGCTTCCTTTTACACCCCATTTCAGACTGAGCTCTCTCGGCAATATGCTTTTTACTTCGGGCATTGCCAACAGACGGTTTATTTCAGCGGTGTCGGTATAATGTGCATATCCTACAACGCATCCAGGTCCGCCACTGTTGTTTATGCTAAGGATAGAAGCTAACGGATGCTCTTTTTTTGCTTCGGCCATGGCTACATTTTGGTTCACCTGGGCTTTATCGCCTTTCAATGCTACGGCCAGGCTGTCGGCTGCGCTCATGGTTGCTTCTGCTACAGCTACTTCCTCTTTGGCAGAATCCGTGGCAACAGTTTCTGTTGTATCTTTCGGTTGAGCATCAGCAAGCACTTCACGTAATTTTGAATCGACGTTGATTAAATAGGGAGCAATTTCTTTAGAGTCGAATGTTTCCCAGAATTCGAGGTTAGCAGAACCTTGGAGCAATTTTCTTACACGTTCCGGTTCTTTGATACCCGGAAGTTCCACCATGATACGTCCCATGCCTCCTTCCAAAGCTTGGATGTTAGGCTGTACCACACCAAAACGGTCGATACGGGTACGTAATACATTATAAGAATTGTCGATAGCTGCTTTCACTTCTGCGCGAAGTACTTTTTCTACTTCCGCATCGGTACTTTTGGTGGTTACTTTGTCTTTTAATTGTTGAGTAGCGAAGATTTCGGAAAGTTTTCCTTCCGGAGCTAATTTGTGGTACTCATTGACAAATAGAGTGATGAAATCACTCTGACTGGAAATTTGTAGTTTGGCTGCATTGGCAACAGCTTGATTAAAAGCTTCATCAGTTTTGTGGTCAGCCAACATTTTAATCACATCGGGAACGGAAACTTCCAAAATGACGTTCATACCGCCTTTCAAATCCAGACCCAAACCAATTTCCATTTCACGACATTGTTTCAGCGTATATACTCCCAGATACACTTTTTCATTCTGCATGGAATCTATGTAGTGTGCTTCTCCTTTTGGGTCTTGCGCAGCCAAGCTCATGTGATGGCGTGTTACAAAAGAGAAAGAGAGATAGAACACACAGACAAGTGTGAGTAATACCGCAAAAACTTTTACGAATCCTTTGTTTTGCATTTTACTTTGATATTTATTTTACTTACTTTGTTAATAAACTGAGTTACAAGGCTGCAAATATAGCTCTTTTTTTCACATTTATACAGCTTAGGTGGCAATAATTTAAGTGAAATGAGGCTATTTCGATTATTTTTTTGAGATATAGCACCAAATAGGGTAATGGTCTGAATGTTTGATGGATTTGTCTACCGTGCATTGGTAGCTCCGAAGGTCGGGACTGATAAGGATATGGTCTATCCGAAAATAGAATCCGTTTTTGTTATAAGAGACGCCGAATCCGCATCCCGACTGGGTAAATGCGTCATGCAATCCGTTGGCTATTATACGATGAGCGTATGAGAACGGTGAGGTGTTGAAGTCGCCGCATACAATGATAGAGGGAGTCGTTCTGTTTCGGATAATTCTTGCTATGGTATCAGCTTGGGCCGCCCGGATGGGTACGGCATCCGCCAGCTTGCTTATCAGTCTTTTAGAACCCTCTTTTACTTTGTCCGCCTCCGGTTCTTTTATCATTTCCATGTACGTGGTACGGTCGTCCAGAGTCAATTTATTCGATTCCAAGTGATTGTTGATAACGGTGAGCGTATCGTCTTTTACTTTCAATACGTAGACCATGCTTCCGTTGGCTTTGCTTTGGTAATCGACCGGGGTAGCTGATAGAATAGGGTAACGGGAATAACATCCCAATCCGTTTATTCCGTTGGCAATTTTGTAAAAATGTTTATATGGATAGGCGGACAAGGCCCGGTCTATCTCTTTTTTCTTTAAATTGGCTCCGGTAATGTACTCTTGCAGGCAGATAATATCGGCATCGCTCTGTTGCAGATATTCAATTATCTCGTTCGGATTTTCCTTTGTATGGGGCTTATCCATATTGAAGGCCATTACATTGTATGAAAGGAATTTAATACTTCCTTCCGGTGCTTCTTTCTGGAAAAAATTCAGCGGGCAACACGTCCAAATGGCTTGTATACAGCAAAGCATGGCTATAGACGAAAGCAAGGCATACCTCCGGTAGATGATGAGCCAAAAGAGCAGGAATAGTATGTTGATAGCCAACATGATAGGGAAAGCCAATCCGCTGCATGAAAGAATAGGGTGCTTTATCGGATTCAGGTACGGACTGTAGGCGCAAAACAGCATGGTGAGGGCACATAGAATATTTACTCCCAGCAACAGCCATCCCAGAACTTTGCTTATGTATTTCATACCGCTTCTATTTTTTGCTCGCATCAAACAAGCTTTTCTTTTCTTCGGTAGTCAGACTGCTATAACCAGATTTTTTCAGTTTGTCCAGTATTCGGTCTATTTCTTCCGATTGTGCCTTTTTGCGTGCGTTATAGTCGTAATCTTTTTCTCTGAAGTTGTAATGAACTTTCATTTTCGGCTTCCTTCGTGGAGGGTTGGAGAGCCATGAGAATAAATTGACGATTTTGTCGATAAGGAAGTTAATCCATTTGGTGATATCGCTTCCTTTTTGCATGGCCAGGGCAAACCAAAGGCCACCTAACGCTCCTCCTAAATGGGCGATGTGTCCGCCGGCATTGCCGGAAGTCATTAATAATAAATCCATGCCCACCATTACTAACGCAATATACTTTAAGCGGATGTCGCCAAAAAAGAGTAACCGGACTCTAAAGTTGGGTTCTTTTACAGCAGTCGCTACGGTAACGGCCAATACGGAAGCCGAGGCTCCAAGCAGGTAAGAGGTGTATACAGCCAGGCTGAAATAGGGGAAAAGGTTATAAAAGAGCATATATAAAACTCCTCCGCATAACCCTCCGAAAAAGTAGAGTCCGCAAAAGGAACGTTCGGAGTAGAAGTAAAGGAATAATTGCCCAAACCAATAGAGCCACAGCATGTTGAATAGCAAGTGAAGAACTCCTGCGTGCATAAACATATAGGAAATCAGACTCCACGGTTGGTAGAGGAAACGTTCTATCCATGCCGGTAACTCAAAGAGGCGCAGAATTTCGGCTCCGCTTTGGTTGAACAACATAAGCAGGGTATTGAACAGGAATGTGAGGATGAATATTCCCACATTGATGTAAATAAACCGCATAGGCATTCGCCCTTGCTGGTAAGCTTGCTTTATGTTAGTAAAAAGTCTGCTCATGCTTATTCTTTTTTCGCCAATACATAATTAAAAGGAAACCGAACAACATACCTCCCAAGTGGGCAAAGTGGGCAATTCCGTCTCCGCGTTGTGACAGACCAAGAAATACTTCCAGGGCTGCATATCCGATTACAAAATACTTGGCTTTCATCGGCAGCAAGAAGTATAGATAGATGGGCTGGTTCGGAAAGGTCATACCGAAAGCCAATAAAATGGCATAGATAGAACCCGAAGCCCCCACGGTAGTCATCATATTGAGGTATTCACCCATTGGAACAATATAATTTCCACCCATATTTACACTGTCATATCCCGATAATACGGTTGCGTACTGGATATATTGCACTATTTCCTGCATCACTCCCGCACCTACTCCACATAATAGATAGTAAAATAGGAAACGCCGTGGTCCCCAAACTTGTTCAAGTATCCGTCCGAACATCCACACGGCAAACATATTGAAGAATAGATGCTCAAAACCTCCATGCATAAACATGTAAGTGAATAATTGGTAGAGTTTGAAATCGGAGGCCATAAAGAAATGCAGGCCTAGCCATTCGGTCAGGTTTATTCCATATTTGGGCGCCACGATGGTACCCAAAAAGAACAAAACGTTGATAATAATTATATTTTTTGTAACAGGAGGCATATTCATATCTAGTACATTTTAGCGTGGCAAAATTACTAATTTATTCTGTTCTAAAGCATATAAAGCGTCAACTCTTACATTTTTTTCATCATTTAGACGCATTTTTCTCAAAGATTGTTTGATTATTAAAGCACAATCTCTATATTTGTGAAATATTTCAAATAAATCTTTTGTGTTACAATTAATTTTTAATTAAACATTTACGTTATGAATAAGGCAGATCTTATTAATGTTATCGCGTCGGAATCAGGTTTGAGCAAAGCTGATTCTAAAAAAGCATTGGATGCTTTTGTGACTGCAGTGTCAGGTGCTCTTAAACAAGGCGATAAAGTAGCTCTTGTTGGTTTTGGTACATTCTCTGTTGCTGAAAGAGGTGAAAGAACAGGTATCAATCCTTCTACTAAAGCTGCTATTACCATTCCGGCTAAAAAAGTGGCAAAATTCAAAGCTGGTGCTGAATTGGCAGAAGCTATCAAATAAGTTACTTTTTAGAAAGAAATTAGAAAAAGGGAGATGCTCTAAGGGGTATCTCCCTTTTCTGTTTCTCTG
>ERZ836877.583-NODE-583-length-62221-cov-4.389554_pt1 | contig 62221 bp, 72 predicted proteins | sample MGYA00519469_ERZ836877 | MGnify/ENA primary metagenome ERZ836877 (study PRJEB31850, sample SAMEA3708809) | human gut metagenome | biome: human gut; feature: human-associated habitat; material: faeces | place: China | collected 2014 ...
TACTTCGCGTGCTTTTGCTGCCGCATATGCAATTGCGATCGGCTCGGTACATCCCATCGCCGGCACCAGTTCATCTTTCAGGATCTGGACATAGGTTCGGTAAAGTTCTTTTGAAAGCATATTTTTATCTGTTCCTCACTCTTTTTATTTTTTCCAGCAGGCCACCATATGACCCGGTGTTCTCTCTTCCAGTTCCGGTTCCTGCTGTCTGCACTGCTCGGTCGCATAAGGACAGCGTGTATGGAAACGACAGCCGGACGGAACATGCAGCGGACTCGGAAGGTCTCCCTCGATGCCGCAATGTTCCAGGCTGAGTGCCCGCTTCGGATCTGCGATCGGAATGGAGGCCAGCAGTGCCCGGGTGTATGGGTGGCATGGATTGTCATACACTTCATCGCTGTCTCCGCTCTCCACGATCTTACCAAGGTACATCACACCGATCCGGTCGGAGATATGGCGCACCATGGACAGATCATGTGCCACAAACAGATAAGTCAGTCCCAGTTCCTGCTGCAGATCTTCCAGCACGTTGACAACCTGTGCCTGGATCGATACGTCCAGTGCGGAGATCGGTTCGTCGCAGAGCAAGAATTCCGGATTCACAGATAAGGCTCTTGCGATACCGATACGCTGACGCTGTCCACCTGAAAATTCATAGGCATATTTTTCCATATCGTCTGCCTTCATACCTACTTTTTCGAGAAGGCTTACGATCCGCTCATCCATCTCTTTTTCCGGAAGTTTTTCAAAGACAGAAATCGGTTCGGCCATGATCTCTCTTACATTCTGATGGGGATCCAGCGCAGAATAAGGATCCTGAAAAATAATCTGCATTCTTTTATGATATGCAAGGAGTTCTTTACCTTTTGTCTTTGTGATGTCGTGACCGTCGTAGGTTAAGATTCCATCTGTCGGCTCATACATACGGATCAGAGTACGACCCAGTGTGGACTTTCCACAGCCGGACTCTCCCACCAGACCGAAGGTTTCTCCTTTTTTAATGGAAAGGTTCACACGGTCCACCGCCCGTACTTCCTGTACCAGTTTTCCGAAGAAATTTTTGACCGGGAAATACTTGGACAGATTCTTCGCTTCCAGAAGATATTGTTCTTTTGTTTCCATATTATTTCTCCTCTTCTTTCTTCTCTTTCTCGTCCAGTTCTTCTTTTGTGAAGATACATCTGGAGGACTGGGTATCGGAATATGCCCGCATGGACGGGATCCCTTTCTTACATTCCTCGCATGCAAACCGGCAGCGGGTCACAAATGGACATCCTGCCGGCGGATTCGCCAGAGACGGTGCCATACCCGGGATCGGTTCGAGACGTTCCCGACATCCGCTCTCACATTTTGGAATCGCATGAAGCAGTGCTCTCGTGTACGGATGGGTTGGATGTTCGAAGATCTCTTCTGTGGTTCCCTCTTCCATGATCAGACCTCCGTACATCACTTCGATCCGTTTCGCCAGAGAAGCTACCACCCCGAGATCGTGGGTGATCAGAATAATATTCATCTGCTCATTTTCATTTAACTGTTTGAGAAGCTGCAGAATCTGCGCCTGGATGGTTACATCCAGTGCGGTTGTCGGTTCATCGGCGATCAGCAGCCGCGGCTGGCAGCACAGCGCCATTGCGATCATGACACGCTGTCTCATACCACCGGAAAATTCATGGGGATACTGATCCATCCGGCTTTCTGCCGACGGGATTCCTACCTTTCCCAGCATATCGATGGCTACTTTTCTTGCTTCTGCCTTGCTCAGGTTCTGATGGCGTCGGAGTACCTCGATCATATGATACCCGATCTTTTTCAGCGGATTCAGGGCAGTCATCGGATCCTGGAAGATCATTGCCATATCTTTTCCACGCATTTTTCGTTTTTCTTTTTCGGACATGGACAGCAGATTCTTCTGCAGCAGTTCCAGATGATCTGCCTGCACATCTGCATTTTCTCCGAGAAGTCCCATGACCGACTTCATGGTTACACTTTTCCCACTTCCGGACTCTCCTACAATAGCCAGAATATCTCCTTCATCCACATGGAGGGAGACACCGCGCACCGCCTGAATCTTCTGTTTGTGACTCTCAAACGTAGTGGTCAGATTGTCTATGATTAATACTCTGTTTTCTTTCATCTCCACTCCTCCTATTTGCCTGCATCCATGACACGGGGATCTACATAGATACGAAGCAGATTGCCCAGTTTGTTGAACGCAAAGATGGTCAGCATGATCAAAAGACCGGGGATGATCGCCATGTAAACGGCATTCTGCAGGTTACTCTGTGCACTCTGCAGTAATTTTCCCCAGGAAGACAGCGGTTCCTGAATACCGATCCCCAAAAAACTTAAGGAAGATTCTGTCATGATCGCATTGGAGATACTGGTGGTCGCTGCGATGATGATCGTCGGCAGTACCGAAGGAATCAGATGACGGAGTACCATTTTAAATAACGGCACACCGGTAAAGTCCGCATAGAGGACATATTCCCTCTCTTTGACGGACATAACCTCCGCACGCACCAGACGGGCGATTTCCATCCAGGAGAAGAATCCGATCACGATAATAATGGACACCAGTCCCTGTTTGAAGAAAATACTGATAACCGTAACCAGGATCAGCCACGGAATGGACTGCAGAATGTCAACGATCCGCATCAGGATACCATCTATGATACCGCCGAGGTAACCGGCAAGAATCCCAACAGTGACACCGATGGTCACACTCATCAGCATGGCAAGCACGCCGACCAGCAGGGACACACGGCCTCCGTAGATGACACGCGCCAGATAATCACGGCCCACTTCATCGGTTCCGAAAATATGGGCACTGCTTGGTGCCTCTAACATATGAGCGACATCGGTTTTATTCGGTTCCAGCGGGAGTACCGGAGCCAGTAAGGATAATATCAGGATCAGTGCAAGGAAGATAATAGAAAATATTGCGATTTTGTCGTGTTTTAATGCCTCCCAGACATTTTCCAGACGTTTTTTTTGAGAATGATTCATTGCCATACGATTACCCCATCTTTCTGATACGCGGATCTGTCACACAGTATAAAATATCGGACAGCAGATTTCCCAGGACTACCAGGGTGGAAGACAATATCAAAACGATCATAACAATCGGATAGTCCATACCCTGTACCGCCTTGATAAAATACGGTCCGATACCCGGCCAGCTGAATACGGTTTCCGTGATAACCGCACCTGTTACCAGCGTTGGCAATGCCATACCCAGTTTTGTGATAACCGGAAGCAGTACGTTCTTACAGACATGTTTGAACATGATCTCTGCTTTGGAAGCGCCAAATGCCTTCTGTACCATAACATAATCCTCGGAGTACTGTGTGATCGTGGAAGAACGCACATAACGCACATTGTCCGGGATAAATGCCAGTGTCAGCACCAGATACGGTGTAATAAAATGCAACAGGAAATCAGACAAAGTATTCACACCTACCGTATGCATGCCAAGGATCGGAAGGATCCGCAGTTTATAGCCGAACAGATAGATAAAGAGCATCGCTACCCAGAAAGTCGGCATCGCGATCCACAGGGAACAGATCCCGTCGATCAGTTTGTCCAGCCATTTGTTTTTGCGAGAACCGGCCACCAGACCCAGCACGATTGAGATCACATAGGCAGTCAGATAAGACGGCAGCACCAGCTTGATCGTGTTCGGGATTCTTGTCGCCAGCTCATCGAAAATATTCGTTTTTGTCACGATAGAATAGCCGAAGTTTCCATTCAGGATTCCTTCCAGCCAGCGGATATACTGCACGTAGACCGGCTGATCATAGCCGTATTTTTCACGGATCATCTGTACCATCTCCGGAGACATCTTCGGAGTTGTCATGGCATCGATGGCATCATACGGTGCCAGATGAATCAGAGAAAAACACAGGATCGTGATCACGATGATCAGTGGGATCGCAGTAAGAATACGTTTGAAAATATACTTTGCCATACCTTTTTCTCCTTTTGTTTTTCATTCTTAAGCCCAAAAAGCGGAACTCTTCGCCTGTTTCAGAAGAATTCCGCCCTCATTATAAATAGTGTCTAATCTTTGATGATTACTTATTCAGCAATTTTCAGACTGGAAGTATCCTCGAAGGTATATACCGGAACAAGTCCTGCATCTTCCACACCCTGGATTCTGTTGTTTACAACCAGGATCTTGTTGTTGGAAATGATCGGATAGAAAGCACCTGTATCCTGGACAGCTGCCTGCAGTTTTGCATAGGTTTCCTTTCTTGCAGACTCATCCAATTCAGAACGACCTTCCTCAAACAGCTGATCGATGGTATCGTATCCACTGTAGTGCATGTAGTTGTAAGCACCATCATTTTCAAAAAGGCTGGAGAAGGTATCCGGGTCAATACCCATGATATAACCGCCCAGATACATATCGTACTCGTTATCCGGATCCTTCATTGCGTTTGCAATGGCTGTTCCGTCTCCGCCGGCAAGTTCTACCGTCACACCAACTTCCTGCAGCTGTTCCTGAATCAGCAGTGCCTGTGCGGACTGTACGGCATCACTGGAGATGTAACCCAGTTTCAGTTTCAGACCACTCACACCGGCTTCCTCTAACATACTCTTTGCTTTGTCTACATCCTGCTCGTATTTTTCCACACCGTCTTCTGTGTAGAACTGGCTGTTGGTTGGCAGGAAGGTATACGGAATGCTGTAGTATTCGTCAGATTCGAAGGCTGCATCATCCATTGCTTTTCTGTCCATGGCAAACAGCAGGGCTTTACGAACGTTTTCGTCTGTTACACGGTTGCAGTTGATCTGCAGGTAACCGACACGACCCTCTGTGTAAGAATAAGCAGTCAGGTTGCTTGCATCCAGATCCAGTTTTTTCACCTGCTGTGGTGTCATCTGATAAGCATCCACTTCACCGTTCTGCAGAGCCAGGATCGCAGTATCTGCATTTTCGATGATCTGGAATACTATATTTTTAACAGACGGTTCACCTTTGTAGTAGTTTTCGTTTGCTTCAAACTTCAGATATGAGCCTGACTGATACTCTACCAGTTTGTAAGGACCGGTTCCTACGGAGTTCATGTTGTAATCGTTATGCTCAAAATCTGTGACATCTTTGTAGATGTGCTCCGGCATAATGAAAATCTGACTTAACATCTCGATAGCCGTAGGTGTTACGAACGGGAATGTGAAAGATACGGTGTAATCATCCACTTTTTCCACTTTTACCGTTCCCTGATCGTAAACCAGCTGAGAATAAGCCCAGCCAAGGTTATCCTCCTGTTCCATGGCTTCGTATGTAAATACCACGTCATCTGCGGTAAATGGTTCACCGTCAGACCATTTCACATCATCTCTCAGTTTAAATGTATAGGTCAGATTGTCATCGGATACGCTATAATCTGTAGCCAGGAACCAGTTAATTCCATCGGCATTATTCATATACAGTGGGGAGTAGATCATCTTTACAGTAGATAATCCCCAACGGTCAGATGTTGTAATAACATTGACAGTCTCTGTGGGGTCCCCGGAGATGGCATAGGTAAATGTGCTGTCACCAGAAGTCTCTGTGGTAGCTGTACTGCTGTCGGCAGTGGTTGTGCCTGCTGTGCTGTCATCTTCTGCAACCGGATCTTTTCCGCCACAAGCTGTCAGACTTGCTGCAAGCATCGCTGTCAGAGTAAGTACAGACACAAGTTTTTTGAATCTTTTCATTTTACTCTTTCTCCTCCTTATTTGACCTGATTTTTTAACAATCATACTTCATCATGTTAGCAAAGTAATGTATATTTGTCAATTCATTTTCGCCATAAACATAGTTTTTCGGTATGTTCCTGATCCGTTCACTGATCATATCCTGCGAGGTGGTTTTAGTGAGCGGAGATTACAGAAAACGGAGCCATACCAGTCGCCTGGTACAGCGTTTCGTGCATGCACGGATTTTGGCTCGTTGCTTGCAAAAAAATCTGTCGGCAAATTGTTCTGCCGACAGATTCCGTCGTTTTCTGTTATCTATATTTCTTTTCTTAATTAAATGCAAATATTGCAACTTCGTATGGAGCCAGCGGATATGCCACATGGTATGGCTGTCCGTCACATTCTCCCTTGACCGGTTTGAATACCGGATTGTCCACATGATGCTGGCCGCCGTAAGCCGGGTCAGCACTGCTCAGGATTAATTTACACTGTTTCTTCTGCGGTACACCTACCCAGTAGTCTTTCCGTTCTACCGGTGTAAAGTTGCAGACAAACAGCAGGTTGTTTCTTTTCGTCGGTGACCAGCGGATGAAGCTGTAGATGCTTCGGTCTGCATCATCGGCATTGATCCACTGAAAACCATCATAACCATTGGCATCCGCATACAGTGCCGGATATTTTTTATACATCATCTGCAAATCTCTTACATAATCCTGTAACTGCTGATGTCTTGCCTCACGGAGCAGATACCAGTCAAGCTCTCTCGCCTCACTCCACTCCTGAAACTGTCCGAACTCCTGTCCCATAAACAGCAGTTTCTTACCCGGGTGCCCCATCATGAAGGAATATCCGGCTTTCAGATTCTCAAATTTGTCATCGTACTCTCCGGGCATCTTGTTGATCATGGAGCATTTCAGATGGACAACTTCATCATGAGACAGTACCAGAATATACGCCTCGCTGAAAGCATACGTCATGGAGAAGGTCATCTTATTATGGTTGAATTTTCTGAAATACGGATCCAGTTTCATATACTCCAGGAAATCGTGCATCCATCCCATGTTCCACTTAAACGTGAATCCGAGACCGTTCTCTTTTTCCACATCTCCGGTTACTTTCGGCCATGCAGTAGACTCTTCAGCGATCATCATGGTTCCTTTGTTTCTTCCAAGAATCAGAGTATTCAGATGCTTGAAAAATTCAATAGCCTCCAGGTTCTCGTTACCGCCATATTTATTCGCGATCCACTGTCCGTCTTTCTTTCCATAATCCAGATACAGCATGGAAGCCACCGCATCCACACGCAGACCGTCTACATGGAACTCTTCGATCCAGTACAGTGCGTTCGCGATCAGGAAATTCTTGACTTCGTTTTTCCCATAATTAAAGATCTTGGTACCCCAGTCCGGATGCTCTCCCTGACGTGGGTCGGAATGCTCGTAGATACAGGTTCCGTCAAACTCTGCCAGTCCGTGAGCATCTTTCGGGAAATGCGCCGGTACCCAGTCGAGGATGACACCGATCTTATTTTTATGTAAATAATTGACCAGATATTTGAATTCTTTCGGAGATCCGAAACGGGCGGTCGGTGCATAGTAACCGGTAACCTGATAACCCCAGGAACCGTCAAACGGATGCTCCGCGATGCCCATCAGTTCCACATGAGTATAACCCATACGTTTTACATAATCTGCCAGCTCATGTGCCAGTTCCCGATAGCTGTAGAAACCGTCCGGATCTGCCTCAGATGCCGGATGTTTTTTCCAGGACCCCGGATGTACTTCGTAGATTGAGAGAGCCGCTCTTCTCGGATCGGTCTCTTTTCTCTTCTTCATCCATGCGGCATCGCCCCATTTGAAACCTGTGATATCCGCGATACGAGATGCATTGCCCGGGCGCATCTCAGACCAGCTTGCATAAGGATCTGCTTTGTACAGCAGTCTTCCGTCCATGGCACGGATACAGAATTTATACAGATCTCCCACTTTGGCTCCTGCAACAAAAGTCTCCCAGACACCGATCGGTCCTGTCTTTTTCATCGGATGGCGCTCCGGATCCCAGTCATTAAACTCACCGACAACAGAAACATCCTCTGCGTTTGGTGCCCATACTGCAAAATACGTGCCGCTTTTTCCATTTTGTGTTACCGGATGCGCTCCCAGTTTCTTATAAATATCATAATGCGTTGCCTGACCAAACAAATATTGATCCAGTTCCCCAAACTCCATCTTTGCCATATCCCTGTCTCCTTCTTCTTTTATCTTAACTGTCTTTCCAGTTATTTTTCACACTCATACATGCTGCAACTGTTCCATACTTTCGCAGTTACGAATAAATACCGTACAGGAACTGCCGGACGATCTCATACGTTCTCTGATCCGTCATCACCAGTCCGTGTTCTTCATCCTGCTCTCTTCCCAGCATCATCATATGGGAATCCAGAATCCCCATGAAGCTGACCGCGAACTGCTCCTGACGGCCGCCCATATTTCCCAGACGATCTGCAGAATCTTCAAAGATCCGCACTACCAGCTGATAATATTTCTGGATCCGCGGATACACAGCCCGAAAACCTTCGGATTTTTTACCGGAATAAAACTGACTCAGCATGAACAGATAAAACTGCCAGTGGCTTCCCGCAAAATCAAAATACGCTCTCGCCACACGGTATAACACCTGCGGGACATCCCCCGGTTCTTCCACTGCTTTTTCCAGCATCTCTTCCAGAATACGACTGTTCTCCTCAAGGATCGTCTCCATCAATCCCTGCTTACTGCCAAAATAATAATACAGCGTTGGTTTTGTAATTCCGGACTGTTCTGCGATCTCCTGAACCCCCACTGCGTCATATCCACGAGCACAAAACAGTTCCAGCGCTTTTTCAATGATCAGCTGCCGATTATCCATCTGTTTCATCCCCTTTTCCTTATATTTATTAGCTGTTGATTCCTATTTTTCCGGGATTACTCCCTGTTTTCCTATATTATACCAATCGGTATAGATGGTGTCAACGCAATCTTCTCCTTCCGATTCTTGCTTTTTCACCAAAAAATGTAATTATTTTTCATTATTTTTTCACAAAATCTTCAGATATGTTTCCCTTGTTTCGTGATAAAATAAATCATGAGATTTTATCTCATCACATCAATACTTAACAGAGTCTGATAAGCAATCTCAGATACGGTTGTTTACTGACTGATTGTGACGGTAAATTTTTTTATGAAGGGGAGAATATATCATATGAAGTGTCCATCCTGTGGTGCTGAGGTCACCGGTCGTTTCTGCAGTTACTGTGGTGCGCCGCTTCCGGCTGCTTCCGATGCCAATCTTTCAGCCGCTAACAATACAGATGATGATCGTCTGGTGGACGATTGGAAATCTTTTGATGATTATGTAAACCGTAAATCGACTGCGCCGGCTGCTGCCGGAAACTCCGGTACCGGCAGACCTGCTTCCGGTACAACCAGGACTGCTGCAGGACGTCGGGAAGAAGACAGAAAGAAGCAAACCTCCGATTCCGGCAGATATAAAAATGCTGCCACAAACCAGCATACCGTTCATAAAACCACTACACAAAAGACAAAAACCAAGCACAAGAAGAAGAAAAAGGGAGGTGGACTGCTGTCTGCGGCAGCTTCCCTGACCACCGGGAGCGTAAAACTGGGAGGCACCCTGTTTTATCTTGTGCTCCAGTGGATCTGCGTAGCCCTGATGGCTTTGTCCACCCTTCGTATGGCACAGAACTTCTGGGCCAACCGGGTGACCCTTGGCTCCATCGCCGGAGTAGTACAGGAAAAGAATTATGCCCAGGGAATCTATCTGATTGGGGCACTGATCTGTGTGGGCTTTGGTTGTATCCAGGCACTGTGGATCGCCAGCAGAAAACGGATGCCGGACCACGGCAAGATCCGCCAGGTTGACATGGGACGGGGACTGTTCGGTTTCGTTGTTCTGGTTCTTCTGGCCTTTGCATCCACCTATGCCTATCCAATCCTTCCTGCCAGCCCGGCTCCGTTGGAAGGTGCCAAATTGTTTTTCCACATCGTGGATGATCTGGGCAAATCCTTTTTGTTCATGAATGTGATCGGGGCAGTTTTGTGTGTGGTGCGTAAGATGGGGACACGGTAGTTGCCAGGGTCTCGTGCAGGCACGGACTTTAGCTCGTTACTCGCGCAACTAAAAAAGCAGAGAAAATCGTTCTTCATGAACGGATTTCCTCTGCTTTTTATTAATATATTCAGGCAAAACAATTCGTTTTATCTTGGCCAGCGATCTTCTTTACCAGGAAGTTCCGGGAAACTGTTATGTGGTTCTGCCTGATACCAGTATGCCACACTTGCCACATCATCCTGTCTCTCGAAGAATCCTCTGTAGCCTACACCGATCTGCTGGATCGTCACTTTCAGATCCTCATCAAAACAGATCGGATCCTGAATATGCCAGCGGTAAAAACCTCTCATCGGCATACAGTCATCATTGTGATAGAAATTGTGAATCAACTCATCGTGAGAAGAATAATACGGATATCCCAGATAAGGTGTGCAATAATTCTGTTCCACCGTCTTACCATCTACCTGTTTCGCAAAGCTCCAGGAACCACCGAAATAATCTTCTGTTCCCGTTCCGCAAATAGTTGGATATTCCTCATCTCCGTCAATATAGAATTTAACTTCGCCTTCACCCCACCAGTAACGTTCCAGTGTTGTCAGTGCCATATAAGTACCTACATAGTGACCCTTTCCTTTGACATTATCAAGGATTACATAATCTTTCTTCAGCTGGGTGATCTTTTCTCTTCTCCACTGTGCATGGAAGTAAGCGATATCCTCCGGCAGTCCTTCATCATACAGGCAGTAATCCACCTGATAGAAGAATGCAGGAATTGGATTGGCATGCTGATTTTCCAGAGTGATTCTTGCTTTTTTTCTGAAAGGCATCTGGAAATAACAATTCAATCCTCTGCTTGGCACTACCGCAATCGGCATAGAATTTACATTACATTCTCTACCAAAACCACAACAGAAAAAGTCTCCCAGCGGACTTTCTACAGACGGTTCCTCTTCATCATCCCAGTACATACGAAGAACCAGATCTCTCAATACAAAGCAATCTGCGTCTGTGGTTTTTGCATCCACGGTAATCCAGATATGGTTGATCGCACCAGGTCCTTCAATCTCTGCCAGTGTCACTGTCTGACCACTTGCGATATCTCTAAGACACGGGCTTCCTTTTCTGGAAGGTCCGAGATCACTGGCTGCCATACCGCCTTTTCCTTTTTCTCCTCTTGGATTTTCCGCATTGATCGCACGGCTTTTTCTGTGTTTCGCCAATGCAAGATTACTTAAAGTTCCACCAAATTCGTTATACATTCTCATGTCCTCCTTCTAGTCTCCGAATAGCATCAGGCTTTTATTCCTTTTGCCATTATATCATCCATAACCTCTTTTTTAAAGACTCTAAAAAACATATTTCTTTCTGATTCCTCTATCCACGGAAGATATTTGACCAGATAATAACCTGTGATCTATGTATATAGCAATCGCCAAGGTCTCATGCCGGCATGGACTTTGGCTCGTTGTTTTCGTAAATACAATAGCCGGGCAAAACTCACCCGGCCATGTTACTTTTATTCTGCTACTTTATACAGTTTTATCGAAAAATCATCTGCGCAAAGTCCGCAAAGCACGGTCTCCACACATTCCAGTCATGTTCGCCCGGATAGATCTTCCTGATTTCATGGACGCCTTTCTCCTGGATGATTGCATCCTCTTCCAGAAATCTGGAAAGGAAACAGTCATTATCTCCGATGCATCGGAAAAAGGTATGAAAATAGTTATTAAAGTCCGGATCGTCCATCGCCTTCAGATGGGTCTGCTCATAAGGTTTTCTTCCAACCGCATCCCGGTCCGGATTGCCTTCGATGTTTTCTCTTATAAAACCTGAGAAGATGCCGACTTCGCTGAACAGGTCAGGATGGTCGCATATCGTCCGGGTTGTCTGTACAGAACCCATGGACAAGCCTGCCATACCTCTCTTTTCCTTACAACCGCCAAACTGATATTTTTTCTCTGCCATCGGAATAATTTCCTCCACCAGCATCCGTTCCAGCAAAACATGGTTTAATCGTTCTTCTGAGCCGACCTTTTCCTGTACCATGCCGTCACTCATCACAAGTGCAAAAGGTTTTATTTTTCCCATCTCGATCAGGTTATCCAGTATGATATTGGCTTTTCCGGTTGTTGTCCAGGAAATCTCACTCTCACCGAATCCATGCTGCAGATACAGAACCGGAAGACCTGCGGATGGTACGCATGGTGGAAGGTAAACGATGAATCGTTCCCAGTTATTGGAAATCTCAGACTTATAGAATTCATGGGTCAGCGTTCCATGCGGGATGTCACGAATCTCAGCCAGCTTCTTTTCATCCGGCAGTTCAATATAATTGTATAAACGGCCATATCCATGTCCGATCGGCAGATCCGGATGCAGAACCTCCTGTCCGTCCACACAGATCTGCACATAATTCACAGCTGTGGAAAACGGAAGTTCCAGAACCCACTTTTCTCCGTCTTTTACAAATGAATAGGTCTTATCATCCCACTTTAAAGAAAGCTCTTTTGCATTTTCACAGTCCAGCTGCAAAAAATACTTTCCGTCTTTTTGAAAAAGTGTACTATTTTGTTCCATATTTCACCTCTAGAATTTCATCTGTTTGCATGTTCTGACGCCATTGACGTAGATATCGTTTGCCAGCTCTGTGACAAGCCGCATATCCTGCCAGGTTTCACACTTTTCTCCCATAAAGGTAATGTTATCAAAGTGAATATCATGGACACGCACTTCTTCTGTCGGTGTCTGGAATCCACGGATCGTGGAAACAGGGATATCTCCGTTTAATACCTGAATGTTGTCAAAATAGATATCATGGATCTCTCCTTTTGCCATCTGCTCTGTATATCTGCAAAGCAGAACCTTGATATCAAACAGTTTCTGTTCCGCCTGTTCTACTCTGATATTTTTATAGTGGATATCATGAACGTGACCTCCATCTGCCTGGTGGATAGAAAGTGCGGCACCACCCATATTTCCTTCGTACTGGCAGTGGATGATATCACAGTCTTCGAATACCAGATCATGAATCTCACTCTGGAGAGCATAACCAAGCTCTATGGCATTACCAGGTTCTGCATTCCAGATTACGTTATTGTGAACGCGCACTTTTGTCACATCCCTTACTGTTGAAGGATCCTTAAACAGCCCCTGGGATTTGATGCAGATACTGTCATCTGTGGAACGGACAAAGCAGTTTTTCACCTCCACATCCTGGCTGCTGGTGATATCAATTCCGTCTCCTGTTACGATTCTTGACATGATATTCATATCATCAATGACAACATGATCACAGGCTGCCGGAACCACATGCCAGGATGGTCCGTCTACTGCAGTAAATCCTTTTAAGAGAACATTCTTACACCATTTGATATAAATAAAGAAACGATGTGCATTGCTATCCGGCAGATGCCAGCAGGCTCCGTTGACAATTCCGTTTCCCACGATGGAAATATTTTCACTATGTTCTGCATAGATACATCCGGAAACAACAGCACCTTCCTCGATATAGACCGTATCATTTGATTTCAGGGTAAGAACTCCTACATTGTATGCCTTACCTTTTTCAAAACAAATAGTGGTATTTTCCGGTTTTTCGATTCTGCGAGAACAGAATACAAACAGGGCGTCATGAAGACCACCATCTGTCTCTACTGTGAATTTTCTCGGTTCATCCAGATGAATATGAACGGTCTCTCCTTTTACGGAAGGTTCTATTCCGAAACTGGTGGGCCGGATGGCCAGTTCTTTAAACGGTGTATGGATGGAAATTTCCAGATCATATGCCTCATTGTCTACTACTACCACATAATCGAATGAATCTGTATGGTATACCACACGTTCTGTTCCGTTGCAGATCACACTGTATTTTTCTGATTTTTCCAGTTCGTCTACAGAATTCAGGGTAAATCTCGGTTCCTCAATGGGATCCGGATTGGGATAATAAATCAAATCCTTTTCAAAGTCTTTCATCGGTCTCTTCCTTCTCCTTATACTTAAATATCTATCTCACTGCTTCCCCATTCATGGTCGCTGCTGTTTCCTACACTGATTCGAAGCTTCATTCCGCAGCTGACGATTTTCATATTTTTATCATAATAAGAAAACTCTTTCGGGTCAATATAGAAATCCACATTCTTCTTTTCTCCCGGATCCAGAAAGACTTTCTGGAAACGGACAAGTTCTTTCTTCGGACGAACCACAGATGCATGCAATGTTTCGTAGTAGCACTGAACGACCTCTGCCCCCGCAACATTACCTGTGTTACTTACATTGCAATGCACATGAACTCTTTTGTCCTGTCCCATCCGAACTTCAACATCCGAAATATCAAACTCTGTATAGGATAATCCAAAACCAAATGGATATAATGGTGTATTGGGGATATCCATATATCTGCTGGTGAAACGGTTCTCCAGGTTATCCGCAGTAAGCACATGACCGGTTTTTATATCCCAGTAACTTATCGGCACCTGTCCCACACACCAGGGAATACTTACGGCCAGTTTTCCCGAAGGGTTGATTATACCATACACAAGATCTGTGATCGCTTCCGCTCCCATGGTTCCCGGTCTCCATGCCATAATAACGGCCTTGGACTTTTCTGAGATTCTCCGCAGATCCAACGGTCTTCCTGAGATGACCACTGTCACGATATTATCCGTGCGTTTTGCTATTTTTTCAAAAAGCATCTGCTGCTCTTCCGGTAAAGTCAGAAACGCTCTGCTGGCAGCCTCTCCGGACTGAGATTCATGTTCCCCAAGTACACATACAACGGTATCTTCCCGGGTTATCGTTTCCAGCCACTGCTCATCCATTTCTTCATCCGAATCATCCTGTTCCACCTGCCAGATCTTGCATTCTTCCTCAGAAAGCATTCTACAGCCCGGAATACATTCCGCATTCATCTTCTTATCTTGAAGAATAGCTTCGATCGTTTCAACAGGTTCATGCTCACCAAAGATTGCCCAGCGGCTCAGGAATTCCTTGGATGTCACATAAGGTCCTGCCCAGATGACTTTCTGTTTCTGAGACAAGGGCAGTATTTTTTCATTTTTCAAAAGGACGCAGCTTTCGCTGGCCATCTGATATGCTTTTGTCCGGTTATACAGGGTCAGTTTTCCGCTCTTTCCAAGACCTGCAAAGGGATTTTCAAAAAGTCCCAGCTGATTTTTCATCATCAGAACCCGGAATGCGCTTTCGTCGATAAAGGATTCCGGAATCTGTCCGTTCTTCACCAGTTCTTCCAGTCGGAACATATAAGCAGGACTCATCATATCTATATCCACTCCGGCTTCTATAGCCTGAACCGCCGCTTCATCCATATCGGCTGCCACACCCTGTTCTTCCAGCTGTCCGATGGAACCCCAATCTGAGATCACTGTACCATCAAATCCTTCTTTATCCCGCAGAAGTTCTCTGAGAAGTTCCTTATTCCCACTGATCGGTTTTCGGTCTATGGCATTAAAAGCGGTCATAACCATAGCTGGTTTTGCCTTCAACGCCATGCGGAAAGGTTTTACATACTGTTCCAGGAATGTCCGTTGGGATATTTCAACATCGTTATATTCCCGGCCTGCATTCACTGCTCCGTAACCTGCAAAATGTTTCAGACATGCTGCGATTCCTTCATCGCTTTTCTGCTGATAGCCATCTACCATGGCTTCTCCCATGACTCCGTTCACATATGGGTCTTCACCAAAAGACTCCAGCATCCTGCCCCACCGGGGATCCCTTGAAACATCGATCATCGGAGAAAAGGTTGCCTTAAGTCCTTCGGAAGATGCCTCAGAGGCAGCTATCGATGCTGCCTCTGACACCAGTTCCGGATGAAAGGAACATGCCTGCCCCAGTGGAATCGGGAAAATCGTCCGGCATCCATGGATCACATCTGCCATAAAGAGTAGAGGGATATGATGGGGATGCTGTTTCATATATTTGCTCTGAATATCACATATTTTTTCTTTACCGATCACTCCCAGCACGGAGCCTGCATACTGAATGACCCATTCCGGCGGTAATTGTTCGCCGACAACTCCGGTAAGCACTGCCTCTTTGTCAAAATATACACCGGTAAGCTGTACCATCTGTCCTATTTTTTCCTGCAAAGACATTTCTGACAGCAATTGCTGCAATTTATGTATTTCCATGATTACTCCTTATGTTTAATCTGTTGTAACTGTAAAGGTACTGAACAGTTACCATCTTTTTTTATTTCTTTCCACTACAGTGTTTCGTAAATAACTGTATTATTCACGCAGGATACGGATTCGAGTGCGCAGGTCCAAAACGCAGACGTAGCAGTCTACGTTTTGGACCTGCACGGTCAGATTACTTTTTAATCAAAATAAATTGTCTTACCGCTCTTTGCTGACTCATAGATTGCTTCCAGTACACGGGTGACAACTGCAGCCTGTGCAGGTTTTACTACCTGTTCAGCTCCGTCAGCAACGATGTGGTAGAACAGTTCCTGTTCATAATCCCCTGCCGGTTTTTCTTCTCCTGAGAAGAATGCTACTCCTTCGCCGGATAATGCCGGTTTCTCTACTACCTGTTTATTGTGGTGGATGTAGTTGATCCGCAGGCCGTCTTTCATATCTGCTCCGGCTTTTGTTCCGCACAGACTTGTCTTGGCCTCATCAACTTCCAGTGTGTTCAGTGCCCAGGCTGCTTCCAGCTCGATCACTGCACCGTTTTTCATACGGATGAATCCGAAAGCGGAATCTTCTACACAGAATTCCTTCGGATCCCAGTCTCCAAAAGCATTTCCCTGATTGGTCTGGTCAGCCAGTTTGTGGAAGGTCTGTCCTGTTACAGACTCTACTTCATAGTTATCCATCATCCATAAGGTCAGGTCCAGTGCATGGGTTCCGATATCGATCAGCGGACCGCCGCCCTGTTCTTCTTCATTTAAGAATACACCCCAGGTAGGAACTGCTCTTCTTCTGAGTGCATGGGCTTTTGCAAAGTAGATCTCTCCCAGTTCGTCAGCCTTGCACATTTCTTTCAGATACAGGGAATCTGGACGGTAACGGTTCTGATATCCGATGTTCAGGATTCTGCCGGTTTTCTCTGAAGTCTCCACCATCTTCTGTGCTTCTGCATAATTCTTTGCCATCGGTTTTTCACACATAACATCTTTTCCTGCTTCCATGGCTGCGATAGAGATCTCTGCATGGGAGCGGTTCGGTGTGGTTACATATACAACATCCAGGTCCTCTTTGATAAGCTCCTGATAGTCTTCAAATACTTTTGCATCTTCTGTGCCATATTCTTTTTTTGCTTTCTCTGCACGCTCTCTGATGATGTCACAGAAAGCTACGATCTCATAGAGACCACTTTTCTTCATAGCCGGAAGGTGTTTTCCGTTAGCGATTCCTCCGCATCCTACGATTCCTGCTTTTAATTTTCTCATGATATTATCTCCTTTTTCTTTATTCTATTAAATCACGAACTGTTCCAGATATCTCTTGCTGAGGATCAAAGAATTCTCAACCTTTTCCTTGGAATCTTCAAAGGCCTTGTCCTCGACCTCAATGCATGTATAACCGTCATATCCGATATCCGTAAGTGCTGATACATATTTTCCCCAGTCCACATCTCCGAGTCCCGGGAGCTTCGGTGACATGTATTCCAGCGGATATGCCATGATACCGCAGGATTCCAGCTTGTCTTTATAGATCTTGATATCCTTGTAGTGGACATGGAAGATCTTATCCTTGAACTCATAAAGCGGGCGGATATAGTCGATCATCTGCCAGATAAAGTGGGATGGATCGTAGTTGATGCCCAGATGGTCACTGTCCAGGATCCGGAATACCTCTCTCCAGATCGGCGGTGTTGTCATCAGGTTCTGTCCTCCCGGCCACTGGTCCTCGCCGAAAAGCATCGGGCAGTTTTCGATAGCGACCTTCACGTCACATTCCTCAGCCAGTTTTATGATCGGCGGCCAGATCTCTTTTACCAGTTCCAGGTTTTCCTGTACATTTTTGGTCTGGTCCCTTCCGATAAATGTGGTGACCATGCCCACACCTAATTTCCTACTTGCAAGGATCACCTGTTTCAGGTGTTCCACAGCGGCTGCGCTTTTCTCTTTATCTGCCGCCATTACGTTTGGATAATAGGCCAGTGACGAGATCTCCACTCCTGATTTTTTTGCATATTCCACGATATGCTCTGCATATGTATCATCCTGGTTGACCCGTTCTGCATCGATATGGCTTACACCGGCATATCTTCTTTCTGCTTTTTCCTGTGGCCAGCATGCCACTTCCACACACTCGAATCCCTGCTCAGATGCAAAATCCATCATCTCTTCATAGTTCCAGCTGTCAAGGATCGCTGTAACAAACCCAAGTTTCATAGGAATGCCCTCCTGTATCTTTTAATTTTTCTGTATGCTGTTCAGCACCATTGTGAAGGTACCGAACAGCTATTATCTGTGTTATTTCTCCCATGGGGTTGGTGTGAATTCACCACCACGGCACCATTTCAGATAGTTCAGTGCGTGGAGCTGTCCGGTCATCTCCAGTTCTCCGTTGTATACCGGATCGTGATATCCCTCGATACAGATATCGTCCTCATATCCGTTGCTTCTTAAAATAGAAATGATATCTCTCCAGTTTGTGTCACCAAATCCAGGCATACGGTGCCATACGAATGGAACTGCTCCGGAGATACCGCCGTGTCTTACTGCATCCCAGTCGATGGTCGCATCTTTTCCATGTACATGGACGATCTTTTTGCACCATTTTCTCAGCTCTGTCACAGGGTCGATCAGCTGTACCATCTGGTGGGTCGGCTCCCATTCCAGACCGAAGTTGTCATTCTTTACTTCCTCAAACATCACTTCCCAGGCTTTCGGGTTGAAACCGATGTTGCAGGTGGCATGTTCCCAGGTTCCATCCATCAGGCAGTTTTCGATGCCCAGTTTCACACCTTTTTCTTCTGCAAGGTCTGCCAGTTCACGGAACACTTTTCCGAACTCTTCGTATGCGGATTCTACCGGTTTTCCTTCCCAGGCTCCTGCAAAGGTGCTTACGTGGGTAGCTCCGAATTTTTCAGCAGTGCAGATCACCTTTTCCAGTGTCTTTCTGTGCTCTGCGTACTGGATCGGGTTACAATAATATCCGAGTGTAGTGATCTTAGAATCTGTTCCTGCAAGGAGTTTGTCTGTGGTCAGTGCCAGTTTGTCAAGATCTGTTCCTTCCAGTGACATATGGAAATTAAGGGAAAATGTTTCGAAGCCTTTTCCCACAAATCCTTTCAACCATTCTTCTGCCACGGGTCCCGGCACGCAGGTTCCGATTTTAATCTGTTTCATACTTTTTTCCTCCTGTTCTGTTACATGCACTCTCAAAGAACATGTACAACTGGTTTCAATTTTTATGTTATAACTGTTCTGCTTATGATTTCTATCTATAGTTATTCAGTATCTTCTTAGTTACACCTGGTCCTGAAATTCGATCACCTGGTTTGTCTCCGCTGACCGGAAGATTGCTTCCATCAGTTTCATCACGCGCATCACCTGGAACAGTTTGATCTCAGGTTCTGCTCCGTCCCGGATCACTGCAACTACATTTCTGTGGAAGTCTGCAATATCTCCGGATACCTTTGGCAAGTCTTCTTTCACAATGGTATCTTCCCGTCTCGGTGCCATGGTCTTTGTCAGACCGGCTGCTGTCTTAACCGGTACTACCGTCTCTTCCGTCATACCGGTCTTACGGATGATCTCACCGTTTAACTGCCAGTCCCGGATCACTGCGGTACCGTCTTCTCCCAGTACATACCATCTCGGCAGGGAGATATAATTGTTGGTGCCGACTTCCACCAGGACTTCCGTTCCACCTTCAAATGTCAGGATAGCAGTGAAGCCATCGTCCACTTCCTGGTTAGTGACATTGGTAAGTGAGGCGTATACGGTCTCGATCTTTCTGTCACCGTACATATATAAGATCTGATCCAGCAGATGTACGCCCCAGTCCAGGACCATTCCGCCACCATGGATCTTTTCTTTTCTCCAGTCGCCCGGGATACCTCTTGAACCATGAACACGGCTCTCGATCCGGAAGACATGTCCCAGTTTCTGCTCCTCTACCAGCTTTTTGATGATCAGGAAATCATCATCCCACCGTCTGTTCTGGTGTACAGTAAGTAATTTTCCTGTCTCTTTGGCTGCATTTTCCATCTCCAGCAGATCTGTGGAAGATAATGTCACCGGTTTTTCCGATATTACATTCTTCCCTGCATGCATGGCACGGATGGCGATAGGCTTGTGGCAGTCATTCGGAGTAGCGATCAGAACCACATCGATATCCGGATCTGCCAGCATAGCTTCTTCTGTTTCATATACAAAAAAGCCCTTCTCCTTCGCTTCTTCTCTCTTTTCTTCCTTGATGTCATAGATGCCACCGATTACGGCTTCCGGAACATTGGAAAGGATCTCCGTATGCCATCTGCCCATTCCGCCATATCCGATCAGTCCGTAAACTACTTTGTTTTCCCTCATTTTACACCTCCATATATAATTTAATTATCATAACATTACTGTTCACTCTGTACCCAGTAACACGCTACGCGATGTACAGAATTTATACGAATCGCATAAATCTTCGCGAACAGCTGTCAACTATCTTATGTTTTCTCAGATCCGGTAAAATCCTGCTGACTGTGCCGGAACAGTTATTTTTCCATTTTTAACCTCTGCGGCTACGCCAAAATTATAGATTGCTTCTTTTGGCTCTGCATCGCATGCAAATGTTTTTACCTCTGCGGCTGCGTTGATAATCACAAGGATCTTCTCATCACCGGCTTCACGGATGTATGCCAGCGGATATGCATTCTTTTCCGCATAAACAAAAGTGATCTTTCCTCGGCTCTGCAGAGCTTTGTGGCTCTGACGGATCCGGATCAGTTTTTTCACTTCATGATACAGAGAATCCGGAGCTGCCATCTCTTTCTTTGCTGTTGGCCGATCTTTATCCGGATCCATGGCAATATACAGATCACTTGCCGGTGCACTGGAAAAGCCTGCGTTGGTGCTGTCATCCCACTGCATCGGAGAACGGGAACCGGTACGGTTGTAACCGCCTTCTACAGATTTCAGTCCTTCTACATAACGCATACCGATTTCATCGCCATAATAGATAAATGGCGCACCTGGCATAGACAGGATAAATGCAAAAGCCACTTTCAATTCATCACCGTGAAGATGGCGTGCCAGGCGATCTACATCATGGTTTCCTGAAAACATACACATCAGACCTTTGCCGGCTGTCTTTTCGCAGTTTTCTTTATAGGATTCTACGAAATCATAGATATTTCCTTTTGCACGGGATGAAAAATACGGCTCTTTGCAGCGGAACAGATCGTTGGAATGTGAAGTACCAAACTCCAGCAGAAAGTCCATGTGGAATCCTCCCTCCAGAGATCTCTGTGGATCACCCCATTCAGATACCATTGCTGCATCCGGAAATTCTTTATCAAGGAATTCTCTGATCTGTTTCCATACACGGATGGTTCCTTTTTTCTCCGGGTCATTTTTCACCAGAGACTCGGCCATATCAACACGGAAACCGTCACATCCCATACCCAGCCAGAATCTCATAACGTCTTCCATAGCTGCGATAGTTGCCTGTGGTCCTTCATCGTCGATTGACTGCTGCCACGGTTTCTCCGGATCCGGCTGATAGAAACCATAGTTTAATGCCGGCTGATTAGAGAAGAAGTTGACAGCCACCGCACCGTCACGCTCAGAGATACCTCTCAGAGAGCCGCCGAAGCTGACCTCCGGTGATTCCCATACTTTATCGGTCCAGATATAGCGGTCGGTATATGGGTTCTTATCTGCTTTCATGGATTCGATGAACCATGGGTGCTCTATAGAAGTATGTCCCGGCACCAGATCCAGCAGTACATGAATTCCCTTTTTATGTGCTTCTTCAAATAACTGTTTCAGATCTTCGTTGGTTCCGTAACGTGGAGCTACACGACAGTAATCTGCAACATCGTATCCTGCATCTCCGAACGGAGAGAGAAAACAAGGATTGATCCATAAAGCGTTACATCCAAGTTCTCTGATGTAATCTAACTTTTCGATAATACCCTGAAAATCTCCGATTCCGTCCCCGTTAGTATCTTTAAATGACTGCGGATAGATTTCATAAAAAATTGCATTATCTAACCATTTTGACATTTTGTAAAACCCTCTTTCTTTCTGATGTTGTCTCGTTTCTCTATAACAACTACCTTCGCTTACCAGAATACTATTTATTTTCCTACATTTCCAGCAATATACTATTTATTTCTGATACTATTCTATTGTTTTTGTATAATATTCTTGTATTTCTTCTTATTCATATATTTTTTTTGGCTATTTTTATCCCATATTTTATTCTCAAAAAATAATTTATATTATTTTTCACAGCAAAAAAGGGTTCCTGATGCCACAGATTTTCATTCTGCAACATCATACCCTTCCCTGTTTTCCGTTGCAACACGTATCATTATATGATATATTACAACTGATTCTTTTATATTTCCCGGAAACAGTATTCTTGGCAATACTATTCTATGATTTTAATTATTCTGCCGGAGATATTTATTTTACGGAGGCGTATGTTATGAATCTTTATGCGATAAAAGAGAAATGCCAACACGGATCCATTCAGGTTCCATACAGTTACTATGACTGCGGTATACCGGATTATTTTACGAGTGTACCGCTACACTGGCACAGTGAAATGGAATTAAATTACATAAAATCTGGAAATGGTTTTTTCAAATACGAGGATCAGACCATCTCTGCCAAACCGGGAGACATCTTTCTGATCCAGCCCAACGTCCTTCATGCTATCATGTCGGATGAGCACAGCTCTTTTTTTTATGATACCATTGTTTTTCATCAGAATATGCTGGTGGGAAGTTACGATGACCGTTGTTATACAGATATTCTGCTGCCGATCTTTTCTTCCAGGCGAAGAGTTCTGGTCCCTGTATCTCAGGAAAACCAGGGGTATCATGAACTCCATGATTCGGTCCGGACTATTATGCAGTGTGCACACAAAAATCTTGCAACGTCTGATCTGTTACTGAAAAGCGAACTGCTTCGCTTATTTTATCTGCTGGCATCGACACCGGGACTCTGCACCGAACACACGGCTTCGACAGAATCCCGGCTGACCGAAACACTTCGGCCTGTTCTCACTTATATACAGAAACATCATTCTGAATCTGTCACCATAGAGCAGCTGGCAAAGATCGCTCATATGAGCAGCAGTTACTTTATGAGCTGTTTCAAACAGAATTTCGGTCTCGGAGCCATTGAATATCTGAATCAGGTACGTATCCGATCAGCATGCGACCTTCTGCGCAATACGGATCGCAGTATCTCCGACATTGCTTTCGATACCGGATTTCATAACCTTTCAAATTTCAATCGACAGTTTCGCACCAAGGTAGGATGTTCTCCTCAGACTTACCGAAAAGAATCCGTTCTTTCCTGATAGATCCAGTAAGTGATCATCAACATGATCCAGGCGCCGATCCAGGCAGATACTTCTGCCAGAGCAACACCACGAAAAGCCAGATATGGAGTCAGCAGCTTTACCATGACCACTCGAAGAGACACTTCCAGGACTCCTGAAAGCATCGGAACAAACGTATGTCCCATGCCCTGACACCCGTTGCGGAACACAAACAGCCATCCCAGAGGAAACAGACAGATGCCTGTAACCGCCAGAAAATCTCTTGTGTAAGAAATAATCGACGCATCATTCAACATGAAAGAAGTCAGAAACTCAGGAATACACAGCAACATCAGAGCCAGTGGAATATTTATCAGGATCGTCAGGATAACTCCTTCCCGGATACCGGTACGTATCCGCTCCTTTTTTCCGGCACCATAATTCTGTCCCACAAAAGTAAGAAGTGCCAGGCCCACTGTATTTGCCGGCTGTTCAAAAAGACTGAGGATCTTGGTGCATGCCGCATAGGCAGCCACATAGCTTGTTCCCATATTGTTGACAAACGTCTGTAACACCATTCCGCCCACTGCAGTGACAGAATTCATAACGGCAACCGGCAGACCTTTCAATGTCAGTTTTTTGATGATCACGCCCTGTGGTTTCCAGTCCGTTTTTCTCGGGATCAGATTTTTTTCTCTTCCTATGTAGTAACAGCAGTAAAGCGCAGACAGAACCTGTGCCAGAACAGTGGCTAACGCTGCGCCAAAAACACCCATATGCAGCGGAAAAACGAATAACAGATCCATCAGAACATTAGCAATGGCGGAAATTATCATTGCAACCAGAGGCACCCGGCTGTTTCCGACGGAACGCAGAAGTGTCATGGCAAAATTATTAAAAATTGTAATGGTGGTTCCCGCAAGAATTGTTCCGAAATATTGCAGTGTTTCCGTCATCAGATCTTCCGGTGTATGGAGAAATGTAAATAATTGCCGCATGAAGGCCAGACTTACCACTGTAATCACAATCCCAACGGCCAGACAGATCCAGACAGACATTGCCAGCTCTTTACGAAGTTTTTCATAATTGCCACTTCCAAAAGACTGAGAAATACAGATTCCCAATCCTCCTGTCAGCCCGATTGCGAAACCGATGATCAGAAAATGTACGGAACCGGTATTTCCGACTGCTGCAAGTGCCGTATCGCCAATTCCTTTTCCCACCACCATAGAGTCTGCAAAGCTGTATAACTGCTGAAACAGATTTCCTGCCAGGATCGGCAGGAAAAACTGTACCAGCAAACGCATACAGTTTCCCTGCGTCATATCATTTGTCGTATTCTTACCCATTATGCTACCTCCTGATGTCTAAACGGTATTCTCAAATACTGTCTGCTTTTAGCCAGTATTTTACTACTGAAATGATCCTTTTTCCATGACATTACTATTCTGTTTTGATACTATTCTATGATGTTGAGGTAAAAGTCAGAGTGAACAGTAACATTTTCTATTCTGCAGGCGTTCCCATATAGTAGAATCCCTTGCATACGTCCAGATGGATCTGTTTGAATGTGCCAATCATAGAAGCATCCCCCGGAAAATGTACCAGAAGATTATTGCCCATTCGTCCGGTTACCAGAGATGCATCCTGATCGTTGACACTCTCTACCAGAACTTCCTGTACCGTTCCCTCAAAACGGGAAGAACGTTCTCGTGCAATTTCCTGCACCTGCGCTAAAAGACGGTCGAAACGATCTTTTACAACCTCTTCCGGCACCTGATCCTCTTTGGCCGCTGCAGGTGTTCCGCTTCTTTTGGAATAAATAAAGGTAAATGCGCTGTCATATCCCACTTTTCCGACTACATCCATGGTCTCCAGAAAATCTTCTTCTGTCTCTCCCGGAAATCCCACAATAATATCCGTCGTCAGAGAAATATCCGGAAGTTTCTCACGGATACGGTCAACCAGAGCCAGATAAGACTCTTTTGTATACCGACGGTTCATCTCTTTTAACACCCGGCTGCTTCCTGACTGCAGAGGCAGATGCAGATGCGGACAGATCTTTTTACTCTCGGCCATCACCTCGATCAGTTCATCGGACAGATCCTTTGGATGAGAGGTCATGAACCGGATCCTTTTCAGCCCTTCGATCTTTTCGATCTCTTTTAACAGCTGAGCAAACGTCATCGGCTCTTCCAGATTCTTTCCATAGGAATTGACATTCTGGCCCAACAGCATGACTTCTACCACGCCGTCCGCTACCAGATGTTCGATCTCTCTGACAATATCTTTCGGATTCCGGCTTCTCTCACGACCACGGACATACGGTACGATACAGTAACTGCAGAAATTATTGCATCCAAACATGATGTTGACACCGGATTTGAACTTATACTTTCGGTCTACCGGCAGGTCTTCCACGATCTGATCCGTATCTTTCCAGACATCGATGATCATGCGGTCAGATTCCATCGCATAACACAGAAGTTCCGGGAATTTGAAAATATTATGGGTTCCGAAGATCAGATCCACGAACCGGTAACTCTTCTTCAGTTTTTCTACCACATGGGCTTCCTGCATCATACAGCCGCAGAGCGCGATCATCATATGCGGTTTCTTCTTTTTCATGCTGCCAAGATATCCCAGGCGGCCATAGACACGCTGGTTGGCATTCTCACGGACTGTACAGGTATTGTAAATAACAAAGTCTGCTTCGTCTTCTTTATCTGTCTTGATATAACCGACCGCCTCCAGAATACCATCCAGTTTTTCGGAGTCGCGGGCGTTCATCTGGCAACCAAAGGTTGTGACATGCGCGAAAAGTGGACGCCCTAGTTTTTCGGATAATTCTTTTACATATTTACGGGCTTTCGCAATATAATAATACTGTCGTTCCGGTTCTTCTGTTGGCGGTGCTGCTTCCAGATTGACCGCGTTTATCAATTCTTCTTCAAATAATTTATTTTCATTCATGGTTAGATTTCCTCTTTCTGTTCATGTTTATACGATTTTATATTATATCTGATACAGTTCTTTTTTTCAATGAGAAAAAGCCATGCTTTCGCATGACTTTTCCCAGTGACATATTTTATTTTAAGGAGATATGAGACATTTTTGTTGTTAAGTTACATTATTTTACGCGGATTTTCTGCCCGACGTAGATTTTGTTCGGGTTGCTGATTCCGCTAAGTTGTGCGATCTTCTGGTATGTAGTGCCATACTTCGCCGCGATTCCTGATAAGGTGTCGCCACTCTTTACCGTGTAGTACACTGCGCCAGATCCGTTTCCCGTGCTTTTCCCGTTAATGATCTTCTGTACGGCGTCGTATTTGCCGCCTAATACGGCTTTTCTCACGTCGCCATTTCCGTATCTACCCGCCTTCGTTTCGGCTGCCAGTGTTGCCGCTGACGCTTCCTGAATGTGGTTGATCTCGCTTTGTACTTCATTGTAGCGCGAACCCAACGCCGCTTTTCTTGTGTCGCCGTTTCCATACTTCCCAGTCATTACACCGTAAACCAGATCAAGGACTGATCCGTTCGGTGCGTCTGCTTTCGGTGTCTGGATTGCCTGTGTACCTTTTGCGTAGGCTTTCCATGCTGCCGCGTCCATGTATGCGATATTCATATCCAGATTTCCGTTGTAACCGGATAAACGGCCGGCGGAAGAATACTGGAAGATCGCGGGCGTTCCCCATGCTCCGAAGCCCTTTGCGTCCGTCCATGGGTTCGTCTGATAACCTGTCGCATTATTGTTCGCATACTGCGCAACCCATAAACCATATTCGGCAGCTACCGTCGCCCAGTCATGCTGACGGCATACGCTTTTCGACATATAGATCAACGGCTTTACGCCTGTAAGATCTCTTACTTTGTCAAGAAACGGCTTTGCGATTGCCGGCCCCTGAGAAAATTTCGCGTTCTGCTCTCCTTCCCAGTCAAGAACCAGAATAGCGTCGCCGATATACCCTTTAATGTTGTTTACGAAATGTTCTGCTTCTTTAGCCGGATCGCCGCCGGAAAAATAATGATATACGCCAAGTAATCGGCCGGCGGCTTTCGCCTGCTGATATGCCCGGTCGCAATCAGAATTCACATAGCTTGTACCCTGTGTTGCTTTGATAATTACGAAATCGGCGGGAACTTTTGAAAGATCAATGCCTTTCTGCCACCCGCTGACGTCAATTCCATTCATGCTCATATTATTTTCGTCCTTTCCGCTCATATACGCGCGTTTCCTTCATCATTGCGTCCGCTTTCAGCGCGGGAACTGTGAAGCTGTTGTTCTTCCACCATGCAACCAGTGCGGCCGCAGTGGAAAATCCAAACGATACAACCTGTGTCACGGTTTCGTCGCTGATTGGTAACGGGCTTTTTCCGAAAATTGCAAGTCCGCTGTTAATTATGGTTAAAACCAGAATCGCGGTTCTTGCGATAGTGCCTTTACTCACTTTCATGTGTATTTCTCCTTTCTCCATGTTCTATATTTTGCAATCTTGTTTCATGGTCGTTTAGTCTTTTGTCCTGTTCGTCGTTATGCTCCCAGATCCTTCTATGGCTCTCTGTGTTTTTGTTCTGCATGGCCGCGAATTGTCCGTCTAAATTCTTACAAGTGACGGTTAATTCTGTGATCGCTTTTGTCAGTGTTACGATCGGACGTACAAGCGCGATAATTCCGCCGCCTAACGTGATAAGCATAATAATAACGTTCCATTCATTCATCTTTTCACTCCTTCCACCCGCCTTTCTGTTATGATTCTATTTCTTTTATTCGGTCATTTCTGACCTGTTTTATTTTTCCTCTATTCCGGTCAATTTTTTATATTCTTCGTCGGTCAGTTTCCCGCGCGTCTTTGCCTGATCGACCATTTTTAACCACTGTTCGTGTTTAAATTTCATTTTCATTTTCAAGAGAATGTTATACATACGTCCCGCCCCTTTCTTATTCTGGAATATATACGTCTGTCATTTCTGCCAAATATTGCAGCAATAACGCTTGCGATTCCACTTTTTCTTCCAGTTCTGCGATTTTTTCTTCCGGTTTCTTTTCTCTTTCCGGTTCGTATGTGGCATACTTATCCGGGTTTTTCTTTACGTCGTCCAGATCCACCGTGCCTGTTTCTGCTGTGATCTCCGTATAGTCGTATTCGTAGAATGTCTGTGGCTCATCCTGTCCTTCCGGTGTTTCCTTTACTGTCTTACCGTTCAGGCATAAGAAAATATAATCTTTTCCGTTAAGCTGCTTCACGGTAACTTTGTTTTGCCTTTTGTCGAATCTTGCTTTCATGTGAAACTACTCCTTTACATACTTTTATTGTTTGTGCTGTCTGATACTTCTTTTTGATCTTCTGACTGTTTGTGTGATCTAAAATTCCTTTATACGACGCGCACTTTCTAGCAAGCCATAGCGGGATCTTTTTCTTTTGCTTTATGAGTGCCTGCGCTTTCTTATATGCCCGGCGCACGCGCAAGAATACGCGCTGTCTAATCGTGATATGGTGTCTGTATATTCTTACGCCCATAATGTCGATGAAATGTCCGTCGTCCTTTCGTTTCATTACGGTTGTAAATACGATCCAGTTGTCTTTTATTTTTAGTCCCAGTTCTTTCGCCTTTTGCGTGATTAACTTCATAGCTTTATGAATGTCTTTCGCATTCGTTCCAAGAATCAAAATATCATCCATGTAAAAAAGCTGATGCAATACCAGTTTTATTCGTTCCATGATTCCGTTTCTTTTCTTCCTGATCCTGTACATTCTTTCGGCTATTTCGTGGTATATCTGCGATAAAAAGACGTTACAAAGGTACTGACTTAAATATGATCCAATGCTTAATCCTGTTTCGAATGTTCCGATCAGAAGCGCGATCAGGTTTAATAACGGTTCGTTTTTAATATATTTTCTTAAAAACTCCATGACTTTTTCCCGATCGATCGACGGATAGCATTTCTTTATATCACATTGCCCGGCGTATCTGATATTCTTATTTCGCAACCATTTCTTGATCGCTTTGATCCCGTATGACTGTCCTTTGTGTTTCAGTGCCGCGCATTGATATTCGCCGATTCTTTTCAGAAAATCTTTCATTGCTTCCACGGCGATATAATCGTAAATCTGTTGTTTGATATTTTGAATCCCGATCCGGCGCACCTTCTGACTGGAAGCGTCGATCTTTTCTTTGTACCATATCGGTTTGAATTTTATTTTGTCCTGGATCAGTTCTTCGCGTATGCCGTCCACTGCTGTTTCAGCGAACGGTCGTAACGCTTTGATTCCGAATTCTTCAAACGCTCCCTTGATAAAATCTTTTGGAAGCCCGGAATATTCCGAAAACATTTCCAGAACGTCATTTCTTTTATATTTATTTCTTAAACATTTATGCACCGCCTTTTGAATCAATTTTCTATCTGTTATATCTACATTCTTGCAATATCGTTTCATTCGATTGTCTTTATAAGGGCTTTCGGTTTTTACTACTAACCCCGACGACCGGGCGAACCCCGGCCGTCCTTACTCCTTCATCTCTAAAGTTTTGGTAGGTCTATAAAAAGTATTTCGGGCAACCGCCCAAGAGCCATTTAGGCTACACCCTTTACGGGTGCGAAATACGACGCAAAGTATTTTTGTAAAATAAAATGAAATAAACAATTTCAGCCAAGGTAGTTCCAGTTCGTCCTGTCAAGCCTGTTCCTGCAATTCACGTAAACGGGGCCGCCATTCGCGCCATTCCTGAGATTACCGCGTGCGTCGTAAGTCCTTCTATGCCGTCCGGTCGTATTAGGGGCGATCCCCTCTTCCCTAAAGGGAATTCACCCCCGACGACCTACTGTATCAATCGCAGCCAAGGTAGCCCCAGTACGTCCCGCCAAGCCCGACCCAGCAATTCACGCAAACGGGGCCGCCAAACGCGCCACCCCTGAGATCACCGCGTCCAAGGTCTTCTCTTGTTCCTGATGTGTTCTTTCCGCCTGCATAGCAACGATCGCCCCAACCTTGCCGATCACTGCTGCCGACTGCCTTCACAAACCATGCGCAAGTTTCCGTATCTACTCCGATATCTCCGATCCAGAAGTCCGCGCCGTCGTTTGTCGGAATGTTGCCAATCAGTTTATATGTGCTTTTGATTGTTGCTTCGTCTGTGACGTGTTTTGTCCCCCGGCGGGCGATATATACGTCTTTGCTATAATCTTCTTTGAATACCATCACAGAATCTGCATATACGATATATCCGCCGACCGCATCTTCGATGCCCATAACTCTATACGGGTGTTTGCCGTCTGTGTTCGACGTCAACGATCCGTCGTGTTTTCCGATAACCCGATCTGTTGATCCGCTCCGCCAGTGCATAGAAGACATTGTGATCGGTGCGTTTACTGTGTCGCTGATCGCGACTGGTGTTGTCGTGAACCCTTCTTTCACGTCCAGATATACCGCTTTGTTGTTTTCGTCCAAGTCTTCGATTCTCAATACCTTTACATCGTCCGCGTATTTGTGAATCGTACCGACGCCGCGATCGTTATTTACGTTTGATCCGCTTACCGAACCATAGCCGACCGATACATACGCGCCGACGATAATATTTGCCGCCTGTGCATTTGTTACCGGAAAATAGGTTTCTTTCGTGTCTCTCTGTACTGCTGCCGCATACTGGAAGTTATAGTTTGTTGTTCCCTGAAAAATAGTCTGTTCATTCTTTGTCGCATACTTGATAACCTGATACAGAATTCTATACAGGTTTCTTTCTTTTCCGCCGCCCCAGTAGCCTTTCCCTTTCTTCTGGTAGTTCGTAATCATGTTGTTGTAGCACTGGTTTCTTTCGGGTTTGGAATTTTTAAAGGATCTCAGAAGGCCGTCTGTTCCGATTCCACTTACATATTTACTATGCACGACATACGGGGCGGAGTTTCCGTCTTCTTTCTTTGCGGTTTCCCAACCTACAAGCCCGTATTCATCGTTCGGCGTATCTGACAACGTCCAGATCTGCTTCCCGTCTTTTTCTTCCACGTTCCAGTATGGCGTCATAGCAATTACGCCGACATCTACTGAACCGTCATTCTTGAAGCCATTTCCCCAACCTTCAACCGCCGTCGGGACCTTCCGGCCGTATTCGTTCGTTACGTAGTTGCAGTTAAACCATGTAAAGATCCCGATACCTTCGTAGTCGTCCTGTCCTTCTACCGTATCAGTTGACGGTTCGCATACTTTCCCGGCATTTGCAAGCGTTTTCGTTCCGTCCGACGTCGGATTTGTTACTGACAAATATAATTCTGTCTGATATATCTTTCCATTCCTCATAGAGCCGAAAAAGGCTTCCAGGATCTTTTCGTCAATAATTCCGCTTACGTTGTCCGCTACCTTCTGCGCCGCTTCTGTCGCCGCTTTTGCTGCCGTTGTCGCTTCATTTGCTTTTGTAACTGCGCTATTTGCATTCCCCGCCGCCGTTGTTGCTGCTTCGGCTGCTTTTGTTGCTTTTGTTGCTGCTGATGTGGCTTTTTCGGCTGCGCTGTTGGCCGCGCTTGTTGCGCCGTTTGCGCTGTTTGCCGCTTGATTTGCATTTGCGGCGGCAGTTTCCGCGATCTTTGCGTTTGCCGCCGCTGCCTGCGCTGCCTGATCCATATCGTTAAAAATTGTTCCCATAGAAAGAAATTCTTTGTCACTCACGAACCCGTCTGTCTTGTATACGGTTTCTACAATCTTCGTGTAGTAGGTTGCTGACTTCAATTCCTTTCCGCCTTTTAGCAGAACAATTTCGCCTTTTCCGACGCCTGCAGCCGCCAACATCTGTTCCGTATATGTTACAAGAATTTCATTCCCTGACAGGGTGCAGTCATTCAATACCGGGTTTCCGTCCGGCTTATAGTATTTAATCCGCGCGGTGCAACCCGTCGGGATTTCATACGGTTGTTTGTTTTGTAATAATGAGACGGCCAGAATTCGCGAACCCTTGTCGCCCTGTTTCATCACGACATATTCAAAAGGGCTTTTCCCGTCAAGTTCAATCGTGATCTTTTGTGTGATTGTGATATCTGCCATTAGTTTTCCCCTTTCTCTAGCATTGCCAACGCTTCCGCGTATGGGTTGGTCATTGTTCCTGTTTCTTCCAATGTCGGACGGTCTTCAAGAAAACCGTTTTCCGGCGTGGCAATTATTGTTTGCCCGTCGTCATCTTCGATCCTGACAATGTTACAACCGTTTTTTAACGCCGTGTCAAGTTGCGCGTCTTTCGTCAGGAAGATTGCGTCGCCGTTTATTTCCGCTGCGTAGCCTTTCACTATTCCTTCGCCCCCTTTCCCTCATTTAATTCTTTCAGAAGTTCTTCCGGTGTTCCGGTGCGCGCTTCTGTCTGTGTTTCTTTCTGCATCGTGTGGATTCTCAAATTTTCATATGCTTCTTCTTTGAATTTTGCCGCTACCGCGTCCATGACGACCGTTTGAAGTGATAGTGGCGTTTCCGCCGCTTCCAATTCTCTTTTTGCCTTTTCGTAGATAATTCCTTCTAAAATCTGTAATGTTTCTCCCAGTTCCATTTTTTCTCCTTTACAGTGACGAAACCATAAGTCCATTCTCAAAACTAACAGTTGAATTCCACCATGTGATCGTCCCATCGCCGTTGTCCTGAATTTTGCTTATATATTTGAATGTGCCTGTTGCTCCGATATATGCAAGTGTGCCGGTGTTGCTTGTTTTTCTTGTCGCTAACTGATTTACTGAAATTCTCATGCATCCGCCTTGTACTTGTAGGCCGTTGTATCTTGCCCCGGTGTCTACGTCCGTGGCACTTGCCGAATAGTCAATATATCCATATTGTGTTGATCCATAACCACCAGTCAGTCTTCCGCTTCCTGCAAGTTCTACCCAGTACCCGGAATCATACCCACATTTCATAGATCCTTTTAATTGCGCGGACGTACATTTTAAAATGCCGGATTCACTCATAGAAGAATAGGTCGCCGACCATGCAATCTTCGACGCTTTCAGTCTGATAGAATCCGCCTTTTGCTCGATCAGGGATTCCGCCTGCGCCGATGTTACCCGGAGTTCGATCTTGTCTGCTTCTACCTTGATCGCCGCCCTTGCGTACTCTGCGACTGCTGCCGCTGCGACTGCTGCCACGTCCACGCCTGCTGCTTCGATTGTCTCTTTCAAATCCGCCAGTGCTGCGTTATATGCATCGAATTTCGTATTGACGTTTGCTTTCTCTGTCGCCGTGATCTTTTTGTCTGAAATTGCGTTGTTGATCGCGGTTATCAACGCGTTGTATGCGTTCGTGTAGGCGTTTTTCTTGCTGATAAGTGTTGACCGTGTGGCCGTCCGCTTTTTGTAATGCCACAACTTACGCATATTATTTTCGTATGGATGCGACGTCTGGATCATCGACACGGTGGCGGCTTCGATCACTTCGTAAGTCGGAAGTGTGCTTTCCGTTCCGGCTGTATCTGCCGCCGTTGATACCTGTTTGATCTCGTCGATTGAAAAACCGTAGTATTTATTACCTGAACTATCCGAATACCATTGGATATAGACATCTGTTGACGGCACGATATACGTTTTTCCGGCAATATCCGCGCCGCTTACTTTGTCTAGTGCCTTGTAGATTTTCCCGTCCTTCTGGTAAAATAAATACAGATAATCGTATTTCGTGCCGCTTGATGATATTTCCGTCTTGCAATCTGCATTGAATTTAATCGAAAAATTGCTTCCCGTTGTTGCTGATTGCCTTGAAGCTGAATCCAAAACCGCGTTATATTGTTTCTGAACCGAAGCGTTGTCTTTTTCCAGTTCTTTGATATATCTTTCGATCGTCTGCGCTTCCGTTTCCGTGATTATGCCGTCCCGGAATGCTCCTTCGACATTTTCTTTGAAATCTTCCGCGTCCTGCTTTGTCAGTTCCAGATCGTCCGATATGGTCTTTTCTGCTGCCTGTGCTCTTTCCACTTCCGCCGTGATTGATTCGCCTGTTACTTCGAATCGTGACTTCATTTCCGATAACAGTTTCGCGTCGCCGTCGTCTGTATACTTCTTTACGCTTTGTTTATACTCTACTGACAGGGATTCCGCGTTAATGGTCCCGGCTTCGATTAGCGCGCCGTTTAACTTTCCGACCGCCACGAAATCGGCCACGATCTGACCTGCTGCCGTGATCGCCGTTTCAAACGGTCCGCCGATTCCGTTGCTTGAATGTCCCAGTCCGGCCAGATTCCACCGCCAGACGTTCTTCGCGGTCGCTGTCGAATCGGTATCCATGATATAGATTTCCTGCGGATTCTCTGCCGGATATAAAAGCACATGACCGCCGGAATTGCCCGTAATCGCCGCCGTCACGTCCTTTATGGTCTGTTCAATACGTTTCTGTATGATTTCCGCGCGGGTGGCGGATTTTACGATCTGTTCTTTCTGTTCCTTCTGTGCGGCCGTGATCGCTTTTGTCAGGTTTGTTTTTGGTTCTCCAATCTCTACACTGTCGAATCGCTCTTTGATGCTGTCGTATGAGTATTTAACGATCTTTGCTTTGACTTCGATTCCCAGTTTTTCAATCATGACCGTTACAGTGTCACAAATTCCGATCGTTTCAAGTGCCTGTATATTTTCATAGTCCTTTGTCTTTTTCAGATTTTGGAATGTCGCTTTGATCGATATTTTCGGTTCGTCGATTCCGCTTTCTGTGTAGGTTTTTGCAACCTTGCGAAGCATTTCTTCCGATACGATCACGCCGTCTTCGAATTCGTCTGAAAAATCCATTGGCACACACTTTAGGCGGGCGTATTTGTCCGCGTTTGGTGTGTTGATAAACTTTTCAGGAAGTGAAACGAAAACCGGATCTGGTTCTTCCGTCGCTCCTTCTTCCTTTTCCGGTGTGTAATAACAATATGGAAATATCGCCGTTATCACGTCGCCGATGTTTCTTTCCTGTTCTGCCGAAATCAGGTTCTTTCCGTACCGGATCGTTGCCCCGGTATCTGAACCGCGGGATTTATGCAGCTTTACTGTAAAGTTATCGAATTGAAATTCCCCACCCCAGACGTCAAGGATTGATCCTTCTGTACCGCCCAGAATGTTTCTGACGCTTAACACGTCGTCTATCTGAGTGCTGTTTCTGGTCGTGATATCCGACCACGCCGTATAGTTGTTTCCGATCACAGCTTCTTCTAATAGCTGCGCGATCGCTTCTTGTGCGTTCTTCCCGGATATTTTCGGACGGCATACCGGATTCATGTTCAATTCGTAACTGATGTGTTCGGCGTAGTAGGTGTTCACGCCACCGATCGGCTTTCCTGATTTATAGATCCTGAATAGCTGATCTTTGTCTTTGTCGTTTGGTTTTGCCTTTATGATTGCATCTTCCACGATGTAATCGGCCAGATGTCCTTCTTGCGGGTATTGTAAAGTCAGTTCAAAAGATCCGTTTCTTTCTTCCTCTACAATGCAAGATATCGTGTCCGTCAGAAGTCCGATTCCGTTTGAATCAAATTGTGTTTCAAGGGGATCATATAGAATCGGTATCACAGGCAACACCAACGCGGCACAATGTCAATTTTCTTCACATTGCCCGCCCAACGGATTTTATTTTCGCCTGCTGCCAGTTTCGGAAATAATGTCGTAGTCATTTTGTTATTTTGTAGCGTGTCCCCTTTGTACGCATTTAATAACGCGCTGTCTACTTCGATATAGTCTTCTATTTCCTTGAATGTATGGGCGCGGTCGTTGATATACAACGTAACCGCACCCGTCGCATAGATTTTCATGTACGGATAAGCCGTAAAGCCTTCTGTATTGAAAATGCTTGTTGTTTTTGTGAGTGTCAGTGTTCTTTCGCCGTCGTATGAATATTTATACGGGTGGCAAGTGAACTGGATTTCCAAGGTCCCCAGAAGTGCGGCGGCGATTTCTTCCACCGACATTTCTTCCGATACATGGGCCATTCTGTAGTAATTGCGTTCGTAACTGTCGTCAAGCCGTGCATATTGTACAGTCTGGTATAACCACGCATACACATTCCGGGCGACCATTTCAAGATCCTGATATTCTTCCGGCATAACATAGCATTTATACACCTTCTGAAAATCTTCGTATTCTTCATTGTCGATCGGATCTGTTTTATTATTCAGAATCACGTCGCCACGTCCCGGAATGTTTACTTTTTCAATAACGGGTTTGGGACGGCCGTATATGTTTTCTTTTTCGTATACTACCAGTCCCATATCAAGGGAATTTTTCCCGTTATATGTAAAGCTGTTGATATCGTCGTAAAATTCATTAAGCATATACTTTATCGTCCCTTTCCTTTAATTCCTGCGCCATTTCCATAACTTCTTCTGTCAGTTCGCGCACGTCCTGTTTTCTGTTGTTATAGAAATTTTCTATATTCATGTTGATTTCTTGTTTCAGTGTTCCTTTCTGTCCGCCGAAGTTTCTCTCAAGTGCCGTGTTCTTTGCTGATCCCGAAAGTGGTGTAACGATTGTTTTGCCGTTTACCATTTCGACGATCTCCGGTCCCGCTTCCGCTACAATCGCGCGGCCGTTTGTTAAGATACCGCCCTTCGCCAGTCGTGGCAGACTTAAATATCCGACATTTCCAACCGATACGCCCGGAAGACGGTTAATCAAGTTAATTGCCCCGTTGATAATTCTGATCGCGGAATTGACCGTGTTTTGAATCATAGATATTACACCATTGATCCCGGATTTTACCGCGCCGCCGATTGCGTTCGCGATAGATGTTCCCAGATTTGAAAATGTGTTTCGGATAATGCCCCACAAGCCAGAAAAGAATGATCCCCAGTTTGAAAAGACATTTTGAACCGCGTTCCATGCTGACTGAAAGATTGATCCGAACCAACTTCCGACAGATCCGAAAATATTCTGAATCCCTGACCATACCTGACCGAACCAACCAGTCACGGCTGACCAGATGCCTTTTATCGCTTCCCATGCGCCTGAAAAGTCGCCGGAAAGTACGGACTGTACAACTGAAAAAATTCCCTGTATCACAGACCAGATCATTTGAAAATACCCGGTCGCCACGTCCCAGATTGTTGTAATTGTGGTCCATGCAACTTGAAAAAATCCGCCTAAAACTGTAGCGACTACCGAAAATACGGCCTGTATATTCGACCAGATTGTTTGAAAATACAGAACAACCACATCCCAGACGCCTTTTATAATGATCCATGCGGATTCGAAAAATCCGCCGATTATCTGCCCGACGACCGAAAAAACGGTCTGGATTCCGATCCACACATTCTGAAAATATGTAGTTGCAATGTCCCAGATCGAAGTTATTAAAAACCAAGCGATTCGAAACGGTGCTGTCAGGATTTCCACAACTACCGAAAAAGCGGTTTTGATTCCTTCTCTTATCATTTCGAAATATGGCTGTGCGGCCGCCCACGCTTCCTGAATTTTGTTCCATGCATCTTTGAAAAATTGTACGATAGCTGACAAAATTCCCTTTACTGCTTCTCTGAATGCTTCGCAATTATTCCACAGTAAAACTAATGCTGTTACAACCCCGACTATCGCCGTTATGATCCACGCCGCCGGATTTGCTAAGATTGTCGAATTCAGTATTTTTTGAGCCAGTGTCGCTCCTTCGGTTGCCACCGTCCACGCCTTTATAGCTGCCACCATTCCTTGTATCATAGTAACGACATTCCACGTCAAAAGTGCTGCGCCAATTCCCGCTATTAGCGGTAGCAATACATTTGCATGACTTACAAAGAAATTTATAAATTCTGTTATATCTGTAAGCACTTCTTTTAAAATCTCTTTCGCTTGCGGCAAATTCTCTTTTACTGTGTCAATCGTTTCTTTTGCAACCGGTCCCAACTCTTCGCCTAATGGTTTTATTAGTTCTGTTTGTATGGATCTTCCAAGCCCTTGAAATTCGCTTGCCAGATCGTCGTATCTCATTTCTTTGATTTTTTCCATTGTTCCGGCTGCATCTGACGCCGCGCCTTCCATGTTTCCCATTGCCAAGATCGCTTGTCCGCCTGTGTCTTCCCACATTGTACCGAACAATTCAACGCCGATAGTGTTCTGTTCAAGTGGATCAGATACTTTTCCCAGTGCTTCGAAAGTGTCCTGCATTGCTTTTTTTGCTGCTTCGCCACCTTCTCCGAACGCTTTCTTTGTTGCGTCCACGTCCATTCCCAATTCTTTAAAAGCATTGTCCGCCGTTCCGTCTTTTACTCTGATAGAAAATTCGTTTACTGCGTCGCCTAATTTGTCGATATCAAAAACGCCTGCTTCCGCTCCGTTTTTGAACATATTGAACATATCTGAAGCTGAAAGTCCCATTTGTGCGAATTTTGGTCCGTATTCATTTATTGAATCCAGTAGGTTATCGTTTTTGTTCAGCCCGTTTTGTGCGCCCTGTGCCACAAGGTCGAACGCTTCTTCGGAAGATAACCCGAATTGCGTCATTAACTGATTTACTGCCCGCATGGATTCTCCGACGTCCATATCGAAGGTGTCCCGGAGTGTGAATGCGCTTTCCGCCATTTCTTGTAATTTCGACGGATCCATTTCGCCTGTCTGCTGCACAATTACGCCCATAGCTTCGCCGACTTCCTGAATATCTTCGCCGTAATTGTTTTCATACACGGCCGCCATCGCTTTATCCAGTCCGTCTATTTTATCTGCTGCCGCGCCTGTTGATGTCGCAAGCGTGTTTAATGCCTGATCGTATTCACTTTCAAACTTCAAACTATATGTTCCGGCTGCCACCATTGCTGCTCCGGCTGCTTTCATTCCGGTTTCTACTGCTTCGCCGGCCGCTTTCATTTTGTCTTTGAATTCGTCGGCGCGTTCCGATACTTTCTCAATATCTTCTTCTTTCTTTCCAACGTCTTTCAACGCTTGTGCGGTTTCTTTGGCTTCTTTTTCCGCCGCGTCTAAATCATTCGAAACCTTGATGATTTCTCTTTGTAATGCCCGGTATTGTTCTTCTGATACTTCACCGCGTTCAAACTGTTTCTGAACCTGTTTTTCAGCTTCTTTCAGAATATCCAGTTTTTCAGAAGTTCCGGCGACCGCTTTTGATAGAAGTTCCTGTTTTTGCGCTAATAATTCCGTATTTTTCGGATCTAATTTCAGTAATTTATTTACTTCTCTTAATTCCGTTTGTGTGGTTCTTACGGTTTTGTTAGCCCCTTGCATGGCTTTATCTAGCTTCGTAGTATCTCCGCCGATTTCGATTGTAATTCCGGCGATTTTGCTTCTTGCCATTTATTCTCCCCCTTTCTTTCCGAATTTTTCTCGCAACTGCTGCCGATCCGGCTTCGTCTGCGTCATTCTCCAACAGTTTTCAAGGTATTCCCGCCCTGATTCCGTCTGCGAATTAAAATAAATTACCGATTCCCGCGCCATGAACAAATAAACGTCAAGATCTAATTCTTCCACTTCCCAAAAATTAAGCCCCATGTATTTCGCTACCATTTTTTCGGCGTTTGTTTTTGGTTTGTAATGAATTTCCTTTGCGTTCGGATCGTCATAGAACGGTATAATTAGTTTGGGTCTGCTTTTACTCCTTTTACAAAGTTCATAAACCCTTTTATAAATTCGCCCATTTCTTCTGTGTCGTAATTGTCAGTCATGTATTTCATTGTGATTTTTTCTTTATTCAGGTTATTTGACAGCACTTCCGCGCATATTGCGCCTAGTGTGTCCATCGCGTCTGCTACCGACATTTCTTCCAGGTCCATTTCCTGTGCTGCCGTAATTTTTTCAAATGTTTTTTTCATCGGCATTTTTACAACCAGTTCTCTACCGTCTTTTAATGTCGTTTTAAAAAAACTTCTCTGGATTTTATTAAAATCAAAATTCATGTTCGCCATTGTCTTTTCTCCTTCTGAAAAAGGCGGCGTTTTTGTCTATACGCCGCCTAGTGATCGTTTTTATCTGTTTTATTTATCTGCGACCGGTTTCTGTTCGGTTGTATCGCTCAAACTCTGTGTATCTTCCAGAACTTCTTCTTCGTAGTGAATCAGTGTTCCTTCCTTGTCCTGCGGTAACGCCGTGAATTCCGCGTCCACGACTGTTTCTTTGTCGTTTGCGAACGCAAGGGAAAAACCGGCCTGATTGTTTCCGACAATCATTACCCAGATATCGCCGTCTACCGGGTCTTCGTGGTGGAAGCAAATTACATATTTCTTTCTGCCCTGATTGTTTCCGCCGCCGACCTTTACGATTCTTCTTTTCTTTTTGGTCGAAGTCTTTTCCGCATAGCTTACGCGGGCGGTATCACAGATCTTTTCAAGCGTGTTTCCGCAAAATGTCATTAAGCCGCTTTTCATAGTGGCTTCTTCGTCTGTGATAACGGTTTTCTGGATCTTTCTTGTGTCGTCCTTTGCCGTGTAATAACTCGGCTTGTACTCAATGGTCGCGCCGCCCTGAATGTATGAAATCTGATTTTCGTCTGTGCAAATTTCATCAACCGACGGCAGATTTCCGTCGAATATTTTCATATGGACGTTTCCAGATCCCAGAATGATTCTTTCTGTCTCTGCCATTTCTATTTCCTGCCTTTCTTCTGCGTGATATTGAATTCATACGCCGTCTGAACCATGTTTTCGGAAGTGATCTCCGTCTGATATTTTCTGAACGGCAGATCAGAAAGAACTTCTTCTTCGATCCGTCCTTCCAGTGATTCGTCCGGCGTTCTGTCTGTGTACAGTTCTATTGATCCGTCAATTTCCCGGATTGTGTTCTTGTTATCGTCGCCCCTCTGGTCCTCGCTAACTAGATAGACTATATACGGCGGATCTGGGACCGGCTTTTTCGCCGTCTTCTTCCATGCGTTCTTCGTGATCGGAAGCCCGATCGCCGTTGCTCTTTTGATGATTTCTTCAATCGTCGGCATGTTATCCCCCTAACTTATCCTCGATATAGTCTGTTGCTGCCTTTTCTGCCTTTTCTTCCGCGCTGTCTATGTGCGGATAGGCTTTGACACGCCCGCCGTTTCTGCTTGCGTGTCCGTTTTGTAAAAGGTGTGTTAATTGATAATGTTTTTTGTTGTGTACTGAATAACTTTCTGTCCCGGTTATCCTTCCGGCTCTGCTGTCTCTTTGTGCTACGTCCCAGTCCTTCGTATACTTCCCGGTGCGCTCCTTGTACGGTCCGCCCTGCAAAAGAACTTTCTTCCCTTCTTCTGCTCCCGCTTTGTATGCTTCGTTTAGAACCGTGTTGCACGTGTCTTCTTGCCAGTTTTTCAGTTCTTCTTGTACCGCGTCGGAAAGCCCGTCAATGTCGATCTTTACTTTCATACATTGCCCGCCCTTTCTCCGGCGTACAGTTCGATCTTTCCGTCGTCCTTCGGGCCGTAACTTCGGTATATCGTCAGGCGGCGACCGTTGTATTCAACTTCCTGTTCGTCGTTGTACTCATTGCCCCATACGTTGAACTTATGGCGGGCTTTCATGCCCTTTTGTCCTGCTGCCACAAATTCATCACGCCCGATCGGTTCAACGGTTGCGATCACGCCGTTTTTGACGTCTTCTTCTTTGGTTTCGCCCGGTTCAACCAGTGTGATATATGCGTCTATTTGTAGTCGCCCCCTTTAATTCTGGTTAAATGCATATCGTAGGCCGCTAACCATTTGTCGTGGTATGCGTCCATTCCGTAATATGCTTTGACATACGCAAGGACGGCCCCAATGATTAACGGATCTTCCGGGGCTTTCAGATACTTTTCTTCGTTTACCCCGATTCTTTTCAGGTCTGCCAGTACGAAATCGACGTGGGTTTTCACGTCTTCGTCTAATGCATCATTTGAAAGTTTTCGGACGCGCAATTTTGCTGCGTCCACAAGTTCGTTGTATGTCATTGTTTAGCCGTCCTTCCTGCTTCTTATTTTCCTGTTTCCGGTCGTTTCACGCGGATAAATCCGTTATATGCGGCAACCGCACCGCCCGCGAAAATGTCCGCTCTGTATGCGATCTGTCCCTGTTTGAATTTGTATTCAGTGGATTTTCTCGCGTCGATATCGGAAAAAATCGCCATTTCGTAATTGCTTAATGGTCCGTATGCCATGCAATATTCGGCGGTCGTCTTCTGTGCGTCTGTCACAGCTTTACAAGCGGAATTGATAACGTATGGTACGCCGTCAATCGTTCCGGTGTTTCCGTGGTTTACGATTGTGTAGAATTTGCGTCCCTGTTTGTCTTTCAGTTTTGCAAATGCTTTCAGATCCTTTTTGTTCAGGATCAGAACCGCAACGTCTTCCACTTCCTCTTCGCCGCCGTAACTGTAGATAATTTCGTCCAGTGTTCCGTCGTCAATCGTTTCCATGGAAAGGTCAGTCGCCGGATCAATAACCTGTTCGGATTTCTCGGCCGGATTGAAGAAAATTCCTTTAAATTTTCCGCTTGTTCCTGCGCCGATCATGATCTGTCTGTTCATGTACTTTCTGATTGCACGTGTGACAGATTCTTCTACTACTCCGTCGTAGTCTGCGTTTGGAAGTTTAATCATTTCTTCCGGTTCTTCTGTGTACGCTGTGATCTTCTGCTTTTCGATGCTCACATAACCAAATACCGGTTCGGTTGTGTTGTAATCGCCGCCTTCGGCCGTTTCTCCCGCTCCGTCGCCGTAGCTTTTTACATATGCTCTCTGATATGTTTCGCCGCCACTTAACGGAATTGTTCTGACGCGATCCACCAGTGAGGAAACGTCGTTGAACGTCTCTTTGATGTCGCTTGCAGTGTGTTTTGGTGTAACTGTCTGGGTAACTGAAAGCGCATTTTTTACAGACTTGAACGCTGTTTTTGCGTTGAACTTTACTGTCTTCCCGTCTTTCAGTCCCTGTCCTCTTTCTTCGCGCTTTTTGTTTTTCACGTCGTCGCCTTTCTCTCCCGGTAAACCGTCGTGATCGTCGCCCGCCTGCGCTGCCAGTCCCGCGATATTTGCGCGGTTCTGAATGTCCTGTAAAATGCCGTTAATGTCTTCAGCTTCGGTTGTCAGGGCGTCCAGTGCTTCGCCTTCTGCTGTCTGTGCCTGTGTGCCGATCTCTTTCAGTCTTGCTTTCAGGTCTTTCATGTTCATGTTCACAAGTTCTTCATGCTTCATATTCGCTTTATTCTCCTTTCGTCATTCCCTCGATACATAATCTTTTGATCTGGTTTCTTTTTTCGGCGTCTGCTGCCGCTTTCGCCTGTTCTTCCGGTGTAGGCCCCTTCGGTGTCTGTTCCGGCTGTTTCTGGTGTGATTTGAATTTTTCCGGCAACTTTCCGGCGTGGCTCAAATAGTCGCCGACTGCTGCCACATAATCGGCCGCGTCTGTCTGCGCGATATTGAAATACTTCGCCGCTTCCTTTCCGTCCAACCATGTTTCCGCGTCTACCAGTGCTTCCACCTTATCGATCGTGACGCCTTCCGCCAGATGATCTTCGTATACGTTCATGATTCCGGCCTGTATTTTATCCAGATCGTCCGCCATTTTTCGCATCTCGTCCGCGTTCCCGGAAATTGCGCCCCATGGCTTGTGAATCATCAAGAATGCATTCGACGGAATTTCCGGCGGCTCTGTTCCCGCAAATGCGATTACAGATGCAATCGAACCGGCCAAGCCGTCCACGTATACTTTCACTTTGTTTTTTTCTCCGTGGCGTTTAATCATGTTGTAGATCGCCATTCCTGCGAACACTGATCCGCCGCCGGAATTAACATATACATTCAAGTCTTTTCCTTCTGCCTGTGAAAGAAAATTCTTGATTGCATCCGGGTACTGATCTTCGTTCTGCCATGCTCCCCACCAGTCCGACACGATATCGCCGTAAAAGTAGAGATCTGCGGAAACGTCGGTCATGTTTTTGATTTCAAGCCCTTTTAATACGTCCGCCATTGTCTGCCCCCTTTCAGTTTTGCTTGTACATAGATAGCGTTCATGAGCATTTCAAGCGGTACTTTCGCCGCCTGCTGCTGTCCGTCGCCTTCCGGCGGTCCATTGCCGCCGCTTCCGTCCTGCTGCCCCGTCTGGTACAGTGATTGATCGTCCGCTTTCACGTAGTTCAGTGATACCATTCTCACGTCGCCGTCTTCGATCGGCTCATAGTAGAGAAGTTCCCGGAATTCGTTGATTGTGATAATTCCTCGGTCATACAGAACCGATCCGATTGTTGATCGTGTCTGCAATGTCGCATACTGTAAACGATTTGAAGAAAATATGATCTTGTTTCCGAATCCTCTTTCCCTCTCCGTCAGTAATTTGAATGTGAATTCAAGTGATAATTGAAGGGCGATCGGTTCGATCACGCTTTCGTAAAATGCGTTCCACTCTGATTCTGAAAATTTTGACATTAAAATGTTTTCATTCACGTTGTAATAGCGGTATACGTTATCGCGTAAAAACTGCGATTGCAACGTCGGAATAGTTGGGGCTTTCTGGTTAATTTCGTGAAATTCCATTGTGTTATCCAGTCCGCCCAGTCCGCCTTCGTTGCTCGCGTCCATGTATGCTTCCTGAAATTCTTTTACTTTCTTTTTCAGTTCTTCATCGTCCGCGAAGTTGTTATATTTCAGATAACCTTTCAGGTTAGCAGAATTTTTAACCAGATTCCGCAATGCCTGTCCGGTTGCGTCCAGTAATTCCAGTGTGTTTTTTAGTGCCGGATCTGGTTCAGATCCCAAAAAACGCTTTCTGTCGAATCTTGCTTTCAGGTGGATCACGGATTGATACGGGACCGTGTAGATCTTCCCGTCATAGTCCCACGTGAACCGGAATAACATTGCTCCGGTTTCTTCGTCTTCCCACACTCTGAATCCGCGTGTCGTGATTGGCACAATGCTTTTGACTTTGGAAAAATCGTCATTGTAAAAAATCACTGCGAATGCATTGGATTTTCTGACAAGCTGCGCCGCCATTTTGTATAGTGCGTCGTATACGGATAATTCCGGCGACCAACGCAAGGAAAGCAACTTCGCCAGATAATCGTCGCGGATCATCATTCCGCGCGAATCTGTGCGAATCAACTGCGGTGTCAGCTTTCCGACGTTCGTTGCAATACAGTTCGTAATTGATCCGATAATGTCGCTCGCGTCCATATCCGCCGCCGCGTTGTATTCGCCCCGGATTGTGAATATCGGACTAAACTTCATTCTGCGGAATGTCACAAAATCTTTTAATATTCCCGTTTCGTTCTACCCCCTTTCGGCTTTATTCACAGTTCAGTTTATCTTTTAAGTGCGTTCATTTCTGACCTGTTTTTATATACAAAAAGAGGGGGGCGTGCCCTCTCTTATGCTGCATTTTGTAATTGTCTGCCGATTTCCTTGTGGTATTTCATTTTTACGGCCAGTGCATCGAAGATCGATACCGCGCCGTCGATATGCGCCCGCTTTTCGATCTTGACAGGTTTCATTCTGCTGTCGTCTGTCTGGATCTGAACGGCCACGTTTAACAGGTGGGATTTTAACAGGTTGTTTTCTCCAATCAAATACGTTCCGTCTTTCAGATCCCCTTCGAAGGTGTTTAATATAGGCGTCAGGTTCGTTCCCTGATATACGTCGTCCATGTGGAAGCCTGCTTCTTTCATTTCTTCCACTAGATAACCCGCGCAATATCTGTCGTAACCGACTTTTAGTGGCCTGATCTTATATTCTTTTATCAGGCGCACGAACCACGCGAACACGTCTTTGTAATTTACCTGATGTTCTCCCGATATCGTGAGATAACCCTGTTCTTTGAAAATGTTGTATGGGACGCCTTCTTCGTCGATTGCCACGTTGTAGCGTTCCTGTGGCATGAAAAATTGTGTGATAATGTGATTCTTTCCGCCCTTTTCGATAACCAGTGAAACGGCCGTCAGGTCGGTTGTTCGTGAAAGGTCTATACCGGCCACGCAATAGCAACCCCGGAAGTCGTCCAGTGTATGCGGTTGTCCTGCTGCCTTCGCTACCGTCTCATAGTCAAGCCATGCAATCGAAGAATTTTGCTTGATGTTGCAATACTTCGTCATGAATTCCGCTTTTTTTGATAACGACTGTAGCGCGATCGCGATCTGTTCTTCGAAGAATTCCCACTGAACCGATACGCCTAAATTTGGGTTAGCTTTTGCCAGTTCTTCTTTTGTGTTCCACTTTTCCAGATCGTCGATCATGTACAGGAACGGAAGCAATCGTCTTTCTTTGCTCGATCCTTTCAAGAAAGCTGTTGATCGTTTCATCAGTTCGTCGAAGATTCCGTCGTTGACATATCCGGCGGTCGATGTAGAAAGCGTGATCGGCTCTGTTCGCGCTCCTGTACCTGATACCATAACTTCGTACTGCTTCAAGCCCTGATCGCCCGGCCATGCTTCCATTTCGTCGTTGGTCGTCATGGTCGGGTTGAAGCCGTCCGCCTTCTTTGCGTTGAACGCAATCTTTTTGATTGTGGTGTTTAATTCCGCTATGTAGATATCGGATCGCCGCTTCTTTGTCACTTCTGCCAGTTCTTCTTCCGCTTGTGTGATCTTGTAAAAGCTGTCATACACGATATCAGCCTGATCTAGTTTCGGCGCAAGACAATATAATTCGCTGCCGTATTCTCCGTCGATATACGCCACATATGCCATAATTGCCGCCGCGAAAAGGCTTTTCCCGTTCTTACGTCCGACTAAAAGAAAGATTTCCCGAAACTGCCGCCTATGTGTCTTTTTATCCAGTATTCCGAAGATTGCTGAAACAATAGCTTTCTGCCATAGTTCCAACTTGAAAAGGTCATTCCGCCCCTTTGAGTGGTGGCAGAAATTTTCGATAAACTGGATCGCCTTATTTGCTTTTTTTGCGTCAAAATCCCAGTCGCCGGATTTTATGCCGTCAACTAGGATTTTATAAATTTTCTTTATCCATTTTCCCGCTATGATCTGCCCGCGTTCGATCTTGTCGTGATATTCGACAATGTAATTCACATATACGTTATGCATTTCTAAACGCTGCCAACTTGCTTATTTTCTCCGTCTGCTGTTGTGGTAAATACTCGATCAGTTTGTCGATATTTGAGTTATACGCCCGTGAATATTTGTCGAAGGTTGCAACTGCCGGATTCTCTTTCATGTATCTTTGTGAGCCGTTGACAACTTCGGTCTTTAACCCTTCCGTCATGATTGAGTATTTCGCTTCCCGGATCGCCACGGCCTGAAAAGCCATTTCTTTTACCTTGCGTTCGATCATTTTCTTTTTCCGGTCGTCCTCAACGTCCTTGAACAATTCCATGATCTTTTTTCGCTCCTTTTCGACCTCTGCTTCGGTTAAAATCTCGCCCGCTGCTTCTTTTTTCAGTCTCGTTTTTAGGTTCTTTTTCCGTGCTTCCGGTAAATCTCTGAATATTTCCAGAAGTTCCAATAACTCCGGTAAAACCTGATCTTCTTCGGGTTTTATCTCTCTATCTTTCTCTAAATCCATGCATTTACACCCCCTCTCACGTGCGCGCGCCTGCGGAGAGTTTTTTTTACCTAGCTCCCTCGGTTCTTTCTGGTAAAAAATTTTTGTACCACCGGGGGGAGTGGTTGGCGCGCTTTTCGCGATTTCGTTTTTGTTTTTGGCTGATCTGTTTTTGATTTTCAGGAAAATGATTTTGTCGGAATGATATTGCCGTCACGATCGAACCTGTATCGCTTCGGCTTGCCGTGATGCTCTGTGTTGTGGTGTTCGTCGCACACGACTTCCAGATTATCCCACGACAACGTGACGTTCGGATCGTTGATATTCTTCGGCGTGATCCATTTCTTGTGATGCACTATCGTTCCGATGTTGACTTCTTTCAAGCTGCGTTTGCCTTCTTCGAATTCTTTCTGACAACGCTCGCACATTCCGCCCTTGCTGTCGTAGTATGCTTTCCGTGTCTTCTTCCATGCTTCGGAATTGTAAAAGGCTTTTGCATATTCTTTCGCCACTTGTCACTCTCCATTCTATCTTCTGTGTCCGGTCATTTCTGACCTGTCTTCCTGCTGCTTCCGATCATATCCATTGACGCTGCCACGTGATAACAGAATTCTTTCCGGTATTCGTAGAATAGGCGACGACAACAATACGTTTCCCCTAACAACTCCCAAGGCGTATTGTCCTTCAAATTCTGGCAGATCTTCCCGATAACCTGATCGCGTGTGTTTCCCGCGAATCCTTGCAGTGCGATATTCTCTTTTGCTTCTTCGATTGCCTTATCCGCCCGTCGGTCGAACGCCGTATACTGCCCTGTGTGCTTTCTTCTGTCTCGTTTCTCCTGATCCTTCATGATTGCCTGGACAATCATTTTTGTGTTTTTATCCAGTTTATACGCCATTGCCGTTTCTCCTTCCTACCATTCCGGCTGTTTATTTTTCTTGTACAGTTCGCAGTTTGCACACGGTGTCCAGTCTGCTTCGATACCTTCGCAACACCCGAATATTTTCGGGGCTTCCTCGCAATTAACCAGATCGAAGTTGTCTGCCCGTGCCAGATAGTGCCGAATCAGGCTTCGCGCTTCTTCTGCCGAATATGTAACGGCCGTTTTATATCCCTGATCTTTCAGCATTGCCATAAATTCGACCTGATCTTTTGTCGGCTTGTTGCTTCCGAATTTCATTTCGATGTACAGACCGTTGAATCCCCGGCGCGCTACCGGAAGTGACAGGTCGGGAACGCCCGATACCATTCCGGCAGCTTTCAGCAATGCGCCGTTCGTCCGCTTCCCTTCGTTCGGGATATGGTGTAATAATTTTAATTCCGGTATGAATTCCCGGACCGACCGCGCCCAGTTAAAAAGTTTTATCTGCTCCGTGATCTCTGAATTTTTCATGTTTTGTAATTTGACCGCCATTTGATCTCCCCTTTCAGTCTCTTGTCATTCTTGCGTATATGTAAAACGCGGCTGTCACTGTGTTGAACTTCACTTCGGCGTCTAAAAAGCGATAGCCCACGTATTCTTTTTCAAGGCTCTGTTTCAGTGTTTCGTGATCCTTTGCCATTTTCTCAACACGGCGTTTCTTGAATTTCCTGTATGATCTTGTCGGCTCTGGTGGCTTTTTCAGGTTCTTTGAACTGCACCACCGTTTTGTCCCGTGCGGATTTTGGGAAATGTATGTCGCAAGGCCTGTTATTCCGAAATCTTCGTCTGGTTTTACCCGGCGCGTGTTCGGTCGCTTGCATTTCCCCCACATTGCTTCTAATTCGTCGCGATCCACGCCGTCGCCACTCATGAGTATGTGAAAATGTGGGCGTGTGTAATCGTCCACGGCCAGAACGTAGATATATTTCATGTTATCGAACCCGCGTTTCTTTCTCTTGCGGTTCACTCGCTTGATAAAATTCGTCACGTCCTTTTTTGCTCTCTCTATGTCTTCCGGTATGTAGCGATCGTCCCACCCGAACGTCGCCCAGATATCTCCTGAACCGAAATTGATATTTGCAAGGCGGATCACATATCGTCTGGCGTTCTTGTCGTTCAGATTCCTTTGTGACGGCTTCGTTTCTCTCTTTTTCTTTGTGTGTGGCATATCTGCCCGGTTATAGAAAGACGGATAGATCATCACTTCCGCAATCTCTTTCCCGGATTTTATGTTTTTACACTTGATCGTTGATGTTCTGTAAAGGCTTTCCACCTTCCCTTCTTTCAACAGTCGTTCGTATTCCCATTCTTCAAGTTTTGCCCGCTGTTCCTTCCACTGTTCTTCGAAATCTATCAACAGGGGATTCTCGCGTCTGAACTTCTCTTTTGCTACCTTCTCTATCTCTTTGTCAAGATCATACTGATACGCTTCGTTGTAGTCGTAGTTATCATATCTTCGTTTCTGCTTCTTCATCGAATCCCCCTTCCCGTCCTGCATTGATTTATATATTAAAAATTTATAGTGTCTGATTTGTTAATACCCATTACAAGGACGGTTAAGATTTCTTTCTTATATATAGAAGAAACACGCGTTCGTGTTTTAGTCCTTTATTTCTGGTATATCGTACAGCGATACGATTTCCGGTGGCAAATCTCCGAATATACGTTCTAATTCTCTGAATCCAGCTTCCATATCTCTGGTTTTCTTTTCTGCTTTCATGGCTCTTTCGTTTTCTATTTTTTGCCACCTTTCCGCGTTCTGCAAATTACAGAAAAGTTGTTCGTTCTCTTCCGTCAGGTCTTCGACCTTCTTTTCAAGTTCTTTGATCTGTCCTTCCTGCGTTTTCTTTTCATATTCTTCACGGTTTACAATTTCGCATAGATAGCCGTCTGTATATGTATTTGAATAAGGACTTTTCATTCTTCCCATAGTTTCTTCTTTTATTTGAAGGATTACTTTTTCGGATTTCTCGTTAGCTTCGTCTATCTGTCTTAAAGTTAATCTTTTGAAAACGCTTTTTTCGTGTGATTTTATCATCGTCATTGACTTTTCACTCCTTCCGGGTGTATTATGATTTTGGTTAGATTTCGATATCGTTCGAAAAGGCGGATCACGGAAGTTTTTTATCTTCTGTAATCCGCTTTTTCTTTTATTCATTTTCCTTTTTTTCTCTCTGCCCTTCGTGAATATAGTTGACGATCTGTGTTAATTCGTCGTGTTGCTTCTCTGACAGTTCCCCGTATTCGTAAGCTGCTTCAAACTGTCCGATCAGATATCCGGCTGCGAAATCAAGTTCCATGGTTGTTTCTGCTTTCATTAGGCGCGGGATCTGTAAGGAATATTTTTTATAATTCCGTTTCAGTCTCTCTTGTCTTTTCCGTCTGGATATCGCTTTCAGAATTCTTTTCAGTTTCTTCATTTTGGTTAGATTCCTTTCTTTCTGCTTCTTTCTGTTTCTGGATTTCTGCGAACGCTTCCCGATCTGTCGGGTTGTCATACGGGTTTAATGATGTAAGTCCGGCGATCTGCCGTCTTCTCATTGGATTTACTGCCTTGTCGTCTATGTAAATATCCGCATTGATCTTCCGGCAGTCGGTCCCGTATAATTCGATCAGTTCCGGCAGATTTTCGTTTACCGCGTCAAATTCAAGCCCGCGTTCCTTGCACCACGCCACCGCGTCTTCTAACTGTCCCCCCGTTCTGTTCGTCCAGAGGATCAGGCGTGATCCGTTTAGCTGCTCATTTCTGCAGAAGTTAAAAACTGTCATGTTTACATCACCGATTTCCGGCCATGTTCTCGTATGTAGTGTTCCGTCAAAATCAACGGCTATGATTCGATTTCCCTTTGTATCCATTTAGCCCGCCTTTCTCATTGCTGCCGCCTGTCCGGTCATAATTCCCAGATCAAGCGGTTTTTCTTCTTTGATTGCTCTGTTTAAGTCTTCCACGGTATAGATCCCGATTTCTTTCAATGCTTCTTCAATTCTCTGTCGTTTCTCCATACGCCTGATCTCCTTTCTGGTAGCTGCTTAAAATTCCTTTTCGCGCCATTGCTGCGGTCTGGATCGCTTTGACTGCGAGTTTTACGGCATTTTCATAGATTCGTGTCAGGCGTTTGTTTTTAACCTCTGGCGATTCATTTTCTTTTACTTCCGTCCAGAATTTATCAAGGCTATATTCTACCATTTCCAGTTCTTCGCGGGCTTCGTCGAATTCTTCAAAGATCACGGCGTAAGCTTCGTGAGAACTTGCAAAAAGCGGGAACTTTTCGTTTGCTGCTTTTAACTCCGTTTCTGTTAGTTCATAGATTTTCTGTTTTATCGCGTCCATGCTTTCTATTTTCTCCTGTTCCGGTTCTTCTTCCATGTCCTGGCCATTCGGTAGCATTTCCCCGAATATTGCTTCCAGTACATTTACAACGATTGAGTTTCCCGCCTGTGCGTATAACTGCGTATCGCTGTTTATTTCGTCTGCTTCTGCTGCCCTGAAATCTTCATCCGAAAATCCCATAAGCCGCCAGCACTCTAATGGTGTCAATCTTCTGATTCTGTATGATTCCATTTCTTTACGCTCCAACTTGTACAACTCCTGATTGCTCGACATTATCGTAGGGCTGACGGTCCCGCCCGCCTGAACGCGTCCGCGTCTGGTCTTTGATGTTGGGAAGCTGAGATCTGCCACCCCCCTACTTGCCATTTTATAAATCCGGCTTTTGTCGCCTGTTTTATCATTACTGCTTCTAACATTCTTTTTATCCTGTTCTGATAATTTTCGTTGCGTGTTTGTATTCTGTCGCCGTCAAGCAACGGCAGATTCCGCAACTGTCAAATATTAAATTCCCTTGATGTTCTCCGCCTAACGCTCCTAACTTCTGGATTCTCCCCCCCTAATCGGATTTACAGAATCTTCTACAATTTCAAGAATCATCGTGTCTTTATTGACTGTCGTTAATGTATTGCAGATATTTTGCTGTTGTGGCTCGATTCTCTGTATGGTCGGGATTCCTGGCGTTCTGTCCGAAGGATTTTCCGGGTTTCTACCTCTAATCGCTATCGGTATTCTTTTTTTCACTGTCGCACCTCACTATGATATAGGGTTGTCGTCCCCCCCTGTACACGAATTGAGTGTCGGGGAAAGACCTTTTCGATCGTAAACACGGCCGACGCTCGGGTTATCCCACCCGGACGCGCCTTTCATTATGTTACCGATCTGCATTGTCTTTTTATCCTGATTAAGTCCCATTCGTGGCGGTCTTTGCTACCTCTGCCCCCCCCTCTTATGGTTTTTGACACTTTTTTCGAGTCGCCCGCTCTGTATCAGTTCCGTGATAAGTCCGTCGGCAGCTTCCGAATTTACATAGAATTTTTCTTCCACTTCGTCTTCCAGTAAATCGTCCATGGTCTTTTCCAGTGGTATTTCTTCCGGGAACTGATAATCATAATCGCCCAGAATCGACACCATATAGGCGCGCTGTCTGTTCTGTGGAATGCCGAAGTCTTTTGCGTTCAGGATCTTTGCATAATTTTTATAGCCTTTCCCGGTTAAAAACTCTTGCCATGCTTCAAAATTGTGTAAATTCTTTCTTTGCATGACCTGTGGCACGTTCTCCATTAGAAGAATCTGTGGAAGTTCCTTCATTTCGTCCAGAAGTCTTTCAACTTCCCATAGCATACCGGATCGTGTGCCTGATCCTTTATCCATGCCGGCCATTTTCCCGGCGACGCTTAAATCCTGACACGGGAACGAATATGTTACTATGTAGGTGTATTTATCTGTTTCCACCACTCCCAGATCGTCGCCTGTGATATTCTGGATATTTACAAGATTTTTCGTCGCCCAGATGTTGTTGTACACTTCCCGAAGCCACCATTCCGGCTTCTTTCTGATTTTATCTTCTGCCATTGGATCTTTTCCGTTATTGGAAATTCCCCACCGCGACAGCTTTTCGGCTATCTGTTCTTTGCTAAAATCTGCGCTATAGTCTTTTGTGTCGTCCGCGCAATGGATCGCTTTATAACTTGCGTTCGGCTGAATCCACCATTCGCACGTCCGATAGGTCGTGAAATCTGCTCCCAGATTCCGCAACGCCATGGCCTGTGATCCGATTCCGGCGAATAATTCGATCAACCGGATCGGTTTATCTATTTTGTATGGTTGCATTGTGGTTAGATCTCCTTTATATTTTCATTCTGTAGTAAAGTTTCATCATTAAATCAGAAAAGCTATAGTCCGGCATTTCTTCCGGTTGCATCGGGCTTGTAAGTCCTAATTTTTCCCAGTTCTTGTGACAGATTTCCGGCGCAAATGCAAATTCTTTGACCTTTGCTTTCAGTAGGTCTTCCGGGACCTTATAAAACCAGTCTGCAAATAATACGTTCCCGTCTTTTTCGATCCATGCCCGCGCCGACGGCTGCGATACTTCCCTGATCTCTCCGACTGTCATTATTTATATAACCAGATCTTGAAAACATAAGTTCCTGGAAGATCTGGATCTCCTGTCGGTGCTATCATTTTTACTTCACGGTCTGCCAGTTCTTCTTCACGACGTGCTTTCGCGACTTTTCCTTTGAAGATCGCGTCAGATTCTCCCTGTTTTAACGGGTTGTCTTCGTCCTGTACCGTGATATACTGCGCCGGACTTAATAAGGTTAAGAAATCTCTAAATTTCAGGTTCATTTTTGCCATGGTTCTTCGTTCCTTTCTTCTTTGCTTTCTCGATCGTGCGCTTTCTTGTTCCGTGAATTGGTTTTGTTTCCACCGCTTTTCCTTCGGCGATCAGGCGGTTCGCCACTTCCGTTGGGTATATGATGCCTTGCCCGGTCGCTGCTGCTTCTGACGTCAGGCTGATTGCTTTTAACGGGAAATCGCCGCTTTTGATCGGTTCTGCTGGAAGCTGTTCTTTTCCATAGAATTTCATCGAAATACCTTCGGCTGTCTGTGCCATTTCTGCGACTTCTTCTTCCTTTTCGCCCGTCATTGCTTCGCGTATATATCTATGTGGCACGTTGCAATTAACGGCGTTCATTACAATTTCGTACTGCGCCGCCTGTTTAATCAGATTGTAAAAATTAGAATATGTAACCTCTGTCCGGTCTTCCGGTTTAAATGCGTCCATAATTCCCATTATTGTTTCTCTCCTTCCTGAATGGCTTTTCTGTATGCTTCCGCTCTTGATGTCGCGATCGCCTTCTGTGTTATACCGACCATGAATCTTTCGACATGTGCGCGTTGCGTTCCCTGCGCTACTGCTCCGTCTATGAATTCGCTGATTGCATATCCAAGAAGTGTCGCCACGTCCACAAATTCGCCGTCAATTAACACGATCGGCGGTTTCTTCATGTCCGAACTAAAAACATGAATCCCGGCGACCTGTTCGACCGCAACGGTTTTCATTTCTTCCGGTTTTGCTCCTGCCTGTTCTGCCGCGTCCTTCAACGCCTGTTCGATTGTCTTTTCTTCCTTCATTGGTTAGATCTCCTTTCAGTGAGTAATTGAACCGAATTTCGGTATCTTTATTTTTCCGGCGTGTGTAGTTGATCTGCCTGATCGTCCTTTCCAGTCGCCCCAGTTCGTCCGCCGTCAGGCCGTCGCCGGATAATGTCATGATGATTTTTCTTTCTTTTTTCATATATCGCCCCGCGTTCCGGTTATTTGCCACGAACGATCTTCTTTCTTTTCTTTCTGCTTCCGATATATTGCGCCGGATTCTTGAAATGTCGTTTCTTTGGCTGTGTCTGCGCCCGTGTGTCTGTGATCCGTCTTTTGACCTGATATCTGACCATTTCGGCGAAATGTTCCGCTTCTTCTTCCGAATACGGCTTTCCTTTAATCTTCTGGATATAATGCATAAATTCATGCGCCGTCGTTTCGATCAGTGTTTCTTCCGGTTCTGGAATGTCTGCAGCTATGCAAATGCGATCCGTGTCTGTGTCAAATACTCCGAATCCTTTCTGTCCGTCCGGTGCTTCGATGTGATCTGCGTCAAATGCGATTATCACGTCCACGCCGTAACGGTCTTCTGGGTCTTCCATATCTTCGATGATCTTCGGAAAAGCGTTTTGCAAATATAAAAGCGTTTCCATGATCGTTTCGAGGTTTTCCTTAAAGTCCTTGAATTTCTTTTCGCCCGGTATCGCTTGCACTTGAAAACTAATTCTTGCCATTTACTCTCCTTCCGGGACTTGTCCGATCAGACGCGCGCCCGCTAACACCAATTCTTTTCCCATGATCTCGTATTTCCAGTCGCCGTGAAGTCCACATTCGCTATCAATTGTTCCCTGATAGGTGTCCCATGTTTTCTGTGTTTCGTTGTAAATCTGTAAAGTTACCATTTCCGTTGACTGCTGCCGGGCGGCTTCTTCCTGCGTGTGCTGTTCTGCTGCCGTTCCCGCTCCGAAGCCGGAAATAAAAGCCGCGACTGCTGCCGCTATGATATAGGATTCAATTTTTCTTTTGCTCATTTACTGTCGCTTCTCCTTTCCAATGGTATCGGGTAACCGTCAGGAAGTGTGTTTATTAACCTTTCTAACTGGATCAGTCCGATTTTCTGTATATTGACTAAGGTGTTCGGCTGACAGGCGTTTAACTCTGTCATGTTTTTATGTATGCCGGCCGTGATATCGGATCGGAAGGCGGGCGTTAATGGTTTGTAGAATGTTTCCATTTACGCCACCTTCTCTTCCATTGCGAAAACATAGTCCATTTTATACTCCGGCATTAACGCGCACGTTTTCAGTGCTTCTCCCAGTGTGAACTCTGTTCTTGCGTAGATTTTGTTCTGTGCGGACTTTTCAGAGATTCCCAACAGTTCCGCATACGCTTTGATCGTGATTCCTTTTCTTTTCAGGATCTCAACTAAATTCTTGTACATGGTTCATTCTCCTTTCTGTGGTGCTTTCCCAGTTTCCGTGATATAATCGCAATAGAAAGGGGGTGCGCCTGTGTTTGTTTATAATATTTCAGAACTTCTTGAGAGTTTAAAGTCTGCTCAAGACGAAGGTTTCGAATATGTTTCACTTTCCATTCTTGATCCTGATGAAGAAGACGACGATCTGGATTGTGAAACCGTTGTTCTTGACTATGTTCATGATTCTTCCAGTAGCGAAGAAGATATGATCGATTCTGTTACTCTTCCAGAGGGCTATTCTCACTACTAATCGTTAAGTCAATTTCATATCCGTTTTTAAGAAGATGTCTCAATTTTCGGGACATCTTTCTTATTTCCTGAAGAACCGGTTCGACGTCTTCCCGTCTTTCGTCCGATGTGACTTTCAGTCTTTCGTTGCTGTTTCCTTTGACTGTGATTTTCATTGTCGTTCGCTCCTTTCTGTGGTGTCCCCTGTCCTGTCGTGATATAATCGCATTAGGAAAGGGGGTGTTGTTATGTCAAACGAGGATAGAAAACAGAAGATTTGCGAAGATCTCGCGTTATTAAAGGTTTTTAAAGTCATGTGTCAGCATGATCTTGGCAATCTTTCAAATGCTCAAATTTACGGGATATATCAGGATAATTACGATCCCGCCGAATTTGAACATTGTGTAAATAATGGCATACGCGAAGATCTTTAATCTTCCGGTCCCGTGGCTTCTATGCTGCGGGGCCTTTTATATTTCCGGTTGCCCTGATATCGTTCTTTTTTCAGAATGCTTTCTATTGTTCCCGGAATTTCTTCTGTTTCTTCCAGTGTCAAGCCTGTTTCTTCCGCGAACGTCAGGGCTTTTTCTGCTGCCGCTGTTACTTTCCGGCTGCTTTCAAGCATTCTTTCGACGTAGGTTTGTTTCTGGTTCATTTTCGCTCCTTTCTGTTGATTGATTTACCATAATGAGTAAGTCTGACTTAAATATATACTCACTGTGGTATTTTGTCAAGCAATAAATTACCATATTGAGTAAATGATTTCTTTTTTCTTGTTCCTTGTATTTACTCCCTATGGTAATATTTTTCTTGACAATGTAATTTTTTTACCTTATTATGTAAGTGTAACAAAAAGAAAGGAGGTTTATATCATGAATTTTCTTTCGAAATTAGACGCGCTTATGGCTGATATGGAACTGAACAAAAGGCGATTAGCTGATGAAAGCGGGATACCTTATACCACTATTGTTAATTGGTATAAACGCGGTTACGACAATATGTCACTGTCTAATTTCAAGATTCTTTGCGATTTTTTTAATGTTACCATGGATTCACTGGCACGTGACGATGTGGAAGAATTAGAAAAGCGCGTTTCAAAACGAAAAGGCATACATATTTCGAAAGAAGAAGAATTTCTTGTTACTTGTTATCGCGAAGCGGATAGCCTGGATAAAGAACTTGCTTTACGGGCTTTACACGTTCGCGAAAAAGGGGACGCAGAAAAAATGGCATAAATTCCCATTCTCGGAAAATTCAGGGAAATATCATATCTCCTGACTTCTGGGATTAACGTTCCCGTCTGCGGCGGATCTTCTTTCGCCGCAGCTTTAAAAACGATAGACAATTATTTAGTAAAGAAGGTGTCTAAAATAGGACTATTCGGAAAGTTATTTAAAAAGAAGGATAATCTGGTTTCGCCTGATCCTGTCGTTTCCGCTCCGTCGAATCCTGTTATCCCAACGAAAACTGATAATTTCAAGGTTGCCGGAATTTCTTCGTATATGGATAATCTAATGGAATTAGCATATGAAAACGATGATTATGAAAAGTCAAAGAAACAGATTGTTGACGATTTCATGTATGACGAAAAGATTTTTCAATATGATTTTCTAGTTTCGAAAGTTGAATTGATTCCCGAACCCGAAAACGAATACGATTCGAACGCCGTAAAGGTTGTTGTTGATGATGTTCATATCGGTTATATCAAGAAAGGTAGTTGCTCCCGCGTTAAAAATCTTCTTTCTTCCGGTCGCGTTACTGATATTGATTGTTCGATTTTTGGCGGAAAGTATAAAGTTGTTTGGGATCGTGACGAAGGTTACGTTCTGGAAGAAGACGAATATCGCTTCGGTGCTACTGTAGAAATAACTTACAAATTAGAAACTGAATAAAGAAAATAAAACCGCTCCCGGCGGCAACCGGAAACGGCTTTATATAGATTGTTACCTGTCGACAGAAAAGACCGGCTGTAGTAACTCCCTTGCAAGTGTTATTATAGCATAGGCCTTTTTCTTTTGAAAGGGCTTATTTTTATACCCTTTTTTAGAATTTTAGAAAGGTTGTGTATATTATGGCTTATGCTATGAAAATATCTGCTGCCAGTGCCGACGATCGGATCGTTGCGATCTATGTTCGTGTATCGACCGGATATCAGGTCGATAAAGATTCTTTGCCATTCCAGAAAAAGGAATTAAAGGCATATTGTAAACATATTCTTCATATTGATCTGTCGCGTGTGGAAATCTTCGAAGATGCCGGGCGATCCGGTAAGAATACGAAACGGCCGGCATATGAAAGAATGATGCAGAAAGTCCGCGCCGGGCTTGTGTCTCATGTTCTGGTGTATAAGATCGACCGTATTTCCCGAAATCTGGTTGACTTCTCTTTGATGTATGACGATTTCAAATACAACCGCGTGACGTTTGTTTCGCTGAACGAACAATTTGACACGTCTTCCGCGATCGGCGAAGCTGTTCTGAAAATCATTCTTGTATTTGCAGAACTAGAAAGAAAGCTGACAAGCGAGCGTGTCAAAGATATTATGATCGGTCGCGCGAATGACGGGAAATGGAACGGCGCGCGTGTACCTTATGGGTGGGACTGGGAGTCGTCTGCCGGATGCCCGGTACATTCCAAAAAAGAAGCATCGTTCGCACGTGCTATGTATGATATGTATTTAGAAGTGAAATCAACCGGAAAGATCCGCGATTATAACAACGCGCATGGGATCCCAACCAAGCGCGGCGGCGAATGGACTTCGAAAACCGTCGGCGATTTTCTGCGAAACCCGATGAATAAAGGCGACTACCGGTATAATTTCCGGGAAAGCGCAAGAGGACGAAAGAAACCAGAAGAAGAAGTCGTGTACCTTGAAGGTGTCTTCGATCCACTTGTCGATCCTGATGTATGGGAAAAAGTGAATAAAATCATGGATAGCAACCGGGATAAAAGAAATATTGGCGGTCTGCATCCGATTGAAAGTAACTGTAATGTGTTCGCCGGTCTGATCCAGTGCGGTTTGTGCGGGTCTGGCTATCTTGTGGGGAAAAAGGATAAACGCCGGAAGAACGGCTTTACCCCATCTATGTATTATTGCGGCGCGAAAACGCGGGCGATTCACTGTCAGAATCTAAACGTCAGTGACGTTAAGATCGGTCCGTTTGTGATTAACTATATATCAGCTATGGTCCGCGTATCAAACGAACGACGGAAGATCAAAACCCCGGAAGATCTGGAAGAAATACTTCTGTCTGACAAGGCCGTATTTGCCGATATTATGGGTTTATCGTCGGATAGCTTAAATAATACCTTTGAACTATTAACCGGCAAATCTGCCACGGGTGGCGCATTGTGGCGCGCTGATCTGGTGGATCAGGAAGGCGCGGCCGCTGATCCGGCAGAAATTGAAAACCTGAAGGATCAGATCCGAAAATATGAGCGTGCGAAAGAACGTCTGGAAGATGCTTATTATTTTAGCGACGACGGTATGAGCGAAAAAGAATATCTGGAAAAGAAAAATCGGTTTGATTCCGGGCGTGTGGCTGCCGAAAACAAATTGAAAGAATTGACTGAAACGCATATCGCTTCCGGTGTTGATGAATCCGCCTTTATGAAATCCGCTTCCGCTTTTCTTCTGACACATAAGATCCGCGCCGGATCTCATATCATATATAGTGATCTGGCCGGAATGGTCGAAGAAGAATCGATCAAAGAGTTTTTCAATCTGGTTCTGGATCATATCACGGTAAAAGATCGCCGCGTGACGGAAATCGTGTTCGCGAATGGTCTTTCCCATAAATTTATATACCGTGATTAAAGATGCAACGAAACGGGCGTTATAAGGTCCCGCGCTTTCAGTGTGGATTTTGTGAAGTGGTACAGAAACAAACGGTTTAATTCTCCCACGACGCCCGGTTCACATTAAACCCGGCCGGAACTTGTCAAACAACATTACAACGCCCCGTTGCAACCCGTCAGCATTTACAAGGGCTTCGGACCTTCACAATCTCCCGCGGGCGGATCGTGGCTGCTTTAATTGCCGGGCGGCTACTGCTGCCGCCCTGATCTTTATTTGATGATCTTTTCAAGTGCTGTTGTTAAATATCCGCCGTTGATCCCCGCCATGGTCCCCAGTTCCTTGTCAAGTTCTTCATCGAAGCTGCACAGATCATATAATTTTTTCAATTCCTCTTTTCTCTCTTTCTCTTTACTTATTTCCAGTGTATGAAGCGGGCTTAAACTCTCTAAGATAATCAGAAAGTATTCTTCTGATCCGGTTGTTTCTTTCAGTTGTTTATCCAGTGTTTCGTCGCGCTCCAGAAGTTTAAAGAATTTTTCCATTTCTTCCCAGTCTTTTTTCATTTTGTTCCTTTCTGCCGGGACCGCTGCCCCGGCTCTGTTTTGCTATAAGTATATCTGATTTATCAGACTTTTTACAGTTGTTTTTTATAATGCTGTTTCGATGAATTCTGTTGCCGCTTTGATTGTTCTGAAAGTATGAAATTCTCTGAATCCGATTTCATCGTCTTCCCTTACATTTACGTGATATGCTCCGCGTGTTCCTTTCATTCTTGTGATTTTATATCCTTTAACAACTTTTACTGTTTCGTACATATTTGTTACCACCCTTCTAAGTGTTTGTTTATTTTTTATTTCCTTTCGTTGATATTATATTAGCATACGTTTATATAAAAGTCAATGCTTTTATTAGCTTTTATTTATATTTTTTTCGTTGACTTTAATATTATATTAGTGTATGCTTATGTTATAAAAATTGAATAGGTGGTGTTTATTATGATGAAATATTATCGACTGTTTGACCTTCTGGCGCGCCGGGATATGAAAAAGACGGATCTCCTTTCTGTAATCTCCGCGCCGACGCTTGCGAAGCTGTCGAAAGGGGAAACAGTAAAAACTGACGTGCTTTGTAAAATCTGCGATTTTCTGGACTGCCAACCGGGCGACATTATGGAATACAAAAAATAAAAAATATCCCAACTTTAGGATTTCTCCTATTGTTGGGATATTTTAAAATGCTTTATTTATGGGCTTTTTTACATCACGGAAACCGCGTTCATTTGACAACCAAATGTCGTCACACACGCAGTTAATGGACGCCCCAGTTTCTCAGACATTTCAGCAACGTATTCTTTTGCTTTTTCGATAAAATAATACTGACGGGCAGGTTCTTCCAACGGTGCATTTTCCACCAGTTTTACATTTTCAATTATTTCTTTCATTCTCATTTCCTTTATACAAACTGATTGCAGGATGCATCATAAGCATAGTCAATCAGATCTAATTTATCTATAAGTTCTTTTTTATTCACTTCCATCTCTTTACATAACTGATCCAGTGATGGATAAAAATCTCTGAGCTTTGTATTTATGACGCTCAGAAGGATAACAGGATCCTGTGGTAAATTCTGTAACATGATCCTAGTTTCCTTTCTTGTTCATATATTTTTCGCCATACTTCTCACCAAGATTAACAATACTTCCATCTTTTTGTTCCATGTCAATATTGTTCAGCTGGCTTCTTAAGTTCACTCGGATAAG